>JAESGX010000124.1_pt1 | contig 76957 bp, 86 predicted proteins | sample 9269801 | NCBI WGS metagenome assembly JAESGX01 (sample SAMN16773122, study PRJNA677054) | algae metagenome | isolation source: Pleurocapsa minor GSE-CHR-MK-17-07R and co-occurring heterotrophs from wet... | place: USA: Lower Calf Creek Falls, Grand Staircase Escalante National Monument, UT ... | reverse complement strand
CGCGGCGCCGAGCTTGTCGGCGAGCTTCTCGATGATCGCGAACTGCTCTTTCGATCCCACGCCGCGCCCGCCCGAGACGACGATCCCGGCCGAGGTGAGCTCTGGCCGGTCCGACGCCGCAACCTTGTCCTCGACCCACTCCGACAGTCCGGTCTTCGCGGCCGTCCCGACCGCCTCCACAGGGGCCGATCCGCCCTTGGCCGCGGCCTCGAATCCCGAGGTGCGGATCGTCATGGCCTTCACGCTGTCGGAAGACTTCACCGTCTGGATCGCGTTGCCCGCATAGATCGGCCGCTCGAAGGTGTCGGCGTCGATGACGGCGGTGACTTCGGAAATCACCATGACGTCGAGCAGTGCCGCAACCCGCGGCAGGATGTTCTTGGCATCCGACGTCCCCGGCGCGGCGATGTGGGAGTAGCCCCCCGCCATTCCCACGATCAGGTCCGCCACCGGCTCGGCCAGCATGTGACAATAGCCATGGTCGCCCGCGAAAAGCACCTTCGCCACGCCGGTGAGCGTCGCCGCTTCCGCCGCCGCCGCGTCGCCGCCCTGACCGGCAACGAGGATGTGGACGTCGCCCAATCCCTTCACCGCCGTCACGGCCTTCGCCACGGCGTCGGCGTTCAGTTGCCCGTTCGTGACATCCGCCAGAAGAAGAACAGCCATCAGAGCACCCCCGCCTCGTCCTTGAGCTTCGCGATGAGTTCGTCGACCGACCCCACCCTCACCCCGGCCTTTCGGGCCGCGGGCTCGACCGTTTTGACGACGGTGAGCCGCGGAGTAACGTCCACGCCGTAGTCGGCGGGCGTCTTCTCCTCGAGCGGCTTCTTCTTCGCCTTCATGATGTTCGGCAGGCTCGCATAGCGCGGCTCGTTGAGGCGCAGGTCCACCGAGATCACCGCGGGCAGCTTCACCTTCACCGACTGGAGGCCGCCGTCGACTTCGCGGGTGACGACCGCATAGTCACCTTCGACCGCGATCTCGGAGGCGAAGGTCGCCTGCGCCCAGCCGAGGAGCGCGGCGAGCATCTGGCCTGTGGCGTTCATGTCGTTGTCGATCGCCTGCTTGCCGCAGAGGACGAGGCCCGGCTGCTCCGTCTCGACGACCTTGGCCAAGAGCTTCGCCACCGCCAGCGGCTCGATGTCCTGGTGCACGTCCGCGGCGGCCACGATCAGGATCACGCGGTCCGCGCCCATGGCGAGCGCCGTGCGCAGCGTCTCCTGCGCCTTGTCGACGCCGATGGAGACCGCGACGATCTCCTCGGCCTTCCCCGCTTCCTTCAGGCGGACCGCCTCTTCCACCGCGATCTCGTCGAAGGGGTTCATCGACATCTTGACGTTGGCGAGATCGACCCCGGATCCGTCCGCCTTCACGCGGACCTTCACGTTGTAGTCGATCACGCGCTTGACGGGCACGAGCACCTTCATTCCGAAACCCTATTCTGCCTTGTTTACTCGCAGTTGCACCGCATGATTGCGTGTTGGGTCGGCCGCAAGCGGCACTAAGGAAGTTCAATTCCAGAACAGTTCAACCCGACCGAAGATACATGTCCAGAATTGACCGGGCATCCGCATCAACCTTGAAGCCGAGTAACATTGCTTGCTCGGTATCTATCGCACTTGGCCACGTCGCGACAATTGCTTCAATGGCTGGGTCGGGCTTCCAATGCACTCGCTCAGCGACCTCATCTGAAGTAGCGAGCCGCAATTGATGAACGAGCTCACGACTCGTTACCGATATACCCGGGGAATCAATGACCGCGTTTTGCGGCCAATCCGCGTCCGGCACCGAAACGGCATGTAATAGGTTCGCGACGCTTACGTGGGGCGATGAAATCCAAAGAGGGAGATCTGGATCCACTGGACAGTTCGCTGGGTCGCCTTTAGCGGGTTCTCGGATGATGCCGCTGACAAACGAGGACGCCGCGCCGTTTGGCACGCCCGGCCGCACCGTGATTGTCGGTAAGCGCAGGACGCGCGCGTCGACGAACCGCTTGCGCCGGTAGTCGGCGCAAAGGAGTTCGAGGATCGCCTTCTGCACGCCGTAGGACGAGCGCGGATGGAGCGCGGTGTCGCGGCCGACTACGGCCGGCGCATTCGGTCCGAAGACGGCGAGCGAGCTCGTGGCGACGCACGGCAGGAAACGGGACTGGGCACGACACGCCTCGAGCACGTTGATGCAGCCGAAGAGATTGACCCGCATGCCTAAATCGAAGTTGGCCTCCGCGGTACCGCTGACCACGGCTGCCAAGTGGAAAACGGCCGCGGTTTCAGGGCCGACGGCGCGGCGGACCTGGTCCTGATCGGTGATGTCTATCTCGAGGAAGCGGAGAGACGAACTCGACCAGTCGCTGAAGTTTGGCGGAGACATATCCGCTATGACGATTGGCGGATGCGCGAGTTGCGTGCTGTCGGGCAAGGTCAGTCCGCCTCGCTCGCGGATCCGTTCGATAAGCAGTCGTCCGAGAAACCCGGAGCCACCAAATATCACTATCATGCTGGTGTCCTACGCTCGAGGTCCTCAATCGTTCCGCTAAACCAAACGAACGGGTTCCGCGTCGTGTCCGACGGAGTGTACTCGCAGCCAATCCAGCCCGTGTAGCCGACATCACACAGCGCGTGCAGTACGACGGGCAAGTTTAGCTCGCCCAGGTCGGGATCATTTCTGTGCGGAACGCCCGCGATTTGAACATGGCCAATGATCTGGGCATAGCGGGCAATTGTCGTCAATATGTCGCCGTGGGTGATCTGCGCGTGGTAAAGATTGAGTTGAAGCTTTAGATTAGGCGCGCCAACTGCGGCAATCGCGGTGGCCGCTTCTTGGGGTGTGCGCAACAAATAGTCGGGCATGTCGCGCGGGTTCAGCGGCTTGATCGTGATGGTTATCCCACGGTCGTGCGCCTGCGCGCACAACATGCGCAAGTTGTCCAGATAGACCTCCCAGGCGTCTACAAAGGGCGTTCCATCGAGACGACCAGCCATGCAATGCAGCGTGCGACAGCCCAGGATCGTCGCGTACCGTAGCGCCTGCGCCACCGACTCCCGAAACGCTGCGCGGCGATCCGGCCGCGCCGCCAGGCCTCGTTCGCCCGCCGCCCAGTCGCCAGGCGGCAGGTTGAAAAGAACTTGCTTCAGGCCATGTGCCTGAAGCTGCCCTCGGATGTCCTCGGCATCGCATGCGTAGGGGAAGAGGTACTCTACGCCCGACACACCTGCTTCGGCGGCGGCCTCGAAGCGAGCCAGGAATGGCCGGTCTTGGAACTGGAAGCTGAGGTTCGCGGCCGGTCGGATCATGGTTGGACCACCTCCCGTATATGCCGCGCAAAGTCATCGCGGCATAGGGTTGCGACAGCATCCGGTGCGCGGGACCACAGGTCGAATTTCGAGAAGATCTCGACCTCGACCGGTCCCGCGTACCCGGCCGCAAGGACATGCCGCGTGAGGCCGACGGCATCCGCGCACCCCGCTCCGATCCGGGCGCGGTCGAAGAGAGGGTCTCGCGGCGCGCGAGGGTAATCGCACAGGTGGTAGCCGAGGATCAGGTCGCCGGCGCGCGCGATGTCGGCCGCGATGTCCTGATCCCACCACAGGTGATAGACGTCGAGGATCACCCCCGCCCCAAGGCCTACGTCGTGGCACAGATCGATTGCGGACGCCAGGCGGTTGACGACCCCCCGCTGCGCCGTGAGGTTCGGGTGGAAGGGCTCGATCCCCAGGGCGACGCCGCACGCCCGGGCGTGAGGCGCGACGGCTGCCAAGCCGGCAGCGACGCGCGCGCGGGCGGTAATCAGGTCCCGATCCTCCGCCGCCATGCCGCCGGGCACGATCACCAGCGTCGGCGCGCCAAGTTCCGCGGCGAGATCAATCATGCGACAGGTCGCGGTGACACTCGCCGCGAGCCCCGGGGACTCGTCGGCGGCGAAGAAGCCGCCTCGGTTGAGCGCTGTAACGGACAGGCCGTGATCGCCCAACAGACGACGCACGGCGGCCGGTCCGGCGCCGTCGAGACGATCAGCCCACAACCCTAGGGCAGTAGCACCCACGCGCGCGCTAGCGGTGACACACTCGGCCAGGGATACGTGTGGTCCGAAGGTCGCGTGGTTGAAAGCCAGTGCCGGAGGTGCCGATGGGATCGGGTAGTTCATTCCAGGCCTACGCGACCGGTTCCGACCGATTGCCGTCCTGTCCGGCGGGCCGAGCGATGCGCACCGTCGTGTCGAAGGTCGCGCCGCCGCATACCGGCAGCAGGCAGCTCGTAATCATCCGTGCCTCGTCCGAACACAGGAACAGCGCGGCGTTTGCGACGTCCTCGGGCTCGCAGAGGCGGCGTAAGGGCGTACCCTGGCGGAAGACGTCGATGGCTTCGTCCGGCGCCAGGTCGCCGAGCTGGCCTAGGCAGGCGCGCAGCAGCGGCGTATCGGTGGCCCCGGGGTTGACCGAGTTGACGCGTATGTTGTCCGGTGCCAGCTCCAGGGCAAGCAGCCGGGTCAGCCCTGTGATCCCGTGTTTGGAGATCGTGTAGGGCGCGACTCGCGGCCACGCGCGCAGCGCCTCTGCCGACCCGGTGTAGAGGATGCAGGTGCCATACGGCCGGCTTTGCGCCCGATGCCGCAGCGCCGGGATCGCCGCCTGGGTCAAGCGGACATGGCCGGTCAGGTTGGCGTCCATGACCCGCTCGTAGTCCTCGTCCGTGACGTCCTCGAACGGACCGGCGTAGCCGAGCCCGGCGTTGGAAAAGAGGATGTCCAGCCCGCCCCACAGCGCGACCACTTGGCGAACGGCCGCCTCGTTGTCCGCGCGGTTGCAGTGGTCGCCGACCGCGAACGCACAGTTAGGACCGAGCGCCTCACTCGTGTGCGTCGCCGCGTCGGCGTTGAGGTCATAGATCAGGACACGCGCACCTTCCTCAATGAAGCGCGCTGCGGTGGCCGCCCCCAACCCTGACGCACCGCCTGAAACCAACGCTACCTTGTTCATCAAACGGTCCATCGCGTTCGCCTTCAATGATCGTTCGAGGGCATCCACCCGGGGAAAGACTAATCCTCCACCAGCGCATCTGTCAAGTAAGCGCTTACCCAAACACCGCTCCCATCAGCTTGCAGCATGTCGCAAATGTCCGTGGCCGTGGGCGGCCAATCAGTTTGCGGAGAGGTGTGTAAGCGCTTACTTGACACGCTGTTGAGCATGTGATTTTCTGTGATGATGATGCGGGTCAGCCGCACGAAGGTATGCCGGGGGAGGCGGCGAGCCCATGAAAGGGGCTATTCAAAATCGCGGCGTCCATCACGTGGGTCTCACGGTGCCGGATGGTGAGGCAGCATCCCGGTTCCTAACCGATGTACTCGGCTGTGAGCGCATGTTCGAGGTATGTGATATCGCCTTTGACACCCCGAACACCGCAGCGAGCATCGGCGTGGACGCCGGCACCCGCATACGCAAGCTGATCTTTTTGCGGTGCGGCAACGGCGCCAGTATCGAGGTCTTCGAGTACGAGGCCGCGCGCCAGTCCCCTGACCGCCCCCGGAACAGTGACCACGCTGGCCACCACATCGCGTTTCAAGTGGACGACATAGAGGTCGCCAGCCGCCGGATCGAGGCCGGCGGGGGGCGCCTTTGCGGCACCGCGAACGTCGCCGCCGACTCGCCGTTCGGCGGTCTTAAGTGGCTTTACTTCGTCGCCCCTTGGGGCCTGCAGTTGGAGCTGGTTCAGCCCCCCGGAGATGGGGTCGAGTTCGAGCAGCGCACGGGACGGAAGCTCTATGAGCCGTGACCACTTTTCATTCGGCGGATTCGTGTTCCAGAAGCGGCCGCGTCACCGCGGCTACGACTTCATCGTCGTTGGCGCCGGGTCGGCAGGGTGTGTAATCGCCAGCCGGCTGAGCGAGGACGCCGCGGTGCGGGTCCTGCTGTTGGAGGCGGGTCCGCCGGACACGTCGATCCTGATCAAGATGCCCGCGGGGATCGCTAAGCTGCACGCCGGTGGCAAGTACAACTGGGGCTTCAGCACAGTGCCGCAGAGGCACTTGAACAACCGTCGTATGTTTCTGCCTCAGGGTCGTGGGGTCGGCGGCGGCAGCTCCATAAACGGCATGATCTACATGCGCGGCCAGGCCGCCGACTTTGATCGTTGGGCCGCGCTCGGCAACGAGGGTTGGTCTTTCCAGGACGTGCTGCCCTACTTCAAGAAGTCGGAGAACAACCAGTCCTTCGCGGACGCGTTTCACGGCCGGGGCGGGCCGCTCACCGTCTCCGACCTGCCGTACAAGAATCCGCTCACCGATGTGTTCATCGCAGCCGGCCAAGAGGCCGGCTTGGAATACCGAGCCGATCACAATGGCGCAGTTCAAGGCGGCATTGGACCGTTCCAGGTCACCGTAAGGGACGGTGCACGTTGCAGCACCGCGCGCGCCTTTATCCACTCCCTCAGCGCGCGGCCCAACCTTGATGTCGTTCCCAACGCCACAGTGTACCATATCTCGGTCCGGAACGGTGCCGTCGCGGGCCTGCGGGTGCGCATCGGGAACGAGGACGTCGAGATCGCGTGCGAGCGCGAGGTCATCGTCGCAAGCGGCGCCATCAACTCGCCCAAACTGCTGTTGTTGTCGGGGATTGGCCCTGCAGACGCGTTGCGGTCTAATGGAATAAGGGCGGTCCACGATCTTCCCGGCGTCGGCACGAACCTGCAGGACCACCTCGACATCGGCGTCCTCGCGCGCGTCAAGGTCAAGACGACCTACGACGGTCAGCAGCGGCTAGACCGCGCTCTGCGCCACGGTCTTGAGTACCTGCTGTTCGGCAGCGGCATGGCGACCTCCGTGGTCTGCGAAGCGGCCGCCTTCGTCCGCAGCGGCGACCACGTCGCCACCCCGGACATCCAGATGCACTTCCTGCCCGTCTATGTGAAGGATCATGGGCGGGTCGAGGTCAGGGGGCACGGCGTTACGTTCCACAACTGCAATCTGCGGCCGCAGAGTCGCGGCACTGTCACCCTGGCGTCGGCGGACCCTCGCGACCCCCCGCTCATCGACCCAAACTACCTGTCGCACCCCGACGACATTGCGGTGCTGCGATCGGCGGTGCGCTGGGCGCGGCGCCTGATCAACACCCGCGCCTTTGCACCCTACCTCGACTCCGAACTCGAACCCGGCCGCGGCGTGGACAGCGACGCCGAGATCGACGCGTTCATCCGCTCGACCGCCGAGACCGACTACCATCCGGTCGGGACGTGCCGTATGGGACAGGACGCGATGGCGGTGGTCGACCACCACCTGCGCGTGCACGGGCTGTCGGGCCTGCGGGTCGCCGACGCCTCGATCATGCCGACCATCGTCAGCGGCAACACCAACGCGGCCGCGATCATGATCGGCGAAAGAGCCGCCGAACTCATACTCAAAAATTTACTGCGACAAACGAAGTGGCGTGCGGACGCTGCGCGCAAGTAAGCGCGTGTGAGCTGCGGGGAGTAGGCCGCATACAAGTAAGCGGTTACATGAACTGAAGCACTGATCTAGTTGAAAACGGGAGGAAACCATGACATCGAACTTTACTCACACCATGTGGCATCGGCGCTCACTACTAAAGGCCAGCGCCGGCGTTGTGGGGCTTGCAGCATTGCCTGGCAGCCTCGCGTCCCGTGCGTTTGCACAGGACAAACCTGTGCTGTGTAATTCATTTCGAACACTGACTCAGCAGTACAATATCATGTTCGATCGTGGCGGGAGGCTGTTCGCCGAGCGAATGGGATATGAATACGTCGCGCTTGTCAACGAAGGCAACAGCGAAAAAAGCCTGTCAGACGTTCGTGCACTTCTTGCTCGCACAGGCGGCAACGTCATCATGAACATCGAGCCCAATGACACGCCTGATGCCCGACCAATCGTTGAGGCCTGTGCCAAGGCAGGAGCCTATGTTGTCACTCAGTGGAACAAGCCTGACGATCTGAACCCGAGTGACTTCAATCCCTATTATGTTGCCCATATCTCCTTTGACGGTTTCCCGGCCGGAAAGGCGACCGCCACGCGGCTGATCCAGGAGATGGGGGGAACTGGCGGCGTTCTCGGACTGGGTGGCATTATCTCCAACCCGCCCGCCATTCAGCGTAAGGCCGGACTCGAGGCGGCGATCGCCGAAGCCGGCGGCCAGGTGGAACTGCTGGATTTCCAGGTGGCAAACTGGAACCAGACAGACGCGTTTGATATCACCCAAGCTTGGATAACGCGCTTCGGTAATGAAGTTAAGGGTATCTGGGCTGCCAATGATGATATGGCGTTGGGGGCAATTGAGGCACTGCGGGCGGAAGGTCTTGTCGGACAAATTCCCGTAACTGGCATGGACGCGCCAGAAGCCGCCATCGCCGCGCTTCAGTCGGGCGACCTCCTGGCGACGGCCGCCTGGGACCCGATCTGGACAGGCGGCGTGGGGCTCGCGCTTGGGCTGAAAGCACGCGCCGGCGAGTTCGACGTTGCCTCCCTGCCGCCAGAGAAGCGCGCATTCTTCGGTCCGTGGCGCTTCCTTGATCGCGAGAATTCTGAGAGTTACGTCGCCGACTACATCGACAATCCACCGGTCTATGATTTCGACGACCCGTGGGCGCTCTCGTCGGGCGGAATGTAAGAAACGGCCCTGCCGGGACCGGTCGTCGGTTCCGGCGGGCATGATTTCTCGGAGAGAATGTAACGACCATGTTCAACACCGCTACGGAGAGGAACCCGCAGCTGCGCGGTCGGCTGGACTGGCTGACGCCGGCCATGCGTCGCCACGTTCGATCGCTGGCACCCGTTCTCGTTCTGCTGCTCCTGTGCCTTGCTATCGGGATGGCAAACTCCCGCTTCTTAAGCCTCGACAACTTCATTCGGATCGCCAACTCGTCGTCGGTGCCGCTGATTCTGGCCATCGGCGCCACGCCGATCATCATCATGGGCAGCATCGACCTGTCGGTTGAGGGCCTGCTCGCCCTGTCAATCGTGACCCTCGGCATGCTGGTCACAAACTCGCTCACGCCCTATGAGCTCGGGTGGCTCGGCGTAGCGCTGTCGCTCGCGGTCGGGACCATGGCCGGCTTCGTCAACGGGGTCGTCCACGTGAAGATGCGCGTGCCCTCGTTCATGGCCACGCTCGGCTTGGGTTTCATCGCCATTGGTGTCGCGACGGTCCTGTTGTCGGGTCTCACGATCCGTGTCCTCGACCCGCAGATCCGCGCCATCGCACTGACCCGCTTTCTGGGCGTGCCCTACACGGTGTGGGTCGCCGCGGGCTGCCTCGCCATCGGCTACTTCATCCAGAACCACACGCGCCTCGGCCGCAACGTCTACGCCATTGGTGGCGGAGAGGACCTAGCCAAGTTGTCAGGGGTGGGGGTCGAGCGAGTCCGCATCACCGTCTTTGCGCTCGCGGGCATGTTCTACGCGGTGGCCGGAGTCGTCGCAGCCGCACAGATCGGGCAGGCGCACGCCCTCACCGGCGACGGACGGCTCTTCACGACAGTGGCCGCCATCGTGATTGGCGGGACCGCATTGACCGGCGGTGTCGGAGGTGTCTTGCACACGGTAATCGGTGTCCTGATCATCGGCGTGCTGGCCAACGGCATGATCCTGCTCGGTGTCTCGCCATACATCCAGCAGGGCGTTCAGGGAATCCTCATCATCATCGCCGTGGCGCTCTCCATCGATCGTGTCCAGGGGAAACTGAACAAGTAATGGGTATCGGTATGCTGCTCGAACTGAAGCAAGTCGAAAAGTCCTTCCCGGGGGTTCAGGCGCTCAGGCCAGTCGACTTTCGCATCGCGCCCTATGAAGTGGTCGGGCTTGTCGGCGAGAACGGTGCCGGCAAGTCGACGCTCATGCGAATCCTGACCGGCGTGTACCAACCTGACGGCGGGCAGATCGTACTGCACGGAAAACCCACAGTGATCCGGGGGCCGCGTGACGCCTACCAGCAAGGCATCGGCATGGTGTTCCAGGAGCAATCACTGCTGCCCAACATCACCGTCGCCGAGAACATTTTCCTGGCCAACGAGCAACAGTTCTGCCGGTTTGGCGTCCTGTCCTGGCCGGCCCTTAGTGCCGCGGCACGTAAGCAGCTCGAAAAAGTCGGCCTCGACATCGACCCGATGGCCGTCACGAGCACGCTGAACTTCGCACAGCGGCAGATGGTCGAGCTGGCAAAGGTGTTGACGCTTGAGGAGCGCACCCATGAGCAGATCCTGATCCTGCTCGACGAGCCGACCTCGGTCCTGGAACAAGCCGAGATCGACCTCCTGTTCGACCGGGTCCGCGCGCTGCGGGCGCGCGCGTCATTCATCTTCGTCTCGCACCGGCTCGACGAGGTTCTGGAGATCAGCGACCGCGTCTGCGTGATGAAAGACGGGGAGCTCGTAGAATCGATGGCGGCGGCCGATGCCGACATCAAACAGCTGCACCGCAAGATGGTCGGGCGCAGCCTGCAGTCAGAATACTACCGGGAGCACGAACAGGCGGTGCCGGCGGACAGGCCGTTACTCCAGGTGCGGAACATCTCGGTACCCGGCAAATATACCGATGTCAGCTTCGTACTGAGGCCCGGCGATGTGCTGGGCATTGCTGGGGTCATTGGGTCCGGACGAGAAGAGCTGACGCGGACCCTTTTCGGGTTCCTGCCGCCGGTCTCTGGAAGCATTGAGATCGATGGCACGTCCATACAGCTAAACCGCCCCTCCGACGCCGTGCGCAACAAGATCGGCTACATCCCTCGGGAGCGCCGTACCGAAGGTCTGGTGCTCGGCATGTCGGTCAGTGAGAACATCTCGCTGGCGCGTCTCGAGACCGTCAAGTGGCACGGGATGATCGACCGCCGCCGCGAAATCGCTCTGGGTCGCGAGTGGATCAAGCGCCTGACAATTCGCCCTGGCAACCCCTTCGCCGCCTGCCGCAACTTGAGCGGCGGCAATCAGCAGAAGGTCGTTCTGGCGAAATGGGTCAACGCGGGCGCGCGCGTCCTTGTGCTTGACCACCCGACGCGCGGCCTCGACGTCGGCGCCAAGGAAGACGTGTACGGGCTGATCCGCCAGCTCACCGCGCAAGGCATCGGGGTCATTCTCACCGCGGACACACTGGAAGAGACGATCGGTCTAAGCAGTCGCGTCTTGGTCATGAAGGACGGCAAGGTCACCGCGACGTACGAGGCTCTGCGTGGCCAGAAGCCGTCGCAGGTCGACCTCATCTCCCACATGGTATGATTTTGGAACGCCCGATGAAACTCGCGCCAGAGACAATCAAGAACCTCGCGCCGCCCGGTATTCTTATCGCCATCATACTTTTTGTTGGCATGATGCAGCCGGGCTTCCTCAACCCGAGCACGTTGTTGACGATCGGCTCCGAAACCGCGACCATGCTCATCCTCGCCATGGGCGTAACCTTCGTCATCAAGCTTGGCGGTATCGATCTTTCAATTCACGCAGTCGCGTCCTTTGCGAGCGTCATCGTCGCACTGACCCTTCAACAGCTCGGCTTCGGCGCCTTCTTGCTCGCGGTTGTTGTCGGGTGCATGATCGGGACGATCAGCGGCTTCCTGCATGTTCGGCTGAAGATTCCGTCCTTCGTCACCACCCTCGCCATCGGCGGCGTCGCCGCGGCGGCGGCACTGCTACTGTCGGCGCGTTCGCTGACCATCGCAGGCGCCCAGCGGGACGCCTATCTAAGCTGGATCAGCGGGAGCGCATTGGGCATCCCCAACGAGATCGTGGTCGCGGGCCTTGTGCTGCTCATCGGCATCTTCCTTGAGCGCTATACAGACTTCGGCCGCTACAGCACCGCAATCGGTGCCGGCGAACCGGCTGCTTGGGCCTCGGGCATCGACGTCGACCTGCACAAGATCCTCGCGTTCGCCCTTTCGGGCGGGTTCGCCGCTTTCGCCGGGGTTGTGCTCGCCGGACGGCTGGCGAGTGGATCACCAACGCTTGCCAACGAGTTCCTGTTGCCGGCGATCGCCGCGGTAGTCGTCGGGGGGACGGCCCTGACCGGCGGCGTCGGCGGCGTCTTGCGCACAGCCATCGGCGCGCTCACCGTCTCTGTAGTCCGCATCGGCATGACCTTCGTCGGCGTAGACGTCTTCGCGCAGCAGATCGTGTTCGGCGCCGTGCTGGTGCTGGCGGTCGCCTGCACCATCGACCGCACCAAGATCGGCATCGTCAAGTAGACGTCGCCACGCACAGCCGAGGTCACACCGGCGGGGCCACGGACATGAACCGTGGCCCCGCGCGCGTTTCAGCGTCCGGGGGAACGCATACGCGGACCGGGCGACGGGAAAAGCCCAGCACCGCCGGAACGCGGCCCCGGCGGGTGCGCGGGGCCGGTTTCCGGTGGCGCGTGCTGGGGGCGTACAAGGGCGCGCTCCCTCGAGACGCCCCGTTCCCCCCAGCATGATCACCGGTGAGAGAGTCACTGGCGGACACGCAGAACCGGCGCGCCCTCACCCCGTGTGAGATCGTCCGTGACCCTCGCCCGGCCAGTGGCGCATGTCCGGCCGGGCCGGACCATGGGCCTCACGCGCCGGCTCGGCCGTGCGGGCGCGGGCCGGCCGTCAGACGGAGCGCGCGTTCCCGACCGTCGAAGCGCGCCGGACTCACACCAGTGGCCCCGGATGGTGACCGGCGGCCACCATCCGGGGCATCCTCAGGCTCCCGGGTAAAGAGGTCGGACGCAGGGCCGGCCCGGCGACACGGGCTGGCGACGGCCGGCAAAGGCGCCCTCACGCCACCGCGCGCGCCGCCCTCGGGCAAGCCCCCGCGCGTCAGGCCGGGACGGGGGCGGCGTCGTGCAGAAGGCCGGCCTGGCGGAGGTCGGTCCAGAGCTCGGGGGGCACCGGATGGTCGAACACCGCGAGGTTGCGCTCGAACTGCTCGACCGTGCGGGTGCCGATTGGGATGCTGGCCATGACCGGGTGCGCCAGGATGAACTGCAGCGCCGCCGCCGCCAGCGGCACGTTGTGCCGGGCGCACACGGCCTCGATCCGCCGCACCCGCTCAAGGATCGGCTCGGGCGCCGGCTCGTAGTTGTACTTCGCCCCCTCGACCGCGCCGGTCGCCAGGATGCCGCTGTTAAACGCGCCTCCGATCATGATGGCGACGCCCCGCTCGGCGCACAGCGGCAGGAAATCGTTGAGGCCGTCCTGCTCGAGCAGCGTGTAGCGCCCGGCCAGGAGGAAGCAGTCAAAGTCGCCGTGCCGCAGGGCCGCGTGGCAGACATCGGCCTCGTTGACGCCGAGCCCTATGGCCTTAACCGTGCCCGCCGCGCGGAGCTCTTCGAGGGCGCGGTAGGCGCCGTCCATGGCGGTCTTGAAGTGCATCTTCTGCATCTCCACCCCGTGCGTGAACACGTCGCAGTCGTGGATCAGGCAGATGTCGAAGTAGTTCGTGAGCAGGCGCTGCATCGACGCCTCGACCGAGCGCATGACGCCGCCATAGGTGTAGTCGAAGTCGGAGCGCATCGGCGGAATGTCGACCCACACGCCGCTGTCGATCGCCTCCGGGTTGTCGGGCGACAGCACCCGCCCGACCTTGGTCGAGAGAATGTAGTCGCTGCGCTCGTACTTGAAGAGCGCGTGGCCGAGCCGGTGCTCGCTGAGCCCGTGGCCGTACATGGGTGCGGTGTCGAACAGGCGGATGCCGGCGTCCCAGGCCCGGTCGACCATCGCCTCCGCGTCGCGGTTGGTGATCGGCCGGAAAATGTTGCCGATCGGCGCCGCGCCGAGAGCCATGGCCGTGACCTCGAACCCTGCGCGGCCGAACCGCCGCTTCTCGTTGGCCTTCATCGTTGATCCTCGGTCTCTTGATTAGCACATCACGACGTTGCCGCCCCGGGTGCTCAGGCTGCGCCGCGCCGCGCCGTCGGGCGCGGCAGCGGCTTGATCCGCGCCGCCTCCGCGAGCGCCCGCAAGCGAGCGACCTCGTCCGGGGACATCCGCATTTGCGGTGAACGCACCTCGGGGGACGAGATCGCGCCCAGGATGTAGGCGACCTCCTTGTACCGCGTGTGCAGGTCGGCGTAGGGAAAGCCGTAGATGGCGTGGTTGAGCGGCGCCAGCAGCCGGTGCAAGGCCTGGGCCGCCGCGAAGTCGCCGTTTTTGACGAGCTGGTACATCTCGACGCATTCGTAAGGGGCGAAGCTTCCGAGCCCGGTCAAGACGCCGTCCGCGCCGGTGCACAGGTTTTGGAACAGCGACGAAGCAACGGATGGTAGGCACGCCACCTGTTTGTCCAGGGCCTTCAAGGCGTAGTAGTCCCGGTCATAGCGCACGCAGTCGTGGGCCTGCGCCATCTTGACCCCGATCACCTCGTCAATGTCGCGGGCCATCTCGACCAGCGCCTCGTGCGGATAGGACAGCTGGTCGCCCGAGGCGAGCTGGAACAGCACCATGGGCATCTTGAGCGCCCGCGCAACGTCGACGTGGAACTTGACCGCGTACCGAGGGCTGTGGGCCGCGTTGTAGGCCGAGAGATAGGGCGCGCAGATCATGACCGCGTCGGCCCCGGCCTCACGCGCTTGGAGGCCCGTGCGCACGACGTCCGGCGGGGACCAGCCGAGCAGGGCCGAGATGACGACCTTGTCGGGCGAGGCGCTCTCTCGGTGTACGGCCACGACACGCTGGCGTTCGGCCTCCGAGAGCGCGGGGACCTCAGCGGCGAACGCATTGACCGCGAAGCCCGTAACCCCCGGAACCGCGTCCAGCGCGCGCACGCACCGCGCCAGCTCGTCCCAGTGGATGCTCAGATCTTCCTTGAACGGCGTGAGGGTCGCGACGATCAATCCGCCTCCGATATCCATAAGTCAGACCTCCCGATGAAGACAGAGTGTGAACGGCGCGCGCCGTGGACCGACGGTCAGCCTGCCACAATGGTCGCCACCGGGGCGGCCGGCGGCGCTGACGGTGCGCCGACGACGCCCGCGCCGATCAGTTCCTCGATCTCGTCGGCCCCCCGCCCTAGCTCTTCAAGAATCTCGCGCGAGTGCGCGCCCGTCTCCAGGGCGAGGGTGTGGAGGTCCGGCACCTTGCCGTCGTACCGGAGCGGGTGGTTGACCAGCACGGCCGGCGCGCCGTTGACGGGCACCTCGCGGAACACGGACGCCGCGGCGATCTGCGCGTCACTGCGCAGGTCGTCGTAGCTGTTCACCCGGCCGTACCAGATGTTATGGGCGTCGAACCGGCGCGACAACTCATCAAACGCGAGGGCGCGCACCGCCTCGGCCACCGCCGCCGCGATCCGGTCGCGGGCGTCGTAGGCGTCGAAATCATGCAGAGCCGACAACTCCGCGCTGTCCAACGCCGTGGCCAGACGGCCGATGTCGTTTGTGGGGATCACCACGTGGCCGTCGGCGATCTGGTACACACCGTAGGGCGCCTCATGGTACCAGGAAATGAGGTTGCGCTGCCGCTCGAACACGCGCTGGTCGACGCCCGCCGACATGTAGTTGGTCAGCGGTTCGGACTGCAAGTCGAGCCCGGCGCAGAGGAGGCTACCTTGGACGTGCGTCCCTTCGCCGGTCCGCTGCCGGTGCACGACCGCCGCCAGGATGCCCATCGCGAGCAGCGCGCCGGCATGCTGGTCGACGATCGCCGCCCCGACCGCGGTTGGGCGGCCGTACGGCCCCGTCGCGGAAATCAGCCCGGACCGCGCCTGAATTATGAGATCCTGGGCGGTCCGGCCAACCATCGGTCCCTCCAGCCCCCACCCTGTGCCGCTCGCGTAGATGATGTCCGGCTTCAGCGCCTTGATCTGCGGATAGGCGAGCCCGAGTCGCTCCATGACGCCCGTGCGGAAATTCTCGATCAGGATGTCAGCCGATTGGACTAGTTCCATAATGATCTCTTTTCCTCTGTCAGACTTGAGGTCGAGCGCAAGACTGCGCTTGTTGCGATTTGCGGAGAGGAAGAGACCGCTTACGCCTCCGGGGAAAATCCTGGCTCCGGACCAATGGCGCTCGAAGGGACCACTAATGGGCTCGATCTTGATGACGTCCGCCCCCATGTCAGCCAGGTATTGACTACATGCAGGACCCTGCAGGAAGTGGCAAAAGCTGACGATCTTTAGTCCGCGCAGCATCAAGTTAATGTCCTCCAGCAAGCGATGAGAGTCCGCCACCCCTTGCCCGGTACCGGGTAGACGGAACTTGACCGCTGTCGTCAGAGTAAGCGCTTACTTTGCGCTTGTCCACCCAAAGTTCTGTGATAATCTGACCGGCGATGACCGAGACAGCACCCAAGAAGCGCACGCGCAAGAAGGCTCCATCCGGGAACGCCAGGTTGGCCGATGTCGCGCAAGCCGCAAACGTCAGCACAGCGACCGTGTCGCGTGTCCTCAACAACAATCCGACAGTCGATTCAGAGATCCGTCAGCATGTGCTGAAGGTAATTGCAGACCTCAATTGGGTGCCAAACGCTTCCGCAAAGGCGCTAGCCGTCAACCGCACTCGAACGATTGGCACAGTCATTCCGACCCTTGACCACCAGAACTTCGCACGGTTGGTCGAACGCCTGGAAACTACTCTGACGAACGTCGGCTACAAGATTCTGCTCGGCTGCAGTCAGTACGATGCAGCAAGTGAGATCCGCCAGGTTCGAACCATGGTGGAGCGCGGCGCCGATGCGGTGATCGTGGTAGGCAACTCGCAGTCGAATGAGTTGCATGACTTTGTCGAGGCTCAGGGCGTTCCCTGCATCATGCTCTACACGCCGGTTGGTGCAACGGTGCGAGGCCACGCGGTGCCCTTCGACAACTACGGCGCTGCGCGCGCGGCAGCCGACTATCTTCTCGAACTTGGCCACACGCGCTTTGGAATGCTTGGACATAGCGTGAGTGTCAATGACCGACTTTCAGCGCGAATGCGGGGAACACTTGACGCACTCGGTGCGCGTGGCCTGTCGGTGCGGTCTGACCAAGTTGCCAACTCGGGTAGTTGGAAGATCGCCGATGGCGTCGTCGGATTCCGCGCGATCATGTCGACTCCGTCCCCGCCAACGGCGCTTGTTTGCAGCAACGACTATGTGGCCGTTGGCTGCCTCATTGAGGCCGCCAGTATGGGCATTGACGTTCCCCGAGAAGTGTCGGTGATCGGGTTTGACGACATCGATCTCGCCGCGATGATCCGTCCACGCCTCACAACACTCCGCATCCCAGACGCTCAAGTAGGCGAGGTCACAGCGCGCTACATCGTCGATTTGCTTGAAGGTCGTGACCCGCCGATGCCCGCGATCCCACCGGCGCGCCTCGTGGTGCGCGGATCGACTGCGCCGCCGCGCAACTGACGGTGCTCGCCCCCTCTCTATAGTTCACCCGGCCCCAACTGCTCGACACTGGAGAGACAGATGTACAAGCTCACCAACGACACAATGCCGCGTACGCGACTGCCCGTAGCTATGGTCGGCGGTGGCACCGGATCTTTTTTTGCGTCCTATCACCGTGCCGCAATGCGACTGTCGGGGCGCTGGGACTTGGTCGCAGGCGCATTTTCCTCTGACATGGCGCGGTCGGTGGCGTCCGGTTCCGCGCTCGGCGTCGCGCCGGACCGAGTGTACCGCGATGCGGACGCGCTTGCGGAAGGCGAGGCCGGCCGCCCGGACGGCGCGCGTACCGTGGCTGTCGTAACGCCCAACGCTCTGCACTTCGAACAGTGCAAAGTGTCACTTGAGCGGGGCCTAAACGTGATCTGCGATAAGCCCCTTGTCAACGAGCTGGAGGAAGCCTGGACCCTCCACGAATTGGCGAAGCGCAAGGGAGTTTTCTTTGGCGTTACGTTCACCTATCCCGGCTACCCGATGGTCCGGGAGGCCCGGAGCCGGATTGCTCGAGGCGATCTCGGGCGTATCAAGTTCGCCTATGCCGAGTACCTGCAGGAGTGGGTGGCGGAGGACCCGAGAAATCTCGGGGCCAAGGGCGGATCGTGGCGCAGCGATCCGAATGTCGCCGGGCCCACTGGTACGATGGCGGATGTCGGCACCCATGCGCAGAGCGTCTTGGAGTTTCTCCTCGGCACGCCCATCGAAGCGGTTTCGGCCCGGCTCTCGACGAGCACCGGCCGCGCGATCGACGACCGCGCCATTCTCATGCTGCGGTTTAGCGAGGGAACAGAGGGGCTGATCTGGGCCGACCAGGCGCTCCCCGGCCATCGGAACGGTTTGCGCGTCAAGGTGGCCGGCGAAACCGCGACTCTGGAATGGCGCCAGGAAGCGCCGGAGACCCTGTGGATTGGAACCCTCGGCGGCGCGGACCAGATCCTGCACCGCGGCCAGAAAGACATGGCGCCCGAAGCCATGAGCTACGTCACGTTCCCAGCCGGCGTCCCGGAGGGCTACCTTGAGGCGCTTGGGATCCTCTACGCGGACTTCGCTGACGCCGTGGAAACCCCAGACCAGCCCGGCCCGTTCGAGGTGCCGGACATCGTGTACGGCCTGCGCGGAGTTGCGCTCTGCGAGGCGGCTCTGACTTCCAATGGCAAGGGCGGTGCCTGGACGCCAGTCGGGATAGGGAATCGAAACGGCACAGCTTGACGAAATCGCTTACCGCATGTTAAGTAAGCGGTTACTTGAAGTTCAAGCGTTAGCGCCGCGCAAGCTAGTTTATCGAACGGAACTGGAAGCTTCATGGACCAAACCGCCGCCAAGGCCCCGTCGTTCGCCCTGCCAAAGGTACCGCGCACTTTCCGCATGTTGATCGACGGCGAGTTGGTCGGGGGCGACCCTCAGTCGATGGTCGAACGCACGAGCGTGGCGCACCGGGTTCCAGTCAGCCGATATCCGCGCGCCGGGCTTCCGGAGGTCGACTTGGCGGTGGACGCGGCCGCACGAGCGTTCGAGGCCGGGCCGTGGCCGCGAATGTCCGGCGCGGAGCGGGCGCGGGCGATCCTGAAGATTGCGGAGATGATCGACGCTCACCGTGCCGAGTTGGCGCTGATCGAGTTGCTTGAAGGCGGTAAGCCGATCGGAACGATTGACGGCGAGATCGGCGTGTCGGTCGAGTTATGGGAATACGCGGCCACGCTCGCCCGCCACTGCTACGGTGACACCTACGATCAACTTGGTCGGAAAACGATGGGCTTGGTCCTGCGCCAGCCTATTGGCGTGGTGTCCATGATCACGCCGTGGAACTTTCCGCTCCTGATCCTGAGTCAGAAGCTGCCGTTTGCGCTTGCTGTCGGCTGCACGGCGGTGGTCAAGCCGAGCGAGCTCACCGCTGGCACGTCTCTGCGGCTGGGCGAGATGCTCCGCGACGCGGACCTGCCCCCGGGCGTCGTCAATATCATCTCCGGGCCGGGAAGCTCGGTCGGTACCTGGCTCGTCACGCATCCGCGTGTCGACATGGTGTCGTTTACCGGGTCGACGGAGGTCGGCAAGACCATCTCGCGCGCGGCGGCCGACACGCTGAAGCGGGTCTCGCTCGAACTCGGCGGTAAGGCGGCGCACATCGTCTTTGCGGACGCTGACTTCGACGCCGCACTGGACAAGGTTGTGTTTGGCATCCTGCACAATGCCGGCCAGTGCTGCGTCAGCGGCACCCGGCTACTGGTCGAGCGTACCATCGCCGATCGCTTCGCGGGCGCGGTCGCCAAGCGCATTTCGGAGGTCCCCTTCGGCGACCCACTCGATCCGACCGTAAAGGTAGGCCCGCTGATCTCCCGCGTGCAATACGACACGGTGACGTCCTACATCGCGACTGGCCAGCGCGAAGGCGCGACGCTGGTCGTGGGAGGCGGTGCCACGGAGTGCCGCGACGGCGTGCCGGGTTACTGGGTTGAGCCGACCGTGTTCACCAACGTGTCGCCCGACATGACGATCGCCCAAGAGGAAATCTTCGGCCCGGTGCTGTCGGTCATTCCGTTCGACACCGTCGACGAGGCGATCGCGATCGCGAACCGGACCATCTACGGCCTTGCATCCGGCGTCTGGACCTCGAGCCTCGATACCGCCTTCCGCTGCGCCCGCGAACTGCGCACCGGCACCGTCGAAATCAACACCTACATCGCCGGCGCTCCGGAGTTGCCGCTCGTCGGTCATCGTCAAAGCGGCGTCGGGCACGAGAAGGGGCGCTTCGCGGTTGATGAGTTCACCGAACTGAAGACGGTCCAGCTGCAGTTCGGGCCACACACCGACCGCTGGTTCACCCCGCGCGCCACAGGCTCCATCTGACAGTGTAGACCAAATCATGAACGACACCGACGAATTCTCTATGATCCGGCGCACGGTGCGGGGCCTGGTCGACAAGGAAGTCAGGCCAATCGCCGCCGAGCTGGACGAGAAAGAAACGCCGCCCTGGCACGTCTACAACATGATGGCCGATCTTGGCCTGTTCGGCCTTTGCTTGCCGGAAGGGGACGGCGGTAGCGGACTGAGCTGCCTCGGTTACACGATCGTCGTGGAAGAATTATCGCGCGGCTACGCCAGCGTCGCCGACTATCTGGGACTGGTCGATGTCGTCTCGACGCTGCTGTCGCGCTATGGCAGCGCCGAGCAAAAGGCGCGCTATCTGGCGCCCGTACTTCGGGGCAAGTTGAAATGCGCCTTCGCGGTCACCGAGTCCGAAGCCGGCTCCGATCTTTCCGGCATCCGTACGATCGCGCGCCCGAACGGTGACGGCTGGGTGCTCGACGGCAGCAAACTCTGGATCCACAACGCGCCTCACTGCGACTTCGCCATCGTCCTGGCCCGAACTTCGCCGGAAAAGGGCAAACGGGGCATGAGCCTGTTCATCGTCGAACGCATTTATCCGGGCTTCGAATCCGGCCCCAAAGAGCACAAGATGGGCCAGAGGGCGAGCAATGTCGGCGGCCTGACCTTCGATGGCGTCGTGCTGCCGGCGACCGCCCTCCTCGGCGAGCAGGATCGCGGGTTCCACGCGGTCATGAGCGTGCTGGAGAAGGGGCGCATCTACATTTCCGCACTATGCGTCGGCATCCTGCAGGCGGCGCTCGATGCCTCAATCACGCAGGCCAAGATCCGGCACCAGTTCAGCAGGCCAATCGCCGAGTTCCAGGGCGTCCAATGGATGCTGGCGGACATGGCCAAGGATACCCACGCCGCCCGCCTGATGACCCAGGCCGCTGCCATCGCATACGACACTGGGGCCCGGGCCAACCTCGAGTGCTCAATGGCGAAGTGCTTTGCTTCCGACGCGGCGGTTCAACACACGGCGAACGCTGTGCAGATCTTCGGCGGCAGCGGCTACATCCGCGGGTACGAGGTCGAGCGACTATACCGGGACGCGAAGATCACGCAGATCTACGAAGGCACCAACCAAATCCAGCGCATGCTCATCGCCCGAGCTTTGGTCGCGGGGGGAGACGAAGGGCCGTCGACTTGAACGGCCGCCATGGGACCTACCGAATCCCCTGAGTACACACTCGTCACAAGAAATCCAACGGGAGGAAACTATGAAATCAACGACGTTACTTTTGAGTTTGGCCGTCACCCTCGCGTCCTTGTCCGGGTCGGCTGTAGGCGCCGATGAGGCCTACACGATCGGGGTGTCCAACACGTTGATCGGCAACGGCTGGCGCGAGGAGATGATCTGCTCCATCAAGGCGCAGGCGCGGGCTTCCGGCAAGGTCTCGAAGGTCGTGCTCGCCAACCGGAACGGCGGGCCGACCGAGCAGATCGCGGACATCCGCAGCCTGATCTCCGCCGGATCGGACGCGACCATCATCAATCCTTCAGACCGCACGGCGCTCGATCCGGTCATCCGACAGGCGGCGGCACGGGGCATCGTCGTCGTGGCCGTCGACCAAGCGGTGACGGCGCCCGAGGCCTACCTCGTCAGCAACGATCAGGTCGCGTACGGGCGTAAGTCGGCGGAATGGCTCGCCGAGCAGCTCGGTGGCAAAGGGCACGTCGTCGAGATGCGCGGCATCGATGGCGTTCCGGCCGATCTCGACCGCCACACCGGGTTCATGGAGGTGATGGCGCGCTATCCCGATATCACGGTCACCACGGTGTTCAACGGCTGGGCGCTCAACACTACGGCGCAGAAAACCAAGGACCTGATCGCGTCGGGCGAGAAGATCGACGGCATTTTCACGACCGGCCAAGACGCGGTCGTGGTCGATGCGTACCGCTCGGCCAATGTTCCCTACCCGCTCATCGTTGGCGCGGACAACAACGCCTTCATTGGCCAGCTCATCGAGTGCAAGGATGACGGCCTGATCGGGGCGGCGGTCACCAACCCGGCGTCGATTGGCGGGGCTGGCCTGGCGGTGGCGCTGGCGGTGCTCGACGGGGACGCGGTTCCGCGCGAGAACTACATCATCCCCGAGGTGTGGGACAACACCACGGACGAGGGTGTCGAGGTTCTCAAGACCCATTATGACGAGGACCTCGACCCCCATTACAGCGTCGCGACGGAGTTGAAGCCCTACACTACCTACAGCCGTGAGGACATCCTCGCGTGCCAGGGCCCCGGCGAGTGAGTCTCGACAACATCACACGTAACTAACCAGCGGGCTGGCCGGCAAGACCGGCTCGCAAGAATTGGGGGTCGGACGATGCTTCGCGTCCGGCGTCCGAGAAACCGGCAGAGGGTGTTATGCACACATTTACAACAGACAGTGTGCTGGAGGCCACGGGCATCCGCAAACGATTCGGCCACGTCATTGCCCTGGAGAACGCCTCGCTGCAGGTACGCCGTGGCGAGGTCCACGGCTTGATGGGCGCGAACGGCGCCGGCAAGAGCACCTTCGTAAAGATGCTGACCGGGGTTCTGAAGCCGGACGCCGGTACGCTCAAGATCGAAGGGCGTCCGTACAGCGTGCGCTCGCCCGCACAGGCACAGCGGCTCGGAATTGTTTCGCTGTACCAGGAACCCGCCATCGTCCCGCACTTATCGATCAGCGAAAATATCAGGCTCGCACGCGTTCCCGCCCAGCGCGTCGCCGACAAGCTGGCGGCGTTCCGCTTCGGCGCGCTGGACTGGAGAACGCGCGCCGCGGACCTGCCGCTGCCGATCCTGCGCATGGTCGACGTCGCGCGGGCGCTGGCGGCCGATCCCAAGATCCTGATCCTCGACGAGGCGACCGCCGCCCTTTCCGCGGAACTGGCCGACATGCTGTTCCAGGAGGTTCACGCCCTGCGCCAGAGCGGCCGCTCCGTCATCTACATCTCGCACCGCATGCCAGAGATCGAGGCGCTGTGCGATCGCGCTACGGTCCTGCGCGACGGCGTTGTTGCGGGGGTCGTCGATGCGCGCCATGAATCCGGCTCCAAGATCGTCTCGCTGATGCTGGGCGAGCGCGCGGGCAACGTCGCGTTCCTGAAGCCCGGGTCCCGGCCGCGAAAGGTGACCGGCGCGCCGCTGCTGTCGGTGCGCGAGCTGACGGTCGAGCACAGGCTGAGCGATGTCAGCTTCGACCTCAGGCGCGGCGAGGTGCTCGGCGTTGCCGCGCTCGAAGGCCAGGGACAGGAGGAGTTGTTCGAGTGCCTGTCCGGCTTGCGGCGGCCGGACGCCGGCACGATCACGCTGAAGGGACAGCCGGTCACCTTCCGGCATCCGGCGGACGCCATCGACGCGGGTGTCGCGCTCGTGCCGGCTGAGCGCAGCAAGGCGCTGCTCGCGCAGCGCTCGGTCAAGGAGAACATCTGGCTGCCCTGGGTGAGCCGGGTGACCGCCTGGGGGGCGATCCCGGTGACCGCGGAACGCGAGGCGGTCACCGACGCGATCAAGGCGCTGTCGATCGACATCCGCGCGGAGTCCGAGGTCCGGCAGCTTTCCGGCGGCAACCAGCAAAAGGTCGTCGTCGGCCGGTGGCTCGCCCACGGCTTCGACGTGCTCCTGTGCTTCGACCCGACGCGCGGCATCGACGTCGGCGCCAAGGCGCAGATCTTCGACCTCGTCCGCACGATCTGCCAGCGCGGCGCCACCGTCCTCTACTTCACGTCCGACCTGCTCGAGATCCAGCGCATCTGCGACCGCGCCCTGGTGCTCTTCGGCGGTCAACTGACGGAGGAAATCACCCGCGAACGCGCCGACGAACCCACGTTGCTCCGGGCCGTCCATGGTTTGGCGGTCTCGCGCGACACATCGTACCGCGAGGACGTGCGCCAATGACCGGGATCCCGCACGACACACCGACCGTGATCGACGCCGGACGACCGGATGTGGCGATCCCGCTGCCCCGGCCGGCAACATTCTGGCGCAGCACGCCGCGCCGCTGACCCTGCTGGCCGTCTTCGTGCTGCTGATCAGCTTCACGCGCGCGATCCACCCCAATTTCGGCCCCTTTGATCTGGAGTCCCTTGCGTTGGTTGCTCTCCCGCTGGCGTTAGCGGCACTGGCCCAGGCCTGCATCGTCATTTCGGGTGGCATCGACCTGTCGGTGGGCTCTTTGATGGCGGTGGCCAACGTCCTGGCCGCGCGGACCATGCAGCACGCCGACTGGCCGGAAGCGATCGGGCTCGCCGCGCTGGTCCTGGTCGTGACGGCGCTGGCCAGCGCGGTCAACGGAATCATCGCCGTGGTGACGCGGGTTCCCGACGTCATGGTCACGCTGACCACCGGGTTCATTTACGGCGGCATCGCCTTGTTGATCCTCAACCAACCCGGGGGCGGCGCGCCACCGGAGCTGCTTGACCTCACCATCGGCGGCCAGCTCGGCGGGTGGCTGCCGCACGCGTTCCTGCTCCTGTGCGCCTGCGTTCTGCTGGTGTGGGTCCCCATGCGCCGTTCGCGGCTCGGCCTGGTGCTCTACGCCATCGGCTCTGACCGGGTCTCCGCGTTCCGCGCCGGCATCAACGTCAACCGCACGCGCGTTCTGGCTTACGCCATGGGCGGCGTGTTCGCCGGCCTGGCCGGCATCTCGATGACGCTGACCACCGGCATCGGTTCGCCCCTGGGGGGGAACTTCTACACGCTCACCAGCATCGCGACGATCGTGCTCGGCGGCGTCAGCCTGAGCGGCGGGCAAGGCGGCGCGGTGGGGCCCCTTCTTGCCGCCCTCGTGCTGTCCCTGATCCCCATGATCCTGATCTTCCTGAACCTCGACCCGAACTTCGGCCAGGTCATCCAGGGCACGCTCCTGGTTCTGGTGGTGATGGTCGGCGGGCTGGTGAGCAAGCGGAGGCAAGGGTTGTGAGCGAAGTGGCACAGGGAACCGGGCGTGTGTCGGCGCTGCCGCACCTTCTGGACCGCCACAAGTCGCTGTTCGTCCTGTATGGGTTGCTCGTCGCGCTCGTGGTGGTGATCGGCATCCTGCGCCCGGAAACGTTCCGCATTACCTGGCTGTCGAACATCCTGCTGTTCGCGGCCCCGCTCGGGCTGATGGCGGCGGGACAGACGCTCGTCATGCTGACCAAGGGCATCGACCTGTCCGTCACCGCGGTGGCCACGGCAACAGCCTATGTGATGGCGACGAACGCCCATCTCGGCGACGCCGGCGCCATGACCCTCGGGCTGTCGGTCGCGCTCGCGATCGGCGCCCTCAACGGCATCGGCATCGCTGTGTTCCGGGTCATGCCGCTGATCATGACACTGGCCACGGGGCTCGTCACTATCGGCGGGCTCACGGTCTACAGCCAGAGGGCGATGGGACAGCCGTCGCGGGTGCCGGACATCCTCCAACTGGTGGGCAGCGGCAAGATCGGCGACGTTCTGCCCTATAATCTTCTGGTGTGGGCCGTTCTGGCCGCGCTCGTCCTGATCCTGCTCGCCCGCACCGGGTTCGGCCGCCTGCTCTACGCGATCGGCGACAATGAAGAAGCCTGCCGGCTGTCGGGGGTCCACGTGTGGAAAGTCCTCGTCGCCAACTACGCGGCGTGCGCGTTCCTGAGCGGCTGCGCCGGGCTGCTGCTGGTCGGCAGCACCAACGCTGCCGACCTCGGGCTGGCTAACCCCTACCTGCTGCCGTCCGTCGCCGCGGTGGTCGTGGGCGGCACCTCCATTTTCGGTGGGCGGGGCGGCTACGGCGGCACGATCGCCGGCGCGTTGATCCTCACGGTGCTCAACTCCGTGCTCACGCTGATGAATGCATCGGAACCGGTCAAACAGATCCTGTACGGCAGCGTAATCCTGGCGCTGGCGGCACTTTACACGCGGATCGCAGTGCGATGATCCGGCGCTCCGGCAGCACTTCACTACTCAAGGCAGCGAACACATGATTCTCGGCTGCATTGGCGACGACTTCACTGGATCGAGCGACCTCGGCCTGACCCTCGCGTGCGAGGGCATGCAAACCGTTCAGTACTGCGGCGTGCCCACGCGCGACGCTGCGGCCGACGTGGATGCCGGCGTCGTCGCCTTGAAGTCCAGGACCTGCCCGGTCGAGGAGGCGGTCCGAGACAGCCTGGCGGCGCTGGTGTGGCTGCGCCGGCAGGGGTGCCAGCAGTTCGTCTTCAAATATTGCTCGACCTTCGACTCGACACCAGAGGGCAACATCGGTCCGGTGACCGATGCCCTGATGGCGGCACTCGGCACTGACCGGACGATTGTGTGCCCCGCTTTTCCGAGGACGGGCCGCCGGGTCTTTCAGGGGCACCTGTTCGTGCACGACCGGCTGCTGAACGAGTCCGGCATGGAGAGCCACCCGCTGACGCCGATGTCCGATCCGGACATCCGGCGCTGGCTCGCGCGGCAGACCCGGCACGCCGTCGGACACGTCGGTTACGAGGCCGTCGGCGCCGGAGCCGACGCCATCCGTGCGGCGGTCGACCGGGAAGTCGCGGCCGGCCGGCCGGTGGTGGTGGTCGACGCGATCCTCGAACGGGATCTGCGGCAAATCGGGTCCGCCTGCGCCGGCCTGGCCCTGATCACCGGCGGCTCCGGCATTGCGCGCGGCCTCCCGGCGAACTTCGGCGCGGCGCACGACGCGGCGCCGGAGGGCGCGTGGTCGGGCGTCGCGGGACCGGGCGTGGTGCTCTCTGGCTCGTGTTCGACCGCCACGCGCGGCCAGGTCGCAAGGTATGCGGCCGCGCACCCGGCACTCGGGATCGATCCGGTCGAGCTGCTCAGCGGCGTCCGGACCGTGGAGGCCTTGGTGGACTGGGCCATCGCGAACCTGCCGGCGGCACCCATGGTCTACTCGACCGCGGCGCCGGAGGCCGTGCGCGCGGTGCAAACGGCCCGGGGAAGCGCGGCGGTCGCGCGCGCCGTGGAAGAGATGTTCGCCGAGGTGGCCCGTCGCCTGGCCGCGCACGGCGTCCGCCGGTTCGTCGTCGCCGGTGGCGAGACGTCGAGCGCGGTCACCACCGCGCTGCGGGTCGAGAGCCTGCACATCGGACCGGAAATCGCGCCGGGCGTGCCAGCGCTGCGGGACACGGATCGCGACCTGGTCCTGGCGCTCAAATCCGGGAATTTCGGCGATCCGGACTTCTTCGAGACGGCGATGCAAATCTTGGGGGAGACGCGATGAGCGCGGACGCCGAACTCCGTGAACGGATATGCACGGTCGCCAAGTCCCTATTCGACGGCGGTCTGACCGCGGGCGCGTCGGGTAATATCTCGGTGCGCATGTCAGATGGGACGCTGCTCGTCACACCGACCGGCACTAGTCTCGGGGAACTCGATCCGGCGCGCCTGTGCCGACTGAGCGCGACCGGACAGGTGATCGAAGGCGATGCGCCGACGAAAGAGGTTGCCTTGCACACGGCCTTCTACGACACGCGCCCCGCCCAGGCCGGCGCGGTTGTACACCTGCACTCGACCCATTCAGTCGCGCTGTCGATGCTCCCGGAGACCGATCCAGACAACGTCCTGCCGCCGTTGACCGCCTATTCGGTGATGCGGCTCGGCAAGGTGAAGCTTCTCCCGTACTTCCGGCCCGGCGATCCGGCTATGGGGCAGGCCGTCCGCGGGCTCGCCGGACGGCGCAGCGCAGTTCTTTTGGCCAATCATGGTCCGGTCGTCGCAGGCAAGGATCTGGATGCAGCGAGATTTGCGGTGGAGGAGCTCGAGGAGACGGCGAAGCTGGCGCTGCTCCTGCGCGGTCTCACGCCTCGGCTCCTAACCGAGGCGCAGGTCCGCGACCTTGTCGAGCACTTCAACGTCGAGTGGGAGGCGTAGCCGAGTGACCACCACCATGTCCTCAGAATCGTTACGCGCGCCGCGTTCCAAGCGGGAGAGTTCATCATCATGACTCCAGGTGTCGCCATCGTTACCGGCAGCCGGCGCGGCATCGGGCGCCAGATCGCGTACAGTTTGGCGCGGCGCGGCTTCGACCTGGTCGTCTCGGACATCGAGGACGGCCCCGAGGGCGCCGAGACAGTCGAGTGCATCCGCCGCCTCGGCCGCGCCGCGACATTCCAGCACTGCGACGTCGTGGCGCCGGAGCAGCACGGCGAGCTGATTGAGACCGCGCGGCGGCTCGGGACGCCGTCGGTGCTCGTCAACAACGCCGGCGTATCGTCGCTAGTCCGCGGCGACCTGCTCGACCTTTCGATGGAGAGCCTGGACCGGTCGATCAACGTCAACTTCCGGGGCACGTTCCTGTTGACGCAAGCCTTTGCCAAACACCTGACGGCACACCCGGCGCCCGACCTGTTTCGGGCGATCGTCACCATCACGTCGGTGAACGCGACCATCCTGGGCCTCAACCGGGCAGATTACTGCATGACCAAGGCGGCCCTGTCCATGATGACCCGCCTGTTCGCGGCGCGGCTGGCCGCCGACGGAATCAACGTCTACGAGGTGCGCCCCGGCATGACCCTGACCGACATGGTCGCGCCCTCGCGCGCCGCCTATGACGGCATGATCGCCGACGGCCTCGTGCCGATGCGGCGCTGGGGACAGCCGGAGGACGTCGGCGAGGCCGTCGCGAACCTGGCGACCGGGTCTTTCCGGTTCTCGACCGGCGACGCGGTGCACGTCGACGGGGGGCTCAACCTCTACCGGGTGTGACCGAGATGGCGGAGTCGGAAGGGAGCGTCGTCGTCGCGGACGGCCTGGTCGCGCAGAGCCCGGGACCGGGCGTTCGGCTGCTCCGCTTCGATCGGCCCGCGCGGCGCAACGCGCTGACGAGCGCCCTCGTGATCGCGCTCGGTCGGTTCCTGACCGACGCCGTCGCGGACGACACCGTCCGGGTCGTCGTCCTGACCGGCGATGACCAGGCGTTCAGCGCCGGCGCGGACATTCATGAAATGGCCGAGCGTGGGGCCGATGCGGTGTTCGATCCCGCGCGCGCGGACGCCTGGCAGCGTGTCGCGACCTTCCCCAAGCCCATCGTCGCCGCGGTGCGCGGCGTCGCCTATGGCGCCGGCTGCGAACTGGCGATGCTGTGCGACATCGTCGTCGCCGGCCAGTCCGCGCGGTTCGCGCAGCCCGAAGTCAAGATCGGCGGCCTCGCCGGCGACGGCGGCACGCAGCGCCTGCCGCGCCTGGCCGGCCGAATGCTCGCCGCCCAGATGCTGCTGACCGGCGAGCCGGTCTCCGGCGCGAAGGCGCAGGCCGCCGGCCTTGCGAGCGAGGTCGTCGAGGATTCGCAGGTTCTGCCACGCGCCCTCATTATCGCGGCCTGCATCGCCGCGAATGCGCCCTTGGCGGTGGCGGCGACGAAGAGGCTGGTACGCATGGCTGAAACCGGTTCTCTTTCGGAGGGCCTAACCGCCGAGCGCAAAGCTTTGGCAGACATCTTCAAGTCCGAAGACCGTGCAGAGGGCGTCGAAGCGTTCCTCAAACGACGTCCGCCAGTGTGGCGCGGTAGGTAAGGTTCAAATCGTTCCAGGTCAATAACCAATGGAGATTCAACGGAAGCGCTGGGCCGGGAGGCCTTCATGCCCGTCTTACAGCAGATAGCGGTTCAGGTCGCCGAATAACTTCAGATGTTACCGCCGGACCACAGCGTTCCACCGGTGGCAATCGAATGGATGTGGAACGCCCCATGAAGGATTGACACCGATCGTCGTAATCTCTTCGTTAGATTCACTTAGATCTGCGTTTCCGCCGAATCCATCGCACAACTACGGCTGGGCGGAGGCCGTCCATAGCATCAGGTCTATGAACTCTTCATCGATCAGGCATCCTTCAAGAGATACAGAAAGGCTGTCGCCGGAAGGCTAAAGGCGCTCGCGGATTCTGCTGAGCATGTAGTCGATGAACGCTACCACACGTGGGGCTGGTTGGCGGTGGGAGAGGTATACAGCTGAAACTGGGTGATAGTCAGTCTTCATACCTTCTATCTCAATCGCAACAAGTCGTCCCTCCCGAATGTCATCCGTGATATGGAATCGTGCGAGCAAAGCAATCCCGAGGCCGTTCAAAGCGAAGTGCCTGAGGAGCTCACCGCTGTCGGTGAGAGGGGCCAATACAGAGCTACCGCGAGTGTCTGCCTCCGTCCGATGTGACGGGAATCGAAGGAGTCTGTGCTGTCGCAATTCCTCGGGATGTGTTGGCTTGCCAACCCGGCTCAAATAGGAGGGTGACGCAACAAGAAGCATTTCCGTGCGACCGAGGCGCTTCAGCTTAAGCCCAGAATCTTTGAGCGTACCGATGCGAAGTGCGACATCAACACGCTGCTCCAATAGATCAACGATCTGATCAGAAACAAGAAACTCGAGCGTAAGATCCGGGTACAGCTCGAGGAAATTCGGCAAAAGCGGCGCTATGACGTGGAACGCGAGCGGACCTGAGCAGCTGACGCGCAATGGGCCAGTCAGCACCACCCCATCGCCCGACACTTCGGCTTCCGCTTGGTCGATGGCTCGGAGGATGCGCTGACTCGCCTCGGAGAAGCGGCAACCTTCGACGGTGAGAGCTAGTCCGTGAGTAGACCGCGTCACCAACCGGACGCCGAGGCGGGCCTCCAAGCGCGCGACGAGCTTGCTGACCGCCGATGGCGTCAAACCGAGGCGACGTCCAGCTTCCGAGAAGCTGCCGGACGTCCCGACGACCACAAAGACGTCCATCTCTACGATGCGAGCTTTTGTCATGACGTTTTTTCCAAGCCGTTTTGACGGATATGAATATATGGCGAAGCTGACTGGTTCGCTACCCTTGCCGTGATGTCCAAAGGCAAGAAGGGACCAGATCATGAAGGTGTTTTTGACGGGTGCGACGGGTTACATCGGTGGATCTGTAGCACGTGCGCTTGCCGAACGCGGGCACGAGGTCCGCGGGCTAGTGCGGACGGACGCAGGAGCTCAGGAGCTGGCGAGAATCGGTGTGCGGCCGGTTCGCGGGAACCTGAGCAGTTGGTCCGTTCTGATTGAGGAAGCTCGTGCAGCCGATGCAGTCGTAAATGCGGCCGACGCTGATGACGCTTTCGCAATAAGCGCGTTGCTCACGGCGCTCGAGGGCAGTGAGAAGCCGCTGATCCACACCAGTGGGTCGAGCATCGTCGGCGATATGGCTGCGGGAGAATTCGGGGGCCCCATATATACGGAGGACAGTGTGGTTCTGCCGCGTTTCGAGAAGGCCGGAAGGGTGGCCATCGATCGTCAAGTTCTGGCTGCCGCCCAACGGCAAATTCGCAGCGTCGTTATCTGCCCAACCATGATCTACGGACTGGGTACCGGACCAAAAACTGATAGTATTCAGATCCCGTGGTTGATTGCTCTTTCACGGGAGAGCGGTGTCGGCCGGCATGTCGGCTTAGGGAGAAATATTTGGTCCAACGTCCATATCAATGATTTGGTTGAACTCTATCTCCTGGCTCTCGAGTCTGCTCCAGCTGGTTCCTTCTTCTTCGCTGAACAGGGGGAGGCCGAGCTCCGCGGCATCTCTGTTTCGATTTCCAGAATGCTTGGCTTCGGAGGTGCGACCACCCCGATCTCGATTGATGAAGCCGCGCTACGTTGGGGTTCAGAGGCCGCACATTTTGCATTTGGTTCAAACTCTCGCGTAAGCGCGCAGAAAGCGAGGCGAATGCTCAGCTGGTCTCCTAAGGGACCCAAACTCACTGACGAGATTGAGAACGGTTGCTACCGTTTGATTGGGTGATGCAACTGTCGGAGATAGAAGCTGTGCGCGAGGTGGCTTCCTCGCGCAGTTTCCGGCGGGCAGCGGAAATGCTCGGCCTGCAGCAATCGACAGTCAGCCGGCGTGTTCGGCGATTAGAGGACAAGATCGGAGTCTCGCTATTCGAGAGGCGGCCATCGGGATCCTGCCTCACGTCAGCAGGCAAACGTTTTCTGGAATCGTCAGCGGACGCTCTGAGACTACTAGAACGAGCGCGTGTTGAAGCGGGCCACGCGGGCGCTGGTAAGCTGGGTCATCTAAGGATTGGGCTGGCGAGTTCGAGCCTTAGCAGCTTTCTCGTCAGCGTCCTTGATGGCTTTAGGTCGATTCATGGTGAGGTCTCGATTGAGATTGCCGATGGGCGGCTCGATGATCATGTCCGTCAGTTACATGAGGGTCGTCTTGATGTTACGTTTTTTCCAGGCCAGCGGAGTCTAGGCGTGCTGAACGTTGAACGCTTATGGAGCGAGCGTGTCGTGCTTGTTCTTCCCGCTTCAAGCGAGACGGCGGTAGGTACGCCGATCGATTGGAACAAATTAGCTGGCGAACATTTCATCGTAAGTTCCGACGACTATGGGCGCGAGATACGGAGGTGGCTGACGACGCGGCTCCGAGGGTATTCCCCAGAGCCGGACGTTTGCGTTCACGCTGTGGGCCGTGAAACATTGATGGGCCTCGTTGCCTTGGGGCTAGGTTTCACTATCGAAGGCGAATGCTCCTCCTATATTATGCACCCCGCTATTACTAAGTACCTGGCTCAAGATGAGTCTGATCGACTCGATTTCTCGGCGGCTTGGTCAAACGAAAATGACAACCCCGCAATGAGGCGATTTCTTTCGATGGCCCGCGCTCGACGTGATCATGAGCCGGTACCAACTTTTTTTAGTCGACAGTGCGCGTCGGCTTCCTCGGATTACACCGCCCCTTCGTAAATCCCCGATCCGTCGCCATGAAGCGCAAGAGCATCGGCGCGATGAGCTTGACCGGTTCGTGGCTCTGCCCGGTTTCGCGCGCCAGCTGGTCGGCATAAGCGACGAGATCGCGGTGCACATCAGCGGGCAGTTCCACCGTGACCTTCACTGGCTTGTCGTCAGGAATCGCACCGAGCTTCAGTTTCGTCATCGTGTCTCTCCGTAGGGCTCGAGGATGAGATCGCGCGTCACCATCACGCGGACCGGGAAGCCCGGGCGTATGGTCAGGGTCGGGGGGACCTGAAGCTGCCGGCGGACGATCTCCTCGCCCGCGCGGCCGATGGTGTCCTGGGTCCCCTCGCGGATCGCCCGCGCGATCTCGTCGTCGTCGTTCTGGCCGAGTTCGGCGCCAATATTGAGGATGGTGGCGAGCCCGGCGGCGAGGAAGAGCCGGTCCCAGTGATTGTCGACGCGATCTTCGAGACCGGCATATCCCGCTTCGTCGCTCCCGGGCTGGCGTTCAAGTACGATGGAGCGGCCGTCGGGCAGCATGAGGCGCGTCCAGGCCAGAAGCAGGCGCCGTTGACCGAGCGCGACACGGCTGTCGTATTCGCCGAGGAGGCGCGAGCCCTGCGGGATCAGCAGGAAGCGCCCGCTCGGGCTGTCATAGACATTTGCGGTCACCTGGGCACTGATCTGTCCCGGCAGGTCGGAGCGCAGGCCGGTGATGAGGGCGGCCTCGATGACGGAGCCTGCCTGCAGGACATAGGGGCTTGGTGGTGGCTGCAGACTGTCCAACGCAGTGGTACGCCGATCGACCTCGCGGGAGAGGAAGTCCTCGCGGCGGTTGATCGCGTCGGGCGACGTCGAGATGTCGGCGGCAGCCGAAAATAGCCCCGTAGCGCCTGGGTTCGGCGCCACCGGCGATCCGGTCGCCGGCGGCGCCGCGGCGGCGACCGCCGTGTTCGCCTCTGCGAAGAGACGGCTCAGCCGCGCGGCCTCTTCCTCCTGCAGGCGCAACTGCTCGGCCGGATCGACTGCGGGCGCGGCGGGTGTGATGACCGCCGGAACCGGCTCTCCCCGGCGCTGCGCCGAGAGCACCGGCCGGCCCAACTCGCCCGGGAGAGGTGGGCCGAGACGCGGAACGTCGCCATAGTCGCGCGGCAACTGGGTCAGGCCCTCGGCCTGCTGGACACGTTCGGTCGAGAACAGCTCCGGCGCGCCGTCGATGGCTTCGCGGTCCTGCAGCGCGACGATCAGGATCGCGCCCAGCCCGAGCCCGCCCACCGTCGCGAGCGCGGCGATCGCCTTTCGCGACAGACGCATGACCCGCGGCGGGTCGGGTCGCAGTCGCAGTTCGGCCGCGATGGCGGCCTCGGAGCGTCTCGGCGCATTCGGCTCGGGACCTCGATCGGTATCGCTCATCCCTGCCTCCCGTCGGTGCGCACGATGCGCACGCGCTGCTGGTCTCCATCGCCGAGGCGGAGTTCGGCCGCGGCGAACAGCCGGTCGACGATCAGGACGTTGCCGGCCACGCGGGTGTTGACGAGCTGCGGATCTCCGTCCGGTCCGATCACGAAGAGCGGCGGCATGTCGCCCTGCACGATTCCTGCGGGGAAGACGACATAGACCCGCCGACCATCATCGAAAACGCTGCGCGGTCGCCAGGGCGGCGCGTCGCCCTGAAGCGCGTAGCGGTGGTTGCGGTTCGCGGCTGGCGGGATGAAGGGTCGTGTCACCGCCGGTGGGCGTGCGACGCGCGGGCGATCGGGATAGGCCCAGGCGATCTGCGGCATGTAGGTGTCTTCGCCGGACCTCATTTCCAGCAGATAGCTGCGTCGGTCGGTGTTGATGACGAGATTGGTGGTCATGTCGGGTCGCGTCGGCTTGACGAGGATGTGCACCCTGCGGTCGCGACCGCTGCCGCTCGTCGTGTCGCCGATGATCCAGCGTGCGGTGTCACCGGCAGCGATCGGTCCGGGCTCGGTGAGGCGCTCGCCGGGCTCAAGCACGATGTCGGTGATCTGGCCCGGCGCGCTGTATACTTGGTAGAGCGCGCCCTCGCTGTAGGGAAAGATCTGGATGGCGTTGTGGTAACCTTCACGGCGCGGTTCGACGCGAGCCGCGGCGTTGGCGTTCACGACCTGACCCTCGGCGGTCTCGGCCTGGGCGCCGCCGCGCGAGGGCGTCCAGGCCGGCGGGACGTGCAGCGGTCCGGGCGGCTCGTCTACGACAGGCTGTGGCGGCGCCGGCAGTGCCGGCACGTCGCTGTCATAGTCGATATCGGGCGGCCGGAGGGTCGCGCAGCCGGCGAGCGCCGAAGAGGCGAGAAGCGCGATCACGGTCAGGCGGGCTCTGCTGTTGCGTCTCATGGGGCGTTCTCCCGTGACCAGTTGATGGCGTGCACGAAGACGCCGAGGGGGTTCCTGATCAGCCGTTCGGCCTCGCGCGGCGGCTGGACGACGATGGTGAGGATGGCGGTCCAGCGTTCGGTCCGGTCGAGCTGTCCGTTGACGTAACGGCGCTCGACCCAGGCGACGCGGAAGCTGTTCTCGGAGGCGCGGATGACGCTGGAGACCTCAACCGCGACCTGGACCTCGCCGACGCGGGCGAAGGGGTCGGTCTCGCGGGCGTAATCGTTGAGCGCGACCGAGCCGCGATCGGTGGTGAAGTCGTAGGCGCGCAGCCAGTTCTGCCGGAGCACGATCGGGTCGGCGGGGATTTGACGAACGTTCTCGACGAAGCGCGCGAGGTGGAAGGCGATCTGTGGATCGGTCGGGCGGTAATCGGCGGTCGCGGGGGCGACAGCGCGCGCCGCGCCGAGCCGGTCGACCTCGACCAAGTAGGGCACCACCGTGCTTTGGGTGGACTGCCAGACCAGCGCGGCACTCGTGCCGACGGAGAGCGCGAGGCAGCCGAGCGCCATGATCCGCCAGTTGCGGGCTTGGAGGCGGGCGGAACCGATGCGCTCGTCCCAGGCCTGCGCCGCCTTCTGATAGGGCGTCACCGGATCGGGCGTCTTCGCGTAGCGGACAGAGTCTCTGCGGAACATCTAGGGCTTCTCCGAAAGGCTGACCGACGTGCCCCCGCCGCCATGGTCGCCGGAGCGGATCACATGGGCGGCGGTGGCGACGCCGTGATGGAGGGATTGCTGGCGCTTGAGGCGCCGCGCCCACGCCGGCGGGCCATCGTTTGCGGGCGCCGGGCTCAACATGCCGCCGGGCGCGGTCCCGCCGGTCGCAGCGAAGGCGGCGCGCGAACCCGAGCGGTAGCTGTCGGTCATGGCGCGCCGGAGCGGGCTGACGGCGGCACCGACGCCCGCCATTGCGACGCCGCCTGCGCCACCCGCGATCTTGCCCGCCGTGCTGGTTCCCGACGCGGCGCCCAATTGCCAGGCAGTCGAGGCGCCTCCGGCCACCGCCGCGCCGCCCCGGGCGGCCGAGGCCGCGCCGCCGAGTCCGATGCGGCCTGCCGCCACGCCGCCGGCGACGGTCGCCCCTGCCGCAAGGCCTGCGCCGACGGCCGCGCCTGCGCCCAGTTGCGGGCCGCCCGAGACGATGCCGTTGGCGATGCCCGGCCCGAAGATGCCGAGCGCGAGCAGCGAGAGCGCGGCCAGCACCACGGCCATGGCGTCCTCGATCGTCGACTCGCCCGCGAAGCCGGACGTGAACTCGCCGAAGATGGTCGAGCCGATGCCGACGATCACGGCGAGGACCAGCACCTTGACGCCCGAGGAGATGACGAGGCCGAGCACGCGCTCAGCCATGAAGGCGGTCTTGTTGAAGAGGCCGAAGGGCACGAGCACGAAGCCCGCGAGGGTGGCCAGCTTGAACTCGATCAGGGTGACGAAGAGCTGGATCGCGAGGATGAAGAAGGACATCAGCACGACGATCCAAGCGAACATCAGAACCGCGATCTGGATGAAGTTCTCGAAGAAGGAGACGAAACCCATCAGATCGGCGATGGAGGCGAGGATCGGCCGCCCGGCCTCGAGCCCGACCTGCGCGATGCGGCCGGGCTGAAGGAGTTCGCCCGCGCCGAGCGCGCCGCCGGTGGCGACGAGGCCGAGCCCGGCGAAGCTCTCGAAGACGATGCGCGCGAGCGTGTTCCAGTTGGAGATGATGTAGGCGAAGACGCCGACGAAGAGGGTCTTCTTGACCAGCCGGGCGATGATGTCGTCGTCCGCCCCCCAGGCCCAGAAGAGCGCGGCGAGCGTGACGTCGATGACGATGAGCGTGGTGGCGAGGAAGGCGACATCACCGCCGAGCAGGCCGAAGCCAGAATCGATATAGGAGGCGAAGACCTCCAGGAACCGGTCGATGACACCGACGCCGCCCATGGCTCACTCCTCAGGGCCGTCGGACGGCGCACCGAAGAAGCGCCGCCGGTTCTCGGCCCAGGCGGCCCGGCAGTCCGTGTCGGTCGCGAGGTCTTCCGGGGTCAGGTCGCGGCAGCGGGCGAGTTCTGCCCGCAAGGGATCGTCGGTAACGGGTGCGACCGCCGCCGCCCCGTCCTCCTTCACGGCCTTGCCAAACTCCATCGCCGCCATGAGGAGGACGAGCCCGCCCATGAGACACGCGATCAGCTTGAGCACCCTGTCCGGACGGCCGCGCATCGCTCAGCCCCCGAACAGGCGCACGGTGGACGGCGTATAGCCCCCGCCATAGTCGAGGAAGCGGGCGAGGTTCTCGCGCGCTTGGGCTTCGGCGGAAGCGGCACGCGCCGCTTCGAGCGATTGCGCCCGGTTCTGAGCGGCGATCGCGGCGGTGAGGTCGGCGATCTGCGTGGACTGGAGTGCGAGGAGTTGGTTGCCGGCCTGGGCGGCCTGTAGCGCGCCGGTCGCCGACTGGCTGCGGGCGACGAGGGCCGACATCTCGGCGCGGACGTCGTCGATATTGCCGACGACGCCGGCCTGGACCTTGAGCGCGTCCTCGAAGCCAGCGACCGAGGTCTCCCAGCGGTTCCGCGCGCCTGCGATGCGCGCGTCGAAATCGCCCGCGGCGGCCGCGGAGCCGTAGTCCTCAGTGAAGGCCCGATCGATGGCGGCGACGTCATGGGCGATGCGCTGCGCCTCGCCCAGGAGCTGCTGGGTGCGCTGGACCGAGGCCTGAAGCTCGGCGAGGGAAGAATGCGGCAGGCTCGCAAGGTTGCGGGCCTGGTTGATCAGCATCTGCGCCTCGTTCTGCAGCTGCTGGATCTGGTTGTTGATCTGCTCCAGCGCGCGGGCGGCGGAGAGGATGTTCTCGGCGTGATTGCGCGGGTCGTAGACGATCCCGCCGAAGCCGCCGCCGAAGAAGGCATGGGCCGGCGGGGCCGCGGCAGGCGTGACGGCGATGGCGCCGATCAGCGCAAGCGCCGCGAGCGAGCGGCCGGCAAAGCTACGGATGGGGTTCGAGGTCATCGGAGGTCTCCTTGTCTTCGGTGGGGAATGGGTGCGGAGGCGCCGCCGCGATGACCGCGTCCGAGGACCCGAGCAGTTCGACGGCCCAGTCGAGACCGCGGCCTTTCAGCCAGGCGGCGGCGAAGCCGTCGCGGCCGTGCTTGGCTAGCGTGGCGTCGATGGCGGCGTGGTCGGATTTCGAGGAGGCGGCGGTGAAAGCGAGCGCGACCTCGCCGAGACCGAGCGCGAACAGCCGGTTGCCGCGCCGCGACTGGCAGTAATAGTCGCGCTTGGGCGTAGCCCGGGCGACGATCTCGATCTGTCGGTCGTTGAGCCCGAAGCGGCGATAGATGGCGGCGATCTGCGGCTCGAAGGCGCGCTCGTTGGGGAGGAAGACGCGCGTCGGGCAGCTCTCGACGATGGCGGGCGCGATGGAGGAGCCGTCGATGTCGGCCAGCGACTGGGTGGCGAAGATGACCGACGCGTTCTTCTTGCGCAGGGTTTTGAGCCATTCGCGCAGCTGTCCGCCGAAGGTCGCATCGTCGAGCGCGAGCCATCCTTCGTCCACGAGGATTATGGTCGGGCGGCCGTCGAGCCGCGCCTCGATCCGGTGGAAGAGATAGTCGAGCGCGGCGGGCGCAGCCGCCGAGCCGATCAGCCCCTCGGTCTCGAAGGCCTGCATGTCGGCGGAACCGAGCGCCTCGGTCTCGGCGTCGAGCAGCTGCCCGAACGGCCCGCCAAGGCAATAGGGCTGGAGCGCGCGCTTAAGCTCGGTCGACTGCAGCAGGACCGAGAGGCCGGTGAGCGTGCGCTCGTCCCGCGGCGCGGAGGCGAGCGAGGTCAGCGCCGACCAGAGATGGTCGCGCGCAACCGGATCCACCGTCACCCCTTCCCGGGCGAGCAGCCCGGCGAGCCAGTCCTGCGCCCAGGCGCGCTCGGCCGGATCGTCGATCCGCGCGAGCGGCTGGAGCTGCACCGCCGCTTCGTCGTCCGAGAGCGCGAGGCCGAGATCCTGCCAGTCGCCGCCGCAGGCGATGGTCGCGCAGCGGATCGAGCCGCCGAAATCGAAGGCGAAGACCTGCGCACCCGCATAGCGCCTGAACTGCAGCGCCATCAGCGCCAGCAGCACCGACTTGCCCGCGCCGGTCGGCCCGACGACCAGCGTGTGCCCGACATCGCCGACATGGGTGGAGAAGCGGAACGGCGTCGAACCTTCCGTCTCGGCGTAGAAGAGCGGCGGGCCGCCCAGATGCGCGTTCCGCTCCGGCCCGGCCCAGACCGCCGAGATCGGGATCATGTGCGCGAGGTTCAGCGTCGAGACCGGCGGCTGGCGGACATTGGCGTAGAGATGACCCGGGAGCGAACCGAGCCAGGCGTCGAGCGCGTTCAGCGTCTCGGGGATGCAGGTGAAGTCGCGGCCCTGGATCACCTTCTCGGCCGCCTTGAGCTTGGCGTCGGCCGCGCTTTCGTCCGTGTCCCAGACGGTGAGCGTCGCGGTGACATAGGCAGCGCCCACCGTGTCGGTGCCGAGTTCCTGTAGCGCCTCGTCGGCATCGAGCGCCTTGTTGGCGGCGTCGCTGTCGAGGAGCGTCGAGGACTCGTTGGTCAATACCTCCTTCAGGATCGCGGCGATGGATTTGCGCTTGGCGAACCATTGCCGGCGGATGCGGGTGAAGAGCCGGGTGGCGTCGGTCCTGTCGAGGCAGATGGCGCGCGTCGCCCAGCGAAATTCGAAAGCGAGGCCGTTCAACTCGTCGAGCAGACCTGGCCAGGTCGCGGTCGGAAAGCCGATGATCGTGAGCGTCTTCAGATGCGCGTCCCCGAGCCGAGGCGCGAGCCCGCCGACGAGCGGTTCGTCGGCCATGAGCGCGTCGAGATGCATCGGCGTCTCGGGCACGCGCACGCGCTGGCTGCGCGTCGAGATCGTCGAATGGAGGTAGGTCAGCGTGCCTTCGTCCGAGAGCCAGGCCGCCTCGGGCATGAAGCCTTCGAGGAGGTCGAGCAGGCGGTCGGTGCGCGACGTGAAGCTGGCCAGATGCTCGTGCGGGTTCGCGCCCTTGCTCGGCGCGTCCTCGTAGAGCCAGCTCCCGGCGCGGCTCGCCTCGTCGGCCGGCGACATCCAGGCCAGAGTCAGGAAGTACCGGCTCTCGAAGTGAGCCTGCGCCTCCTCGAACTGCGCGCGGCGCTCGGCATCGACCAGTGCCGAGACCGGATCGGGGAAACGCGAGAGCGGATAGTCGCGCGTTGGGACGCGCTGCGCCTCGACGAAGACCGCCCAGCCCGAGCCGAGCCGCCGCAGCGCGTTGTTGAGACGGCCGGAGGTGGCAACGAGTTCCGACGGCGTCGCCGAGTCGAGATCCGGACCGCGGAAGCGTGCGGTCCGCTGCAGGCTGCCGTCCTTGTTGAGGACGACGCCCGGGCCGACCAGCGCCGCCCAGGGCAGGAAGTCGGCGAGCAGCGCGGCCTTGGAGCGGTATTCTGCCAAGCGCATCATGGCGTCAGACCCCGAACCAGGTCGGGAAGCGCAGATGCCGTCGCGCTACATCGACGATCTGCGCGTCGCGCTTGGCCGCCCAGACCGCCAGCAAATGGCCGACGAGCCAGAGCGCGAGCCCGATGGCCCAGAGCCGAAGCCCGAGGCCGATGGCGGCGGCAAGCGTTCCGTTGACGATCGCGAGCGTGCGCGGCGCGCCGCCGAGCAGGATCGGCTCGGTCAGCGCCCGGTGCACCGGCGCGGTGAAGCCGGGGATGTCCGTCCCGCCCTCCATCAGACGAGCGCTCCGCCGCCGAAGGAGAAGAAGGACAGGAAGAAGCTCGAGGCCGCGAAGGCGATCGACAAGCCGAAGACGATCTGCACCAGGCGGCGGAACCCGCCGGACGTGTCCCCGAAGGCGAGCGTCAGGCCCGTGACGATGATGATGATCACCGCGACGATCTTGGCGACCGGGCCTTCGATCGATTCCAGGATCGACTGGAGCGGAGCCTCCCAGGGCATGCCCGAGCCCGCCGCATGGGCGGGTCCTGCGGCTATGAAGAGGCCGAGCGCGAGGGCGGTCGCATAGAACGGCCAGCGCGGATAGAGGAGCGATAGGCGGGTCACGGGGTTTCATCCTTTCTGTGTGGGAGGAGCGGCTGGAGGGCGTAGTCGCCGGACGGGCCGAGGCCGGTCACACGGGCGAGTTCGACGAGGCGGCGGTCGCTTCCGCGGCCCGCGAGCACGGCGATCAGGTCGATGGTCTCCGCGATCAGCGCGCGCGGGACGGTGACCACCGCCTCCTGGATCAGCTGTTCGAGACGGCGCAGCGCGCCGAGCGCGGAGCCCGCGTGGATCGTGCCGATCCCGCCCGGATGACCGGTGCCCCAGGCCTTCAGGAGGTCGAGCGCCTCGGGCCCGCGCACCTCGCCGATCGGGATGCGGTCTGGGCGCAGGCGCAGCGAGGAGCGGACGAGATCGGAGAGGGTCGCGACGCCGTCCTTGGTGCGCAGCGCGACGAGGTTTGGCGTCAGGCACTGGAGTTCGCGCGTGTCCTCGATCAGGACGACGCGGTCGGCAGTCTTCGCGACCTCGGCGAGGAGCGCGTTGGTAAGCGTCGTCTTGCCGGTCGAGGTGCCGCCGGCGACGAGGATGTTGGCGCGGGCCTCGACCGCCTCGCGCAGGGTCTCGGCCGCGCGCGCATCCATGACCCCCGTGGCGACATAGTCGTCGAGGGTGAACACCGCGACCGCGGGTTTGCGGATTGCGAAAGCGGGCGCGGCTACGACGGGCGGCAGCAGCCCCTCGAACCGCTCTCCCGACCCGGGCAGTCCCGCCGAGACGCGCGGGGATTGGCCGTGGACCTCGGCCCCGACATGGTGCGCGACGAGGCGGACAATGCGTTCGCCATCCGCCGCCGAGAGCCGTTCGCCGGTATCGGCGAGCCCGTCGCCGAGCCGGTCGACCCAGAGCCGGCCGTCGGGATTGAGCATCACCTCGACGACGGACGGGTCAGCGAGCCAGGCGGCGACGTCGGGCCCGAGCGCCGTCCGGAGCATGCGGGAGCCGCGCTCGATCGCTTCGGTTTGGAGAGGATGAACGGTCATTCGCGGTCCCGCATCTGATTGCGGGATCGATCAAGAAGACCGTTATCGGGCAGTCAGCAACAGTGTCGAGGGCGCAGTAGCGGTGCGGCGCGTAAAGGCAGGGATTATGCGAAGCGCCTGGTGAAACTGAACCTATCTGAACTGATTGGCGCGTCGGTTCTGTGCTGCTTCGCGGGCGGTTTCCTCAATGCGCTTTGCCCGCGTTTCGGGGCGCTTCGCCTGCTTGATCCATTCCAGAATGCCGCGCCGGACCGAGCGGCGAAAGGCGGCGAAGTGCCTCGCAGCCTCAGGATATCGAAAAAGCGCATCCGCCAGATCAGCGGGCACTTCCCGTTCGACCTCGTCGAGGAACGCTGAACACCGACCACCTAGGTCTTTTCCTGACCGTTGTCGCGGCAGGCAGCTTCAAGCTCGCAGGAGAGCTAGCCAGGAGTGACAAGGCGCCTATCAGCCGGGTGATCGCGCGGCTCGAGGACCAGCACGACACGCGGCTCCTCAACCGCTCCACCCGGTCTCTCTCACCCTGCCGAGGTCGGTCGGCATTCGTGTTGGATCGCGATGGCGAGGTGCGCAGTCGCGGCGTCTCGTTCCAGTTTGCTGCCCGACATCATCACCAGCCCGACTAGGCCGTCGAACAGCGCCAGCAACCGCCAGCCTGCGCCTTCGGGGTCGTCGCACCGCCAGGCGCCCTCGGCGTTGCCCCGCCTGAATAGCTGCGTCAGTCCGTCCCGCCAAAGATCGGTGCAGCGGGCAACACAAGCGGCGAGGGCGGCGTCCCCGGTGGCAAGATCGCTCGCCTCGATCCAGACGCGCCAGACGGGATCGGCATCTCGGGCGAACGCCGTGTCGATGATGTCTTCGACCACTGCTTGCGCCGGTTCGCCGGCACGGGCGTCCAGGCTCAGCTGAAGGTCGGTGTGGACGAGCCGTTCGAACGCGAGCGCGCGCAGCTCTCTCCATGTGAAATAATGGCTCAGCAGCCCTGCACCCACACCGAGCAGGCCGGTCACGTCGCGCGTGGTCGCGGACGCCAGTCCCTTGGTCAGCAGCACGGTAACGGCTGCCTCGACGATCTCCTCGCGCCGTTCCGCTGCCGCCTTGCGCATCCCGTACTTCTCCCGTGAGCCTTGACTCTTATTGAGCAATCGCTCAACTGAGCACTCGCTCAACAATAGCAGGAAGGCGCATCATGGCAAGGACGGCCGAGGTCGACACGATCCGAGGGCTCGCGCTGTTCGGCATCTGCGTCGTCAACATCCCCTTTCTGGCGCAACCCGTTGCGGCTCTGGCGGCGCCGCAAGGCGGCATCGATCTCGTCGTGCGCATGGTCCTGCAGACCCTGTTCGAGGGCAAGTTCTTCATCCTCTTCTCGTTCATCTTCGGCTGGGGCTTTGCGATCCAGATGGCCTCGGCCGAACGCGCCGGCGTGGCCGTCGTCCCGCGCCTCAGTCGCCGGCTGCTCGGCCTGTTCCTCATCGGAATCGCGCATGCGACGCTGGTTTTCTTCGGAGACATCCTCATTCTCTACGCGCTGATCGGCGTGCCGCTGCTGCTGATCCGCAATGCGTCGCCCCGCCGCCTGCTGGTCATCGCCGGCTGCGCGGTTCTGGTGGCAGCCGCCCTGCTGTGCGCCCTAGCGGTGAGCTTTGCCGACATGGCGGCGTCCTTCCCGGTCCGCGAGGGTGCGGGCTATCTCGGCACCTTCCCCGACGGCGTGCGCCAGCGGGTGCGGGACTGGCCGGACGCCTTCGCCTTCATCGCAATGTTCAACGGCCCGCTCGCGTTTGCTGCCTTCTGCGCCGGGCTTGCCGCTGCCAGGATCGGCTTTTTCGAACCCGGCAATGCGGCCTATGCCGCGCTGCGCCGCCGTGTTCCGCTGCTGCTCGCGGTCGCACTGCCGCTCAACCTCATCTACGCTTTCGCGTCGTCGGGATATCTCGGCACCGGCCATGCAGCAGCGCTCGGCTTTTCGTCGCTGGCGGTCGGAAGCCCGATGCTCGGCCTGCTGTACCTGATCGGCGCGATCGAGTTTGCCCGCCAAGGCCGGTTTCAGGGGGCAACCGTCGCGGCCGGGCGCATGTCGCTCACCGTCTATGTGCTCGAAGGGGTCATGGCAGGCCTGATCTTCAACGGCTACGGTCTCGGCCTTTACGGCAAGGTGGAGGCGCTGGGTTGCTTCGGCATTGCCGTGGCGGTCTATCTTGCGGCGCATGCCTTTGCGACCGTCTGGCTCCGATCGTTCCGGCAAGGTCCGCTCGAGGCCGTGCTTCGCCGGATCACCCGTGGAGACGAGACGATGTCGCATCCATCAACTTGATAGCTGATCAATTGCGCTGCTTGTACGGCTTTTGCAAACGTCCCTGCGCGATCTGCCGGTACCGTTTCTGCAGTCGATCGCAACGATGAAAGGCACGTCCTTGTTCTGCACCGATAAGGCTACATTCTGACCATCACGATCTCATCGTTGACGCATCGATGCATCGTCTGACCACCCGGCGCGCGGCTATCGCCTCGCGCTTTCCCCCGAACCACATCTCAGAGCACCTTCTCCACTTCATCGAGGAGCGCTCTCGTGCCTTCTTCCCGGCCGGCGATGTCGCCGTCGAAATAGGCGCCCTGTTCCGTCAACTGCAGATGCGTACCGGCGCCATCGGGCTTGAAGCTGATGGTAACGAGCGACCAGGACAATGGCGCCCCCTCAAGCGTCATGTGGTAAGCGTAGATAAGCGTGCTCTCCTCGTCGACGTGCAGCCAGGTTGTCGCGTTCGTAAGTACGACGTCGGCTCCCGGCGGGCTGAAACGGCTGAACTCGACGGCACCGGCAACGGTCGGTTCGGCTGGCTGGTACTCATGGATCGTCCAGCCCTCGGCGAAGATAAGCCACTTGCGCCGCGCTTCGGCCTGCGCGAACGCCGCAAAGACTTTTGCGGGCGTCGCGGGATAGCGGCGTTCAACTGTGAAGCTGCCATGCTTAATGGGTGGCTGCTCCACAACTTTTGGTTTGCGATCAGGCGTCATCAGTCTTTCCTTCGTCAGTTTGATTGGTAAGAAATGCGTCGAGGCGGTCGAGACGCGCCTCCCAAAGCGAGCGCTGCTGGCCCAGCCAGCCTTCGGCGGCTTTCACCGTTTCCGGCTTGAGCTGGCAGGTGCGGACGCGGCCTGTCTTGTCGGATTCGATCCATCCGCCCGCCTCCAGCACCTTGAGGTGTTTGAGGAAGCTCGGCAGCGCCATGTCGTGCGGGGCGGCAAGTTCCGAGACGGGCGCCGGACCCGCCGCCAGCCGGGCGATCACCGCGCGCCGGGTGGGATCGGAAAGCCCATGAAAGATCGAATCAAGGTTAGCCATATGGATATCTATTGATATCGCGCCGAGCTTGTCAAGATACCTAGCCATATGGAAAGGTATCCGACTTGGGTGGAGCGACAGTCATGATGCGGCGAGCCAATATGGAGGGTAGCCAAGCTCATCCGCGTCGCGCTCGCGGCAAGATGGAGGAAGGTATGTCCGAACGCCTAACGGCCATTCTCGGAGCACTGCCTCTGACGCCTGGCATGCGTGTGCTTGAGGTGGGGTGCGGGCCCGGAGCGCTGGCGCGCGCCATATCGTCCGAGATCGGCGACGGGCATGTGGTCGGGATCGACCGATCGGAACGCGCAATCGCACAGGCGATCGCAGGTTCGAGAGATGCGATCGCTTCCGGTCGTCTGTCGTTCCATACGGTAGCTGTCGAGGATTTTGTGCTCGAGCCCGGCGAGGCGCCATTCGACCTTGTCGTCGCGGTCCGCGTGGGCGCGCTCGACGGTCGCCACCCCGAGGCCGGCACCCGCGCCTGGCCACGCCTTCGCGCGGCACTCGCCCCAGGCGGTCGGATTTTCGTCGATGGCGTCGAGATCTTCGGAACCGCGGTAGGATGAGGATCGAGGTTTACACAGATGAGCGCGCCGAAGAAGCTTTGCGCCTGATGAACCTGCTTCGATCGACGCCGATCACGCTGTCCGAATTCCTGACGCGTGAGGAGCGATGGCCGGCGGGCGATCTGCGCCTGCGCTGGCTGGGATACGCCGATTGTCGAGCCGTCGCTTTCGGGCAAATCGCCACCTCACCCTATGCGCCAGCCAATCACCTTGCTGTCCAGATCGCGGTAGACCCCGATCATCGCGGTCGGGGGAGAGGCAGCAGCATGCTCGGCCTTTTGGAGAGCGAGGCCATCGGGCGCGGCTTCAGGGGGCTTGTCGCCACGATACCCGAAGCAGCGTCCGGTCCGCAGGCCTGGGCCGAGGCGCGCGGCTTTCGTCGCCACGCGCTGCATTGCGACGCTCTGCTCGACCTTCGGACCTTCGAGGGCCAGCCGGCAGTGCCCGCGGGGGTGACGCTCACCGACATGACCGGAGCCAGCGAGGCGCAGTGGCGGGACGTGGCTATGCTGTTCCAAACGCTGGTCGCAGATGCGCCCGACATGCGCGGTCTGCCGCGATGGACCATGGCGCGCTGTCTTTCGGTTTTGCGCGAGACACCGGCCGCGCGGCCGGACTTGGTGATCGTCGCGCGGTCGGAAGACAGATCCATCGGCCTGGCCGTCGGTCGCGCCATGGGCGAGGAAATCTATTCCTACTTCACTGGCGTCCTGCCAAAGTGGCGCGGCAGGCACGTCGGCATTGCGCTCAAGCTGCGTTTGATCGCTGTGGCGCGGATCCAAGGCATCGCGACGATGCGGACCACGAACCTCGACACCAATACGCCGGCGCTTCGCCTCAACGCCGCGATCGGCTTTCGCCGTGTTCCGGGCAGCCTGGAGCTGCGCAAGGCTCTACCCTAGGCCGCTGCGGCTACCGCGGCGACCCACGCGTCCAGCCATGCGACGATGAAGTGATGATCTTCGCGGAACATCGCCTCGTTGATGGCGATTTCTTCAAGCTGCTCGAAACTTGACCCGCCCGACTTCGAAGGCACGCGGACCAGCATTTGACGCCTTAACGCTGTGCCACTGAGACCTCGCTGGCCGGGGTTTCTGAAAGCCGCATCTGATCGATCTCGGCAAGCACGGTCCGCAGCGCCGCAGCCGTGCCGGGGCGCATATCTGCTTCAAGCGCATCATGCTCCGCCCGCCAGACTTCGACAGCTTGCCGCATGAGCGCGACGCCCTCGGGCGTGATCCGCAGGCGGCGCGAGCGGCGGTCGGCGGCATCGGGCTGGATCGTCATCAGGCCGCGGCGCGCAAGCGGTTTGACGGCGGCAGTGAGGGTCGACGGATCCATGCCGAGAAAGGGTGCGAGCCGGCCGATGAGCGGCGGCTCGGGCTGGTTCAGCGCCACCATCAGCGAGAACTGGCCGTTGGTCAGACCGAAAGGCCTCAGCGCCGCATCGAAACGCCGTGCGAGCCTGCGGGCCGCCCGCTGAGTGGCGAGGCACAGGCAGGCGTCGCGGACATGAAGCACGGTTTCGCGTGGAAGGATTTCGGCGGTTGCTTTGGCCATATTGTTTTGATATCAAAATACCTATCCCAAAGCAATCGATCTTTGCCAAGGAGACGACCGACATGACGGATGTGACGATGAAGGGCGTGACCCCGTACCTGGCCATGGGCGGCCAGGCGGGCCCTGCCTGCGATTTCTACATGCTCGCGTTCGGGGCCGAGGATGGCGCCCGCGTGCCCCGCCCCGATGGCGAACCAGGCCTGATGCATGCCGAGATCACGATAAACGGCGGACAGCTCTGCATAACCGACCACATGGGGCCGGATGGCGCTGCCTCGATGAACTTCGGACATCTGCAGCTCGACGTCGCTGACGGCCGCAGCTGGTGGGATCGCGCGGTCGCTGCAGGGTGCACCGTGGTCATGCCCTATGAGCGGCAGCCTTGGGGTGACGATTGGGGCCTCTTGCAGGACCCCTTCGGAGTTCGTTGGGGCATTCTGCAATCAGAATCGGCGGCAGGTGGTGCCTAATGACCTCTGCCACGTCCGTCGTCCTGGAGATCACGCGGCCGCTGCCGGCCTCCCCCTCAGCGGTCTGGCGGGCGCTGACCACGCCTGACCTCATGCGCCGCTGGATGCTCATCCCGCCATCCACGATGCCGGAAGCACACCTGTCCCTTGGGGACAAGGTCCACTGGTGAGACGTCGCGGGGAAGCCCTATCTGACCGGTACCGTCGTCACCTTCGAACCCGAACGCCGCCTCACGTTCGCGCTGCACGATCGGTCCTGGTCCCGCCCGGCTGCCCCGGGCGAGGTGGTCTGGGACTTCGCGCTGACTGCGCAGCCCGAGGGCACGCGGCTCGATTACAGCCTCGGAGACCTGGCAATCGATGACGACGCCGAGGGCTGGCTCGCCGCCTATGCCTCGGCCGACGAACCGGCCCGGCTGGCGGCTTTGCTTACAGGCTCCCGGCCATGAGCGGCGAAATCGCGTGTCTGTGCGGCGCTTTGCGTCTGCGGATCGACGCCGAGCCGATGGTGGGCTTCTGGTGCCATTGCGCCGATTGCCGGGCCGCGCACGGTGCGGCCTATGTCGGCGTGGCACTTTATCCCAGCAATGCAGTCGAGCTCATCACCGGCGAGGTCGCCACATTCACCATCCGCAACCTGCCACGCGCCTTTTGTCAGCGATGTGGCGCCCGAATGTTCGCGCGCGTACCGGGGACTGAGACGACTGGCGTCGTGGCAGCCCGTTTACCAAATGGCGCCTTCGCGCCGGCCTTCCATATCCACTGCTCCGAGGCGCTGGCCCCGGTGCGCGACGGCCTTCCCCACTTTGCCAGCTCACCAAGCCTATTCGGCGGTGATGATCGGACTGTCGACTGGTGATCGATTTGGAGAGCCAAACAATGATTCCGAAGAACACCATATGCATCTGGTACGACCGCGAGGCCGAGGACGCCGCGCGCTTCTACGCCTCTGTCTTTCCCGACAGCGAGGTGCAGGCGGTGCACCGCTCGCCCATGGACAACCCCGGCAACAAGGCGGGCGATGTGCTGGTCGTGCAGTTCACCGTCGGCGGCATACCTGCATCGGCCTCAACGGTGGGCCGGCCTTCCCGCAGACGGAAGCCTTCTCCTTCCAGATCGCGACCGACACACAGGAAGAAACCGACCGCTACTGGAACGCCATCGTCGGCCATGGCGGGAAGGAAAGCGAATGCGGCTGGTGCAAGGACCGCTGGGGCGTCAACTGGCAGATCACCCCGCGCACGCTGACCGAGGCGCTGGCGGCCGGCGGAGAGGAGGCCCGTCGCGCCTTCGCGGCGATGATGACCATGCGGAAGATCGATGTGGCGGCCATCGACGCCGCGCGGCGGGGGTGAGGCGATGAACGGGCTTGTGATCACCACCTGGGACTGGGTGCCGGAGGGTCCGCGTGGCCTCGCTCGGGACCTGCGGCTGCGCTGGGCCTGCGAGGAGGCGGGACTGGATTATGAGATACGGACAGTGCCCATCGCCGACCGTGGCCTCGACCACCTGGCACGCCAGCCCTTCGGACAGATTCCGATGATGCGCGACGCCGACATCGAACTGTTCGAGAGCGGCGCCTGCCTCCTGCAACTCGCCCGCAAGAGCGAGGTCCTGATGCCGCGCGATCCGGCCGGCGAGGTCGAGGCGCTGCAATGGGTAATCGCGTCACTGAACTCGATCGAGAGGGTGACGGTGCCGTGGTGGTTTCTCGAAGTGAGCGGAGTCGAGAACAACGGTCTGACCGGCTGGATGCAAACCAGGCTCGCACACATGGAGCGTGTGCTTTCGGAGCGAGACTGGCTCGCCGCCGGGCGTTTCACCGTGGCCGACCTATTGATGGCCGATGTGCTGCGCGTCCCGAAGATCCGATCCTTCGGCGACCGCCCCGCAACCAAGGCCTATGTCGCCCCGCGTCACGGCCCGCCCAGCCTTCCGCAAGGCGCATGCCGACTAGATGGCGCATTTTGCCGCCGCTGACGCCGCGCGTTCGAACGGCGGAAGGGGTCTGACCGGATGGCCCGCCTCGTCTTCGGAATGAACATGTCGCTCGACGGCTTCGTCGACCACGACCACCCTGCCCGATCCCGTCCTGTTCCGGCACTTCATCGCTGAGGCCGCGGCGCAGACGGGCAGTCTTTACGGACGCAATGTCTATGAACTGATGCGCTACTGGGACGAAGATCAGCCGGGCTGGGGGCCAGACGAGGCGGCATTCGCCGCGGCCTTGCGGCGGCAACCGAAATGGGTGGTCTCGTCCACACTCCCTTCTGTCGGCCCGAACGCGACACTTCTTGCCGGCAATCTCGAATCTGCGGTCCGGGCGCTGAAGGCGGATCACGAGGGTGAGATCGAGGTGGCCGGGCCGACGCTCGCTCATGCGCTCGGCCGCATGGGCCTAATAGACGAATACCGCATCTACCCGCCCTGCCGTGCTCGGCGAGGGGCGGCGCTACTTCGCCGGGCCCCGGCCGCCGCTGCGGCTCCTCTCCCACGACCGGATCGGCGCGGACGCGGTGCGGCTGCGCTATGTCCCGGCATGACCAGCCTTCCGCAAGGCGCATGCCGACCAGATGGCGCATTTTGCCGACGCTGACGCCGCGCGGGAGACACAGGAATAGGGACGCCTTCTGAAGCAGGAGTAAGGAGAAATCCACAAATGAGCATGCGCAACAGTCAACGTAAGCATCGACGTTCCAGATCTTGAGTCCGGCCTGAGCTTCTATCGACGGGTCTTTGGTCTTCACGAATCCAGCCGTCCATTTCCGACCATGGCGGTTCTGAACGCGGGCAATGCCACGCTTTGCCTGCACCAGAAGGCCGCAGGCACGAGGCCGGTATCTGCCGGAGACACGCGGCGCACTTACGATCGCCACTGGACCCCGGTGCATCTTGATCTCCACGTGACCGCGCTCGACCCTGTCCTCGCACTGATCCGCGGCGAGGGCGGCCTGATCGAGCGGGAGCTGCGCACCGAAGGGCCAAAGCCAGTCGCCTTCTGCAGCGATCCTTTCGGCCATGGCTTCAGCATGATCGCCGAGACCGACATCTACACCGGGCGAACGGACCGAGAGGTGGCGTTGGAGCCGGCAGCGGCAGCACCGCGGGCAGGCAACGCATGAGTGGAATCACCACTTCTCCGCTGATTGTCAGCCTTGGGGCTATGCCCTATGTCCTGCTGGCGCATACTGTTACGTTGCTCGATCTTGCCGCAGCCACCCGCCAGGGTCTTGCATCAGTGGCGGGTCTGGCTGCCGCACGGGGATTGGTCGCCGCCGGGGCGCCGTTCGTCCGCTACCGCAGGATTGACATGGCCGGGACGCTGGACATCGAGACGGGCATCCCGATCCTGCAACCTGACGACCGTTCCATGGTTGACGTGCGGCTCGGCCTCATTCCGGCCGGCCGCTACGCAAGCGTGATCCACACAGGACCTTATGGCGATCTTCTGGCCGCCAACGCCGCGCTGATCCGCTGGGGTGAAGACAACACCATTCGCTGGGCAATGCGGCAGACGAATGTCGGGCAGGTCTTCTCCTGCCGGCTCGAAATGTTCCGTACCGGACCGGATCAAACCCCCGACCCGGCAAGCTGGGTGACAGAAGTTGCGATCCTCATCGCAGACGATTCAGACACGACGTGAGGATCTATGCACGTAGCGCAGAACGCGATGCACCCGGGCGCAGACCAAGAGCGTCGAGGTCTGCGGACCGGCTTATTCTGAGGCGGTGTCTGCAGAGACTTCTTTGCTTAAAGTACCGCCTTTCGCCAATCGCCGCCCGAGCGCCTCGACGAACCCTTCATACCGCTCGCGGCCTTTCGCCTGCGCCGCGTCACGCATCGTGTCGGGCAGCGGCGGTGTCGTGGTCAGCCAGAACTTGACGAACAGCGCCAGCGCCTCGTTGCCGACCGTTAGGTCGCGCTCCAGCCGTTCGACCGCGCGGGTGAGCCGGTCGAGGCGGCGCACGATTGCGGCCTCGCGCTGGTCTGCGCCGTCGGGCGAGAGAAAGGCCGCAAGCGCCGCCTCGACGATCTGCGATTTCGCGACCTTGCGCCGGGCGGCGAGCGCGTCGAGCTCCGCCGACAGCGCGGCGTCGAATGACAGATGGATCCGGTCCTTCTTCATCACTGGCGTTCCCTACAGCTCGATCCCGTCATCGGGGTCGAGCGCGGCCTGGCGCGCGACGCTGCGGAACCGTCCCTGCATCTGGCGCGCGCGCTGCGTCTCATCATCCGGCTCCTCGTCGAGCGCGGCGAACTCCTCCCGAACCGGAGCCATCTCCGGGGCGATCTGCTCGTGTTCGGGCAGTGCGGGCTCCCGGCGCACGCCTCCGTTACTGTCCTCGTCATCGGCAGGCGCTTTCTTCTTCAGCGGCACCGGCACCGCAATTGGCAAGCGGCCGCTCCAGTCGTCCCGTTGCGGGGTATCGCTCTCCGTCTCCGACTGGGATGCGTTCATCTGCGGTGGCGCAAGGATCCAGGTCTTGAACTGGCGGTCCTCGAAATAGCGCGCCTTCTTCGCCCGGACGGGCGGAGCGCCGGAGACGAGGACGATCTCGTCCGACGGCGGAAGCTGCATCATCTCGCCCGGCGTCAGCAGCGGCCGCGCGGTCTCCTGCCGACTGACCATGAGATGGCCGAGCCAAGGGCTGAGCCTGTGCCCCGCATAGTTCTTCATCGCGCGCATCTCGGTCGCGGTGCCGAGCGCGTCGGAGACGCGCTTGGCCGTGCGCTCGTCATTGGTCGCGAAGGCGACGCGCACATGGCAGTTGTCGAGGATGGCGTTGTTCTGCCCGTAGGCCTTCTCGATCTGGTTCAGTGACTGGGCGATCAAAAAGGCCTTCAGCCCGTAGCCCGCCATGAAGGCGAGCTGGCTCTCGAAGAAGTCGAGGCGTCCAAGCGCCGGGAACTCGTCGAGCATGAGAAGCAGACGGTGGCGGCGCCCCTTCGCTTCGAGTTCTTCGGTCAGCCTGCGGCCGATCTGGTTGAGCACAAGACGCACAAGCGGTTTGGTGCGCGAGATGTCCGAGGGCGGCACGACCAGATAGAGCGTCACCGGACGCTTGCCCGAAACTAGGTCGTCGATGCGCCAGTCGCACCGGCGCGTGACCCTGGCCACGACGGGGTCGCGATAGAGACCAAGGAAGCTCATCGCGGTCGAGAGCACGCCCGAGCGCTCGTTCTCCGACTTGTTGAGGAGCTCGCGCGCGGCCTGCGCGACCACCGGATGCGGCCGGTCGCCCAGATGTGGCGTATGCATCATCGCTGTGAGCGTCGCCTCGATCGGGCGGCGTGGATCGGAGAGGAAGGCGGCGACCCCGGCGAGCGTCTTGTCAGCCTCGGCGTAGAGCACATGCAGGATCGCGCCGACGAGAAGCGAGTGGCTGGTCTTCTCCCAGTGATTGCGGCGCTCGAGCTGGCCTTCGGGATCGACGAGGATGTCGGCGACGTTCTGGACGTCGCGCACCTCGCTGTCGCCGCGCCGGACTTCCAGCAGCGGATTGTAGGCCGCGCTCGCCGGGTTGGTGGGATCGAAGAGGAGCACGCGCGAGAAGCGGGCGCGCCAGCCGGCAGTGAGCTGCCAGTTCTCGCCCTTGATGTCGTGCACGATCGCCGAGCCGGGCCAGGTCAGCAGCGAGGGCACGACGAGGCCGACGCCCTTGCCCGACCGGGTCGGCGCGAAGCAGAGCACATGCTCCGGTCCGTCATGACGGAGATAGCGTTCGTCGTAGCGACCGAGCACCACACCGTCCTCGCCCAAGAGGCCCGCCGCCTCGACATGCTCGCGGCCCGCCCAGCGGGCCGAGCCGTAGGTCGTCACATCGTTTGCTTCGCGGGCGCGCAGCACCGAGAGGAAGATCGCGACGGCGATGGCGGCGATGCCGCCCGATCCCGCGATAACAGCGCCTTCGACGAAGACGCGCGGCGCGTAGGCGTCGTACCAGTACCACCAGACGAAGAAGCTCCAGGGCGCGTAGATCGGCCAGCCGAATACGGTGCTCAGCGGCTCGCCGAGCTGTGGCTGGTTCCCGAGGCGGAAGGCGACCCATTGCGTCGCGGCCCATACGAAGAGCAGCGCGACGGCCGAGACGATGACGATCTGGCCCCAGAGGATCTTCGTGGCGGGCGAACTGCGGTGCTTGGTCATGCTGCGTGCTCCATGGTCAGATGCCGAGCCCGCGCTTGCGCCCAAGCGTCCAGTCGATGCCGCCGCCGGGCGTTACGGTCCCGGCGATGTGCTGGCCGAGATGCTGGTCGAGCTGCGGCTTCCAGGGAACGAGCTCGAAGCCCATCCCCTCGTCGAGCATAACGAACCGGCCGGAAGCGAGGTCGAGGCGCTGGCGGTAGACGCCGGCAACGCTCTCCCCCTCGGCGGATCTGCGGAACGCCAACCCCGTCTCGGCCTGAAGCTTCGCGGCGGCCGCGTCGAGCTCGCGCTTTCGCAAGGTGGCGAGCAGGTCCCGGGCGAAGGTGACGCCGCGCGCCGTCCGTGTCGCGAGACCCTCCGCGACCAGATGATCCGCCCGCCGCTCCAGCGCCGCGCGCACCTCTGCGCCGAACCCGCCATGGCTGAGCGGGGCGCGGGCCTTCGCAAGCGCCAGCCGGTCGAGCCAGGTCGCGCCGTCCGCGCCACGCTGCGCCTCGATTGAGAGGTCGGACCGGCCGACGAGCGCGAGGCGCGGCCGCCCGCCCTCGGTCGGCGACCAGGTCCGGGTCTCGACGATGCCGCCGGGCGGAGTGTCGCCGGTCGCCTCGATGTCGCGGAAGCGCAGGTGGTGGACACGCCCATCGACCGCGTCGACGACCGCATAGGCCTCGCCGGAGAGCTCATCGTGCAGGCCGCGTTCGACCAGCTGTCCGAGGATCGGTTCGGCGGGCATGGTGTGCATCGCGAAGTCGGCCTGGGCGCGATCCTGGCCTCCGAGCGCCCGGTGCATCGTCCGGATGATGTCACCCCGGTCGGCCATCTCGCGCAGCGTCTGTTCAAGGCCGGGCCTCAGCGACCAGACCGCCGGGACCTGACGGTCCGCGAGCCCGAAGCGTTCGAGCGTCTGCGCGCGGCCGATCAAACGTCTGCGCATCTCCGGGTCCTGTGGCTCCGGCGATCCGGGACGTAGGTCGGCGAGCCCGGCATTGTCATCTGCGAGCGCGCGCAGCGCCCGATCGAGACCCGTCCAGCGTTCGGCTCTGATCTCGGCGTCGAGCCCGGCGGCGATCTCGCGTGCCGTCCGCGGCCCGAGCTCCAGCTCCACCAGTTGCTCGGCGCGCGCCCGGAACCCGCGGCTGATGTAGTCGCGCGAGATGATGAGGTCCTTGCCGTCATCGGCGCGGCCGCGCACCAGCACGTGGACATGCGGATTGTCGGTGTTCCAGTGATCGACCGCGGCCCAGTCGAGCTCCGTGCCGAGATCGCGCTCGGCCTGGGCCATCAGGTCGCGGGTGAAGGCGCGCAGGTCCTGCATGCGGCCGGTGTCTTCGGGCGACACGATGAAGCGGAAGTGATGCCGATCCTCCTCGCACCGCGCGGCGAACTCGCGCGCGTCGGGATTTTCTCCCTCCCCGCCGAACAGGGTAGCGTCCCGCCCGTCGCGGGCGACGCCCTCGCGCTGGAGATAGGCGACGTGCTTGGCGAGCGGAGCGGAGCGGAAACGGGTTGCGCGATGGCGGACGACGCGCGCCTTGACGACGACCCGGCGCTGGGAGCGGGAGAGCCCGCGCGCGGCGGCGGCGAAGTGGCCGCGTCCGAAGGTGGACCGCCCGCCGGATGAAGCGCCCGAGCCAAGCCGGTAACCGGTATGCCCAGCCTTGCGCGCGGCGCGCATGACCTGGCCGACGAAGCTCTGCGCCTTGCGTCCGCCGGGCCCGCGGTCGCGGATGCGCCCGGGGCGGATGCGCAGGTTGTCGTCGCTCTCGCTCATGGCGCCGTTCCAAGCTGCCCGTTGGCGGTGGCCACGGTGAAGTTCAGAGAAAACACGGCGTTAGGTGGTTGCGATGCACACGGCGCCGCAGTGACGGCCGGAAAAACGTCAACAACAACAGCGCGATAGTCCACTCGTGGGCGGGCGCTTTTATCTCGCCCTCCCGCCGTTGTTCCAAGGTCCGTCCCCCGCACACCTTCCGGGACTGCGACAGGGCGCGACAGCATACGCCACGCTGCGAATGGGGCCGTCATCACGAACCCTCCGCTCTTGAGCGCACGAACAGACCGTTCGGGTTGGCATCCGACGGTGGCACCTCGGCATTCGGGGCGCGGCGTGACGGTCGGTCCACGGCTGCTTCATCGGCGGCCGCACCTCCGCCCGAGCGCGGGCCAAATCGCGCAACGAAGAGCGGTGCGGCACGCCAGTCCGCGGTCAGGGCCGGACCTTCGGTCTGCAGCGGCGCTGCGGAGCTGCCGCCGATCAGCGACGCGAGTATCGCCATGTAGGCCCGTGTCTCGCGCGGCAGCGGGCGTCCGGTGGCGAGGTGCTCGGCGTATCGGGCCGGTCCCGCATTGTAGGCCGCGAGGAAGCCGGGCGAGCCGAAGCGGTCGTACATCTCGCGAAGGTAGGCGGCACCGGCTAGGATGTTGTCGCGCGGGTCGAACACATCCGCTCCGAGGCCATGGCGGGCGCGCAGGTCGGCCCAGGTCTCGGGCATGATCTGCATCAGACCCATCGCCCCGGCGCGGCTGACCGCGCGCGGATCGCCCGCACTCTCGGCCTGCATGACGGCGCGGATCCAGCGCTCGGGGATGCCGAACCGCGCCGAGGCTTCGGCGATGAAACCGTCGAGGGCAGTTGCTCGGACAGCGGTTCGCTGGTCAGCCGGTGTGCGGTCGGATGGCTCTGCGAGTGCGGTCGGCGCGGTGGCGAGCAGCAACGCCGCGACCGTAAGTCCAGTAGCGGGGGCGAGAATAAGGCGACGGCCGGAAGGCGGAAGGATGCGCATTGCTCAGCCCTCCTGCGTCCAGATCGGCGTCGCCCGGCCGATGATGTTGTCGGCATCAAGCGGCCCGAAATACCGTCCGTCGAGGCTCGCCGGATGGTCGGCGTTGAGCACGAAGACCTCGCCGTCGCGGAGAGTCCGGCAGCCCCGCCAGACCGGCAGCGGGCGGCCGAGCCGGTCGCGCGCCTGCGCCTCGGCGATGGCGTGTCCATCGACATTGATCGTCGTGCCCTCGCGGCAGACTTCGCTTCCCGGCAGCGCGGCGACTCGCTTCAGGAGCGGCGTCTCGGGGCCGAGATAGCCGTTCTCGACCAGCCATCGGCCAAGCGGTTCGGGCGGACGCACCGCGACGAGATCGCCGACTCCCGGCCGGGTGATAGGTGTGACGGCATAGAGGCCGACCGGCACGCTGGCCGACGCGTTCCAGACGACGAGCGGGTCGCTCCGGACGACGGCCGACGCGCCAATTAGCGTCAGAGCGGCGCCTGTGGTGAGCAGCGTTCTGCAAGCGCAGATCATGCCATCACCGCGCGGCGCTTCAGCCAGGCCGCATGCCGCAGCTCGGTATAAGCGCGGGGGCCAAGACCGGTGGTCAACCGGTTGTGAACATGCCGCCAATGATCGGGACAGACATCCTCCGGCGCGAGCCCGAGCGCCTCGACCTGATCGATGGCTAGCAGCGCGGCTTCGACCTTCGGCCAGCCGGACAGGCGCAGCAGAATCTCGCCGCCGGGCGAGACATGCGGGACGGTGGAGCAGCGCTCGCCGGGCTGCACGGCGCGCAGGATATCGATCCGGCTTTCGACGGTGCCGTAGTCATTGGCTGACCAGCGAACGAAGGCGAAGACGGCGCCGGGATCGAAGCCGACGGTGCTTTCGGAACGGCTCCGAATGGTCTCCTGGACGATCCGGCCGAAGCGGATCCAGCGTTCGATCCGGCCCTCGATCCACAGCAGATCGACAGTCGAGCGCGCGCTCATGACCGGGTCTTGCCGGCATAGGCCGGCGAGATCGCCGCATGGCGCTTGGCGGGCAGCACGGTGTCGCCGGTGTCGTCGGAGGTCGAGGTCTTCTCGCCCCGGCCGACCCAGGCCTGAAGATCGTCGATGGCGTAGACAACGCGCCCGCCAATCTTGGAATAGCGGGGACCCGTGCCGTAGGTGCGGTGCTTTTCCAGCGTGCGGCCGGACAGGCCTAGAAAGCGGGCGGCTTCGGGGGTTCTCAGATAGCGCGGCGGCAGGCCGGCATTGGGATCGGGCATGGGTAGCGCCTCCGGTGTTTGCGCCGCGCCGCGGAAGGCGGCGGGCTGTCGGAGGCCAGAGAAGCGGATGAGGGGGGCCTGGAGGGATGACGAATTGCGCGCGGCGAAATCGTCACCCCCGCGCGGTGGGGCTCAAATGGGTGAGGCGCGATCGATATTGTTGCTTGTAAGCGTCGCCGCGAAGCGCACTGGCGCGTCCGCCGGGCGCGGCGCGAAACCTCCGGGATCGAGCTCCTGCGCGCCGGTCCTGTGCGCGATTTCCATCAGATCGAACACGGTCTCGACGCCGCGCTCGAGCGCGGCGGGCGTGTCGGCGCCGTGCAGTAGTGCGTGCAGGAATGCCGCCGAGAACACGTCGCCCGTGCCGGTCGGGCGCAGGACGAGCTTCGGCGTGCGCACCCGCCAGCGCCCCTTGTGGTCGCCCGCGAGCGTCGTGACGAAGCCGTCGCCGGGATCGATCCCGGTGATCGCGGCGATGCGGGCGCGGGACGTCAGCAGGCGTTCGAGCAGCGCGTCCGGCTCGCCGTCCGGCAGGCCGGTCAGGCGCCGCGCCTCGAACAGGTTTGGCGTCAGGATGTCCGCGCGCGGCACGAGGTCCGCGGCGATCGCGTCGGCCACCGCTTCCTCGACACATAGGCCGGTATCGGTGTCGCCCATGACCGGATCGCACAGGACGAGGACATGGCCGTGGTCGGTCCTGACCCGGTCGATGAACCGCGCAGCGGCCGCAGCGGCGCCGGGGCTGGCGATATAGCCGGTGAGGATCGCGCCGATCCCGGCGGGCGGGAAGCGGTCGAGCAGCCGGTCCAGCAGCGTTTCGATAAGCGCGGGATCGAGCGGTCCGCCAGCGAGGGTCGGATAATGCGGCGTGTTCGACAGGAGTGTCGTGGGAACCGCGTAGACTGTCGCGCCCAGCCGTTGCAGCAAGGGAACGGCGGCGTTGTTGCCCGCGCAGCCGAAAACGAGCTGCGACTGGATCGAGACGATCGCGGCCCCGGTAATGGCGCGCCGCCCGGCCAGTAATGGCTGTCGGGCAGCGGGCGGGCCCCGAAGATCGCCTGGCCGACCCGCACGACGGTGGCACCTTCCTCGATCGCGATTGCGTAATCACCCGACATGCCCATGGAGAGGTGGTCGAGCGCGACGCCGTCGGGCGCATCACCGAGCAGCCGGTCACGCAACTCCCGCATCAGCCGGAAGCAGGCGCGAACGCGCGCCGCATCGGCGGAAAAAACCGCAAGCGTCATCAGCCCGCGGATTTTCAGCGCGGTGAAGGCGGGAAGTTCGCGCAGGAAGGCGGGCGCGTCCTCGGGCGAGAGGCCGTATTTGGAGGCCTCACCCGAGCTGTTGATCTGCACGAAGGCGTCGAGCGCGCGGCCTTCGATCTGCAGGCGCCGGTCGAGCGCTTCGGCCACCTTCAGGCTGTCGAGCGCCTGGGACTCGGCGGCGAAGCGGGCGACATATTTCGCCTTGTTGGACTGCAGATGGCCGATCACCGACCAGGCGATGGGAAGATCGGCCATCGCCTCGGCCTTTTCGCGCGCCTCCTGCACCTTGTTCTCTCCGAATTCGGAGAGCCCCGTCGCATGCGCCATGCGGATGCGGGCCTCCTCCACCGTCTTGGAGACCGGCAGCAGACGCACCTCGGCCGGGCCGCGCCCGGCGCGCGCGCAGGCGGCGACGATGCGTGCCCGCACCGCGGCGAGATTGCGCGCGATGTCCTCGGCGCTGCGCGCTGCGGGGAAGTCGCCATGGCTGACCGGCGTCCGGCTCATCGCCTCAGACCTCGAGCCCGCCGAGCCAGGCCGAAAGCACCGCCTGCGCCTTGCGCTCGAGTTCCGGGCCGTATGTCTGGGCCTCGCTGCGCAGGCGCGGGACGTCGATCCGCGCCGCGGCGAGTTCGGCCGCATGGCCGATGAGCCATTTCTCGAAGCCCTTCGCCGAGGCTTCTGGATGGAACTGGAAGCCGATGACGTTGGGCCCCATAGCGAAGGCCTGATTCTCGCACAGATCGGTGGAGGCAAGGCGCTCGGCGCCGGCCGGCAGGTCGAACGTGTCGCCATGCCAGTGCAGCGTGACGGGCGCCTCCGCGAAGGGCGCGAGACAGGAGGACCGGCCCGCCTCCGTCAGCGTGATGGGGGCGAAACCGATCTCCTTCGCGCCGCTCGGGAACACGCGCGCGCCCGCCGCGCGTGCGATGAGCTGCGCGCCGAGGCAGACGCCGAGCGTCGGCCTGTTGGCGGCGAGACGCTGTTCGAGGATGGCGATCTCCTCGGCGAGGAAGGGATAGGCCTCATCCTCACAGGCGCCGATCGGACCGCCGAGCACGATCAGGAGGTCTGTCTTGACCGACACCAGAGTCCAGACATCCTGTTCGCCGATGTCCCAGTAATGAAGCTGGTAGCCCGACGCGCGGAGCGCGGGCGCGAAGGCGCCGAGATCCTCGAAGCCGACATGGCGAATGGCGATTGCGGATTTCATGCGGGAGGTTCTCCTTGCGGTGTCGCAACTATGCAGCCGGCCTCGTCGCAGGCCGGAGCGGATGCTTCGGCGGCGGGTTCCGGTGCGACGGTTCTGTCTTCGCGCTCGGCGATCAGCGCCATGATCTCGGCGCCGAGGCGCAGATCGGGCACATGCACGAAATGCTGCGCGCGGCGCCGCCCCTGGCGGTCGATCAGCACGAGGGTGGGCGTGCCCTGCAGGCCATAGGCGGCCATGGTCTTCGGCAGGCCGCGATCCTCGCCCGGCGCGTCGACCGCGACGGGAAAGCCGATGCGGTATTCGTGCAGGAAGGCGGCAAGGGCCACCGGCGTCTGGACGTCGTGATGCTCGAAGACGCTGTGCAGGCCGATCACCGCGACGTCCTCCTCCCGCAAGGTCTCGCGCACGCGCTGCGCCTGCGGCAGGCCGTGGCTGACGCAGCCGGGGCACAGCATCTGGAAGGCCTCGATCAGCACGACGCGGCCGCGCAGCCCCTCGAGGCTGAGCGGCTCGGCGGCGTTCAGCCACCGAGCCACGTGAAGCGGCGGGGCGGGCTTCGGAACCATGCCCGGGCTCTCAGCGCAGCGCCGACAGATCGGCGCCGTGATTGATGTGCAGCGCCGCGCCGTCGACGACGAGGGCGGGCACGAATTTGACGCCGGCGGCTTCGGCTTCATCGATCCGGCCCGGCGCGTCGCCGAGATGGACGATCTCCAGATTGACGCGGGCGCGGTCGATGATCTCGGTGATCTTGTCCTCGGCGGCGACGCAGACCGGGCAGCCGGCGTGGTAGAAGATGGCGTTCTGTGTCATGGTGTTTGTGGCTCCTGTCCGGGTTGATAGGCGGTTCAGACATCAGGACGCCTCACCCGTTGCCGCGTGCGGGGCGTCCGCTTGTCCGGCCGGCGCGCCGAGAAACCTCCGCCACAGAGCGTAGGCCTCGGTCTTGTCGGCCGGTTCATGCTCGCCGCAATCGAGGCGCAGGCTCGCGTCCCCGAAAGCGGCGTTCACGAAGGCGCAATGATGGGGGGCGGCCGGATCGTCATGGACGTTCGGCCGAAAGAATCGGCAGGTCGCGCACATCCGCTGGACAGGGATCGCGCCCCGGACCTGCAGTTCGCGGATCATCTTGACGAGGGCCTTGAGGAACACGGCCCGCTCGCCCGGCCCGAGCGTGTCGATGGCGCCGAGTAGCGCGTCCGGCCAGACCGCCGTTTCGGCGGCTGCACGCATTCCGCTCTGGGTGGCGTGAAGCAGCGACGCGCGCGCATCATCCGGATCGGAAACCTTGACGACGTGGCCCTTGCGGATGAGAGCGCCGGCCGCATCGCTGGCCGTGGGCTGGGTAACGCCGAGCGCCTCGGCGAGCGCGGTGATGCGCGCCGGGCCGCGCTGGGTCAGATGCGCGAGGATCTGCGCCTGGGTCGGCGACAGCGCGGCGGCGTCGGCCTGCCGCCAGGTCTCGGCGCGCAGGAACAGCCCGATCTTGGCCAGCCCGGTCGCGATATGCGTCTGAGTCGTCATTATGCCTGCTCCGCCCTTCGGAGCGTATATAAATAGGAGTCCTATGTAATTGCAAGCGGCATACTGGTCGCGCCTATCGTCGCCGAGGTGCGAGGCGCAGGAGATCGCGATAACCGCGATCGATCATGCTCTGGCCATAGGCTGCCAGACGCACGATCTGGGCCTTGAGCGAGCTGGTCTTCCAGGGTTCGGCGCTCACGCGACGCGCGCCGAAATTGACCGCGGCCACTTCGCGATAGCTGGCCCCAGCGCGTCGGGCGTCCACGCATCGGAGCGCCCGCTTGAGGCGGTCGCGGCGCTGTCGGGAGAGAGGCGGGTCGGCCGTCCGGTCGATCAGCGCGCGGCGGAGGCCGTCGGCCGCGGCGAGGCGGATCGGCCAGTCCTCGTCGAGCGGCAGGAGGATGCCGAAGGGCTTCCGGTCGCGATCATCGACGGCGCCGACGAGCACGGTTCCATTAGCCAGCCGCGCCCAGGTGAGACCAGCTTCGCTGCGCCTCTGCGCGGGCTGCACGAGCCGAGCCAACGACGAGCTCTGCAGGTCGGTTGGAAGCGGCGCAATGTACTGGGCGACGGCCGGTGCGTCTTCCGGGTTCCAGAACACCGGCGCGTCGGGGGCGTCGAGCTCCGGGTCGACCGGGAAATCGCAACCCCCAGTCTGCGACCCGGGTGTCGCCATCCGCCTGCCGCCAGGCGGCGCAGTAGTCCTCGTTCCGCCGCAGGCACTCCCAGGCGAGGCCGGACAGGCCGAGTCTGTCGAAATGGTCGTAGTGCCGATCCTCGCGCCAGTCGCGCGGCATGGCCGATCTCCCCGACGAGGGCGCGGCTCGCGCGCGCCGGACGACAGATGATTTCGGCCTCAGCTTGCGTCTGGCTAGACGTCGGCGCGGCATCGGGCGATGCGCGGAGCGCATCACCACTGCGGTAAATCAGGGCAGTCCGTGGCGGAGCAGGTCGCGATAGCCGTGCTCGGTCATCCAGCGGGCGCGCCCCAGATGGCTGTCATGGACCCGGCGCGCCCGCTCCGGCTCCGCCCCAGCGTCGATGCCGAACAGGATGCGCGCGATCTCGGGAAGCGGTGCGCCCTCCGCATGGGCGTCGAGCAGACGCATGTAGAGTTTGAGATGATCGCGGTCGTAGACGGTGACGCGATCCTCGGCGGGCGGCGCGTCGGCGAGCGGCGCTTGCGGCAGATCGGTCATGTCGGCATCCCCCGTCTTTGTTCCGAGTCATAAACGGATCGGTAACCATGATCCACGGTCCGGCTGGGAATCTTTGCACCGGGGACGTCTGTGGGCTGCCAGTGGCTCTGGGGGCGGAGAAGGCGCGTCATATCCTGTCCGAGCGAGCGGCCTGCATAGATTGTAGAGAATACTCCGTGGTTAAATACTCTACAATGGCTGTTCCTCGCGCGGATGACGATCCGCGACATACTGGCCAGAAATCTAAGGGCTTATCGGCAAGCACGGGGCCTGTCGCAGGAGGAGCTCGCCCACCGGGCGGACATCGACCGGACCTATATCAGCTCGATCGAGCGCTGCCAGTACGCCGCCAGCATCGACGTGCTCGAGCGCCTGGCGCGCGAGCTCGGCGTCAAGGCGGCGGCGTTGCTGGACGAAGACGAGGAGACGGCCTGACGCGCTAAAGCGCCCCGCCCGGGTGTCCGGACGGGGCGCTCGGGGGCGGCGTCAGTCGCCGTTGCGGCGGCTGGGGCGGGACCAGATGAGGCTGTAGCTCTCGTCGCCTTCGACGACGGTGTCGTCGAAGAGGTTGGCGTAGATTGGCGCGGTGAAGCTCGGGTCGTCGAGCTTGAGGCTCAGATAGTCGCGGCCCTCGTTCGAGCGCTTGGACCAGGCGGCGCCGATCTCGGCGCGGCCTACGAAGACGCGGTGGCTCGGGGCGTTGCCGTTGGTCGAGCCCTCCTCCGGGACGATGCGGACGTTCTTCGCCTGGACGCTGAGGGTAACGATCTCTCCGACATACTCGTTGCCGGTCTTCTTGAAGCTTCCGATGGTGGCCATGTCAGTTCTCCTTTTGGCGCTCGAGCCCGCGCCCGTCGCGGCCTCGATGGCGATCGAAGAGGCCGGGGCGATCCGCCGACGCAGCCCTTGTGGCCCGCAGCGAAAGCGGAGGACGGCGGGGACGGTCTTTCTTGCCTCGCGAGGAATGGGCGAAACCGGGGTCCCCACGCGACGGGTCGCGTGGGGTGGTCGGCCAGGGGAAGAAAGTCCGGCCCCGTCGTTGCGGCCAGGCGGTCGAGGCGTCAGCCGGCCCCGGCCAGATCAGCCCATGAGAGGCCGTGACGGAAGCGGGTAACGGGGACATGGGGAAGACCTGACAGCCACAACGGATGACCGGCAAGATCCCGGCAACGGGTGTCGTGCAGAGGCAGGCGGCGACGTGCAGACGGGCGGAGTGGATTGTCCCCTTCCGGAGGGTGACACTCCGGAACTGCGACCCGAGATAATCAACGTCTTGCGCCGCTGGCTGGAATCGGTTCGCCAGTGCTTGAACTCGAACAAGAGCCCGCGACGTCGCCTCAAGCGTCGGCCCCATCCTTCATCCCGGCACGGACCAAGGCGGGCTTTGGCGCATGAAGGGAGGTCTTAAGAGACACTCAGCCGTCGTTGGCGACGCGCCCGTCGCTGAACGCGTGCTGCGCTGCCGGTGCATCGTCATATGGTCTCGGCCATGGCCATGATGCGGGAGAAGCGGTCACTTCGACCGGACACTCAAAGCTCCACGAGCCGTTCCGCGACCGGCGTCGATTGCACGACCGATGAGTTTGTCGCACCGAACGGCACGATCCGGTCGATCACCGCTTCCATTTCCGCCACGTCGCGCACGTGGGCGCGCGCCACGAAGCAATCATCGCCGGAAACCCTGTCGCAACTCACGATCTGCGGCGTGTTGCGGATCGCCTCGATCATCTTCCCCAGTTCGCCTGGCAACGGCCGCGCGCGGATGAGAATAGTCAGGCCGTAGCCAAGACGCAGCGGATCGATCCGCGCCCCATATCCGGTGATTATGCCCGCGTCTTCCAGACGCCGCACACGCTCCGCCACGCTTGGGGCCGACAGCCCCACACGGCGCGCCAACTCCGCACGCGGGATCCGTGAGTCGGCGCAGAGCTCTCGGATAATGGCGGCGTCGATACGGTCCAAACCGTTATCTCTGGATCGAAGGCGAAGGCCGCTGTCTTCCTTCGATGATGTTACAGATTGCCCGTTCCGCATGGTTGGTATCCATATAAATGTTGAACATCACCTCATATTGTCAAGGAATGCCAGACAGCGCCACACCCGCACCTTCTTCACCCCCGCATGGCATCATGTCCCGTCTTGCCGGGAATGTGCCGCCGCACGCCTGGTTCGGGGTCTCGGCGGTCTTCCACTACCTCGGTCCCGCCTTCGCGGTGCTGCTCTTTCCGGTGGTGGGTGTTCTGGGCGTGGCCTGGTTCCGGATCGCCTCCGCCGCGCTGATTTTCGCTCCCATCACGAAGCCATGGCGCACGTTCCGCAAGGCCGCCCCGCGTGAGCGTGCGTTGTTGCTGGCGCTCGGGGGTTGCCTCGCGGTGATGAACAGTGCGTTCTATCTCGCGCTCGATCGCCTGCCGATCGCGCTTGTGGCCGCCATCGAGTTCGTGGGCACAATCGGCATCGCGCTCTGGGGGCTCCGCACTGGCCGCAACTATCTCGCCTTCGCGTTGGCCATTTTGGGCGTTGCCTTTCTGATCGACGTGCCGTCCCTCTTCGCCACGAGCGGCCCGGCGCTGACGTCTGATCTCGTGGGGCTAGCCTGGGCCGTTCTTAACGGGGGGCTGTTCGTTCTCTACATCATCCTGGGGCACAAGATATCGGAGGGCGGCGCGTCGGGCGGTGTGGAACGGCTTGGCGCGGCGATGACCGTCGCCTTTCTGTTTGTCATGCCCATCGGGTTCCTCCAGGCGCTCGATGCCTTCGGCGCGCCGCTGCTCATCCTCGCGGGCGTTGGTGTTGGCATCTGCTCGTCCGTCATCCCGTACGTCTGTGACCAGCTTGCCATGTCACGGCTGCCGCGCGCCAGCTTCGCCTTCCTTCTCGCCCTGTTGCCAGCCACGGCGACGATCATCGGCGTCATCGTGCTGCGGCAGATCCCGAGCGTTATTGACATCTTCGGTGTGTTGCTGGTGATGGTCGGTGTAGCAGTGCACAAGCCGGCGCGGTTCTGATCGAAGGTACCATCAGTCGTCGGCTAATAACCGCAGAGCCCACTTAGCTGTCCTGCGCTGGCTGCCCGGCGTTGAACTCATGAGCTGTCGTCGACGCGCCTTCGTCCGGCCCCGCCGTTGCGGCCAAGGCGGTCGAGGCGTCGGCCGACCCCGGCCATATCAGCCCATGAGAGGCCGTGACGGACGCGCGGGTTACAGGGACATGGAGAAGACCTGACAGCCACGGCGGGCGACCGGCAAGATCGCAACGGGTGTCGCGCGAAGACAGGGAGCGGCGTGCAGACGGGTGGAGGCGCTCCCGCACCATCGTCCCGAAGCGAGGTGGAGAGTCAGCGGCGCCGGTCGTTCAGACGTCTTTCGGCGGCAGCGAGACGGCGTCGGCGACCGTGTCGAGGACGCCACCGAAGAAGGCCGGCTCCCAGCCAAGGACCTCGCGCGTCCGGTCTCCGCGCACTCGGCTGTTCGATCCAAGCGCAAAGATGGCGGCTTCGGGGTTGAAGCGCAGAACCGCCTCGTCGATGTCGATAGGCAGCGGCTCCAGGTCCTGCCCCAGCGCCCGGCCGATCTCTGCGGCGAGATCGCGGAACGAGACTTCTCCGCTCTCCAGATAGAAGAAGCCCGACGCGCTCGAATTCGCCACGGCAGCGGCATAGGCGTCGACGACATCGCCGATATGCACGGTCGACCAGACGCTTCGTCCGCCGCCGACATGCCGAGGCCGGCCAGACTCTCGGGCGAGAGTGATCATCATTGGAAGATGGACGCTGTGCCTATTGGGGCCGAGGCCCAGCCCATAGATCATGGTCGCGCAGAAGACGATCGTCCGAAGTCCGCGACCGTTGGCGGCGAGAACGGCCTCATCGATGGCCTGCCGGCCGGCCTTCTCGAAGACGGGCCGGGGCGGATCCCTGTCGGAGAAGACAGCTTCGGAGAGTTCGCCGCCCGCACAGTCGCCGACAAGACTCGATCCACTGTTATGAATGAGCGTCTTGCCGGTTCCTTCGAGCGCTTGGATCATGGTTGATACGACCCACGGATCGTCGCTGTCGGCCGCGTTGATCACGACGTCGGCTGTTGCACAGCCACTGCGGACCGCGGGGTTGTCATGAAGCGACCCTCGCAATGGCTCGATTCCGATCGCCGTCACGCGCTCGGCTGCATGGTCGGAGCGCACCAGCCCGATAACGCGATGACCGCGTGCGATCAGAGCCTGAGCGACCGATCCGCCAATGTAACCGGTTGTGCCTGTGATAAAGATGTTCATCCGGCTGTCCTTCCAGGACGTGAGGACAGCTAAGTTGAGCACCGCAGTGATCGGCGCAAGACTGCACATTTTTGTTCGTGGTCGGGAGTGAGGAAAGATGAAGAGCAGGGTCTACCGGGTGGACGGAGATGGCTGCCCTGTGGAAGCGACGCACGATGCGATCGGCTCCAAGTACAAGGGGATGATGATCTATCACCTGCTCGGCGGAAGCATGCGGTTTTCCGACTTCCAGCGGCTGATGCCTGATGTCAGCCACAGGATGCTCACGCGCCAGCTCCGCGAGCTCGAATCCGTCGGGATCATCCAAAGGAGGGTCATCCCCACCGTGCCGATCGGCACCGAATACAGCCTGACCGCCCTCGGACAGGATCTCGAGCCCACGGTCACCGCCATGTATGATTGGGGGAAGAAACTTCTCGCGACGCGCGCTTTGGACCCTCGCGGGGATTTCACGCTCTGATCGCCGGCTGCTCCTGCGCCTCATCGTCTTCGCGTGAAACGGTCTCCGGGCCTGCGAGCGCCGCGATCCGCACCCAGGCCGTGCCGCCGACGATGACGGCGCCGATCCAGGCGAACACGAGCGTCCACGGCTCGCCTGCGCCGCCGATTTCAGAGAGGCCCTTGATGGCGTGATAGCCGGCGATCCCGGCGGGGGCCGCATAGAGAGCGCGCCGATGGCGAGCCTGACGGGAACCGAGCGGATGGTGGCGAAGGCGATCTGGCCGGCGAGCAGCGTGACGGCGTCGGAGACGAAGGCCGCGGCGAACGCGGCGAGCAGACCGGCCTCGCTGTCGTAGACATGCATGCCGACTGTGACGGCGACGAAGAAAGGCAGCGCGTAGACGGCAAGCGTGAACAGCACATAGACCATGAAGCCGAGGCCGAGGACGCTCAGGATGGCGGAGATGAACATGGGCGGACTCCTTGCGAGAGGCGCGCCTCCACCACCGCCACAGCGCGATCGAAGTATAGCGAAAGCCGGCGGGCGCCGGAATGCTCCGGCGCGTGCGCACGCGATGCGCTGAGCGCATCACCGGTCACGATGCGCCTGGCTTCCGGGTGCGGAAATCGTAGAGCGGCACGCCCATCGCCCGCGCCTTGTCGGCGAGGTTGTCGGTGATGCCCGAGCCTGGGAACACGATCAGCCCGATCGGGACGATGTCGAGGAGCTGGTCGTTGCGCTTGAACGGGGCGGCCTTGCCGTGGCGCGTCCAGTCGGGCTTGAAGACGATCTGCGGGCAGTTGCGGGCGTCGGCCCAGCAGGCGGCGATCTTCTCTGCGCCCTTGGGCGCGCCGCCGTGCAGGAGCACCATGCAGGCATGCTTGGCGCGGACCCTGTCGAGCGCGGTCCAGATGGCCTGGACGTCGTTGCATTCCGCGCCGCCGGTGAAGGCGATCTTCGTGCCCGCCGGGATGAGCGGTTCGAGTTCGGTGCGGCGTTTGGCGGCGAGGAAATCGCGGCTGTCGATCAGTGCGGCGGTGAGGGTCCGGCGGCTGACATGCGAGCCCGAGCGCGGATGCCAGGTCTGACCGAGATGGGCCTCGAAGAGCTCGGCGGCGAGGTCGCGCATCAGCTCGTAGGCGTTGCGCCGCTCAATCAGCGTGATGCCCTGCGCGGTCAGTTCCTCGAGTTCGACAGAGCGGACTTCGGAGCCGTCCTGCTCGCGCTGGGAGCGCTTCTGCGCCTGTTCGTTCGTGTCGAGCTCGCGATCGACGCGGGACGCCATACGGTGGAAGACGTTGGTCATCGACCAGAGCAGGTCCTCGAGGTCGGGTTCGAGGCGCGTGTCGGCGAGCGTCGCGACAAAGGCGTCGAAGATGTCGGCGAGCGCGCCCTGCAGGGCGTCGGCGTCGGGCAGCGGCCGCGGGTCGGGCTCGCCCGCGAAGGGGCGGTAGCCGTAGAGCTGGAGTTCGTCGAGCACAATGGCGGTCGAGGAGCGGGCGTGGGATTCGGCGTGGTCGGTCATGGCGGGTCTCCTGATCCGGAAGCCCGCGCCTCTCGCGGCCTTCCTGGGCGATAAGGAAAGCGGGGGCCGTCCGGGCCTGCACCGCCGCGCCCTCGCGGCGGCCGGAGCGCCTGCGGAGGACGGCGGAGGCGGCGCCGTTTTGCCTCGCGATGCAAAGCCGGGCCGCTCGCGGGCCGGCGGCGGAAAACGGTGACGCTGCAGCCGTTGCCGGACCGGGCGGGCTCCGCTCCGTCTCGCCCCTCTCGGAAGGCGGCAGGCGCGGCTCTGATGGATTGGAGACTGCCGACTGATCCGACCTGGACACCCGCCTCGCAGTCGATCAGCGGCTGGTCGACAGCAGCACCCGGTCGACGTCCTCCGGCGCGAGTTGCGGCCGCAGATCCGCCCGCAGTTCGGTGAGCCCGAAGGCGCGCAGGTCTTCGTTGACGTCCTCGAGCCGCGAAGTGAGCCGGATCGCCTCGATCCCGTCGGCGCCTGCGCGTTCGGCCAGACGGTCTGCCGCGTCCCGGCCGGCCATGTCGGAATCGACCGCGATGTAGAGGCGGCTCAGGCCCGGCGGCAGGATCAGCGCCGCGAGGTGGCTCGCGGAGAGCGCCGCGATGACGGGCAGTGCGGGCAACGCCATGCGCAGCGCCAGCATGGTCTCGAGTCCTTCGCCGGCGGCCAGCAGGTCCGCCACCCCGCCGATGCGCACGCCATGGCCGAGCAGCAGGCCCATCGCCTTGCGCGGCGGATCGACTGGCGCCTTGCCGGCCGTCGCCGGGTCGAGCCAGGTGCGGTGCAGGCCGGTGAGAGCGCCTTCGGCGTCGGTGACCCTGGCGAGCAGCGCCGGCCAAGTCTCGGGCTGGTCGTCATCGCGCCGGTCTTCACGCCAGTAATGGCAGCGCGGGTGGAAACGGAGCGCGCCAATGGCCTCCACGCCGATGATGCCACGCTTCGCGAGGTAGCGTTCCGCCAGGGTGCCCGCGATCGGCCGGCCCATGGCCCAGAGACGCCGTGCGGCCTCCGGTGAGCTGGTCGGCGCTGGTTGCGAGACTCTCCGTGGCGGCGGATCGGGTCTAGGCAGGCTCAGGAAACGGCGCGCCTCGTCCAGCACGTCGGCGAGCGAGGCAAGCCGCAAATTGGTCCTGATGAGGTCTAGCAGGTCGCCATGCGTACCCTCGGCGGCATCGGTCCATTTGCCCGCCGCGCCGGGCCCGGACGTGGGCCCCGTCAGGCGCACATAGAGACTGCGCCCCGGCGTGTTGTCGATGTCGCCCACGATCCAGTAGCGGCCCCGTCGGCGGCCGTTGGGCAGGTAGTGACGACAGACCGCCTCGGCCTCGCGGGCGAGACGGCGCGCGATATCCGATGCAGCGCTCTCCATGAAACCTCCTTGCCTGCAGGCAGAAAAAAGGGGCCCGCCGCGTCCGGCAGGCCCCGAGGTGCGAGGCGGTTGGGGGGAGTCAGTCCCGTGGTGGTGGTCGCCTCAGGCGAAGGCGGCGCGGGCTACCTCCTCATCTTCGGCGGAATGCTCGTAATCGCCCATGGCCGTTTCGCCGTCGTTCGCCGCTGAGTGCGCTTCGACGTCCGGCGCGCCGTCATCGGCGTCGTCGACGATCTCGAACTCCGGCGCGTCGTCGGCAGCGAGAGCTGGCGTGCGCAGCACCTCCGGCAACCAGCCTGTACCCGCGAGGAGCTCCTCGGCGGCCGCGACCATGTCGGGCTTCTTCAGGCCCGCGATGCGGTCTGCCGCCGTCTCGCCCTTCGCTTCACGCACCGCCTCGAGGATGCGCGCCTTTGTGACGCGGCCGAGATAGCTGTCCGCCGTCGGCGTCCAGCCCGCCCTGGCCATGTCGAGCCCGACCGTCGCCGCCAGAACGCCCGCATGGGCGAGCGCGCGGGGACGGCTGTTGTAGGGCTCGTGCACGGCGTTCACCGTCATGGCGACGCAATGGGCGAAGAGCGCGTCGCGGCTGTCGCTGTCGAACGCGGTCAGCGCGTCCCAGAGGTCTTCGGCCCGCTTCGGCATCGCCGCCGCCCAGCTCTCGATCCGGCGATCGATCGCCTCGGCATAGGCCGTCTCGCCGAGCCCAGGCGCCTGCGCACTGAGCCTCGCAGAGCGCGGTTCGATCTCGACGCAGCTCTCCTGGCCGTAAGGGTAGAAGAGCCGCAGCGCCATCGCGTGCAGCGCGGCGAGGAAGGCGGTCTGCGGGTCGTTCGCCAGCGCGTTGCGCAGCGCGAGCGTGCGGTGCGCGGTCAGTTCGCAGACCAGCCGGTCGGAGAGCGGCTTGAGGCCGTCTTCCTCCTCGTCCTCCGCGTCTGGCGCTTGGGAGACCGCATTGCCCGTCTCGCCGTTGATCTCGCCGCCGTCGGAACCGATCGCATCGGCGTCCGGGGCCTCGTCGGGCTCGGCGACCGGCTCGTCTTCGGGCCGGACATAGCCGCGCTCGACGCGCAGCCGTCCCGAGCCGTCGATGCTGACGAAGGCGCCCGCGATCGCCAGTTCCGCCGGTTCGAACCGGACCGGGCGGGTCTGGAGCGCCTCCATGGCCGTCTCGATCTCACCGAGCCGCTGGTCGACCTCGTCGGGAAGCTCATCTGCCTCGGCGTGCGCCTCTTCGAGCGCGTCGTATTCGGCCTTGAGCGCGGTATACCTCGCGTCCTCCTCCGCACTCATCGGCTCGGGCTCGCCGACGATCCGCCGCATCCCGTAGGTGTGGCCGTAGGGAAAGTCGGTGCCGACCTCGACCCACTTCCAGCCCTCGGCGCGGATCGCCTCGGCCTCCCGCTCGAGCTTCTCGGCGACCATGCCGGTCAGGAGCCCCGCATCCTGCAGCCAGCCGCCATCGTCAGACTGGAACAGGTCGCGCAGGACGACGCCGCCGGCCGCCTGGTAGGCGTCGAGTCCGATGAACTGCGCCCGGCGATCGGAGGCGCGCACGGCGCCCTCGGTCAGCATGCGGCGGATCTCATAGGGCTGCTTCGAATAGTGGCGCTTGAGCGCTTCCCAGACCTGCTCCTGGCGCTGATGGTTGGGGCTCACCGTGAACGCCATGAGCTGGTGGAGCGTCATCTCCTCCTCGGCATAGGCGTCGAGCAGCGAGGGGGCGACCGCGGCGAGCTTCAGCCGCTGCTTCACGACGTTCGGCGAGACGAAGAAGGCGGCCGCGATCTCCTCTTCGCTGCGGCCCTTCTCGCGCATCGCCTGGAAGGCGCGGAACTGGTCGAGCGGGTGGAGCGGCGCGCGCTGGACGTTCTCGGCGAGGCTGTCTTCCTCCGCGAGTCCATCGGTGCGCACGATGCAGGGCACGGGCGCGGTACGCGCGAGCCGGTTTTGCTTCACGAGGAGATCGAGCGCCCGGTAGCGCCGCCCGCCCGCCGGGATTTCGAACAGGCCAGTCTCGGCGCCGCTCTCGTCCAGCACCGGCCGGACGGTGAGCGAGGACAGGAGCGTGCGCCGGGCGATGTCCTCGGCGAGCTCCTCGATCGAGACGCCGGCCTTGATGCGCCGGACGTTGGACTGGCTGAGCACCAGCTTGTGGAAGGGGATGTCGCGCGAGGCGCTGAGGGTGATCTTCTGGGTCTTGGTCATCGGAGTTCTCCGCGACGGGCGGCCAAGAGACACTCTCTCGGGCCTCCAACCCCGTCACGAAGCCCACGGCCTACCTCTCCCTCTAGTATCGATAGGCCGCGGACGGACGGTTCGGGACGAAGGGCAACGCTTATGCGGCGCGCTCAAGGAGCGTCTTCGCGCGGGTCTCCATGGCGAGGCGCGCGTCCTGCTGCGGCTTCGACCGGGCCACCGCTGTGATGCCCTGCACGAAGTCGAACACGCTCTCCGGCGGGCGACCCTCCTCAGCGAGGACGGTCTCGACGATCTTCGCCGTCTCGGCTTTCGAAAAGCCGCGCTTCTTCAGGAAATCGGCGCGGTCCTCGTCGCTGCGCGCGACGATTTTCTCGCGCGCCGCGCGGATGCCTTCGATGAAGGGCGCCGGCGAGGAGTTCGCGAAGCGCGTCAGCGCCGGGGCGGCTTCATGGGCAAAGCGGTTCGCGGCGTACTTCGAGTGCCGGATCGAGATCTCCTGGAAGTCCTCGACGCCCCAGAGATTGCGGTTCTGGCAGACGGCGCGGAGATAGAAGCTGGCGATGCCGAGCGTCTTCGCGCCCACCTCGGAGTTCCAGCAGTAGAACCCCCGGAAATAGAGGTCGGGCGAGCCGTCCGGCAGCCGTCCCGCCTCGATGGGGTTCATGTCATCGACCAGGAAGAGGAAGACGTCGCGGTCCGAGGCGTAGAGCGTGGTCGTGTCCCTCGTGACATCGACCATCGGGTTGTAGACGCCGGTCGACCAGTCGAGCACGCCCGGCACCTTCCAGCGCGTGTCGCCCGTGCCGTTGCCGGCGATGCGCCGGACGGCGGAGACGAGTTCGTGGTCATAGATGCGGCCGTAATCGGGTCCGGTGACGGCGCGCAGCTCGGTGCGCCCGTCGTCGGTCTCCAGCGTCTTGATCTGCTCGGCGCGATGGTTGGTCAGCCCGTATTGCAGGTTGATGCCGGCGAGCGGCGCCGGGAGCTGACGCAGATAGGCCGCCGGAGCGCCCACGAGACTGGCGAGCTGGCCGAAGCTCCAATGAGTCGGCGCGACCGGCGCCTCGGGGTGAGGGAGCACGAGGGCCAGCCGTTCGGGATCGTCCCGGTTTGCCTCGACGCGGATCGCCGCGCTCTCGACGGTGCGCGTCCGGCTGCGCTCGGCCCGGCCCTTCACCGAGGCGATGAGGTCGTCGAGCGACAGGTATCGCTCGTCATCGGGCCGGGAAAACCATTCCGAAGACACGCGGCCCACCCGCTCGCCGCGCGACACGTCCACCTTGTAGCCGCCGCTCTCGGGGCGGCCGGTCATGATCTCGACTGAAGTCATGGCTCATCTCCATGACGGGCGGCCTGAAAGCCTCTCTCTCGACCTCCAAACCCGTCACGGCGAAAGCCGCAGGCCTCTCACTCTGGGGGGCGTTGCGGGGCAGGCTGTGCTAAAGCTCGCTGCCGTGTCTGCGCCGAGCGCTCCGAGAAGGTGACTCGCGTCGAGTCCCGCGACTCAGCGCGGTGCCGTGATCCGCGCCGCTCCGAACGCGTTGGCGGCGCGGATGATGTTGAAGGCGAGGACCGAGAGCGCCGCCTCCGCCTTTACCCTTCTCAGCCCTCTCGTAAGGAACCTACCGCCGCCCGACATTCGCTTTATCGTGCCGAAGGGATGCTCGACGGTGCATCGTCAGATCGTCATCAGGCCAGGATCGCTGTAGATGCGCTCCTCCATGCGATCGAGCGCACCTTGATCGACAAGACGATGGATTGTTCGCTGATAGCCGGACGTGCATCGGGCCTTCAGGCGGCAGTCCTGGCACGCGGTGGTTCGATAGCGGATTGCACGATTGCGCGTGTGCTTGCCCGACAGCCTGAGCGTCGCGCCAGCTGGGCAGCGGATCGTGTCGGTCACCTCATCGTAGGCGAACTGGGTCGGCCGGAAGTGCTCGGTGTTCATTGCGCCGCGCTTGATGGGCGCGGCAACCTCGACATTATCCCGTTCGCATTCGGCGATTGCCTGCGCGTTCGAGTAGCCGCCATCGGCGAGCACCTTGAGCCGGTCGATCTTCAGCACTTTCATGGTCGCCATCGACATCGGGTGGAGGAGCTGGCTGTCGTTGGCTTCGTTGGCAACGTCGTGATGGACGATAAGCCCGCTTTCGACGTCCACCACGCTCTGTAGATTGTAAGCTGGGAACTTTGGTGCTCGGCCGTAACCCATTGGCTTGGCTTCAGGCTCGCCGAACACGAGCACCTTCTCGTCGCGCTGGACCAACTCCGCTTGCCTGCGAGCGAGACGGTCCTTCCTACGCTGCAACGATGCGACGGCCTCACCGAAGGCCTGTCGATGCAGCGGCTGATCTTCGAAACCCTGTGCGGCGGTCTCGTCTATGGTGTCGAGCCGATCGAGATAGAAGGCGATCTCCTTTTCGGTGTGTGCCAGATCGCGGGAAAGGAGCTCGGCGCCAGCGATGTTTTTCGGACTGGCGACCGCCCGCATCTTGGTGCCATCAAGCGCAACCGTGCCACGTCCGATCAGACCACGCTCGCGGCAGAACTGCACGAAGGCCGCAGCCGCACCAACGATCGCTTCGGGATTATCATGTCGGAAGGCGGCGATGGTGCGGTAATCGGGCGCAAGCCGACGCATGAGTCACAGCGCTTCCAGGTCACGGACACAGGCTCGCTCGAGGTGCCGCGACGAACGCACCTGGTTGAGGTAGCCCCAGATGTATAGTCGGAGTAGGTCGCCGGGGTGATAACCAGGGCGGCCAGTTGAAGCGGCGATGGCTCGCTCGAAGCCGAGCTTGCGGAGATCAAGACTTGCGACGAACAGGTTGACTACTCTGACCAGGGAGTTGTCGGGAACATAGTCGTCGATGCATGGTGGAAGCAGGCTTGCCTGTCCTCTTTCCTGGCCTTCAATGAAGTTCATAACGCCTCGGGAATACCGTCTGCAGGTGCCCTCATTTTACTTTCTTTCGGAGTTACGAAACAGCGAATACTGATCAGGAGATGATGTTGGGATCCTTGGAAAGCGAGACTCTACTGGGCCGAGCCAAGCGCTGGGCTAGAAACATCAAGCGGGACGTCGTTGCGCTTTGGATCGCGGCGCGCGACCCGCGAGTCCCGTGGTATGCCAAGGCGCTATGCGCGGCGATCGCGGCCTACGCGCTATCGCCGATCGACCTCATCCCCGACTTCATTCCCGTGCTTGGTTACCTCGACGACGTGATCTTGCTGCCGCTCGGCATCTTGCTCGCTGTCCGGCTGATACCCGCAGACCTTTTGGCCGAGTTTCGCGCTGAGGCGAACGTCCGAGTCGAGCGGCCGGTCAGCCGGGTGGCCGCCGCCGTTATCGTCGGGCTTTGGATTGGAAGCGCGGCCCTGCTGCTTTGGGCGTTCTGGCCAAAGGCTGCCGCTGGCTGAGCCGGAGAGTGACGTTGCCCCCTGGGACGCCCTCGGTTTGAATTGGACTCCGTCGGAAGGAGACGGAGATGAAGAAGAGCCGGTACAGCGAGGAGCAGATCATCGGGGTGCTGAAGGAGCACCAGGCG
>JAESGX010000123.1_pt1 | contig 78228 bp, 74 predicted proteins | sample 9269801 | NCBI WGS metagenome assembly JAESGX01 (sample SAMN16773122, study PRJNA677054) | algae metagenome | isolation source: Pleurocapsa minor GSE-CHR-MK-17-07R and co-occurring heterotrophs from wet... | place: USA: Lower Calf Creek Falls, Grand Staircase Escalante National Monument, UT ... | reverse complement strand
CGAAGCTTGGAGTTCGGCTCGAACACGCGGCGTTGTTCGGGCGCTGCCGTGAAGAACTGCTGCCATAGTGCTTCCTCCCCCTCGCGGGTCAGGGTTGCACCATCACACCACGGGACCAAACACCTAAGGCCCTTGGATCCCTCAACTTTAATCGGGGAAATTGGGGAGGGGCATGGCGCACCAGTCGCGTCAGGCACACCGATGATGCCCCTCCCCAATTTCCCCGATCAGGTATTGGTGTCCAGAGGCCCTTAGGCCTTTGGTGGGTGGGGGTCTGGGGGAGGGCAAAGCCCTCCCCCGCGCACCCGAGCCAGCCCGGCGCAGACCGCCACCGCCAGCAGCATCGCCGCGATCCACCAGGCTTGCCAGGCGCCGAAGGACAGCAGGGCGGTGATGGCGGCGGAGGCCAGGGCGCCGGCGGCGGCCGGGGGGCAGGGGCTGCGGGCGGCGGCGATGCCCAGGGTCCAGGCCAGGGCGGCGGCGATCAGCGCGCCGATGGCGCCGAGTTCCAGCCAGATTTGCAGGGCGCCGTTGTGGGGGTGCAGGGGCAGGGTCTGCACGGCGGGCAGGGCGAACCATTGGCGCCGGGCGGGGTCTGTGACGCGCAGGCGGTCGAGTTGGGCGGGGGTGGCGCTGTCGCGGCCGCCGGGGACGGTGCGGCTGGCTTCCATGCCCCAGCCGAGGATGGGGCGTTCGGCGATGCGCGCGCCGGTGAAGTCCCAGATCATCATGCGATGCAGGGCGGTGATGGGCAGGCGGTCCACCGGCAGGGCGGGGATGGCGGCGGCGAAGAGCGGCATGGCCAGGATGGCGGCGGCGAGGCCGGCGCCGACCAGGCGCGGCACGATGCGCGGGGCGAGCACCGTGGCGCCGGCGATGGCGAGGCCCAGCACCGCCGCGATCTTCGCGGTATCGCCGGGCAGCGCAACCAGGATGCCGGCGCCGCCCAGCAGCAGCAGCGCGCGCGGCAGAATGGGCCAGGGCAGCGCGACCGCCAGCGGCAGCAGCAGCGCCATGACCGAGGCGGCGGGCTTCAGCCCGAAGGCGAGGGTCGCGGGCACCTGCGCCAACCCGCGGACGCCGGCGCGGATGGCGTTGCCGGTCAGCGCATCGATGGCGGCGGCGGCAAGGCCGATGGCCAACCCGCCTGCCAGCGCCACCGTCAGCCCGCGTCGTGTCGCGTCGTCACTGTCCTGCAGCGCGCGCGCCGCGCCGCCGGCCAGCAGCGCCATGCCGGCCAGAGACAGCCCGGTGGTCAGCGCTCGGCCCGGTTCGGCGGCCCAGGCCGCGCTGGCTGCACCCCACAGCCCGAGCGCCACTGCCAGCGCCACGGCCACGCCGCGCGGCCAGGGCAGCGCGCCCGTGGCGCGGAATTGCGCGACCACGCACAGCGCTAGCGCCAGCAGCCCGATCGGCGCCATGGCCTTGGATTGCAGCACGACCGCGAGTGGCGCGACGAGCAGCGCCACCGCGACCGGCAGGGCAGGGGAGGTGATCCTCACGCGCGTGCGTCGGGGCGCCCCGGCGGCCGGGGCGCCGCGCGCTCAGACGGCCGCGATGCTCTCGCGCCGCAGGTCGACCGCCAGCGCGTCCAGCGCGCGGCTGACGCGGTCGAGCATCTCGGTCACTTCGTCCTTGGTGATGATCAGCGGCGGCGAGAAGCCCATGCTGTCATTGGTCATGGCGCGCAGGATCACGCCCTGTTCCTCGCCATGCTTGACCAGGCGCGCGCCGGCCTTCTTCGCAGGGTCGATCGGCTTGCGCGCGGCCTTGTCGGCGCTCAGTTCGATGGCGCCGATCAGGCCCACGCCGCGGACTTCGCCCACCAGCGGATGGTCGGTGAAGCGGGCGCGCAGTTCGGCTTGCATATGCGCGCCGACCTCGGCGGCATGGGCGACGATGTTCATCTCGTCGTAGATCTTCAGCGTCTCGATCGCGACGGCGGCGGGGACCGGGTGGCCGGAATAGGTGAAGCCATGGCCCCAGGTGCCGACCGTGCTGCTGCCCTCGACGATGCCCTGGAACACGGCTTCGTTCACCATGACCGCCGAGATCGGCAGGTAGGCCGACGACAGGGCCTTCGCGCAGACCAGGATGTCGGGCTGGATGTCGAAGGTCTGGCAGCCCCAGTAGGAGCCGGTGCGCCCGAAGCCGCAGATCACCTCGTCCGCCACGAAGAGCATGTCGTACTTCTTCAGCACGGCCTGGATCTTCGGGAAGTACGTGCGCGGCGGGATGATGACGCCGCCCGCGCCCATCGCGGGCTCGGCCCAGAAGGCGGCGCATTCGTCGGCACCGCCTTCGGCGATGATGCGCGCTTCCAGTTCCTCGGCCAGGCGGGTGGCGAAATCTTCCTCGGATTCGCCGGGCAGCGCGTTGTGGTAGTGGTGCGGCGTGCCGACATGGCAGAAGCGCCCGCCGGCGATCGGCGCGTCGAACAGCTTGTGGTTGGCTGGCAGGCCGGTGAGCGAGGCCGCGGCCAGCGTGATGCCGTGGTAGCCCTTCAGCCGCGAGAAGACCTTCTTCTTGTTCGGCCGGCCCAGCGCGTTGTTCATGTACCAGATCATCTTCAGCGCGGAGTCGTTCGCCTCGGACCCCGAATTGCCGAAGAACACCTTCGACATCGGCACCGGCGCGCGTTCGATCAGCATCTCCGCCAGGTCGATCATCGGTTCGTGCGACTTGGCGGTGAACGAATGGTAGAAGGGCAGCTTCCGCATCTGGTTGGTCGCGGCCTGCACCAGGCGTTCATTGTCGAAGCCGAGCGACGCGCACCACAGCCCGGCCAGCGCCTCGATGTATTCCTTGCCCTGGTCGTCGTAGATCCGCACGCCCTTGCCGCGGGTGATGACCAGCGGGCCGTTCACCATATGCGCCTTGGCGTCCGTGTAGGGATGCAGGACGTTGGCGATGTCGCGGGCGGCATTGGAATTGCGGGGCGGGGTCATGGGGCAGTGTCCTCGACGGGCTGATCGCGCAGTCTAGGCCCGGATGGCGCTGGCCCCCAAGGGCTGCGGTTGCCCAGGCGCCCCGGCCGCGCCACGATTTGCCGGCAGGAGCAACGCCATGACCGAGTTGAAGCCCCACGCCGCCCATTGGGGCACCTATGACGCCGTGGTCGAGAATGGCCGCGTGGTCGGCGTGCGCCCCTTCGCGCGCGACCCCTTCCCGGGAAGCCTGATCGACAGCGTGCCGGACATCGTCCATGCTGCCTGCCGGATCGACCGCCCGCATGTCCGAAAGGGCTGGCTGGAAGGGCGCCGGCGCGGGCACCTGCGCGGCGGGGAGTCCTTCGTGCCGGTCTCCTGGGACCATGCCACCCGCCTGGTGGCCGACGAGACCCGGCGCGTGCGCGCCGAGCACGGCCCGACCAGCATCTTCGGCGGGTCCTATGGCTGGTCCTCGGCGGGGCGGTTCCATCATGCACGCAGCCAGTTGCAGCGCTTCCTGGGGCTGGGCGGCGGCTATACCGGGCAGTTGAACGCCTATTCCTACGCGGCGGCGCAGGCGCTGCTGCCGCATGTGCTCGGCACCAACGAGGTGCTGCTGGGGCGCACCACCGATTGGGCGGCCATCACCCGTCACGCGAAGGTGATGCTGTGCCTGGGCGGGCTGCCGCTGCGGAACGGGCTGATCACCTCGGGCAGCGCGGGGCAGCACACGAATGAGATCAACCTGCGAGCCGCGGCCGAGGCCGGGCTGCGCTTCATCCAGGTCTCGCCCAACCGCGCCGACGTGCCGGACTGGTGCAAGGCCGAATGGATCCCGATCCGCCCCGGCACCGACACCGCGCTGCTGCTGGCGATGGCGCATGTGATCGTGACCGAGGGCAGGCAGGACGACGCCTTCCTCGCGACCCATTGCGTCGGCTGGGACCGTTTGCGCGCCTACATCATGGGTGAATCGGACGGCGCGCCCAAGACGCCCGCCTGGGCATCGCCCATCACCACAATCCCGGCTGATCGCATCCGCGCCCTGGCGCTGGAATTGGCGGGCACGCCGGCCATGCTGACCGCCACCTGGTCGCTGCAACGCGCCGATTATGGCGAGCAGCCCTATTGGATGCTGGCCGCGCTCGCCGCGATGCTGGGCAAGATCGGCAAGCCGGGCGAGGGCATCGCCTTCGGCTACGGCAGCGTGAACGGCATGGGGCATCCGCGGCGCGACGTGCCGTCCTTCGCCATGCCCGCCACGCGCAACCCGACCGGCGCCTTCATCCCGGTCGCGCGCATCACCGACATGCTGGAGAACCCCGGCGGCGCTTACGACTTCAACGGGCGCGAGCAGAAATACCCCGATGCGCGCATCATCTGGTGGGCCGGCGGCAACCCGTTCCATCACCACCAGGACCTGAACCGCATGCTGCGCGCCTGGGCGCAGGCCGAGACCATCATCATCCAGGAGCAGCACTGGACCGCCGCCGCGCGGCACGCCGACATCGTGCTGCCGGCGACCACCACGCTCGAGCGCAACGACATCGCCAGTTCCGGCCGCGACCGCTTCGTGCGCGCCATGCACAAGGCGATCGATCCGGTGGGGCAAGCGCGCAACGACCACGACATCCTGGCCGATATCGCCGAGGCGCTCGGCTTCCGCGACCGCTTCACCGAACAGCGCAACGAGGATGCCTGGCTGCGCCATTTGTTCGAACAGTGGCGCCAGGCCTGCGCGCGCAGCGGCGTCGAGACCCCCGACTTCGACAGATTCTGGGAGAAGGGCTGGTGGGAAGCGGAGGCCCCGCTTCGCGGCGAGGAATACACCCAGTTCGCCGATTTCCACGCCGACCCGGAGGAACACCCGCTCGACACCCCGACCGGCAAGGTCGAGCTGTTCAGCGAGACCATCGCGTCCTTCGGGTATGATGACGCGCCGGGCCATCCGGTGTGGATCGAACCGCGCGAATGGCTCGGCGCGAAGCAGGCGGAACGCTTCCCGCTGCATCTCCTGTCCTTCCAGCCGGCCACGCGGCTGCACGGGCAGCTCGACCCCGGGCGCGTGGCGGCGGCGGACAAGATCGCCGGGCGCGAACCCATCACGCTGAACACCGAGGATGCCGCCGAGCGCGGGCTGAAGCCCGGCGACATCGTGCGCGTGTTCAACGATCGCGGCGCGTGCCTGGGCGGCCTGCGAATCGATCCCGGCCTGATGCGCGGCGTGGCGATGATGGCGACCGGCGCTTGGTTCGACCCGCTGGAGCCCGGCGTGCCGGGCAGTATGTGCGTGCATGGCAACCCGAACGTGCTGACGGCGGATATCGGGACGTCGCGCCTTGGCCAGGGTCCGTCGGCGCAATCATGCCTGGTGCAGGTGGCGAAATTCACCGCCGCCCTGCCGCCGGTGCGCGTGCACCTGCCGCCGCGCATCGAGGAATCCGCGCCGTGATGCACCGCCGCGCGCTGCTGGCCGCTACCCCGGCGGTGCTCGCCGCGCCCGCGCTGCGCGCGCAGTCGCTGACCATCCGCCAGGACGACCAGGTGGCGGCGGGCTGGCGGCGCGGCGTGCTGATCCGCTGGGGCGACCGCGTCGCCTTCGATGCGCTGCCCTTCGAACCGGGGCGGCCCCTGGCGGATGCGGCGGCGGCGCAGTTCGGCTGGGATGCGCGCATCATTGCGGTGATCGCCTCGCCCACCCCGGATGGCGTGGCGCGCGCGCTGCTGGCGGTGGCGCACCCCACGGTCGAGGCGCGCATGGCCTTCCCCGGCGGCCGCGACCTGCCGGATGTGGCGGGCGCGATGCAGGGCGTGTCCATCCTGAACATCGAGAAGCGCGACGCCTGGGCGGTGGTCGATGGCGGCTTCCAGAACCGCCGCCTGACCGCGGGCACGCTGAGCCGCGTGGGTTCCGACGGCACGCTGGCGGCGGGGCTGGTGGGCGTGACAGGCGGTTGCGCGACCCCCTGGGGCAGCCTGCTGCTGACGGAGGGCGACGCCACCGTATGGCGCGGGCGCCTGCCGGGGCTGGACGCCGCCACCACCGGGATGGTGGTGGAGATCGACCCGACCAATCCGCTCTGGGTGCCGTCCAAGCGTTCGGCGCTGGGGCGCTTCGCCCCGGCGGATGCGGCAGCGGCACTGTCGGCGGACGGCCGCGCGGTGGTGTGGCTGACTGATGGGCGCGCCGGTGGGCATCTCTATCGCTTCATCTCGGACGCAGCGGCGGGGATGGAGGCGCTGGATGCCGGCCGCCTGGCCGCCGCGCGGATCGACGGCGGTTCCCTGCGCTGGCTGCCGCTGCCCGAGGGCGATCCCGTCGCGGGCGCGCAGGCGGTGGGCGCGACCGGCTTCGACCGGCCCTGGGGCCTGGCCTTCGATGCTGCGCGCGGGCGGCTGTGCGTGGCGTTGCGCGGCGGTGCGGGCAGCGTGCTGGAACTGCGCGCCGCAGCCGGCGACGCGGCGGCCGAGACCGGCGTGGCCGAGACGCTGATCGACGGCATCGCCGTCGCCATGCCCGACGCGCGCGCGCCCGTGGCCCCGGTGCCGGCCTGGCCCTGGGCGCCGGCGACGCTCGGCTTCGATGCGGATGGCGCGGTGCTGGTCGGCACCGATCGCGGTGCCACGCCTGGGCCATTGCCGGAGGCGTTGTACCGCGTGCCGGTGGACGGCGCGGATCGCGGCCGCGCGGCCTTCCTGCTGGCCGCGCCGGTCGGCGGCGCGATCGGCGGTGCGGCGGCGGCACCGGATGGCAGCATCCTGGCGGCCATCGCGCATCCGGGCGCGGCACCGGGTGCCGGCTTCGAACAGCCGGCCACACGTTGGCCGCAGCTCGATCCGCGTTTGCCGCCGCGTTCGGCGGTGGTCACGCTGGCGCGCGGGTAGGCGCCGAAGACGCAAACGCCGCGCCCGGCATGGCCGGACGCGGCGCGCGGTTGTCGGGGCGTCGGCGTCAGGTGCCGATCACGCCGCCATCGTTCTTGGTGATGACCAGCGTCGCCGAGAGCGGCACGCCCGCCCCGCCATGCGGCCAGCGGCTGTTGATGCGCCCCGCCGCGAAGTCGGCCGCCGAGGTGGTCGCACCCGGATGCTGCACGTTCACGAACATGGTGCGGCGGTCCGGCGTGGTGACGACGCCGGTGATCTCCTGGCCGGTCGGGCCGGTCAGGAAGCGGCGCATCTCGCCGGTATTCGGGTTGGCGCAAAGCATCGCGTTGTTGCCGAAGGGCTCCAGCGCGCCACGGTTCTGCTCGCGTTCGCCGATGTCGGTCTGGATCCAGCAGCGGCCATCGGCGTCGAACCACAGGCCGTCCGGGCATGCCAGCATGTTGTCGGCACCGAGCGCGGCGCCGCTGGCGTCGCGGCTGTCATTGGCCGGGCCGGCGATGAGGAACAGGTCCCAGGCGAAGCGCGTGGCGGCATGGTCGTCACCGGCCTCGCGCCAGCGGATGATCTGGCCGAACTGGTTCTGCGCGCGCGGATTGGCGGGGTTCACCTGCTCGGCCGTGCGCGAGACATTGTTCGTGAGGGTGAAGTAGACGCGCCCGTCGCGCGGGTCGACCGCGCCCCATTCCGGCCGGTCCATCTTGGTCGCACCCACCGCGTCGGCGGCGCCGCGCGTGTTGACCAGCACCGTCGCCTGGTCGGCGAAGCCGTTGGCGGCGGTCAGCGGGCCCTGGCCATGCACCAGCGGCAGCCATTCGCCCGACCCGTCGGGATTGAACTTCGCGACATACAGGATGCCCTCGTCGAGCAGCGCGCCATTCGCCGTGGCGCGCACGAAGGGGCGGGCGGAGACGAACTTGTAGATGTACTCGTTCATCGAGTCGTCGCCGGAATAGGCCACCACCGGGCGGCCTTCGCGGGCGGGGGCGAAGACCACGCCCTCATGCGCGAAGCGGCCGAGCGTGGTGCGTTTCACCGGCACGTGGTTCGGGTTGAAGGGGTCGATCTCGACCATCCAGCCGAAGGTGTTGGGCTCGTTGCGATAGTCCTGCGTGGCGTCGGCGCCGGTGGAGGACGCGTTGAAGCGGATGAACTCGTCGCCGCCGCCGCTCACCTGGTCCCAGTTGTAGCGGCCGGCGGTGGTCGGGATGCCGTAGCGGGCATTGTGCGGGGCGCGCAGCGGCTGGCCGTCGCGGGTATCGAGGTTGCGGAAATAGCCCGCCCAGTTCTCCTCGGACGCCATGTAGGTGTTCCACGGCGTCACGCCATGCGCGCAGTTGTTCAGCGTGCCGCGCGTGCGCGTGCCGTTCGGGCTGTACTTGGTGCGGACCAGCGCGGAACCGCGCACCGGGCCGGCGATCTCGATCGGCGTGGCGCCGGTGACGCGGCGGTTGCGCGGGTCGTTCGCCACCGCCCAGCGCCCATCGGCGCCGCGCGTGATGCGGACGATCGTCACGCCATGCGCGTTGATCTCCTTCAGCGCCTCGTCGGCCGGGCGTTCGTTGTTGACCAGCGGAATGCGGGCAGCGCCGATCGACATGCCGGCCGCGCGCGCATGCAGGAAGCGCGGCGCGACATATTCGTGGTTCAGCACGAGCAGGCCGTCGGTGCTGCTGCCCTGGTCGGGCTCGCGGCCCTCGATGGGAAAGAAGTGCATGCCGTCATGGTGCGAACCGACGGCGGCGAGCTGCTCGGCGCCGGTCATCTCGAGCACGCTGCGCGTGGCGGGCTGGCCGTTCAGCGGCGTGCCATGCGGGATGATGACCTGGACCGAATAGCCTTCCGGCACCACCACCGCGTCGGTCGCGTTGATCGGCACCGGCTTGAAGCCGATGGCCGGGCCGGCGGCGGCGGCCGGCGCGGCCCCCTGGGCGGCGGCGGGGCCGGTGCCGGCGCCGATGAAGCCGGTCAGCGCGGTGGCGAGGCCCCCCATCAGCATCCCGCGGCGGCCGAGCCGCGCGGTCGCGATCTCGGTGAAAGTCGGATTCGCGGAGGCGTTGGAGGGGATTTCGTCGCCCGCCTCGAGGTTGTAGGGCAGGTGGCGCAGATCGTCCGGCATATGTGCAATTCCCTGGCGGTGGCTGGGTTGGCAGCGTCTTACCGGGGCTCGGCGACAGGCCGAAGACAGATGCGTTGCAGAATGATGACACGGATGGGCCGCGCAGTGGTCGGTTGGCCTGGCGCCCCAGGCCGCCGGGTCGGCGTGGGGCGCGCCAGGATGCCCTGGCGGGCAGCGCGGCAGTCGGAGCGTGGCGGCGCGCCCGCGCCGCCCTGTCCGGGGCTCCGGCTCGCCCCGGGTACAACGCCGCCGGGCTGGCAGTCGCGGTGCGCGGGCGGCCTGGCCTGTGTCGCCTACTGCGCCGCGGTCGGCGTCGGCGCGGCGCCCGTGCGTGGCGTGCGGCGGCTGGCGGAGGCGGTCTGCGTGCCGCGGCGCTGGCGGGTGCTGCGGGCCTCGGTGCGTGTGCGGCGGGCGGCACGCGCTTCGCCGCGGGCGCGACGCTGGCGCTGGGCCTCGGTGCGGCGGGTGCGGCGGCTGGAGGTGGCTCGCGGCGCCTCGGTGGCGCCGGCGGCGGCCTCGGTGGTGGTGGGCGCGCGGGTGCGGCTGCGCGTGGCGTCGGCGGGGCTGAGCGTGCCGAGGGCAAGCAGCAGCCCCGCGGCGACCAGGAAGGTGCGGAACATGGCGAGGAGGTCCTTTCGGGCGGTCGGGTGACAGGACGACTCGGTCGGGGGCCCGCAGTTGCCTGGGGGCGCTTCTAACCTTCCCGTCCTGTCTCAGCCCTCGCCGGCAAATGACTGATTCGCCATGTCTCCTGGGCGGGTGCGAAGGCGCTAGTGGCGCAGCGCCATGCGCGCCTGGCGGACCGAATGCAGCGCCTTGCCGGCATCGCCTGCGCCCAGCGCCTGCGCGGCATCGCGCAGATGCGCGGCCAGCCATTCGACATGGGCAGGCGGCGCCGCGCCGCGCATGGCATCGAGGCTCATGCGCGTGCCGGCCAGGCCGAGCGCGGTTGTCGCGGCGTCGTGGCGCGCTTCGAGAAGGTCGTCCTCGACCTCGGCCAGCAGGCCGTCGAGCAGGGCATGCGGGCCTTCGACGCGCGTGGCCAGGCGGCGCGTCGGATCGTAGGGGTCGATCGCCGGCGGCTTCGCATCGGCGGCCGGCAGGGTGATGTGGGACAGCAGGTCGAGCATCGACTTGGCGAGCGGCGTGTGGGGCATGGTCTGTTCGGCGGTCCCTGGGCTGCGGTCCGGGGCATCGCCCCCGGCTTTCGGCCGGGCTGCGCGCCCGGGTCGGGGACAGTCTATACCGCGCGGCCCCGCCGACGCACACCATCCGCGACCAGCGTGCAGCCGGCGACCGTCGCCATGATGGCGAGGCCCGGCCAGACGGCGGCCCAGGGGGCGGAAAAGACCAGCTCCTGCGCGTTGGCCAGCATGTTCCCCCAGGAGGGGGCGGGCGGGCTGATGCCGAGACCCAGGAAGGACAGGGTGGATTCCGCCAGGATCGCGCCGGCGACGGCGAGCGCGGTGGCGACGGCGATCGGCGGGAGCAAGGCGGGCAGGACGTGGCGGCGCAGGATGCGCGCTTCGGTCGCACCCAGCGCGCGGGCGGCGCGGACATGGTCGCGCGAGAAGGTGGCGAGTGCGGCCGCGCGCGCGAGCCGCGCGACGCCCACCCAGCCGAAGACCGCCAGGATGACGACGATCCGCAGCACGTCGCCGGTGGCCTCGCCGCGCGCCGGCAGGCCGATGCGCGACGGGTCGGCGGCGGCCAGCAGCACCAGCAGCGGCAGCGCGGGCAGGGCGAGCATGAAGTCGGCCAGGCGCATGATCAGGGCATCCGCGACACCGCCGCGCCAGGCGGCGAGCAGCCCGGCGGTGGTGCCGATGATGGTGGCCGCCAGCGCCGCCGCCAGCCCGACGGCGAGCGAAACCCGCGCGCCGTAGAGCAACCGCAGCAGGATGTCGCGGCCGAGGTCGTCGGTGCCGAGCGGGTGGGTGGACGACGGCGGTTCGAAGCGCGCGAAAAGGTCCGGCGCGAAGGGATCATGGCCGAGTGCCGCTGCGACGAAGGGCGCGGCCAGCGCGCCCAACGCCAGCGTCCCCAGCAGCGCGAGGCCGAGATGCAGGCGCGTCATCGCTCGCGCAGCCGGGGGTCGAGCGCGCGTTGCGCGAGGTCCGCGCCGAGGGTGGCGAGCATGGTGGTCAACGCGACCAACAGCAGCGCGACCAGCGCGAGGTTGGTGTCGTTGCCCATCACCGCGTCGTACAGCAGCTTGCCCATGCCGGGGCGGGCGAAGACGGTCTCGGTGACCAGTGCGCCACCGGCCAGGGCGCCGGCGTCCAGCGCGGCGATTTGCAGCACCGGCAGCGCGGCGTTGGGGAAGGCGTGGTGGACCAGCACGCGCGCTTCCGAGGCGCCGCGCGCGCGGGCGGTGCGGATCCAAGGTTCCGTGAGCGTCGCTTCCAGGCTTGCCGCCGAATGGCGCGCATAGGCGGCGAGATGCGCGATGGCCAGTGTGGCGACCGGCAGCACCAGGTAGGTCAGCCCCGCGCCGGCTTCGGGCGCGCCGCCGGCCGGCAGCCAGCCGAGCGTCACCGCGAAGGCGATGATGAGAAGGATGCCGAGCCAGAAGGTCGGCATGGCCTGGCCCATGACGGCGATGGCGTCCACACCGGGCGCGGTGCGCGGGCGTGACGCTGCAAGCGCGCCGAGTGCCACGCCCAACGTCAGCGCGATCAGCAGCGCCGAACCTGCCAGCGCCAGCGTCGACACCAGCGCCGGGCCGAGCAGCGACGCGACGGGTTGTGCGAACAGCCGCGAATAGCCGAACTCGCCCTGCACCAGGCCGGAGGCCCAGGCGAGGTAGCGTTCGGCGAAGGGACGATCCAGGCCATGCAGCGCGCGCATCCGCGCGGCGTCCTCGCTGGTCAGGCGCGGGTCGCCGGCGATGGCGACCTCGATCGGGTCGCCGGGCATCAGCGCGATCAGGGCGAAGGCGCAGAAGGAGAGGATGGCCAGCGTCACCGCGATCTGCGCGAGGCGGGTGGCGAGGATGCGGGACATCAGCGCACCCGCCATTCCTCGGCCCAGAGCGTGGACACGTTCAGGTGCCCGGTCGGGCGCACGCCATCGAGCCATTGCGGCCAGACATGCGCGTCCGAGCGGAACCACAAGGGGATCGAGGGCAGTTCCTCGGCGTAGATCGCCTGGAGGCGGCGCCACATCTCGCGGCGCCGTGCGACATCGAGCTGTTCGGGGATGGTGTGGGTCAGCACATCCATCTCGGCATTGCGGAAGCCGCCGTAGTTCTGGCCGGACCAGTTGCGCTCCTCGCGCGGGATTTCGTCCGAGTGCAGCGAGGAGCGCGGCACGGATTCCGGCGCGCTGATCCAGGCGAACAGCGCCAACCCCTGGAAGCGGCGGCGCGACAGGGTTTCGGCGAAGAAGACGCGCGGCGGTTCATTGCGGATGCGCGCCTCGATGCCGGCCTGGCGCCACATGCCTTGCAGCACCTGCTGCACCTGTTCGCGCGCGCGGTTGCCGGCGGTGGTCATGAATTCCAGCGACAGGCGTTCGCCGCCAGCGTTGCGGCGGATGCCGTCGGGGCCGGGGGTCCAGCCGGCCTCGTCCAGCAGCGCACGCGCGCGGGCGAGGTCGAAGGGGTGGCGCAGCACATCCGGGTCGTGCATCGGGTCGAGCGGGTTCACCGAGGTATGCGCCACCGGCTGGCGGCCGCCGAACAGGCGTTCGGTGATGGTCGCGCGGTCGGTCGCGAGCAGGAGTGCGAGGCGCACGCGGCGGTCGGATAGCGCGACATGATCGTGGCGCAGGTCCATGTGTTCGTAGATCAGGCCGGGCTGGTAGGTGAAGCGGAAGCGGTTGCCGGTGCGCCGTTCCAGCGCGATGGCCTGTTCGATCGGCAGGCCCAGTTCGCCGGCGATCATGTCCACTTGCCCCGCGAGCAGCTGCGCTTCCAGCGCGGGCGTGTTCTCGACCGTGCGGATGGTGATGCGGCGGAAGTGGGGCGCGGTGCCGTTCCAGGTCGGGTTGCGGTCGAGCGTGACGGAGGCGCCGGGCTGCACGCCGGTGATGCGGTATGGGCCGTTCCACAGGGCGGGGTTGGTGGTCTCGGTGTCGTAGGCGGTGCGGGTGCGGTAGGCGCGCGGGTCGGCCTGCCAGCGGGCGTGTTCGATATGCGCGGGCAGGGGCTGGAAGTCGCCCATGGACGCGTATTCGAAGGTCACGCGGTCGAAGCGCAGGGTGACGGTGCGCGGGTCCACCACGATCAGTTCGTAGGCGCTGCGGTAGAATTCGGCGGGGCCGAAGCCGGTGGCGGCGTCGCGCCCGGCCTCCCAGGCGAAGCGGAGGTCGTCCGCGCTGACCGGCGTGCCGTCGCCCCAGCGCAGGCCCTCGCGCAGGCGGTAGGTGACGCGGATGCCGGGCTTGCCGTCGGGGGTGGTCTCGCGCTCGGCGCCGCCGTTATCCAGCGAGGGGAGGGTTTCGCAGGTGAGGCACGTCAGGCGCCAGTCGGCGCCGTAGGCCGTGAGCGGGCGGCGCGCGAAGCCCAGCACGTAGGACTTCGCGGCCATGTTCTCGATGTTGGGGTGGAAGGTGGAGGGGTATTGCGTGAGGCCGATGGTCAGCGTGTCGCGCTGCTGGGCGACGGCGGGGAGGGCCGTAAGCAAGAAGGCGAGGGCAAGTCTCAGGGCCATGCGCGTGCTCCATGCCAGACAGCCAGGACGACCACGCGCTCCGGCGGAATGCGATAGATGAGGCTGTAGGGCGTCGGCGGCAACGCGAAGGCCCGGCGGTCGCCAGCCAGCGCGCGTCCCGCCAGGGGGAATTGCTGCAAGGTCGATGTCCTCGCGAGGATCAGGGCGACCAGCGCCTCGGCGGCGTCGGGATTGTCCCGGGCAATGAAGTCCCGCGCCTCTATCAGATGCCGTTGGGCCGTGCGCGAAAACTCCAGCCTCACCGCGCGCCGCTGCGCTCGCGCAGCGATGTCGCCCAATCCTGCATCTCGCGCAGCACGTCTTCCAAGGGGATCACGCGGCCGGCGGCCAGATCGGCCTCACCTTCCGCAACGGCGGCTTCGAAGGCATCGCGTTCGGCCAGCATGGCTTCGGCCGCCGAGGCGAGCAGGCGCTCGGGCGTGGACTGCATCTCGCCGGCGGCCTGGCGCAGACGTTCGGCGACCGCCTCAGGCAGGTCGATGCTGATGCGGACCATGGGACCCTCCGTCTCTCCAGGATCACCCTAGCAGGCGGCGACGCGGCGTGCCCGCGTTGCGGCAAGGGGCTCGGCGGGGCCGCTACTCCGCCGCCTCCTTCGCCCGTGCCTCCCCCACCCCGCCATGCGCGACCGACCACGCCACCGGGTTCTCCAGGAACTTCCGCACTTCCTTCAGCGCGGCATCCGAGAAATACGGCTTCTCCCGGCACACTTCGAGAACGTCCCACCAGGTGCACAGGTGATGCAGGTTCAGCCCCATCTCCTTCAGCTTCTCGAAGGACCCCGGGAACACGCCGTAGTAGAACACCACGAAGGTATGGTCGCAGACCGCGCCGGCCTCGCGCAGCGCGTTGGCGAAGCGGATTTTCGACCCGCCATCTGTCGTCAGATCCTCCACCAGCAGCGTGCGCTGGCCGACCGGCACCTCGCCCTCGATCAGCGCGTTGCGCCCGAACCCCTTCGGCTTCTTCCGCACATAGGCCATCGGCGCCATCATCCGGTCGGCGATCCAGGCGCCGAAGGGAATCCCCGCCGTCTCGCCGCCCACCACCACGTCGATCGATTCGTAGCCGACATGCCGGCCGATCTTCTCGACGCCCAGTTCCATGATGCGGTTGCGCGCGCGCGGGAAGGAGATGATCTTCCGGCAGTCGATATAGACCGGCGAGGCCCAGCCGCTGGTGAAGGTATAGGGCTCCTCGGGCCGGAAGTTCACGGCCTTGATCTCGAGCAGGATGCGCGCGGTGGTCAGGGCGGCGTCGCGGTCCCAGTCGGAGGCGTGCAGCGCGGTCATGGCGGTCTGTCCTGGTGGTGGTGCTCTGGCGCACCGTCGTAATCGGCGGGGCGCGCCGCGTCCATGACGGAACGGGTCTGGGTGCTGGCCGACCCGCGGGCGGGCACGGCGGCGCAGGCGCTGGGCATCGCGGAGCGACTGGGCGAGCCCTTCCGCACTGTCGCCCTGGAATGGGGGCCTTTCGCGCGGCTGCCGCTGCGCTGGGGCACGTTGGCGGGGCTGGCGCCGGCGGCGCGCGGGCCCTTCGCGGGGCCATGGCCGGACCTTGCCGTCTCGGCCGGCCGGCGCAGCGCCCCGGTGGCGCTGTGGCTGGCGTCGTGCGGCGTCCGCACCGTCCATTGCATGCGACCGGGCTTCGCCGAGGCGCGCTTCGACCTGTTGGTCGCCGGGCGCCATGACGACCCGCCGGCCGCACCCAACACCCTGCCCATCCTGGGTGCGACACACCGCATGTCCCCCGCCCGCCTGGCCGCGGCGCGCGCCGAATTCGTGGGCTTCGCTGACCTGCCCAGCCCGCGCGTGGCGCTGCTGCTCGGCGGCCCGCCGCGCGCCGAGGGCATGGCGCCCGCCAACGCCGCCGCCATCGCCGGCACCGTCGCCGGCTTCGCGGGCAGCGTGCTGGCCACCGGGTCGCGCCGCACCGGTCGCGCGGCCGAAGACGCCGTGGCGGCCGCTCTGGCGCCTGTGCCGCATCGCCTGCATCGCTGGGGGAATGGCGGAGCGAACCCCTATGCCGGGATGCTCGCCTGGGCCGATGCGGTAGTGGTGACGGGGGACTCGGTGTCGATGCTGTCGGAATCGCTGGCCACGGCCGTGCCGGTCTTCATCGCCGATCCGGGCGGGCTTGGGCCACGCCATCGCCGCCTGCACGACAGCCTGGTCGCCGCCGGACAGGCGCGCCCGCTGGCGCAGGCGCCAACCCCCTTCGCGCGCGACACGCTGGACGAGACCGGCCGCGTCGCCGCCGAGATTGCGCGCCGCTTCCTGGCCTGATCAGCGCGGCGCCGCCAGCACCATCGTCCAGAAATACCGCGGGATATTCCCCGCCATCATCCCCGGCCCGGCCGCGAAGCCCAGCCCGACCTGCGTGACATCGGCCGCGAGGATATTGTCGCGATGCCCCGCGCTGCCCATCCAGCCCGCCATGGCGCCGCGCAGGTCGAAATAGCCGGCGCCGACATTCTCCCGCGTGCTGCGCCAGGCATACCCCGCGCGCGTCACGCGCGATGCCGGGTCCGAGCCGTCGCCGCCGCGATGCGTCAACTGGTCGCGCCGCAGCATGTCGACCGAATGCGCGAGCGCCGCGCGCGACAGCCGCGCATCGAGCGTCAGCGGCGCGCGACCGGCGCGGGCGCGCATGGCGTTCACCTCGGCCAGCATGGCCTGCTGCAGTCCCGCGTCGGCGCCCTGCGCGGGCGCCGCCAAAAGCACCGCCAGAACGAAGATGATCGCCTTCACGCCGTGTCCTCCAATCCGCTTCGCGCACCGCGGCAACGCACGCGACCCCGATGGCATTCCCATGGCGACGCCGCTCCGGTCCGGCCATCCCGCCGCGCGGTGCACGCGGCGCGTGGCGATCGCTGTCATCGCACCGTCACCGCCAGGGCCGCCAGCACGGAAGCGGGTTCGGCGCGGCGGCGGTAATCGGCCTCGGCATGCGCGAAGACGATGCGCCCCGCCGCATCGATGGCGAAGGTGCCGGGCATCGGCAGCGACCAGCCGGCCGGCCCGTTCACCACGTCCAGCCCATGGCCGAACTGCGTGTAGAGCGCCTGGAGCGGCGCCGGCAGCGCGTGGGCCAGGCCGAAGGCGCGCATCGCCGCGCCGTCGCGGTCCGACAGCACCGGGAAGCCCAGCGCATTGCGCTCGGCGGTGGACAGCGTGTTGTCCGGCGCCTCGGGGCTGATCGCGACCAGCCGCGCCCCGCGGGCCGCCAGCGCGGCGAGGTGCCCCTGCCAGGCCCGCAGCGTGAGGTTGCAGTAGGGGCACCAGCCGCCCCGGTAGAACACGATCAACGCCGCGCCCAGCCCGCGCAGGGCCGCGGGATGGCCGTGCTGGTCGGGCAGGCGCAGGTCCGGGGCGGGGCTGCCGACCGGCAGAATCGCGGCCTCGGCGCCATCGGCGCGCAGCGCGTCGATATGCGCGTCGATCAGCGCCTGGGCTGCGGCGGGCGCGCGGCTGCGGAATTCCGCGAGGCGCGCATCCAGTTCGGCCTGGAGGGACGTCATCGCCGCCGCCCTCACGCCGCCACGCGCCGCGACGGCGCGACCCAGGCGGTCTTGGCCATGAAGGCATCGAGCGGCGTGCCCGCGATGTGGTTGGCGTAGTTGCTGATGGTCTTGGCGGCGACCGCGACCAGCACTTCCAGCACCTGCGCGCGGGTGAAGCCGGCGGCGATGAAGGCATCGAGCTCGGCCGCGACATGGCCGCGATTGGCGATCACCGCGCGGGTGAAGGCGTGCAGCGCCTGCAGTCGTGCATCGGGCAGCGCGAGGCCCTCGCGCAGCGCCTCGATCGTCGCGGCATCCAGCCCCGCCACCTGCGCCAGCGCGTTGTAGCCGGAGGTGCAGTATTCGCATTCGTGGAAGACGTTGGCGGTCATGTAGACCACCTGCTGCTCGCCCGGCGTGAAGGAGGATTTGCCGAACAGGTCGAACAGGCTGGCATAGGCCTGCAATGCCACCGGCGCCTCGGCCAGCTTGGCGTGCAGGTTGGGCACGAAGCCCCAGCCCGCCTTGGCACCGGCCAGGATGGCGCGGGACGCCTCGGGCGCTGTCTCGGGGGTGTGGATCGGGAAGTCGGTCATGGCGGTCTCTCCTGCGGATCGCCGGGGCATCCGGCGGTGGGCGGAGACTGCCCTGCGGGCGGCGAGGCGGGATCGCGGCGCGACCGGCTCGCCGGCATCCGGAATCCGGATAGGATCGGCGCCGATGGACCTTCTGCTGCACATGCGGAGCTTCGTGCGGGTCGCCGAACTGGGCGGGTTTTCCGCCGCGGCGCGGGCGCTGGGCGCGTCGCAGCCGGCGGTCTCGCGCCAGGTGGCGGACCTCGAGGCGCAGCTCGGCGCGCGGCTGCTGCATCGCTCGGCCAGCGGCGTTGCGCTGACCGAGGAGGGCGCGGCGTTCCTCGACTCTGCGCGCGAGGCGCTGGCCGCCGCCGATGCCGCCATGGCCGGCCTGGGCGCGCGGCGCGGCGAGGTGGCGGGCCGCGTCCGCCTGGGCTGCCCGGTCGCCTTCGGGCGGCTGATGGTGGTGCCGCGCCTGGCGGCGCTGCTGGCGCGCCACCCGGGGCTGCGGATCGACATGGTGCTGGCGGATGCGGCGAGCGACCTGGTGCAGGACGGCCTCGATGCCACCATCCGCATCGGCGTCGTGACGGACCCGGACCTGGTCGTACGGCGCATCGGGCTGACGCGGCGCGTGGTGGTCGCGAGCCCCGAATACCTGGCGCGCAGGGGCCGGCCCGAGCGACCGGAGGACCTGGCGCGGCACGACTGCCTGATGTTCACCGGCCTCGCCACCTGCGCCACCTGGCCCTTCGAGGGACCGCAGGGGCCGCTCGTCGTGCCCGTCACCGGCCGCTTCCGCGCCAATTCCAGCGAGGCGATCCGCGAGGCGGCGCTGGCCGGGCTGGGCGTGTCGCTGGCGCCGCTATGGCTGTTCGGGCCTGAATTGCGCGAGGGGCGCGTGGTGTCGCTGCTGGAAGGCTGGACGCCGACGGCGTTGCCGATCCAGCTGGTGTTCCCGACGCGCCGCCAGGTGCCGGTGCGCGTGCGGGCGGTGGTCGACCATTTGGCGGCGGAATTCCGGCTCGATCCGGCGCTGACGGACGCGGCGGCCGGCTGAAGGAGGACCTGATGCGATACGCTGTTCCGGCCCTGGTGCTGTTGCTGCCCTGCATCGCCGCCGCGCAGCCGGCGCCGCGGCCCCCCGCGCGCCCGGCCCCGCAGGCGGGCGCGCCGTTGCTGGCCTGCCCGCCCGCGGTGGAGGTGGAGCCGGCCGAGCGCATCCGCGCGCCGCTCGGCTGGGAGATCCGCCCCGAGCGCCAGCGCCACTGGCTGCGCGGTGCCGACCTGTTCGAGGGCGACCCCGCCGACCGTGTGCAGTTGCGCCCCGATGCCGACCCGCGCACCCGGCGCGAATGGTGGGACCTCGGCGGCAATGCCCACCCCTACCGCCTGGTCTGCCGCTACGAGGGGCTGGAATCCGGCATCATGGCGGCGGTGCCGGCGGCGGCGCGGCGCTGCGAGGTGACGTCCTTCCGCGAGAACAGCCGCGGCGTCCGCCATGGCCGCGTGGTGCACGGACCCGAGCGGGTGGCGGTGGTCTGCCGCTGAAAGGGCTCAGCCGCGCGCGGCGAGCAACGCGAGGTATTCCCAGCCGATCGTCGCTGCGGCGAGCGCGGTGATCTCGGCCACGTCGTAGGCCGGCGCGACCTCGACCACATCGGCGCCGCGGAAGTCGATCCCACCCAGTCGCCGCAGGATGCCTTGCGCCTGCCAACTTGCCAGCCCGCCGATTTCCGGCGTGCCGGTGCCCGGCGCGAAGGCGGGGTCGAGCCCGTCGATGTCGAAGGACAGGTAGGCCGGCCCATCGCCCACCACCGCGCGCACCTGCGCGGCGATGGCGGCCGGCGTGCTCTCATGCACGTCCTGGGCAGGGATGATCGTGACGCCCTGGCCGCGCGTCCAGTCGAACATCTCCGGCCAGGCGGGCGCGCGGATGCCGACCTGGATCATGCGTTTGGGCGCGACCAGCCCCTCGGTGATGGCGTGCCAGAACACCGAGCCATGGGCGAAGGGCTGGCCGAAATTGTCTTCCGAGGTGTCGAGGTGCGCGTCGATATGCACCACGCCGACGGGTTCGCCGATGCGCTTCACCAGGGCGCGCAGCAGCGGCAGCGTCACGCCATGCTCGCCGCCGAAGGCCAGCAGGTGGTTCAGCCCGGCGGCCTGCGCCTCGATCCGCGCCAGGCTGGCCGCGATGTCGCCCAGCGCGATCTCGAATTCACCCAGGTCCGACAGGTCCAGCCCGGCGGGATCGACGCCGGTCACCGGGTGGCGGCCGTCGGTCAGCATGCGCGCGGCGGCGCGGATGGCGCGCGGGCCATCGCGCGTGCCGGCGCGGTTGGTGGTGCCGATATCCAGCGGGATGCCGGCGACGCAGACCGCCGCGCCGCGGTCGCCCGCCCGCGCGCCGAGGAAGGCATGGGGGGCGGCGAAGGTGATGGGCGTGTTCATGGGGCGCTCCATGCCCGTGGGCGGGGCGGCCTGTCCAGCCGCCTCTGCGCCGGCTAGATGCGGTTCATGACGCCCTTCGCAGCCGCCCCGCGCCCCGCCCTTGATGCCATCGACGGGTCGCTGATCCGCGAGGTGTCGGAGGCCGGGCGCGGCATCCCGAACCTGATCCGCCTGTTCTTCGGCGAGCCCGACACCGTCACGCCGCCCTTCATCCGCGACGCCGCCAAGGCCGCGCTCGATGCCGGGGAGACCTTCTACGCGCCCAATGCCGGCATCGCGCCGCTGCGCGAGGCGGTGTCGCGCTACCTGACCCGCAACGGCCGCCCGTTGGCGGCGGATCGCGTCGCGGTCACGGCATCGGGCGTCAATGCGCTGATGCTGGTGGCGCAGGCGCTGCTCGACCCGGGCGACCGCGTGGTCATCCCGATGCCGGCCTGGCCGAACATGGATGGCATCGCCCGCGTGCTGGGCGCTGAGGTCGCGCCGGTCGAACTGCGGATCGTGAACGGCGTCTGGCGTGCCGACCTCGACGAACTGCTGGCGGCGATCACGCCGGCCACGCGCATGGTCTTCCTCAACAGCCCGGGCAACCCGACCGGCTGGACGCTGACCGCCGAGGAACAGCGCATCATCCTGGATCACTGCCGGCGCACCGGCACCTGGATCCTGGCGGATGACGTGTACGAACGCCTGTATTTCGCCGGCGATGCCGCGCCGTCCTTCCTGTCCATCGCGAGCGACCAGGACCGCGTCGTCTCGGTCAATTCCTTCAGCAAGTCGTGGTCCATGACAGGCTGGCGGCTGGGCTGGATCGTCGCCCCGCCGGCGCTGATGGCCGCCATCGCCAAGCTGAACGAGTTCAACATGTCCTCCGCGCCGACCTTCGTGCAGCACGCTGGCGTGGTCGCGCTCGACCAGGGCGATGGTTTCGTGGCGCAGACGCAGGCGCGATATCGCGCTGCGCGCGATATCGCGCATGGCATCCTGTCGGCCGTGCCCGGCGTGACCGCGCCGCGGCCGGACGGCGCGATGTACCTGTTCCTGCGCGTGGCCGGCTGCACCGACTCTGTCGCGCTGGCGAAGGCGCTGCTGCATTCCGCCCGCGTCGGCCTGGCGCCCGGCGCAGCCTTCGGCGCGGGTGGGGAGGGCCATCTGCGCCTTTGCTTCGCGCAGAGCGCGGACCGCCTGCACACCGCCTGCACGCGCGTCGCGCAGGCGCTGGCCGATCGCGCCACGAAAGCCTGACCCGCGGGCTTCCCCGCGGCGCGCGCGCGTCCATACTGCGGCGACCCACGCAGGAGCCCCCCGCCATGCCCGACCCGATGGACAAGCCGCAATTCGACGCGCTGATGGCGCGGCACGGCCTCCCGCTGACCGACGCCGAGCGCGAGGGCATCCGCGCCGTCTCCGGCCATATCCTGGCCTTCGCCGCGCGCGTCCGCACTCCGCGCGAGGCCGGCGCCGAGATGGCCGTGACCTTCGCCCCGAAGGACGCAGCCCAATGATCCCGACCATCGCCGAGGCCGCGCGGGCGATCGCCTCGAAGCAGGTCTCCCCGGTCGAGTTCATGATGGACCGGCTGGCCAAGGCCGAAGCCCTGAACGCCGAGATCCACGCCTTCATCCGCTTCACGCCGGAGCTCGCGCTGGAACAGGCGCAGGCCGCCGAGGCGCGGCAGATGGCGGATGCGCGGCGCGGCCCGCTCGATGGTATCCCGATCGCGCACAAGGACATCTACGAGACCGCCGGCATCCCGACCACGGCGCATTCGCGCGTGCTGGAACACCATGTGCCCAAGGCCGATGCCGCTGCCGTGCGCGCCTGGGCCGAGGCCGGCGCCGTCTCGCTGGGCAAGCTCGCCACGCATGAATTCGCCTGGGGCGGGCCGTCCTTCGACCTGCCCTGGCCGCCGGCGCGCAACCCGTGGGACACGGCGCGCTTCACGTCCGGGTCGTCGTCAGGCACTGGCGCGGCCGTCGCGGCCGGGGTGATCCTGGGCGGCACGGGCTCGGATACCGGCGGGTCGATCCGCGGGCCGGCGGCGCTGTGCGGCACGGCGGGCATCAAGCCGACCTATGGGCTGTGCTCGCGCGTGGGCGTGCTGCCGCTGTCGCACAGCCTCGACACGGTCGGGCCGCTGGCCTGGACGGTGGAGGATTGCGCCATCCTGCTCGATGCCCTGACCGGGCATGACCCGGCCGATCCGTCCAGCGCGAACCGGCCGAAGCCGGACCTGCTGTCGGGGCTGAATGATGGCGTGAAGGGGCTACGGATCGGCGTGATCCGGCATTTCCACGAGGAAGACTTCCCGGTCAGCCCGGGCGTCGCCGCCGGCATCGCCGATGTGGCGCGCGTGCTGGAAGCGCAGGGTGCGATCGTCACCGAGGTCACGCTGCCGCCGCTGCAGGATTTCAACGCGGCCGGCTGGCTGATCCTCGCCGCCGACGCCTTCGCCGTGCACGAGCCCTGGCTGCGCACCCGCTTTCGCGACTACGGCGAATACCTGCGCGAGCGCCTGGCGCTGGCCGGCACCATCTCGGCCGCCGACTACCTGCAGGCGCAGCGCCGCCGGCGCGAGCTGTGCGACGCCGTGGCGAAGGTCATGCAGGGCTGCGACCTGCTGCTGACCGCGGCCCAGACGAGCGAGGCGCCGCTCATCACCGTGCCGGGCAAGTGGACGTCCTTCGAGGTCGCCAACTTCACCATCCCCTTCAACCTGACCGGCCAGCCGGCGCTGACGGTCTGCGCGGGGTTCGGGGAAGGCGGCCTGCCGGTCGGCGCGCAGCTGATCGGCCGGCCCTTCGAGGATGCGACCGTGCTGCGCGCCGGGCATGCCTATGAACAGGCGACCACCTGGCGGGCGCGGCGGCCGGCGATGGCGGGGTAGGCGCGCGCCGGGGCGGGGTCAGGCGACCTCGCCCTCGGCGCGCAGGTCAAGCAGTGCGGCGCGGAAGGCGCGCGCGGTGGCCTCGATCTCGGCCGGGCCGTGCATGGCGCTGACCGGCCCGCCAGGCCAGGCGGAGAAATCCACGCCATGCGTCCGCATCGCGAGCAGCAGCTTCGTGATGCTGGCATGCCCGCGCGGCGCCTTGAGGTCGGCATAGCCCAGCGCCAGCGGGTCGAAGCCGCGCGGGGTGACCGGCAGGCGGTTCCAGTTGGTGAAAATGTGGATGCCGGTGTGCTGGCCGTAGACCGCCCAGGGGATCGACAGCGCCTCCAGCACGTCGTTCATCGCGTCGCGCAGCGCCGCGGCTGTCGCGTGCGTGCGGGCGATGGCGTCGGTGTCGCGCAGGATCTCCAGCGTGGCGATGCCGGCGGCGGCCGAGAGCGGGTTGGCGTTGTAGGTGCCCTGGTGCGGGATCTTCTCCACGCCGCGCGCCGCGGCGCGTTCGGGGTCTAGCAGTTCCAGCAGGTCGGTGCGCCCGACCACCGCGCCGCCGGGCAGCCCGCCGGCGAGAATTTTTGCAAGTGTCGTCAGGTCCGGCGTGATGCCCAGCACCTCCTGCGCGCCGCCCTTGGCCACGCGGAAGCCGGTCACCACCTCGTCGAACACCAGCACCACGCCGTGCTTCGCGGTCTCGGTGCGCAGCAGGTGGACGAAGTCCGGGCGCAGCGGCACCTGGCCGTAGGTGGAGCCCGTCGGTTCCAGGATGGCGGCGGCGATGGACGCCCCGTGCTCCGCCATCAGCGCGCGCAGCCCGGCCTCGTCATTCGGGTCGGCCAGCAGCACGTTGTCGGACAGGCCTTCGAGGATGCCCGGCGTCGGCGTGCCGTCGAAATGGTTGGTCACGCCGAAGGCCATGTGGTCGTGCCAGCCGTGGAAATGGCCGCGCAGGCGCAGCAGCTTCGACCGCCCCGTCGCGGCGCGCGCGACGCGCAATGCCATCAGCGTCGCCTCGGTGCCGGAATTGGTGAAGCGGATCATCTGCGCGCTCGGCACCAGCTCCTTGATGAGCGCGGCCCAGCGGTTCTCCAGCGCGTGGTTGGCGCCGTAATGCGTGCCCTTGGCAAGCTGTTCCGCCACCCGCGCCGTCACCACCGGATGGGCGTGGCCCAGGATCAGCGCGCCATGGCCGCCGGCATAGTCGATGTATTCATGGCCATCGACATCCCATTTGCGCGCGCCCGCGGCATGCGCCACGGCGATCGGGTGCGGGCGGACATAGCGCGTGTCATGCGTGACCCCGCCGGGGAAATGGGTGCGGGCCTCGGCATAGGCGGCCGCGCTGCCCGGCGTATGCGCGGTGAAGGCGGCGATGATCGGCGAATTGGTCGGCGGGATGGCGTTCATGCGGGGCCTCGGCGGGGCGGGGAGGGGTGCAGCCTGCGCGGCCGGGCATGCGCTGTCCATGGGGCAGCCTCGCCAAGATGTGGTGCAAAACTGGCGACCCACTCTCTATATCATGGGGTGCCCCGGTCGATCCGCCGGTCGGTGGCCGAGGAGATGATGGACGGCTTCGCCTCCGCGCCGGCGCCCCCGCCGGCCCCCGCCACGCTTCGCACCCCGCCCGGCGCCGCCTTCGGGACGGCCCCGATGCCCGCGCGCGGCTTCGACCCGGGCATGGGCCTGGCGGTCGCTCGACGCACCGTGCTGCGCGCCGAGGATGGCGAGGATTTCGGCCGGGTCGCCGACCGGGTGGCGGCGGGCAACATGGGGCTGCTCGGGCGCGACCTCGCACCGGTCGACGAGGCCGAACAGGCGCAACTTCGCAACGCCATCGCGACGGGCGCGCTGGTCACCTCCGGGCGCCACCTCCAGCACGGCGATGCACGGCAGGTGCTTCGCAACATGGAGGTCTTCACCAACTGCGCTACCGCCGGCGCGTCCTTTACCAAGTTCTACCTGCTGCTGAACGGGGCGGGGGTGGGGCGCGCCTATGACGATGCGCTGTGCCCGGTGGACTGGGCGGATGCGCCGGATGTGCTGCTGTATCTCGCGCCGACGCATCCCGACTGGCCGCAGGGACGCGCCGCTCTGCACCGCTTCGGCGTCGAGTTCGGCCTGCTGCGCTGGGGCATGGGCCCGGATGCCTTCGGCGACATCGAGGAAGCCGATGTGCGCGGCTTCCTGGCGCGCGAGCTGGTGCACGACTTGGCGCGCGTGCCGGCTGATGCCATCCACCACCGCATCGCCGACACGCGCGAGGGCTGGGCACGCGCCGTCGAGATCCTGGAAGGCATGGCGCACCAAGGGGCGCACGGGTGCGCGCGCGGGCGGACGCTGCTGCTTGACCTGTCGGATGTCCGCCCTCTCGGCCAGCCGATCCAGGGCATGCAGGGGCGCCCGGCCTCCGGCCCGCTGTCGCTGCTGCGCGCCTTCATCACGCTGCGCCGCGACGTGATCGAGGCGGCGCGCGACCGCGACGCCGCCGGCGAGGCAATGCGCCCGTGGGAACAGGCGTTGCGCGCCGACCATATCCTGTCCACCGAGGTGCAGGTCGGCGGTGCCCGCCGTGCCGCCCGCATGGCGACCAAATCCTGGCGCGACCCCGGCGCGCTGCGCTTCGTCCGGCTGAAGGCGGAGGGCGGGCTCTGGACTGCCAACCATTCGCTGATGGTCGATGCGGAATTCTGGGACCGCGTCGGGCGCAAGGACGACGAGCCGCTGACCCGCCACGCCCGCGCGCTGTTCGATGCCGCGACCGCCTGCGCCTACGTGAATGGCGAGCCCGGCTTCATCAACGGCGACCGGCTGGAGGATGCGCGCACCGGCTTCGCGCGCGAGAAGCCAGCGACGGCCGAGGCTGGTTCCTCGCGCTATCGCGTGCAGGAAGGCGCGCCGCTGCTGGCCGATGTCGCGCGTCGCGCCGCCACCGCGCATTTCCCGGTGACTACCAACCCCTGCGGCGAGGTCGTGCTGCACGTCACCGGCGGCTATTGCGTGATCGCGGATTTCGCGCCGCTGCTGGCCTGCCCGGTGCCCTTCGACACGCTGGCGCCCGGCGCGGTGCCCGCCGATGTCGCGCACGATTGGGATGCGCGCGTCGAGGCCGCCGTTCGCCTGGGCGTGCGCTTCCTGATCCGGGTGAACCGGATGGATGCGCTCTATGCCGCCGAGGTCGCGCGCACCAACCGCATCGGCATCGGCCCGACCGGGCTGCACGAATGGGCCTGGGCGCGCTTCGGCCTGGCCTTCCGCGATTTGCTGGATGCGGAGCGCGCGCGGCCGTTCTGGGACGCGCTGGCGCATCTGTCCGACGCCGCGAAGGATGAAGCGACATCCTACGCCGCGTCCCTCGGCATGGCGTCGCCCGCGACGGTCACCACCATCAAGCCGGCCGGCACAACCAGCAAGCTGTTCGGCCTGACCGAGGGCGCGCATTTGCCCGCGCGACGGCAATACCTGCGCTGGGTGCAGTTCCGCGGCGGGGCGGACGGCAAGGGCGGCTGGCTGGCCGGCGGCGATCCGCTGATCGCGGACTATGCCGCGCGCGGTTATCCGGTACGCGCGCTGGAGACCTTCCCGGGTGTCTCGATCGTCGGCTTCCCGACGCTGCCGCTGATCCAGCGCCTGGGCATCGGCGATCGCCTGGTCACGGCGCCCGAGGCGACGCCGGCGGAACAGTATCGCTGGCTGATGCTGCTGGAGCGCCATTGGATCGGGGAGCGTCGCGGCAACCAGGTCTCCTACACGCTGAAGATCGCGACGGATCAGGTCGGGCTGGACGACTTCCGCGCCATCCTGCGCGAACACCAGCCGCATCTGCGCTGCTGCGCGGTGCTGCCGTCGCGGCCGGACCGCGACCTCGGATACGAATACCTGCCGGAGGAGGAAGTGGACGCCGAGCGCTTCCGCGCAATTGCCGGCGCGATCGACGACCCTGGCGTGGCGGAGGCGGTGGACCTCGCGCGGCTGCAATGCGAAGCGGGGGTCTGCCCGATCTAGCGGCGCAACGGCTGCGCCAGCAGCCGGTCGATGCGCTGCTGGTCGTCGGCGCGATACCCCTCGACGCCGATCACCATGCCGAGCTGCCCCTTCTCCGGTTCCGCCACATAGGTCCCGAACACCCGGTCCCAGACCGACAGGCAGAAGCCGAAATCGCTGTCGGTCTCGCGCTTGATCTCGGAATGATGGACGCGGTGCATGTCGGGCGTGACCAGCACCCAGCGCAGCGGCGTATCGAGCCAGCGTGGGATCGCGACATTGGCGTGGTTGAACATTGACGTCGCGTTCAGCAGCACCTCGAAGACCAGCACCGCCTCGGGCGGCGCACCAAGGGCCACCACCGCCACGCCTTTGATGCCGAGCGAGAGCAGGATCTCGACCGGATGGAAGCGCAGGCCCGATGACGCATCGAGTTCCGGGTCGGCGTGATGCACCCGGTGCAGCCGCCACAGCATTGGCACCGCATGGAACACGCGATGCTGGAAGTAGATCAGCAGGTCGAGCAGCAGCACCGCCACCGGCACCGCCGCCCAGAACGGCACGCCAAGCGCCGGGAACAGCCCCAGCCCGCGCGATTCCGCCCAGATCGCGATGCCCACGGCGCCGGCCGGCGCGACCAGCCGCAGCAGACCCGTCGCCACCGCCACCAGGCCGAAATTGGACGGCCAGCGCCGCCAGGCCAGCCGCTGCGGCCGGCGCGGGAAGGCGTGTTCCAGCGCCGCCATCGTCAGCAGCACGGCGGCGAAGACGGCCAGCCTAATCAACGGTTCCTGTGCCAGCATCCCGTGCATGTAGCGCGCCCGGGCCGCATGTGCAGGGGTGCGCCCCTTGCGGCGCCGGCCGCGCGCGGCGACGATGCCCGAAAGGAGTCTCACCCCATGCCGCTTCGCCTTGCGCTCATCCTCGCCCTCGCGCCGCTGCCCGCGCTGGCGCACCACCCGATGGGCGGGGAAGTGCCTTCCACGCTGTGGCAGGGCTTCGCCTCGGGCATCGGGCATCCCGTGATCGGGCTGGACCATCTGGCCTTCCTGCTGGCGGCGGGCGTGCTGGCGGCCACACTGGGCGCGCGTCGCGGGACGGTGGCGGTGCTGGCCTTTGTCCTGGGCGGCTTCGGCGGCAGCCTGGCGCATATCGCCGGCATCGGCTTCGGGCCGGTCGAGGCCTTCGTGGCCGGCAGCGTCGTCGCGGTCGGGCTGGCGCTGCTGTGGCGCGGCCTGCCGGCGGCGCTGGTGCCGGCAGGCTTCGCGCTGGCGGGCCTGGCGCATGGCCACGCCTTCGCCGAGGCGATCATCGGTGCGGAGCAGGGGCCGCTGGTGGCCTACCTGTTCGCCCTGGCGCTGGCGCAGGGTGCGATCGGCCTCGGCGCGATGCTGCTGGCGCGCCGGCTTGGCGCCGATGCGCCGCGGCTGCGGATTCCGGTCGGTGCGGTCGCGACCATCGCCGGCGCGGTGTTCCTGGTGGGCGCGCTAGGCGCCTGACGCCTGCCGGCCGAACCACCGCAGCACGGCGTAGCCCGCCAGCACCACCAGCGCGACATGGCCGAAGGCGAGGCCCCAGGCCAGCGCGCCTTCGCCTCCCGCGGCGTCCAGCACCATGCCGCACAGCAACGGCCCGGCGAAGCCGCCCGCATAGCCCGCCATGGAATGCAGCCCCATGGTCGCACCGCGCAGCGCCGGGTCGGCTGCCTGCACCGTGCCCGCGGTCAGCGCCGAACTGTCCAGGAAGATCGCCGCGTACCAGGCGAACACGAAGCCCACCACGATCAGAGGCGCCGAGCCCATGGCGAAGCCGGTGACGGCCGCGAAGCCCGCGCCGCCCAGCATGGCGATGGACACCACACGCCCGCGGCCGATCCGCTCCGCCGCCGCGTTCCCCCACAACGACACCGCGATGCCGATCAGCCCGGCCAGCGTGAACAGCACCGTCGGCCCCGGCAGCCAGGCCGGCGGCGCATTGATCGCGAAAGATGCCGCCAGGAAGGCCACCGCCCAGGCGCGCAGCACCGCCATCTCGAGCGTATGCACGCAATACCCGGCGATCCAGGCCATGGCGCGGCGGTTTGCCAGCACCGGGCGGAAGTCGAGCAGCCGCCCGGCCTGCGCGCGCGGCGGCGGCGGCGTGTCGGGCATGACCAGCAGCGCGATGGCGAAGGCACCCGCCGCCAGCACGCCGCCCACCAGGAAGGCGAAGGCCGGCCCCGCCAGCGCCGCGCAGGCGCCGGCCAGCGCGAAGGACACCGCCCCCGCGATGCCCACCCCCGCCGCATGCCAGCCCACCGCGCGCGACTGCGCCGCGCCGCTCAGCGGATCGGCGATCGCCTTCAGCCCGGGCATGTAGGCCCCCGCCCAGCCGATGCCCGCCAGCGCGCGAAAGGCCAGCGCGCTCCAGAACCCGTCGGCCAGCAGCGCGAAACCCAGATGCGCCAGCGCCGTTGCGCCGGTGCCGACCAGGTAGATGCGCCGCGCCGGCACGCGGTCCGTCAGCGCCAGCAGCACCGGCACGGCCGGCACATAGGCCGCGAAGAAAATGCCGATCAGCCAGCCCGCCTGCGTGCCGGTCAGCGACCAGGCGTCGATGTATCCCGGCAGCAGCGCCGGCAGGGTGAAGGCGCCGATCTGCGTCAGCACCTGCGCCGTGACCATGGCGATGATGAAGCGCGGCGTGCCGGGGGCGATGGCCATGCACGATGGTAGGGCTGGCGCGCGCGCGCCGGAAGCGGGGTTGATCGCCGCGCCGCCCCGCCCGACACTCCGCCCGCATTCACGGAGGAAACCCATGCGGGTGGTGGAAACGCCGGAGGCGCTGAAGGCGCTGGTCGGCCAGGAACTCGGCGTCGGCGAGTGGCTCGAGGTGACGCAGGAGATGATGGACCGCTTCGCCGATGTCACCGGCGACCACCAGTGGATTCATGTGGATGTCGAGCGCGCGCGCACCGAAATGCCCGGTGGCAAGACCATCGCGCATGGCTATCTGCTGCTGTCGTTGCTGCCGAAGCTCGGGGCAGGGGTCTACAAGGTGTCCTGGCCCTCGCGCACGCTGAACTACGGGTCGGACAAGGTCCGTATCATCAACCCGGTGCAGGCCGGCGACCGCGTGCGGCTGCGCCAGGCGCTCGTCGCGGTGGATGACGCCGCGGGTGGGGCGCACCGCATCGTGGTGCGCCAGACCATGGAGATCGAGGGCAAGGACAAGCCCGCTTTGATCGCCGACACCATCCGCATGACCTTCCCCTGAGCGAAGGAACCCCACGCATGAAGATCACTTGGTTCGGCCATTCCACCTTCCGGCTGGAATTCGGCACGTCGGTCGTGATGATCGACCCCTTCCTGACCGGCAACCCGGCCTTCGGCGGCGATGCCGAGGCCGCCAGCGCGGGTGCCACCCATGTGCTGCTCACGCACGGGCATGGCGACCACATCGGCGACACGGTGGCGATCTGCCAGCGCACCGGCGCGAAGCTGGTCACCAATTACGACCTCGCGATGCACCTGGCGCGCAAGGGTGTGTCGGCGCTGGATCCGATGAACACCGGCGGCAGCACGGACCAGGGCGAATTCACCGTCTCGCTGACCCAGGCGCTGCATTCCTCGGTCGAGCAGGACGAGGCCGGGGTGTCGCATTGCCTGGGCAACCCCAACGGCATCGTGGTGACGCCGAAGGACAAGGCCGAACCGGTCGTCTACCACATGGGCGACACCGACATCTTCTCGGACATGGCGCTGGTGGATGAGCTGTATCGCCCGGCCGTCGCGATGGTGCCGATCGGCGACCGCTTCACCATGGGCCCGCGCGCCGCCGCGCTGTCGGTGAAGCGCTTCCTGCCCTCCGTGCGCGTGGCCATCCCGTGCCACTACGCGACCTTCGGCCTGCTGCTGCCCGATGCCTCCGGCTTCGTGCGCGAGATGGAGGGTGCGAACGCCAAGGTCCTGGTGCCCGAGAAGGGCAAGGCCTTCACGCCGTGAGCACCCTGCCCGGATTGGAAGACCTCGCGACCCTGCGCGTCGAGGTCGCGGACGGCGTGGCGACCGTCACCATCGACCGTGCGCCCGTCAACGCCCAGAACGGCGCCTTCCGCGACGAGATCGTGCGCGTCTTCGACGTGCTGCACGAAGCCGACGCGGTGCGCGCCATCGTGCTGACCGGGGCGGGCAAGACCTTCTCGGCCGGGGCGGACCTGAAGGACCGCCCGGATGCGTCGCGCCCCGGCGCCTTCCCGCGCCATTCGCGCGCGGTGCGCGCCGGCTTCGACTGCGTGATGGAATGCCGCAAGCCGGTGATCGCCGCCGTGAATGGCGCCGCGATCGGTGCGGGCTGCGTGCTGGCGCTGGTCTGCGACATCATCCTGGTGGCCGAGGACGCCTTCATGTCGATGACCGAGGTCGATGTCGGCCTGGCCGGCGGCGTGGCGCATGTGCTGCGGCATTTCGGGCAGTCCGATGCGCGGATGTTCCTGCTGACCGCGCGGCGCCTTTCGGGCACCGAACTGTACCGCATGAACGTGGCGTCCGGCTGCTTCCCGAAGGCGGATCTGCTGCCCGCGGCGCAGGCCATGGCGCGCGAGATCGCCGGCAAGGTGCCGCTCGCGGTCGAGGCGGCGAAGCGTGCCTTCACGCTGAACGAATACATGCCGTTGCACGAGGGCTATGTGTACGAGCAGACCCAGACCGCGCTGCTGGCCAAGACCGACGACACGAAGGAAGCGCTGGCGGCCTTCGCGGAAAAGCGCAAGCCGGTGTTCAAGGGGCGGTAGCGCGCGCCGGCCGGGGCGGGGGCATCATTCGGGCTGCGGCCTGCCCAGCCGCTCCGCCAGCCGCTCGGCCGCCGCCGCGCAGGCTTCCGCATCCGGCCCCTCCAGCACCTCCGCCACGATGCGCGGCATGATCCACGCCAGCGCCGCGACCAGCGTGCCATCGCGCCCGGGCGCCACCTGGTCGAGGCCGACCACCGACGTCTCGGTCAGCACCAGCACGAACTTGTCGCCATAGGCGTCGGCCTCGGTGCCGGGCCAGGTCTCGAAGGCGCGTGGCCAGGACGGCGCGCGGCGGAATTCAAGGATCACGTCCGGGCCGGCGATGCCGAACTTGAACTTCAGCTCGCGCCATCGCTCGCCGCGGAAGGCCAGCCCGCGCAGCCGCAGGTCGAGCAATTCCCACCCGGTGCCGCTCTGCCGCGCATCGAGCACGATCTCGGTGAAGGCGGCGACGCGCTCGGCATCCTCCGTGGGGGCGCCCAGCAGCCCGGCCGCGCCGGTCCCTGATGACTCCGGCACGTTGCGTGGCTGGTCCGGCAGGGACGTGTCGCGCGGGTAGGCCGATTCCAGCGCACGCAGGGCCGGCGCGGTGACCACGCCCGCCACCGGCGCGGCTGCGGGGGGGCTGTCAGGGGCGTCGGGCTCCGCGGGCAGGTGCGGGAAGATCACCGGGGGCAGCAGAGTCACCACGACCGCGGCGGTGCCGCGCAGTTCCAGCGCCAGCACGGGCGTCCCGCCGGCGATGGGCAGCGCGATGGCGCGCGTCTCGCCCGGCGTGAACAGTCGCCATTCGGTGGCGACGTCGGGCGCATCCAGCAGCAGGCGTGCTTCGATCGCCGCACCCTCCGGCACGATCGCGCAGCGCACCGCCGCGGCGTTCTCCGGCAGCGCGCCGAGGTCGATCCGCGCCGCACCCCAGCCTTCGGGCAGGTCGATGGCCAGCCTGCCGCCCTCCGGCGCGGCGAGGCTGCCGGCGCCCTCGATGCGCGCCTGTGCCAGCGCCAAGCTCGGCGCGAGGCGGGGAATGCCCGGCGGCGCGTCGTCCTCCCAGGCCGCCCAGTCCATGTGGCGCGGCTGCACCAGCCGTGCGCCCGGCGGCAGGGTGGCGAAGGCGAGGGCGGGTTCGTCGGCCGATGTCTCGGCGCGCGACAGCGGCACGCGGCCGGGCGCATCCCCGCGCGCGGCCAGGTGCAGCAGCAGGGTCTGCGGCCGTCCGCCCAGCGGCTCGGGCGTCTCGAGATGCAGCCAGCCGGGCGCGAGCGCCGCCGCCTCGACCAGCCAGGCGGCCAGCACCCGCCCGGATTCCGCGCCGATGACCTGCACCGCGAGGCCTGCTGTCGCCTTGCCGGCCAGGTGGATGGACAGCCGGGCAAGGCCGGCCGTGGGCAGGCCGGGGTCGACCAGCAGCGCAGCCCCGCCGGCCTCCAGCGGCAGGCTCGGCGCAGTGGTGTCGGGTGTCGTTTCGAAGCGCGTCTGCGGGGTCGGCGGCGGATGCCCGCCCAGTGTGGCCAGCAGGGCCGCCACGGCGCCGCGCAGGTCCTCCGCCTCGGTCCGCAGGGCCGCGACCTGCTGTTCCAGCGCGCAGACCTGCGCGGCGTCACGGTCCGCCCTGCCGAGCGCCGCCGCCAGCAGCGCCGGCAGCGCGGCGAGCCCGCCCTCGGCCACCACCACCAGTGGCGAGGGCATGCCGTGGCGGGGCCACCATGCCGCGAGCGCGTCCATGCCACGCAGTGTCGGCGTGACCAGGCCGATCACCGCGGCGGGGGCGTGGTCCAGCGTGGCAAGGGCTTCGTCGGCGGCTGGCCGGCGCAGGCGCAGCGTGACGCCATCGGCGGTGAATTCGGCGCGGCACAGGCGCGCGCCGGCATTGTGCAGCGCGACCGCGTCCGGCAGCCGGCTGTCGGCAATGATCATGGGCCGCCCGTCGAACAGCGCGGCAAGGTCGCCGCGGGGTGCGCGGACATGCAACAGTGCGGTCACGGCGCCGTTGCGCCCGCCCGCGATGCGTGAAAAGCGTGGTCCGCGCAGATGATGCCTGCGCTATGGTCCGCCACGACACTCACCGGCCATGTCGGCACCCGTGCCGGCGGCGAGCGGTGGCGCCGCAGCCCGGAGACGCCCGAATGGATGGAACGCGCTTCGTTGATGCACCGGCGTGCGAACTCGCCGTGATTGTTCCGCTGTTCCGGCAACCGGCGTTGTTCTCCGAGGCCATGGCGTCGGTCCTGGACCAGGTATCGCCTCCGGTATTTCGTGTTGTCATCGTTCTTGACGGTTGTATTTATCGACAGTCGCTGGACGCCGCAACAACTTGGGCGCGCGCGCACCCCGGACGCGTAGTGATCCTGCCGCAGGCCAATCGTGGCGTCGCGGCAGCGCGCAACGCGGGCATGCGCTTCGCCCTCGATGCCTGGCCGGATTGCCGCGCGCTGTTCTTCCTCGATGCCGACAACCGGGTCGGCCCGCACATGCTGCGCCGCGCCTTCGATGCCCTGGCCGATGCGCCGCCCGGGATCGGCTGGGTCTATCCGGATTTCGACCTGTTCGGCATCGCCGGCGCGTGGTCGACCGCGGGGCCGCACCACTTGCTCCAGCACCTCAGCGAGAATGTCTGCGACGCCGCGGTGCTGGTGCGCCGCGAGGTCGCCGATGCGGGCGTGGCCTTCGACGCGTCGCTGAAGGCTGGCTTCGAGGATTGGGACTTCTTCCTGCGCGCCGCCGACGCCGGGTTCCGCGGCGCCCATCTGCCGAAGGCCGGCTTCCTGTACCGCCGCCGCCCCGAGAGCATGCTGCGCGACGCGCGGCGCGCGGGCACGGCGCTGTTTGCCGGCTTGCAGGCGCGCCATCCCGCCCTGTACGCGCCACGCCGCATCCTGGAACTCGAGGCCGCCGAGGCGCCACGCTTCGCGGTGTTCATGGCGCAGGGCGCGCGCGCCTGCCTCGACCCCGTGGCGCCGGGCGTTCCAGGGCCGGCGGCGCTGCTGGCCGGCCGGCTGGCGGCTGCGCGGCAGGCCCCCGGGCGCGTGCATGCGCCGGCGGTCTGCGTCTTTGCCGAGGCCGCCGCGCTCGATGCGCTGCGCGACGCGGGGCTGCTGCGTGCCACGCTGGCGCATGCCGAACGCCTGCTGGACGCCGCGCCGCTGTGCCTGGTCACGCTGTACCCATCGGTGGATGGGCGGATCGGGCTGGAGCCCGAGGTCGGGCCGGAGATCGACGCCGCGCAGATGATCGTGGCGCGCAGCGGCGCGCTGCCGGCCAGCGGGACGCCGGACGCGCTGGCGGGCATGGCGATGCGCGGGCTGTCGGCCTCGATCCCGGCGGTGGTGCCGCCGCCCGGCGGTGCGCTGGCGATCGCGCGCGCCGGCGTCGCGGCCTTCGGCGAGGCGCTGGCGGCTCAGCCGCGCGCGCGCGTCTGGCGCCCGGATGGGCGGGTGGCGCGCGACCAGGCGGCCAGGCGCGTCGCGCGATCGGCCCTGCGCGCCTGGCCGCTGCTGCCGATGGCGCCCGACCCGGCGCGGCGCGACATCGCTTTCGTCACGCCGGTCTTCGACCTGGGCGGGGTGGAGCGCGTGCTGGCCTGCCTTGCGACCGAACTGCGCGCGCGCGGCTGGCGCACGCACCTGGTGGTGACCGGCGCCGAGCGCATCGCCAGCCCGCCGCCGGGCGCCTTCGACGGTGTGGTGCTGCTGCCCGCCTTCGACAGCGAACGCCATGGCGGTGGGCGCAACGCCTATGCCGGCGCCGCCACCTCGCTGCTGGCCGAGGATGCAGACGAGGCGGATGCGCTGCTGGGCCTGCTGGCGCCGATGCAGGCGGTGGTGACGACCCATGCCTTCGCCGGGCATGCGCTGGCGGGGCGGCTGCGGCGGATGGGCGTGCGGACCGCCTGCGCGCTGCACCTGGCCGAACGCGGGCGCTTCGGCGAGCCGATCGGCAATCCTCACAGCGCGCTGGCCTATGAACACGCCTACGACCTGTTCATCGCGCATTCGCGCCGGCTGGTGACCTGGTGCGCGGCGGCGGGGGTACCGGGCGAGAAGATTGTCGCGCTGGAGAATGCGCCGGGATACCCGGGCGATGCGGAGCGGATAGCCGCGGCGCGCGCGGCGCGGCAGGCGCGCGCGGGCAGGCGGCTGAGGGCGCTGGTGCTGGGGCGGCTCGATCGGCAGAAGGGGCCGGACCGGCTGCCGGCGCTGATGGCGGCGACGCAGCATGCGGTGGAATGGCGGGTGGTGGGGCGTGCGGTGCTGGACGAAGCGCCGGTGCTGCCGGTGCGCGTGGAGGCGCCCGTCGCGGCGCCGGCGGCGCTGGATGCGCTCTATACCTGGGCGGATGTGCTGGTGATGCCCTCGCGCTTCGAAGGGGTGCCGCTCACCATCCTGGAAGCGCAGCGGATGGGCTGCATCCCGGTGGCGACGGATGTGGGCGGCGTGGCGGAGGCGGTGACGGACGGTGTGGATGGGGTGCTGGTGGCGGATGGGGCGGATTCGGTGGTGGTCGAGGGGATGACGCGGGCATTGCTGGCGCTGGCGCAGGATGCCGTGCTGCGGGAGAGCGTGGCGGAGCGGGCGATGGAGCGCGGTGCAGCAAGGCGGTGGGGACGGGAGGCGGAGCGTGTCGCAGCATCGCTTGCATTTGCCGACGAGCAGGCGCGCGCCCCGCAGGGAATGGCAGTTTCGCTGCCTAGTTGATGGTGGACTTCTTCGCGAGTTCCAGTCGGTTGCAGATATCGGCGATTTGCGAGGTGCATACCGTGCTTTTTTGTTCGGTAATTGACCAGGATATATATTGTAAAAGCTCGGACTCACAATGTTCATAGTATTTTTTTGAGTCGAATCCGAAGAAACTTGCAGCGCCCAGCGGGATGAGTGTCTGCTTCAGGGCTTCAGGATTGTAGATCGAGACACCGAAATGATGGAGAGCTTCGCCGGAAGCTTTGTCGAAAATAAGGGTACCGAGGAACGTCGAGCAGAAGGACATCGATAGATTGCGGCAGCGTCCGACCAACTCGGACCGAAAATTTCCGGCGGATGATGGCCTGCGTACAAGGACGTGCACATCCGCCATCATGTTGGTTCCAAGAACGGACGTTCCATGGATCGCGGAGCCTTCGACGAAGATTATGGTGTGAGCTTTACTGTAGACATAGGCCTGGAATGAGAAAGGGTGGCGTTCCGGACGGAAAATCCAGTAGCCAGCGCGTTCGAGATATTGTTCGACAAAGGCGGAACCAAGAATAGTGCCGCCAGGTCCGGCGCGGCCAGCGACGAAAACCCGATCGGAAGGAATCGTTTCATCGTGACGGTTCTTCAATTGACGTTTAGAGAAATCCTGCATCAAATCAAGATAGTGGGGGTGTGAAGCACGCCCGATAGACGCGCCCTGCTCGCTTATGACGAGATCGTCCACGCGCGTATTGGAAAATACATTAACGTAGTTGTCTTCTTTTACATCAAGATAATCTAGTACTTGCTGAACGTGTTTCGGGCAGTCGGATAATTTTTCGCGTCTCTTGTCATCCACCATGGAAATGAATACGAATTTTTCGGATTTTTGTAGAGCTCGGCTTGGCACAATCCGATGAATACACGACGTCACGAAATGGCCGAAATGATCGATCATCGGGCCAGCATAGGCCGCTGTGCCGGCGAGATGCTCCGAGTAGCTTTCGTTCTCCCGAATTCTGTAAATCTCCTGACTATAATTCTTGAAACGAAGTCGCTCCATTCCGTCGACACCGTCGAGCACGGGTCCACCGATGAACGCATTCCTGCCCATCATCGGTACTGAATACGCCTGAAGCAGCCCATCATTCACACGAGTTGTGAACAATTGGTCCATGATGACCACTCCTGTCGCTCGGAATAGGACCTAGTTCGATGGATCTTCGGCCTGGCCGGACGCATCCCATGCGCGGAAGCCTTCGGCGATCCCGGCCAATCCCAGCCTGACGCCATCGTACAATGCGCGATCGAACCGGTGTGCCGCCTCAAGCCGCGCCGCCAGGGCTTCGGGGACCTCCGTCGGATTGTCCGGCGTCGGGGGATTGCTGCGCTGGCGCACCTTCGGCTCGCGACGCAGTCCGAGCAGGCGGCGCAGGATCGCGAAGCTGAAGGCGTAGTCGTCCTGAACCCCGACGAATTCGAAGTCGTCCAGCAGATGGTCCAGCGCGGCGGCGGCATCGCCGCGCCGCAGCAGGTCGGGCGGGAGCAGATGACGGGCCATCGAATCCGCCGACCATCCCAGCGCGAGGAAGGCCTCCAGCGTCGGCACCTCGCGCCGGAACGTCTCGTGGTCGGGGTTCATCGCCGAACGCTGGTAGCGATAGTCGGACACGAACCGCCGCACCGGATCGCGCAGCAGGGTGAAGCTGCGCGCATCGGGCCGCGCCGCGCGCAGCGCCGCGACGTGCCGCGCGAACAGATGCCCGGATGCGAAGCGATAGTCGCCGACGCGCAGCGCCCCGGCGAAGCCGGACACGGCCTGGTCCATCCGCGCATGCCAGGGAATCGACGTGTCCGTTCCGTCGAGATGGATGTTGGTTTCGGGACGGAACTCGCGCAGCGCCTGCACGACCTCCTCGCGCAGCGAACTCCCGGCCGTCTTGGGGACATGCTGGAACACCCAGAAGGCGCCGCGCGTGCGCGACGGGTCGAAGTACCGGTCGAAATCCCCGTCCATCAGCATGCGCATGGACATCGGCGTCTCCCTTCAAGGCCCGAGCCGGGTGAGCGCTGCCGACCGGCCCGCTGCGCTGCGCCCTGTCAGCCCCACCGGCGCGCATCCTGCGCCGCGGCTGCGTCGCCGAATGCGTCCGACAGCCCCGCGAGGAACGCAGCCCGATCCACACCATCGCCCAGTGAGGCGCGAACGGCTTCCCATTGCGCCGGCACGGCCGCCCCCTTCATCACCCGCGCCAAATCCTGCACCGACCCGCGCGTGACATGCAGCCCATCGATCCCCGGCCGCACCTTCTCGGCCATGCCGCCGATGTCGGAGACCACCAGCGGCGTGCCCGCGCGCATCGCCTCCTGGATCACCACCGGCGAATTCTCCCACCAGATCGAGGGCACCACCACCCAGCCCACCGTCTGCATCACGCCCAGCACCTGCGCCTGGTCGTAGCGCCCGAAGAAGGACACCGCGGCCCCGGCCTGGTCCAGCGCGCCCACCGCGTCGGGGAACATGCCGACCACATCCTCCCGCTCGCAGCCGAACACCGCCAGCGTCAGCCCCGGCGCGTCCGCGACCGCCAGCGCGAAGCCGCGCAGCAGCACGTCCAGGCCCTTGAACGGCGTGGGCTGGCCGAAGAAGCCGAAGCTGCCCGCCAGCGACGCATCCGCCGCATCGCGCCGCGGGTGGGCGGCCAGCGCATCGCCCAGGTAGTTCTCCAGCACCAGCTCGCGCGGGCCATCGAGGCCCCAGTCGCGGAAGCGCCGGCGCACGAAGTCGGACGGATACACCACCGCATCGAAGCGCCGCAGCACCGCCAGGAAGGCCGCGCGGCGCAGCGCGAAATGCCGCGGCGCGTGTTCGGGGAAGCAGGCTGCGCATTGGGTCGGCGCGAAGCCGTTGCACAATTCGCGTCCGCGCGTGCGGATCATCTGGCCGTGATGCGCGCAGATCGCCAGCATCTCGTGCAGCGTCGCCACGAAGCGCGCATCCGGGCGCGCCTCCATCAGCGACGCGACCAGGTCGAGGCCGATGCGCCACAGGTGGTGGAAATGGAACACGCCCGCCGGCTGCGCCGCCAGGAAGCGCACCAGAGCGCGCCGATCGGCGATGTCCGACCACCACAGCCGATCCTCGCTCATGCCGCCGATCGCGAACAGGTACTGGTCCGGTGCGTGGCGCAGGATCAACTCACCGCCCAGGTCGGAATCGGTCGCCGCCACCAGCGTCGCCGCGCGTCCCGCCGCGCGCAGCGTAAGGAATTCCCGATGCGCCGCGCTCTCCCCGCCGCCCTTCGAGAAATCGGGATGGGCATGCGCGACGATGCAGACCGCCTGCGCGTGGTCAGGCGGGTTCATGCGCGTCCCCGACCAGGAAGCCTGGCGCGGCGTCGTGCCAAAACCCGGCCAGGTGGTCGCCGAGCAACTGTCCGAAGGCGCCCTGCACCGGGCCGAAGCGCAGCGCCCCGGCGCCGGCATCGAGCAGCAGCGCGAGCCGCCCCAGCGTCTGCGCCCCATCCATCGTGCCCGCCACGGCAGCGAGGCGCATCAGGGCGGGCAGGGTGGCGCCGTCGATGTGTCGCGCCGCAGGCGCGCCGGTGTCATGTCGCGCCGCAGGCGCGCCGGTGTCATGTCGTGCCGCAGGCGCGCCGGTGTCATGTCGTGCCGCAGGCGCGCCGGTGTCATGTCGTGCCGCAGGCGCGCTGTCGGCGCATCCAGCCGCACGCGCGCCATCCCCGCGACCGCCGAACAGCGCATCCACGCCCGCGCCGCCGGCCAGCAGCGCCTCGCCCAGCGCCGCGACGTCGATCAGCACCAGCACGCAGCGCGCATAGGTCGCGCGCCGCACCGCGGCCGCGAGGTCGAGGCTGGTGCGCGCGGGAAGGCGCCCGCGCTCCAGGAAAACATCAGCGACCGCCCCGGCCGCCACCCGCGGGCCGACCACCAGCACCTCGGCCGCATGCCGTTCGATCGGCGTGGCGGCCAGCAGCGCGAGGCGCGCGGCGAAGGGGTCATCGACCCCGTGCAGCACCGCAACCAGCGGCGCATCGGGCGAGACGGCGCGCACGGCCGGCCGCACGACCCGTGCGAAAGCGGCCGCGCGGTCCTCCAGCACGCCGCGCAGCCAGGTGAAGCCGTGCAGGGCGTCGCCGGCCGCGGCACTCCCGGCCAGCGTGCCCAGCGCGACCAGGAAGTCGGGCACATTCAGACGGTCCGGCTGGGTGCGGAACCAGGCATTGCCGCCCCGCCGGCGGAGTTCGACCACCAGCGCAGGCGAGGGCGCCGGCAGCGCGACCTCGTCCGGCAGGCGTCCGTAGAGTGCCAGCAGGGTCTCGCCATGCAGCGCGCCCGGCCCGTGCAGGCGGTGCAGCACCGTGCCGTCCGCGCCGGGCAGCAGTGCGACCACGCGCAGCGCGGTGTCCTCCGGCAACGGGTCCGGCAACGTCACCGCCACGGCGCATTCGCCCGAGGGTGCCGCCATGGCGTCGATGCGGCGCAGCCCGTGCTGGTCCTCCGCACCGGGCGAGAGCACCGGCAGGCGGTCGTACCAGCGCGCGAAGACGCCCAGCGCCTGCCGGTCGGCCTGCGCCAGGCAGGCGAGGCGCGGGTCGCCCGCAGCCGCATCCAGCAGGTCGTGCACCACGCTCCAGGGTGCTGCGGCCAGCAGGTCGGCCACGGCGGGGCCGAAAGGCGTCGGCGGCAGCGCAACGGATGCCGCCGCCCCGTCGCCGTGCAGCGCCACCGCGAGGCTGCCGCCCGCCCCGGCATCGCCCAGCTGCGCCACCAGGAAGAAGCCGAGCGGTTCCGGCGACCCCGCCGGCAGGCCGATGATGTCGGGCCTGTCATGGGTGCTGAACAGGACGCTCGGCAGTGCCACGCCGTCGCGCAGCAGGGTGATGGCGGGCGCGGGGCGGTCGGGCGTCCAGCACAGCCAGCCGCGGATGAACAGGTGGGACGACGCCACGCGCTGCACGCAGTCCAGGACCAGGTCGGTGCTGTCGGCCGGAGGCACCGGCACTGTCATTTCCATCGTGGTGGACGATCCTGCGCCGGTGTCGGCGGCGTCAAGCTGCATGGGCGCGGCGCGCCCTCAGGTGGTCTTGGCGCAGGGGCGCGCGCGCGTCCAGCCCGCGCGCGGCGCCCCGCGCCGTTGCCGTTCGCGCGGGGGAGGCGGCGACACCCTGGATCGCGACCCGGCCAAGTGTCTGCACCCGGCCGGGCCGTGCTTCAGCCGCGCACCAGCCCGGCCGAGCGCATCGCGTCGCCCAGCGTGGTGTCGGTGCGTTCCATGTGCTGAGCGAAGCCGGCGGCATCGGCCCACACCATCCCGAAGCCCCGCGCGTTCATGAAGTCCTTGAATTCCTGGCCGTTCCAGACCTTCTGCAGCGCAGCCGTGAGCTGCTGCGCGATCGGTGCCGGCAGGTTCAGTGGTGCGGCAATGCCGCGCCAGGCGCCGACGCTGTAGTTGATGCCCAGCGTCTCGTTCAGCGTGGGCACATTGGCGAATTGCGGGTTGCGCTGGGGCGCCATGATCGCCAGCGAGCGCGCGCGCCCGGCCTCGATGATCGCGCGTGCCTCGGGCACCGAGCACGTCACCATGTCCACGCCGCCGGCCGCGAGGTCCTGCATGGCGGGCGCCGCGCCGTTGGAGGGCACCCAGCGCACATGGTCCGCGCGCAGGCCCATGGCACCCAGCCAGCCGGCGAGTGCGAGGTGCCAGATGCCGCCCTGACCGGTGCCCGACGCCTTGAACTGACCGGGGCGCGACGCCTTGATCGCATCGGCCAGCGCCTTGATGTCGCGATAGGGGCTGGAGGCATTCACCTGCACGCCCGGCGGGTCCTCGTTCATCAGCGCAAGCGGCGTGTAAGAGGTGCGCTTCAGTTCGGTCAGGCCCTGCCAGTGCATCATGCAGATCTCGACCGTGACCATGCCGATCGTGTAGCCGTCGGGCGCGGCGCTCGCGATCGCGGAATGCCCCACCACGCCCGACCCGCCGGTGCGGTTCACCACGTTGAAGGGCTGGCCCATTTCCTTCTCGAGCAGCGAGGAGACGATGCGCGCGGTGGCGTCGGTGCCCCCGCCCGCGCCCCAGGGCACGATGACCTGCACCGGGCGGGCCGGGTAGCGCGGCTGCGCCAGCGCCGGGCGGGCGAAGGCAAGCGTCGCGCCGGCGGCAAGCGCGCCGCGGCGGGTGATGATGGACATGGTGTTTGTTTCCTCCTGTCGATTTCGTGACGCTATCGCGCGGGTTGCGCCGGCCGCAAGCGCCGCAGTGCCCAGACTGCCGCCGGCCAGGCCAGCGCGGTAATGGTCAGCGCCGCCAGCACCGAGGAGACCGGGCGTTCGAAGAAGGGCAGGATCTCCCCATCGGACTTGATGAGGGAACTGACCAGGTTCTGCTCGACCATGGTGCCCATGATGATGCCGAGCACCAGCGCGGCCACCGGGTAGCCGTTGCGCTCCATCATCCAGCCGATCACGCCGAAGGCGGCCACGATCAGCACGGCGAACAGGTTGTTGCCGATCGCGAAGGCGCCGACCGCGCACAGCAGCAGGATCAGCGGCATCGCCGCCGCGCGCGGCGCGCGCAACACATGGCGCGACAGCCGGATCATGACGATGCCGAGCGGGATCATCAGCAGGTTCGCCAGGATGAAGATGATGTACAGCGCATACATGCTGCTCGCCTTTTCGGTGAACAGCGTGGGGCCGGGGTTGAGCCCCTTCATGTACAGCACGCCGATCGCGATGGCGGTGATGGTGTCGCCCGGGATGCCGAACAGCAGCGCCGGCACCCAGCCGCCGGCCAGCGCGGAATTGTTCGCGGCACCCGATTCCACCAGGCCCTCGGGATGGCCGGTGCCGAATTTCTCGCGTTCCTTCGAGAACCGCTTGGATGTCGCGTAGGCGACCCAGGCCGCCATGTCCGCACCCGCGCCGGGCAGCGCGCCGATCAGCACGCCGATCACGTTGCCGCGCCACATCTGCTTCTGGTAGCGCTTGGTCAGCGCCCATTGCCCGCCCAGGATCGAGCCCAAGCGTCGGTTCGGGATGGGCGGCGGCAGCGGGCTGGTCATGGCGCGCATGATCTCGCTGACGGCGAAAACGCCCACCAGGGCGGGCAGCGCCTCGATCCCGCCCAGCAGGTCGGTGCTGCCAAAAGTGAAGCGCGGCACGCCGCCGGGGTTCTCGATGCCCACGCAGGCCACCAGCAGCCCCAGCAGCGCGGCGGCGATCGCCTTGATGGGCGACGACCGCGCCACCAGCGTGGCGCACATCAGCCCCAGGAACGACAGCCAGAAATACTCGTAGGTCGAGAAGGACAGCGCGAATTCCGCCAGAACCGGCGCGAGGATCATCAGCGCCACGGTGCCCACGATGCCGCCGATGGCGCTGAACCACAGCGCCGCGCCGAGCGCCGTCTCCGCCTGGCCCTTGCGCGTGAGCGCATAGGCTTCGTCGGTATAGGCCGCCGAGGCCGGCGTACCCGGTATCCGCATCAGCGCGCCGGGGATGTCGCCGGCGAAGATCGCCATCGCGGAGGAGGTGATGATGGTCGCCACCGCCGCGATCGGCGAGAGGTAGAAGGTGACCGGCACCAGCAGCGCCGTTGCCATGGTGGCGGTGAGCCCCGGCAGCGCGCCGATCAGCATGCCATAGACGGCCGAGGCGAGGACGGCGATGGCGACCTCGGTGGTCGCCACCATGGCGAAGGCTTCGAGCATGGCGTTCATGCCCAGGGCGCCGCCAGCAGGCCCTCGGGCAATGGCACGCGCAGCAGCTTGTAGAACATCAGGTGGACGGCGGGCGGCGCCACCAGCGCGACGCCAATGGCGAGCCGCCGCGACGCGCCGAGCGCCAGCGCGCAGGCCAGCACCATGGCCGAGGCGCTCAGCAGGAAGCCGAGGCGATCGGCGGCCAGCATGTAGAATATCAGCAGCGCCGGCGGCACCAGCGCGGCCATCGGCGCGAAGCGTCCGAGCCGGCCGGCGAGGCCCGGCGTGGCCTGCGCGTCGTCGGGTTCCGGCGCCTCGAAGGACCGCCCGATGCCCAGCGCGATGAGCGTCCCGCACAGCATCAGCCCGCCGCCGATCACCATGGGAAACACTGCCGGCCCGACATCCTGCCCCGGCACGCCTGGCAGGCGTGACCCGCCCCAGAAGGCCAGCGCGCCGAGCAGCACCAGAAAGCCGCCCGTGACCCGATCCGACAGATGCATTCCCGGATTCTCCCCCTGCGCGGACGTTGCCGCGCGGTGACGCTAGACCATTCCGCGCGCGCTTGGCACCAGTGCACGCGCTTGCTGCGGCGCGAGCCGGGACGATAGGCTGCGCCGCGCCATCATCGGATGGCATGCGGGAGGCGTGCCTGATGACCCTTCGGTGCCGCGCCGTCGCAGCCCATCGCCTCGCGCAATGGGTGATGCTGCTCGCCCTGCTGCTCCCGGCCGCCCCGGCGCTCGCGCAGGCGCCGTCCCTGCTGCGCGTGCTGTTGCCCGATGATGGCACCGCGGGCCTGGAAGTCGGGTCCGAGGTCCAGGTGCTGGGCCTACGCGCCGGCACCGTGCGGCGCATCGCCTTCGGCCCTGACCGCCGACTGGTGGCGGAGGTCGCCATCGAGGAACCGGCCGCGCGCGACTTCATTCGCCGCGATTCGCGCCTGGTGGTGCGGCAACGCGCCGGCGTGGCGGGGCCGGCCTACCTGTATATCGGCCGCGGTTCCGCCGCGCCGCTCGACTGGAATGCAGCGACGCTGGAGGCGGGTGGCGAGCCGTCGTCGAACGCCGCGCTGCTGGCGGTGCTGGAACAGATCCGCGACCGCGCCTTCCCTGTGCTGGAGGATGTCGGGCGCGTCTCGCGCACCATCGCCACGCTGACCGAGCGCGCCGAGCGCGGCGAGGGCCTGATCGGACGCCTGCTGACCGACGACCGCTTCGCCCGCAGCGCGGAGGACGCGACGCGCGAAATGGCCGCGCTGATGCAGGGCGGGTTGCGGCTCGTGGAACGCCTCGACGGGCTGGCGGTCCAGGCCGAGCGGCTGATGGCGGAATCGGGCGGCGCGGGCGGGACGGTGCCGGCGCTGATGCGCCGCGTGGAACAGACGCTGGCGAACCTGGAACGCGCCACCCGCGACGTCACCCGCGCCGCCGGGCGCCTGCCGCAGACGCTGCGCAACGTCGAGGAAGGCACCGGCACGCTGCCCGGCGTGCTGTTGCAGACGCAGCAGACGACGCGGGAGCTGGAACTGCTGCTCGGCCAGTTGCGCGGCATGTGGCTGCTGGGCGGCAGCGGGCCGCCGCCGCCGGAACCCTCGCGCCCCTCGGCCGAACGGCTGCGGCCGTGAGGCGCGCGGCCTGGGCGGCGCTGATCCTGGCCGGGTGCGGCGGGGCTCCGGCGGGGCCGCCGCCGCCGCCGCCGGATGAGGCGCTGGGCCGCGCCGCACGGGCTGGCCGCCTGGCGCTGGAGACCGAACGGCCGATCGAGGCGTCGCGGCTCTACACCACCGCCTTGGCGCGCGCGCGCCAGCGCGACGACGTCGCCGCGATCGGCGATACGGCGGTCGGTCTGGCGGCGGCGGAACTGACGCGCGGCCGGCCTGCCGAGGCGCTGCGCGTGACGCGTGACGTGCGGGCCGAGCTGGCGCGTCGCAACGCCCTGGCGCCGCCGTCCCTGCTGCTGGCCGAGGCGCTGGCCCTGTACCGCACCGGATCGGCCGGTGACGCGGACGCCACCGCTGCGCTGGTCATCGCGAGCGCCACCGAGGATGCGGACGCCGCACAACGCGCCTGGTTCCTGCGTGGTTTGATCGCCGCGGATCGTGGCGATGCGGCGGCGCTGGATGTGGCGCGGGCGGCGCTCGGTGCGCCGACGACAGCCGGCTTCCGCGCCGATGCGCGCGAGCTGGACGCGGCCGCGGCGCTCGGCTCGGGCGATACGGAAGCGGCGCGGCGCCTGGCGCGCGAGGCCGCGCAGGCGCGGCGCGACGGGCTGGATTATCGTGGCCTGGGTCGCGCGCTGGTGCTGGAGGCCGAAGCGGCGCAGCGCCAGGGCGATGACGCGGTGGCGGCCGACCTGCTGCTGCGCGCGGGGCGCGGTGCGTCGTCGCGCGGCGAATGGGCGCAGGCGCGGCAATGGCTGAACCGCGCGGATGCGCTGGCGCGCAGGGCCGGCACGCCGGCGATCGGCGCCGCCGCGCGGCAGGCGCTGCGCGACATGGCGGAGCGCGAGCGCGACGCATAGGTCGGCCGGCGCAGGCCAAGGCCGGGCTGCGCGCAATGTCCGTCGCGGATGCAAACCGACAAGCAGGGGGTTGCCCGCGGCGCATCGCGGTGTCTAGGCTGCTATAGCAAGCCGGTCCTAGTGAATGCCGGCAACAATGAGGAAACGGCAGAATGAAACTTGGCGCAGCCATCGCCGAGATCATGAAGCGTGAGGGAATTCAGATCCTCACGGGCTATCCGGTGAACCACCTGATCGAATACGCGGCGGAGATCGACATCCGCCCCGTCATGGTGCGCCAGGAGCGCATCGGGCTGCACATGGCCGATGCCATCAGCCGCGTGACCTCGGGCCGCCAGATCGGCGCCTTCTGCATGCAGCACGGGCCGGGTTCCGAGAACGCCTATGGCGGTGTCGCGCAGTGCTACGGGGAGAGCATTCCCGTGCTGGTGCTGCCGATGGGCTATCCGCGGCGGCTCGCGCATATCGACCCGAATTTCAATTCATCGGTGCAGATGCGCGGCATCACGAAGTCGGCCGAACCGATCATGTCGGCGGCCGAGGTGCCGAACATCCTGCGGCGTGCTTTTTCCAAGCTTCGCAACGGCCGCGGCGGCCCCGTGCTGGTCGAGATCCCGACCGACATGTGGAACGAGGAAGTGCCGGAGCCGCTGGTCTATACGCCCGTCATCGCCACGCGCTACGGGCCCGACCCGGCCGATGTGGCGCGCACGGCGGACATGCTGGCTGCGGCGAAGCGCCCCGTCATCTATGCCGGCACGGGCGTGCATTGGGCGAAGGCCTGGCCGCAGCTGAAGGCGCTGGCCGAATTGCTGGCGGCGCCCGTGACCTCCAGCCTCGGCGGCAAGTCGTCCTTTCCGGAGGATCATCCGCTGGCGCTCGGGTCCGGTGGCCTGGCGATCCCGAAGCCGGTGCGGCATTTTCTCGACAATGCCGACCTGATCTTCGGCATCGGGTGTTCCTTCACCGAGACCAATTTCGGCGTGAAGATGCCGGCGGGGAAGACGATCATCCACGCCACGCTGGACCCCGACCATCTGAACAAGGATGTGGTCTGCGAGGTCGGCCTGGTGGGCGATGCCGCGCTCACGCTCGATGCGCTGCTGGCGGAACTGGCGGGCCGCGTGAAGGACAAGCGCGACCACGCGCCGGTCGCCGCCGAGATCGCGCAGCACCGTGCCGAATGGCTCGCCACCTGGGCGCCCAAGACCGACAGCGACGACGAGCCGCTCAACCCCTACCGCGTGCTGCGCGACCTGTGGCGCACGGTGGATGTCGACAACACCATCATCACGCATGATGCGGGGTCGCCGCGCGACCAACTCTCGCCTTTCTGGGTGGCGCGCACGCCGTTGTCGTATCTGGGCTGGGGCAAGACGACGCAGCTGGGCTACGGGCTTGGCCTCGCGATGGGTGCGAAGCTCGCCGCACCCGACAAGCTCTGCATCAATGTCTGGGGCGACGCCGCCATCGGCTTCACCGGCATGGATTTCGAGACCGCGGTGCGCGAGCGCATCCCGATCCTGTCCATCCTGCTGAACAACTTCTCCATGGCGATCGAGCTGAAGGTCATGCCGGTCAGCACGGAGAAGTATCGCTCGACCGATATCTCGGGCGACTATGCCGCCATGGCGCGCGCCTTCGGCGGCTATGGCGAGCGTGTCACCAAGATCGCGGATATCATCCCCGCGATCCAGCGCGGCGTCGAGCAGACGAGGAACGGAACCCCGGCGCTGCTGGAGTTCATCACGTCCAAGGAAACCACCGTCTCGCGCCTCTAGGCCGGGAAGAAGGCAGGACACGCCCGCAGGGTCTGGGGAGGCTGAATGGCGACGGTCGATATCCGCGAAGTCTACAAGAACTTCGGGACCACGAAGATCCTGCATGGCGTGAGCGTCGGCATCGAGGACGGGCAGTTCGTCGTTCTCGTGGGCCCATCAGGCTGCGGCAAGTCCACGCTGCTGCGGATGCTGGCGGGGCTGGAGAACATCACCGGCGGCGAGATCGCGATCGGCGGGCGGGTGGTGAACAACGTCCCGCCCAAGGACCGGGACATCGCCATGGTGTTCCAGAACTACGCGCTCTATCCGCACATGACCGTGTTCCAGAACATGGCCTTCTCCATGAAGCTCGCCGGCGCGCCGAAGGAGCACATGGAGCAGGAGGTGCAGAAGGCGGCGAAGATCCTTGGCCTCGAGATGCTGCTGCACCGCTACCCGCGGCAGCTCTCGGGCGGGCAGCGCCAGCGCGTGGCGATGGGGCGCGCCATCGTGCGCAACCCGCAAGTTTTCCTGTTCGACGAACCGCTGTCCAACCTCGATGCCAAGCTGCGCGTGCAGATGCGTTCCGAGATCAAGGAACTGCACCAGCGGCTCAAGGTCACCACGGTCTATGTCACGCATGACCAGATCGAGGCCATGACCATGGCCGACCTGATCGTGGTGATGAACCACGGGCGCATCGAGCAGGCCGGCGCGCCGCTCGAACTCTATGACCGCCCGGCCAATACCTTCGTCGCGGGCTTCATCGGATCGCCGGCGATGAACATGCTGGATGGGCACATCGCCGATGGCGCCTTCCATGGACCGGGCGGCACACGTTGGCCTTTGCCGGACGGCGCGCCGGCCTCGGGCGAGGTGATCTACGGCATCCGCCCCGAGCATCTGCGCCTCGACCCCGGCGGGCTGCCCGCGACCATCCAGGTGGTCGAGCCGACCGGGTCCGAGACGCAGGTCCTGCTGCGGATCGGCGAATCCTCGATGCTCGGCGCCTTCCGCGAACGCATCACGGAAGGGCATGGCGCGTCGCTTCCGGTCAGCCCCGATCTCGCGCTGGTCCACCTGTTCGACAAGAAGACAGGCCAGCGGATCTGAACAACCAACGACAAGCAAGGGAGAAGACAATGGCCAACATCATCACCCGCCGCAGCATCCTCGGCACCAGCGCCGCGGTTGCCGCCGCGGGCGCGGCCGTGCCGGCCTTCGCGCAGTCGCGCATCCAGACCGCGCCTGCCACGGCGCCGAACCTGCCGATCGAGAACGGCGCGACCTTGCGGATGCTGCGCCCCGTGCGCTTCGTGCAGCCGGACGAGGAAGTGTTCCGCGCCAATTGCGCCCGCTTCACCCAGCAGACCGGCGTTCAGGTGCGCGTCGACTTCGTCGGCTGGGAGGACATCACGCAGCAGACCGCCGTCACCGCGAATACCGGCGCCGGCCCCGACGCCATCATCGGCTTCAACGAGGCGCCGCACATCTACGCCGACAAGCTGGTCGAGCTGACCGACGTCGCGGAATACCTCGGCACCAAGTATGGCGGCTGGCTCAACCTGGCGCAGCGCTACGGCAAGCGGCACGGCAGCAACAACTGGATCGGGCTGCCCTTCGGCGCCTCGGGCGGGCCGCTGGTGTGGCGCAAGTCGGCCATCAACGCAGCCGGCTTCCAGGCGCCGCCGGACGACCATGCCGGCTTCCTCGACCTGTGCCGCAAGCTCAAGGCGGCGGGCAAGCCGCCGGGCTTCGCGCTCGGCAATGCGGTGGGCGACGGCAACGGCTTCGCCAATTGGCTGATCTGGTCCTTCGGCGGCCAACTGGTCAACGAGGACGGCTCCGTCGCGATCAACAGCCCCGCCACGATCGAGGCGCTGACCTACCTGAAGGATCTCTATGCGACCTTCGTCCCCGGCACGGTGGCCTGGGGCGACATCAGCAACAACCGCGCCTATGCGGCGAACGAGGTGTGGCTGACGTCGAACGGCGTGTCGCTGTACTTCGCGCTGAAGAACGACGCGGCCACGCGCCCCATCGCTGACGATACCGAGCATACGCTGCTGCCCAAGGGCAAGCTGAGCGAATCGCCGATGGCCGGGCTCACGCTCAATGCCATGGTGTTCAAGCACAGCCGCTACCCCAATGCCGCCAAGGCGCTGCTGACTTTCCTGCTCGAACAGGAACAGTACGATCCCTGGCTGCAGGCCAACCTCGGCTACTGGTCGCAGCCACTCGATGCGTATTCGAACTCCGCCGTGTGGGACAGCGACCCGAAGGTGCGGATCTTCAAGGACGTCATGCGGTCGAACTTCTACATCGGCTACAAGGGGCCGATCAGCCAGGCTTCGGCCGCGGCGAATGCCGACTACGTCATGGTGCAGATGTGCGCCCAGGTGGCGTCCGGCCAGGCCACGCCCGAGGCCGCGGCGCGGGAGGCCGAACGCCGCGCCACCCGCTTCTTCCGCCGCCGCTGACCAGCAAGCCCCGCCGGCGGTCCCGCAGGGGGCCGCCGGCGCGCGCGAAGGAATGACGATGTCCGCCACTGCCACCGAGGGATGGAAGCGAAGGGCCGCCGACCAGGGCCGGCTTTCGCGGCTGTTCGACAACAAGGCCTTCCTGATCGTCATGTGCCTGCTGCCCACGGTCGGGCTGCTGGGGGTCTTCCTGACCTATCCGCTGGGCCTGGGCGTGTGGCTCGCCTTCACGGACACGACGATCGGCCAGCGCGGCATCTTTGTCGGGCTCGAGAACTTCGAATACCTGTTCACCGACCCGATCTTCTGGAACGCGATCTTCTTCAGCGTGTTCTACACAGGGGTGGCGACGATCGGGAAGTTCGCGCTCGGCCTGTGGCTGGCGCTGCTGCTGAACAACCACCTGCCGTTCAAATCCTTCCTGCGGGCGATCATCCTGCTGCCGTGGATCGTGCCGACGGTGCTCTCGGCGATTGCCTTCTGGTGGATGTACGACCCGCAATTCTCGATCATCTCCTGGACGCTGATCGAGCTCGGGCTGCGCGACACGAACGTGGATTTCATCAACACCGCCTGGCCGGCGCGCTGGTCGCTGATCGCGGCCAATATCTGGCGCGGCATTCCCTTCGTGGCGATCTCGCTGCTGGCGGGGCTGCAGACCATCTCGCCCTCGTTGTACGAAGCGGCGATGCTCGATGGCGCCACGGCGTGGCAGCGCTTCCGCTACGTGACCTTCCCGATGCTGCTGCCGATCCTCGCGATCGTCATGACCTTCAGCATCATCTTCACCTTCACCGACTTCCAGCTGGTCTACGCCATCACGCGCGGCGGTCCGGTGAACTCGACGCACCTGCTGGCCACGCTGGCCTTCCAGCGCGGCATTCCGGGCGGGCAGCTGGGCGAGGGTGCGGCGATTGCCGTCGCGATGATCCCGTTCCTGGTGTTTGCCACGCTGTTCTCATACTTCGCGCTGGCGCGCCGCAAGTGGCAGCAGGGAGAGGCCAATGACTGACGCCACCACCGCCGAGGAACAGGTCCCGACCTCGCGCACCGCGCCGCCGGACCGCATGTCCTGGGACAGCGGCATGCGGCGCTTCGTGGTGCTGTGGCTGCCGCTGATGTGCTTCGTCTTCATCCTGCTGTTCCCGTTCTACTGGATGACGATCACGGCCTTCAAACCGGATGCCGAGCTCTACGACTTCGCCACGCACAACCCGTTCTGGATCAGCTCGCCCACGCTGCAGCACATCTACAAGCTGCTGTTCGAGACCGCCTACCCGTCCTGGCTGCTGACCACCATGGGCGTGGCGGTGGGGTCGACCTTCCTGTCGCTGTTCGCGAGCACGCTCGCGGCCTATGCGATCCAGCGACTGCGCTTCTCGGGCAGCCAGTATGTGGGCCTGGCGATCTACCTGGCCTACCTGGTGCCGCCGTCGATCCTGTTCATCCCGCTGGCCACCATCATCGTGCAGCTGGGCCTGTTCGACAGCCCGCTGGCGCTGATCCTGGTCTATCCGACCTTCCTGGTGCCGTTCTGCACCTGGCTGCTGATCGGCTACTTCAAGTCGATCCCGTATGAGCTCGAGGAATGCGCGCTGATCGATGGCGCGACGCGCCTGCAGATCCTGCGCCAGATCACGCTGCCGCTGGCGGTGCCGGGGCTCATCAGCGCGGGCATCTTCTCCTTCACGCTGTCCTGGAACGAGTTCATCTACGCGCTCGCCTTCATCCAGAGCAGCGAGAACAAGACCGTCTCGGTCGCCATCCTGACCGAGCTCATCACCGGCGACGTCTACCAATGGGGCGCGCTGATGGCGGGCGCGCTGCTGGGCTCGCTGCCGGTCGCGATCTTCTATTCCTTCTTCGTGGACTACTACGTCTCCTCCCTCACCGGCGCGGTGAAGGAATAGGGGCGGCTGCAAACCAGGAGAGACACCTTGGCGAAGTACACCATCCTGACGCCGGCCGGCGCATCCTTCACCACCTCCGGCGGCGGCTACGACCACGAGATGGAGGCGCTGGAGGGCACCGGCGCGCTGATCGTGGAATGCCCGGCCACCGAGGCCGGCTTCATCGAGGCCGCGCCGCAGGCCGATGCGGTCTACGCCAAGGGCATGAAGTTCACCGCGGCGATGATCGGCGCACTGACCAAGTGCCGCCACATCGCGCTCGGCACCGTGGGCGTGGACTATGTGGATGTCGCCGCAGCCACCGCGAAGGGCATCCCGGTCACCAACTGCCCCGACACCTTCATCGAGGAAGTCGCCGACCACGCGATGATGCTGCTGCTGGCCGCCCACCGTCGCTGCATCGAGCAGGACCGCATGGTGCGCGAGGGCCGCTGGGCCGAAGGCCGCCCGCAGCTTCTGCCGATCCCGCGCCTGATGGGCCAGACGCTGGGCTTCATCGGCTTCGGGCGCGTCGCCCGCGCCACCGCGCGTCGCGCCAAGGCCTTCGGCCTGCACATGAAGGCCTATGACCCGTATGTCGAGGAACTGACGCTCTCCGCGCTCGGCGTCGAACCCGCATCGCTCGGCGAAGTGCTCTCAACCTCCGACTTCGTGTCGATGCACCTGCCCGACACGCCCGAGACGCGCGGCTTCCTCAAGGAGCACCACTTCCGCCAGATGAAGAAGACCGCGATCTTCGTCACCACCGGCCGCGGGCCGACGGTGAACGAGGCCGCGCTCATCAAGGCCCTGGAAGAAAAGTGGATCGCCGGCGCCGGGCTCGACGTGTTCGAGATCGAACCCACCCGGCAGGACAACCCGCTGCACAAGATGCCTCACATCATCCTGTCGCCGCACAACGCCTCGGCCTCGGCGCGCTTCGATCCGGCACGCAAGCGGCGCGTCGGGCAGGAACTGGCGCTGACCATGCAGGGGAAGTGGCCGATGTCCTGCGTCAATCCGACCGTGCTGGAGAAGTCGGCGCTGCGGCGCTGGCAGCCCTATTCGATGGAACGCGGGCCGAACTCGTAAGGACGGAGGGGCGCCGCCCCTCCGGACCACCCCGCCAAGGGCCGAAAGGCCCTTGGATCCCGTCACCGCCTTGCGCAAGGACCTGCGCTCGCTTAACCGCGGAGCGGCACCACGCACCAAAGGACGCGACCATGGCGGACGTCATCATCGATATCGGCGGCGAGACCTTCGAAGCCGTCTACGAAACCAAGGACGCGCCCAAGACCGTCGCGCGCTTCCGCGACTTCATCCCCTACAGCAACCGCATCATCCACGTCCGCTGGTCGGGCGAAGCCTGCTGGATCCCGATGGGCGAATACGACCTCGGCCTGTCCTTCGAGAACGCCACCTCGCACCCCGCACCAGGCCACGTCATCGTCTATCCGGGCGGGGTCAGCGAAACCGAGATCCTGATCGCCTACGGCCCGACCGCCTTCGCCTCCAAGGCCGGGCCGCTGGCCGGCAACCACGTCCTGACCATCACGGGCGGGCTCGATCGCCTGGCGGTGATCGGGCGTTCGGTGCTGTGGGATGGCGCGAAGCCGATCACCTTCCGCCCGGCCTGATCGCGCCGGCATGCGCGCTATGCCTGCCGGGCGCGACAGGCCGCGCCGCGAATCGCCCGGCCAGATCATGCCATAGCGGCTGTGCAAGACGACGCCGGCGCGGTCACCCCTCAAGGGCGTTGACGGTCGGTGCGGCAGGTGCCGGACCTGACATCACCTGCCGCACCGAGGCTGGTTCCCTGTCCTGAGTATCACGCGCGCCATGGACCCGGTCACGCCCGCATTCGTGCGCGTGACCGGTGCGGCCCGTGCAGGCCGACAGTGTCCGCGTTCATGGGGTGGAACGGATGGACGCGAGGCGCATGCAAGCCTGACGCAATCCTGCTGTCCGGTCGTTGGGGTCATGCGGGATGGCGCCTGGCGATGGGCACCGCGCGTCAGCGAGGAAGTGGCTGGGGGACCTGGATTCGAACCAAGAATGCCCGAGTCAGAGTCGGGAGTTTTACCGTTAAACTATCCCCCAAGCGGGACCCCGCCATTGGCCGGGGGCGCGCATGTAGCACCCTCCCGCGGACCCGGCAACACCGCCCCGACGCAGTGAACGTGGAAAGCGCTTGCCCGCCGCCCCACATCTCCGGATCATCCCAACGCGACCGGCCGCCACCGCGACCGATCCGGAACCAGCATGACCGAGTCCGCGCCACGCCTGCCCGCCGAATCCCCGCCGCAGACTACGGCGGAAGCTTTCGCGCGTGCCGACCACGGCCCCTCGCCCTTCGCGGCGCTGGATCTCGGCACCAACAATTGCCGGCTGCTGATGGCGGCACCGACCTCGACCGGCTTCCGCGTCGTCGATTCCTTCAGCCGGATCGTGCGGCTGGGGGAAGGGCTGGCGAATACCGGCCGCCTCGGCGACCTGCCGATGGAGCGCGCCGCGGCGGCGCTGCGGGCCTGCGCCGACAAGCTGGCTCGTCGTCCGGTGCGCCGGCTGGAGGCCGTGGCGACCGAGGCCTGCCGGCGCGCCGTGAACGGCCCGGCCTTCCTCGCCCGCGTCACCGCCGAGACAGGGCTGCGCCTGCGCGTGATCTCGGCGCGCGAGGAAGCCGAACTTGCGATGGAATCCTGCGCGCCGCTGCTCGAGCCCGGCGACCGGCGCGCGCTGCTGTTCGACATCGGCGGCGGATCGACCGAGATCGCCTGGATCCGCGTGACCGCCGAGGGCACGCCGGACCTGATCGGCTATGTCTCCCTGCCGCTCGGCGTGGTGACGCTGGCCGAACGCGCGGGGTCGTCCTGCTTTACCGAGCACGGCTTCTTCGAAGTGGTGGACGAGGTCGCCGCGCATCTCGCGCGCTTCGACCAGGTGCATCGCATCGGGCAGGAAATCCGGGCGGGCGGGGTGCGGCTGATGGGCACTTCGGGCACCGTGACGACCCTGGCCGGCGTGGCGATGGCGCTGCCGCGCTACCGGCGGCCGCTGGTGGATGGCAAGACGCTGGATTGCGAGGCGGCGGACCTCGCCCTGGGCGACCTGTTCGCGCTGGGGCGCGAGGGCCTGGCCCAGCACCCCTGCGTGGGGCCCGAGCGCGTGGAATTCGTGCTGCCGGGCTGCGCGGTGTATGCCGCGATCCGCCGGGTCTGGCCGACCCCGCGCCTGACCGTGGCCGATCGTGGCCTGCGCGAGGGCATGCTGACACGCATGATGCGGGCCGACCGGGCGTCTCGCCGCAAGGCACGCTGAAGGATTTCTGCCATGGCGAAGAACCCGCCCGGTGCCGGCCGGGGCATGAGCACGCGCCTCAAGACCGCCGAGGGCCGTTCCACCGCCTCGCAGCGCTGGCTGACGCGGCAATTGAACGATCCGTATGTGAAGGCGGCGAAGGAACGCGGCTTCCGGTCCCGCGCGGCCTTCAAGCTGACCGAGATGCACGAGAAGCTGGACCTGCTGAAGCCGGGGATGCGGGTGGTGGATTTGGGCGCCGCGCCGGGCGGCTGGACGCAGGTGGCGGTGCAGGCGGTGGGCGCGCGCGGCCAGGTGGTCGCGATCGACATCCTGCCGATGGACCCGGTGGCGGGCGCCACCGTGCTGCAAGGCGACTTCCAGGAGGAGGAGGCCGAGCAGCGCGTGATCGCCGCCATGGGCGGGCGGGCGGACCTGGTGCTGTCGGACATGGCGCCCAACACCACGGGGCACCAGGCGACCGACCATCTGCGGATCATGGGGCTGGCGGAGATCGCGCTGGATTTCGCGCGGCGCGTGCTGGCGCCGGGCGGGGCCTTCGCGGCGAAGGTGCTGCAAGGCGGGACGGAGGCGGAGATGCTGGCGGTGCTCAAGCGCGACTTCACCAGCGTGAAGCATGTGAAGCCGCCGGCGAGCCGCAAGGACAGCGCGGAGATGTATGTGGTGGGGGTGGGGTTTCGGGGCTGAGGATGGGTGCAACGCGCTCGCTTTTCCCAACCTTTCTTCTCCCCACGCTTGCCGTAACCCCCCCACACGACTAAGGAGGGCCGCCAAGGTACGGACCCCGAAAGGTTCCCCATGGCTCCCGACACCACCCCGCCCACGTCCCGCACTGGCCTCAGCCGGATCGAGGAGGCCTATGCCTTCGACGACGTGCTGCTGGTGCCGGCCTATTCCACCGTGCTGCCGTCCCAGACCGACACGCGCACGCGCATGACGCGTGAGATCACGCTGAACATCCCGCTGATCGCCGCGGCGATGGACACCGTGACCGAGGCGAACATGGCGATCGCCATGGCCCAGGCGGGCGGCATCGGCGTGATCCACAAGAACCTCACGCCCGAGGACCAGGCCGCGCAGGTGCGCCAGGTCAAGAAGTTCGAATCCGGCATGGTGGTGAACCCGCTGACCGTGCATCCCGACCAGACCCTGGCCGAGGTCCGTGCATTGCAGGACCGCTACCGCATCAGCGGCATCCCGGTGGTCGAGCGCGGGTCGGGCCGGCTGGTCGGCATCATCACCAACCGCGACGTGCGCTTCGCCACCGACCCGAACCTGCGGGTCTATGAGCTGATGACGCGCGAGAACCTGGTCACCGCCGGCCCCGAGGTCACGCCCGACCAGGCGCGCGCCCTGCTGCACAAGCACCGGATCGAGAAGCTGCTGGTGGTGGACGATGCCTTCCGCTGCGTCGGCCTGGTCACCGTGAAGGACATGGACAAGGCCCATGCCAACCCGAATGCGGTGAAGGACGCGATGGGCCGGCTGCGCGTCGCGGCCGCCACGGGGGTGGGCGAGGACGGGCTGCGCCGCGCCGAATTGCTGGTGGCGGCGGAAGTGGACGTGGTGGTGGTCGACACCGCCCATGGCCATTCCCACGGCGTCATGGAGGCGGTGGAGCGCATCAAGCGCCTGTCCAATTCCGTGCAGGTGGTGGCCGGCAATATCGCGACGCCGGAGGGTGCGCTGGCGCTCATCGATGCCGGCGCCGATGCGGTCAAGATCGGCATCGGGCCGGGGAGCATCTGCACCACGCGCATCGTCGCCGGCGTGGGCGTGCCGCAGCTGACGGCGGTGATGGAATCGGCCGCCGCGGCGCGCGAACGCGGCGTGCCGGCCATTGCCGATGGCGGCATCCGCACCAGCGGCGATCTGGCCAAGGCGCTCGCCGCCGGCGCTGATTGCGCCATGATGGGCAGCGTGTTCGCCGGCACGGACGAGGCACCGGGCGAGGTGTTCCTGTATCAGGGCCGGTCCTACAAATCCTATCGCGGCATGGGTTCGCTGGGCGCCATGGCGCGCGGTTCCGCCGATCGCTACTTCCAGGCCGAGGTGCAGGACAGCCTGAAGCTGGTGCCCGAGGGCGTGGAAGGCCGCGTCGGCTACAAGGGGCCGGTCGGCGCGGTGCTGCACCAGATGGTGGGCGGGCTGCGCGCGGCCATGGGCTATACCGGCTGCGGCACCATTCCGGACCTGCAATCCAATGCCCGCTTCCGCCGCATCACCGGCGCCGGGCTTCGCGAAAGCCATGTCCACGACGTGGCGGTGACGCGCGAGGCGCCGAACTACCGCGCCGAAGGGTAGCCGTTCACGACCCTTGGCGCGGCGCGGGCTTCCGGTTCATCCTGGCGTTACAAGCCAGGGAACCACGCCATGCCCGCGCCGGAAGCGGTCGTCTTCGACGCCTATGGAACGCTGCTCGACGTCAATGCCGCCATGGAGGGCCATGCGGCGCGGCTGGGGCCGCGCTGGGCGGCGCTTTCGGCGGAATGGCGGGCCAAGCAGCTCGAATACACCTGGGTCCGCAGCCTGACCGGCGCCGCCCATCATGAGGATTTCTGGCTTTGCACGCGCGATGCGCTCGACTTCGTCCTGGCCCGCAACGGCATCCGCGACCGCGCGCTGGCGCAGGACCTCATGCAGGCCTACCGCGTCCTGCCGCCCTACCCGGAGGTGCCGGCCATGCTGGGCGCGCTGCGTGAAAGCGGCATCGGCACCGCCATCCTGTCGAACGGCACGCCGGGCATGCTGGCCGATGCGCTGGCCGGCGCCGGCCTCGCGCCGCTGGTCGACGAGGTGCTGAGCGTGGAGGAGGTCGGTGTCTACAAGCCCGATCCGCGCGTCTATCGCCTGGCAACGCGGCAATTCGGCTGCCCGCCCGACCGGCTGGTGTTCGTGTCGGCCAATGCCTGGGACGCGCAGGCGGCGCATGCCTACAACATGCGGGTGGTGCGGGTGAACCGCACCGAAGCGCCCGACGAATACGGGCTGGCGGCGGCGGGCGTGCCGGTGCTGACGGATCTCTCTGGCCTGCAAGAATTTCTCGCGTGACCCCATCGGCACGGGTGTCGGCGGCGATCGCGCTGCTGGGGGTTCTGGAGGAACACTGCTTCGCCCCGGGCGCGCGGCGCCGGCCGGCGGATGCGGTGGCGGCGGATTTCTTCCGCGAACGGCGCTTCATCGGCGGCGGGGATCGGCGCGCGGTCGCCGAGCACGCCTGGGGCGTGGTGCGCCAGCGTCTCAGGCTGGACTGGCACCTGGGGCGGATCGGCATGACGCCGACGCCGCGGCTGCTGATGCTGGCGCAGATGCTGCTGACGCAAGGCGGCGACGACCATGGCCGCGCCCGCCAGGCGGTGGAGGCGGCCTTCGACGGCACGCATTACGGCCCGCCCGTGCTCGATGCCGCCGAACGGCGCGCCGCCGCCGCGCTGGCCGGGCGCGCGCTGATCGATCCCGCCATGCCCGACGGCCCGCGGCTGAACCTGCCCGACTGGGTGCTGCCGTCCTTCCGGCAACGCTTCGGCGATGCGTTGGCCGCCGAGGCCGCGGCGCTGGAGGGCGAGGCCCCGGTCGACCTGCGCGCCAACCTGCTGAAGGGCGACCGCGGCCGGGCGGGCGCGATGCTGGCGGCGGATGGGATCGTCTCGACGCCGACGCGGCTGTCCCCCTGGGGACTGCGGCTGCCGGCGCGCCGGCCGATCACCGGCGCCGCTGCCTATCGCGACGGGCTGGTCGAGGTGCAGGACGAAGGCAGCCAGCTGATCGCCCTGCTGGCCGATGCGCGGCCCGGCATGCGCGTGGCGGATTACTGCGCGGGTGCCGCCGGCAAGACGCTGGCGATGGCGGCCAGCATGGGGAACCGGGGCAAGATCACCGCCTGCGACACCTCGGCCGTGCGGCTGGATGGGGCGGCCAAGCGGCTGAAGCGCGCCGGGGTGGACAATGCCGAGCGCCATCTCCTGGCGCCCGGCGACCGCTGGGCCAAGCGGCGAGCGGGCAGCTTCGACCGCGTGCTGGTCGATGCGCCCTGCACCGGCACCGGCACCTGGCGGCGCAATCCGGATGCGCGGCTGCGGACGCAGCCCTTGGACCTCGCCGAACTTGTTGCAGTGCAGCATGATATTCTCGTCAAGGCCGCAGAATTGGTGCGCCCGGGCGGTCGGTTGATCTACGCTACCTGTTCCCTCCTGCCAGAGGAGAATGAAGGGCAGATGGAACGCTTCCTGGCGCAAGGCGGCGAACGCTTCGCGCCGGTCCCGCTCGACGCGCTGTGGGCCGGGCTGGTGCCGGGCGTCGCGCAGCCCTGCGCGGGCCCCTGGCTGACCCTGTCGCCGGCTGGCCAGGGGACGGATGGCTTCTTCTGCGCGGTGCTGGAGCGCGCGGCGTGATCTCAATCCGCCGCGCCCGGCCGGCCGATGCCCAGGCGATCGGGGAAATCCATGCGGCGGTCTGGCGGTCGAGCTATGCCGGGATCCTGCCCAAGGCGTATCTGGCAGCGCTGAGCGCGGAGCGCCTGGCCGGGTTCTACCAGCGCGCCATCCTGGACCGGCGTGAGGGGCATGCGGTGTTCGTCGCGGTGGCGGGGGGGGCGGAGGCGCCCTCCGGCGGGCCGGTGGCCGGGGCAGGGGTGGTGGGCTTCGCGTCGGGCGGGCGGTCGCGCCGGCCCGGCATCGCTGATGGCGAGGTCGAAACGCTCTACCTGCTGGAGGATTGGCGCGAACGCGGCGCCGGGCGGCGGCTGATGCGCGCCATGGGGGCGCATCTGCGCGTCATGGGCTGCCGGTCGGCCATGTTGTGGGTGCTGCGCGACAATCCGACGCGGTGGTTCTACCGCCACCTCGGCGCGCGCGAGGCGGCGCGCGAGGGCATCCGCGTCGGCGGCCAGGCGGTCGAGCAATCGGCCTTCGTGTGGGACCCGATCGAGGCGCTGCTGGCGGCGACGGCGCCGGCGCAGGAGCGCTGACAGCGCCCGATCAGCGCACCACGGGGCCTGTCGCGAAGCCGCCGCCGAACACCAGGTAGATCAGCAGCACCACGAGCAGGATGCCGAGGATGCCGCCGAAGCCCGCACCGCCATAGCGCCCGGACCGGTAGCCGTAGAAGCCGCCGCCACCGAGCACCAGCAGCACGACGATGATGACGATCAGCGTGGTCATGGCGGCTCTCCTTCGCGTCCAGCAATGCAGCGCGCGGCGCGGGCAAAGGTTGCGCGCTGGTGTCTTGCCGGCTCCGCATTCCTGTGCTTCACGCCGCCATGGCCCACCCGACCGCTGATTCCCCCCCCCGCCACGACCGCATCCTGATCCTCGACTTCGGCAGCCAGGTGACGCAGCTGATTGCTCGCCGCCTGCGCGAATCCGGCGTCTATTGCGAGGTCTGGCCCTTCAACAACGCCCCCGAGGAGCGCATCCGCGCCTTCGCGCCGCGCGGCATCATCCTCTCCGGCGGCCCGGCCTCGGTGAATGAGGGCGAGAGCCCCCGCGCCCCCGACGCCGTCTTCACCCTGGGCGTGCCCGTGATGGGTATCTGCTACGGGCAGCAGACGCTGGCGGCGCAGCTGGGCGGCGTGGTCGAGGGGTCGGACCACCGCGAATTCGGCCGCGCCTTCGTGGACGTGACCGGCGAATGCGCCATTACCCAGGGCGTCTGGGCCAAGGGCGCGCGCGAACAGGTGTGGATGTCGCATGGCGACCGCATCACCGCGCTGCCGCCGGGGTTTCGGTCCGTGGCATCCAGCGAGGGCGCGCCCTTCTCGGTGATCGCCGATGACGAACGCCGCTTCTACGGCACCATGTTCCACCCCGAGGTGGTGCATACGCCGCATGGCGCCGCGCTGCTTCGCAACTTCACGCATGGCGTTTGCGGCTGCACCGGCGACTGGACGATGGCCGGGTTCCGCGCCGAGGCGGTGGCGCGCATCCGTGCGCTGGTGGGCACGGGGCGCGTGGTCTGCGGGCTGTCGGGGGGCGTGGATTCCTCCGTCGCGGCGGTGCTGATCCATGAGGCGATCGGCGACCAGCTCACCTGCATCTATGTCGACCACGGGCTGATGCGGGCGAATGAATCGGCGCAGGTGGTCGCGACCTTCCGCGACCGCTTCAACATCAAGCTGATCCATCGCGATGCGTCCGACCTGTTCCTCGGCCAGCTCTCCGGCGTCACCGACCCCGAGGTGAAGCGCAAGACCATCGGGCGGCTGTTCATCGAGGTCTTCGAGGACGAGCAGAACAAGCTCGGCGGCGCGGATTTCCTCGCACAGGGCACGCTGTACCCCGACGTGATCGAAAGCGTGTCGGCGACCGGTGGGCCGAGCGTGACCATCAAGTCGCACCACAATGTCGGCGGGTTGCCCGAGGGCATGCGGATGAAGCTGGTCGAGCCGCTGCGCGACCTGTTCAAGGACGAGGTGCGCGCGCTGGGGCGCGAACTGGGCATCCCTGAGGAGATCGTCGGCCGCCACCCCTTCCCGGGGCCGGGCCTGGCCATTCGCATCCCCGGCGAGGTGACGCGCGAGAAGGCCGACCTGCTGCGCAAGGTCGACAGCATCTACCTGGAGGAGATCCGCGCCGCCGGGCTGTATGACGCGATCTGGCAGGCGTTTGCGGTGCTGCTGCCGGTGCGCACGGTGGGCGTGATGGGCGACGGGCGGACCTACGACATGGCCTGCGCGTTGCGCGCGGTCACGTCCACCGATGGCATGACGGCGGAATTCTATCCCTTCGACATGGGGTTCCTCGGGCGCGTGGCGAACCGGATCGTCAACGAGGTGCGCGGGGTGAACCGCGTGACCTATGACATCACCTCCAAGCCGCCGGGGACGATAGAGTGGGAATAATTTTTGCCCATCCGAGGGTATCCGAAACTACGCCAGAATACGCTCTAACCCACTGAAAAACAGAAATAATAAAGCCATAGCCTATCGATGTCTATCGGTGGGCATGGAACGCGTCTGTCGTATCTGGTGACGGACCCGCCCCCCGTTGATCATCCGGAAAATCGAAAGTACCGTCACAGAGACAGAGGCTCGTGACGGTACTTTTTTCGGCCTAATCTGCTGAAAATAAACAGATATATCCGCCGAAAGCCTCCGAAAAACGCCTGACGGTCTTTTTTTGCGTGGAGGCCCCAAATGTTGACGGATGCAGCACTCAAGTGCCTGAAACCAAAAGCCAAAATGTACAAGGTGACCGATCGTGACGGCATGTACGTGCGCGTCGCACCCACAGGCGGCATCTCGTTCAGGCTGGACTACCGGCTGAACGGCAGGCGCGAGACCGTCCATCTTGGCAAGTACGCCAGAGATGGGATCTCGCTCGCCCGGGCGCGTGAACTGTGCCTGGACGCCAAACGGATGATCGCAGAGGGGCGGTCACCAGCCATCGAGAAGCAGCGGGATAAGCGTCGGATCAAGGAGGCCAAGAGCTTCGGTGAGTTCGGCGAGAAGTGGCTGACGGGCGCGCCCATGGCGGACAGCACGCGCGCCATGCGCCGCGCCATCTTCGAGCGCGAACTCAAGCCCGTTTGGCGGAACCGGTTGTTGACCGAGATAACGCCTGATGACCTGCGCGCTCACTGCGCCAAGATCGTGGAACGGGGCGCGCCGGCGACAGCCATCCATGTGCGGGATATCCTGAAGCAGATCTACGCCTTCGCCATTCTGCATGGCGAGAAGGTCGCGAACCCGGCCGATGATGTCGGTCCTGCTTCGATCGCCACCTTCACGCCCAAGGACCGGGCGCTTTCGCCGACCGAGATCCGCATCATGCTCAAGCAGCTCGAGCATGTCGCGACGTTGCCGACGATCCGTCTCGGCATGAAACTCTACCTCCTCACCATGGTCCGGAAGAGCGAGCTGCAGGACGCGGTCTGGGATGAGGTCGATTTCGAAAACGCCGTCTGGACGATCCCGAAGGAGCGCATGAAGCGATCGAAGCCGCACAATGTCTACCTGTGCCGGCAGACCCTCGACATCATGATTGCGCTCAAGACCTGCGCCGGCAATTCTCGGTATCTGCTGCCGTCCCGCTACGATGCGGACGCGCCGATGTCGCGCGCGACATTCAACCGGGTCACCTACGCTGTCGTCGAACAGGCCAAGAAGGAGGGGCTGCCGCTGGAGCCGTTCACCGTCCATGACCTTCGGCGCACGGGGTCGACGCTGCTCAACGAGCTGGGCTTCAACCGCGACTGGATCGAGAAGTGCCTGGCGCACGAGGATGGGCGTTCATCGCGCGGCGTCTACAACAAGGCCGAGTACGAAGTTCAGCGTCGCCACATGATGCAGGAATGGGCTGACACCGTCGACGCCTGGGTCGAGGGCCGGAAGTATGTTCCGACGCTGTTGCCGACAGTCATGCCGCCTATCGCGCTCGATCCTGCCCTTTGACTGGCCGGGAATGGCGTTTGGTCACATCGGGATGCTGAGCGCGGGCAATCGGTTTCGCGCGCCGTGCCAGCAACCAGGCCTGGACCTCCGCAAGATCCCAGACGATGCAGCGCGGCGACAGCGCGAAACGCCGCGGAAAGTCGCCGCGCTGCTCCATCTCGTAGATCGTGCTGTCGGCCAGGGGCACCATCTCTCGCAGTTGGCGCCGCCTGATGGTCTTCCTGATCTCCAAAGGCTCGCTCTGACCCATTCGCAATCTCCTTCGCGGCTGGCGCTGGCGATTGAGAACGATAGGTGCCGATACCGGAAGTCCCTTCCGCGTGGCGTGCGGCAATTTCGGGCTCTGGCGTAGAAATCGGCGGGTCGTTTTCAGTACTGACAGCGCGGCCGGACAACCGTCAGCCCACAGAATCTGAACAACTCGCCGCACGCGTTCCGCGCCTTAGTTGCGCTGCTCAGATCACGCACCATTTACTGCTCGCACCGGCGAGATGCGATCCGGAAGTCGGCTAGCGACGTAGCAACAATCGAATGTGTGAGACTTAAGGATTTCGTGGGCGGCGGTAGCGAGGAGACGGAGAAGACCCATAATCTGATCGGAACAGTGCTCGGGGGCTGACGGGGCTACGTTTGCAAAGACCTTTGCATCATGGGGAACCATCGTGCCGAGATCGAAGATCGAGCTACGCCATGTGCGTTACATCATCGCCGCCGCAAAAAGCGGTAGCTTCCGACGCGCGGCACAGGACCTCGGCGTCGAGCAGTCGGCGATCAGTCGACGTATCCGGGATGTCGAGGATGAGATTGGCGCCCAACTGTTTCGTCGTCACAGCGCCGGCGTCGACCTTACGGATATAGGCAAGCAGTTCCTGCACCATGCCAGCCCCGGCGCCCACCAGATAAATTCGGCGCTCGAAAGAGCCAGGACGACCGCGGCCAAAGTGCGACACCTCAGGGTCGGCGTCTTCGGGCCGCTGACCACGGGCTTCTTGTCGGAGCTCTTTGGTGCATTTCGGCGAGCGCGACCGGGCACTAGGCTGCGGTTCAGCGAGGCAGGTTCCCCCGAGCTCGTCGCGGCCGTGCGGCGCGGTCAGCTTGACGTCGGTGTCGTCGTCGAAGCATCGCCCGGAAGGGGTTATGAAGTGACGGACCTGTGGAACGAACATGTCTATCTGGCGATGCCGGACGGAGACCCGCTAGCGGATCAAAAGACGGTTCAATGGCGTGACTTGGGAAATCGGCACTTCGTGGTGACCGACTTGCCAACGGGCCATTTCGCAAAGGATTACCTTAGGCGTAATCTCAAGGCCCCACATGACGCTCTGCGTATCGAGCAGTTGTCCGTGACGCGGGAATCGCTGATGCAGATCGTTGCGCACGGCGGAGGCGTCACACTCGCGGGCAGCGCTCATGTCCGGTTCGGCCATTCAGGCATCACCTTCCGCTTGATCGAGGACGCCTTGCTCCGCTACGGCGCGGTTCATTCGAGTGGAAGCCTGCAGAGGGATCTCGAGCGCTTGCTGGCGCTGGCAAAATCCCTATCGGAGAGGGACCATGCATGGTTCGCTCGTCAGCGCCTTATCCGTCCTGAGCATCGGCGCGGGCTGAGCGCTGACCGCCGTCGCGGCGCGCGCGGGCGAAACCCCGATCGGTTGCAATGAAGCGCTCGAGCATGGGTACGATCAGCCTCATTGGGTCGCCAATTGCCTCGCCCTGTTCGCGGCCGAGGGCCGCTGCGTAGGCGACTAGGTCCCGATGCAGGGGCGCAGGGAGTTCAATCGTCACCTTAACCGGCTTGTCGTCGACGATCGGGCCGAGCCTCAGCTTGGTCATCAGAATCCTCCATAGGGTTCGAGCACCAGGTCGCGGGTGACAACGACGCGCACAAGGAATCCCGGCCGGATCGTGAGGGTCGGCGCGACATTGAGCTGCCGTCGGATGATCTGCTGGCCGGCGTCGTTGATCGTGTCCTGCGCACCGTTCCGGATCGCCCGGAGCAGCCGATCCTGATCGTCGACGGCCAGTTCGGCGCCGACCGATAACAGGGTCGAAAGGCCGGCTGCCTTGGCGAGATCCCACCAGTGATAATCAACGCCATCCTGAAGCCCCGCATAACCCTGTGCGTCAGCTCCGGGCAAACGTTCCAGGACGATCGAACGGCCGTTCGGGAGGATGAGCCGCTTCCAGACGAGCAGCACCCGGCGCTGACCGAAGCCGACGTCGTTGCTGTACTCGCCGATCAGTCGCGTGCCCTGCGGCACAAGCAGGGTGCGCCCGGTTGGGCTGTCGTAGACATGCTCCGTCACCTGCGCGGTGATCTGGCCCGGGAAGTCAGACCGGATGCCGGTGATCAGTGCCGCGGGGATGACGGCGCCGGTCTGGAGGACATAGGGCGATGCCGGCCCGACGACGCGATCCGGCGAAACCGTGCGGCGGTCCACGCCCGCATTCAGGAATGCGAGCTGGCGATCCTGTGCCGTGAGTGCACCTGGCTGGCCCGGAAGACCCAGCCCAGTCAGGCTCGGGTTGCCCGGTCCGCCAACTGCGCCAATCGGAGCTGCGACGCGCGCCTCGGTCTGGAAGAAGACGCGGCTTGTTCGGGCCGCTTCTTCCTCCGCGCGCCTGCGCTGCTCGACCGGATCGACGGCGGGCGCTGCCGCCATCGGCGGTGTGACGGGCTGGCCGCGGTTCTGCGCGTCAAGAATGGGGCGTCCGAGATCCCCGGGCAGCGGAGGCCCGAGCACCGGGCCGGTATAGTCACGTGGCAGGCCGGCAAGCCCGTCTGCGGTTCGTCGGTTTTGCGTGGAGTAGAGCTCCTCACTGCCCGGGCCGATATTGCGTGTCTGAAGCGCATAGATGAGCGCGCCACCGACCCCGAGGGCGGCAACGAGACTTATGCCTCCCAGGACCTTGCGCGAGAGTCGGGTGACCTGGGGCGGTTCGGCGCGCAGCCGCATGGGCGCAGCGGCGTCGCCGGAGTGTGTGCCGACCAGCGGTGCGTCGACTTCGCCCTGCGTATCGCGCTCGCTCATGACGCGGGCCTCCCATCGGTGCGAACGATCCGGACCGTCTGCTGGCGCTCGCCACTGCCGAGGCGGAGCTCGGCGGCGCCGAACAGGCGGTCGACGATCAGGATGTTCTGGTGGATCCGGCTGTTGGCGATCTGCGGTTCGCCATCGGCGCCGATGACGAAGAGCGGCGGCATCTCGCCTTGAACGATCCCGCGCGGGAACTCGACATAGACGCGGCGCCCGTCGTCGTAGACCGAGAGCGGCCGCCACGGCGGCGTGTCGCCCGTGAGGCCGTAGCGATAGTTCCGTGCCGCAACGGCCGGGATCACTGGCGTAGCGGGCACTGCCTGTCGCTGCGAGGCGGGCGGCTGCGGATAGGCCCAGGCGACGGCGGGCATATAGGGGCGTTCGCCCGAGCGCAGCTCGATCATGTAGATGCGCCGGTCGGTGGTGATAACCAGGTTCGTCGTGATGTCCGGCCGTGTCGGCTTCACAAGAACATGGACGCGACGGGTGATGCCCGATCCGCTCTCGGTGTCGCCGATGATCCAGCGCGCCGTGTCGCCCGCAGCGATCGGTCCGGCGCCCGTCAGGTTTTCGCCAGGCTCCAGCGCGATGTTGGTGATCTGGCCAGGGGCGGCATAGACCTGATAGAGCGCGCCCTCGCTCCAGGGATAGATCTGGATCGAGTTGTAATAGCCTTCGCGGCGCGGCTCGACCCGCGCGGCGGCATTGGCATTCTCGACACGACCTGTCGGCGACCCCGCGGCAGCGCCACCGCGCGCGGGTGTCCAGGCCGGCGGTGTGTGAAGCGGCCTTGGTGGCGCCTCGGTGACGGCGGCTGGCACAGGGGGAAGCGGCGGCACCTCAGCATCGTAGCTAATCTGTGGCGGCCGGTTGGTCGCGCAGCCGGCGAGCGCCAACCCGGAAATCAGCAAAAGCGCAGAGCCGGATGTACGGAAGCCATAACGAGCAGGTCGACGGAGATGATCTCTCATTGCCCCATCTCCCGCGACCAGTTGATGGCGTAAACATAGATTCCGAGCGGGTTGGCTCGCAGCCGCTCGGCGTCGCGCGGGGGCTGGATCACGATGGTCAGGATCGCCGTCCAGCGCTGTGTGGTGGAAAGCTGGCCGTTCTCGTACTGGCGTTCAGTCCACGCGACGCGGAAGCTGTCGGGCGAAGCGCGGATCACGCTCGACACTTCGACCGACACCTGCTGCTTGCCGACGCGGGTAAAGGGGTCGTTGGCGCGGGCATAGTCGTTGAGGGCGGCCGCGCCGCGGTCGGTCGTGAATTCATAGGCGCGGAGCCAATTTTGCCGCACGACGATGGCGTCGGCCGGGATCGAGCGGACCTGCTCGATGAACCGCGCCAGATGCCAGGCCACCTGCGGGTCGGTGGGGCGATAGTCGGCCTGCGCTGGCGCGACCGCCTGCGCCTGGCCGAGATTGTCGACCTGCACCACCCACGGGACGATGGTCCCGCGCGCCGACTGCCAGACGAGCGCGGCAGCGAAGCCGGCGGAGAGGATCAGGCAGCCGAAGGCCATGAGCCGCCAGTTTCGGGCCTGGACACGCGCTGAGCCGATCCGATCGTCCCAAATCTGCGCCGCGCGCTGATAGGGCGTCTCGGGCTCCGGCGTCTTTCCATAGTGTGTCGCGGGTCGCTTGAAGAAGCTCATGTGCGGTCGCCTCCGGAGAGATTGATGGAAGAGCCGCCGCCGTGGCTGTCGCCCGAGCGGATCGCGTGTGCCGCGAGCGTGACGCCGTGGCTCATGGTCTGCCCACGCCGCATGCGCTGCGCCCAAGCCGGCGGGCTGGCGGCAGAGCCTGTGGCAGCCGGTGCGGCATCATTCGCAACCGTTCCCATGCTCGAAGAGCCGCCGGTGGCTCCGAAACCGCCTTTGACGCCGTCGGCGAAGCTGGAGCGAACGCTTTGCGCGGCCCGGCGCAGCGGAGATGCTGCTGCGCCGCCGGCCGCTCGTGCGACGCCCCCGAGGCCTGACGCGACGCCGGCGGCGCCCGACTGGCCGAGGGAGCCGAAACTGTAGGCAGCGGAGGCGGCACCCGCCGCGGTGGCTCCACCGCGCACGGCAGCGGCGCCGCCGGAAATGGCGCTGGCGCCACCGCGCAGGGCGAGCCCGGCCGCGCCGCCGACAGCCATGGCTGCGCCGCCCGCGACGAGGCCGGTGCCGATGGCGGAACCTGCGCCGAGTTGCGGGCCGCCGGAAACAATGCCGTTGGCGATACCGGGACCGAAGATGCCGAGACCGAGAAGGGACAGCGCCGCCAATACGACGGCCATCGCGTCGTCGATGGTCGGTGGCTGACCGCCGAAACCTGCCGTGAACTGACTGAACAGAGTCGAGCCGATGCCGATGATGACGGCGAGCACCAGAACCTTTATCCCCGACGAGATGACGTTGCCCAGCACGCGCTCGGCCATGAAGGCGGTCTTCCCGAACAGGCCGAACGGGATCAGGACGAAGCCGGCGAGTGTGGTCAGCTTGAATTCGATTAGCGTGATGAAGAGCTGGATCGCGAGGATGAAGAAGGCGAGCAGCACCAGCGCCCAGGCGAAGAGCAAGCAGGCGATCTGGATGAAGTTTTCGAAGAAGGCGATCCAGCCCATCAGATTCGAGATGGATTCGAGCAGTGGCCTCGCCGCATCGAGGCCCGTCTGCGCAACCCGGCCCGGGCGCATCAGGTCCTGAATGGAAAACCCGGTGCCTGACGCCTGAAGTCCGAGGCCTGCGAAGCTTTCGAAGACGATCCGCGCGAGGTTGTTCCAGTTGCCGATGATGTAGGCGAAGACACCCACAAACAGCGTCTTCTTCACCAGACGCGCGATGATTTCGTCATCGGCGCCCCAACTCCAGAACAAGGCGGCCAGCGTGACGTCGATGACGATCAGCGTCGTCGCGATGAACGCCACCTCACCGCCGAGCAGACCGAACCCGCTGTCGATGTAGGAGGTGAAGACTCCGAGGAAGTTGTCGATGACGCCGCTGCCGCCCATGGCTCACCGCCCTTCGTCGGCGCGCTGCGGCGCGGTGCGGGTGCCAAGGAAACGGTCGCGGGTTTCGGCCCAGATGCGCAGACACTCGCTGTCCCGAGCCGCGGCTTCCCCCATCTGCTGGCAGCGACGCTGGCCCTCGCGCAGCGGGTCCGCCGCCTCCTCAAGCTCGGGCGTCGGCCGAATTGCTGGCCTTTCCTCCTTCCGGCTCATCTCGATCGCCGTTGCCGTGATCGCAACAGAGACGAAGATGATCGCGCCCACGCGGGCCAGCGTCTTGCCGTCCATCCCGCCGCCCTCAGTTGCCGTTCGGGAACATCCGGGCGTTGCCGGGCTGATAGCCGGACCCCGGGGTCAGGAACCGGCGGCGCTGTTCACGACCCTGTTCGGCGGCAGCGGCCCGCTCGGCATCGACAAGCGCCTGCGCTCGGCCGTTGGCGGCGACGACCGCGACCAGGTCTGCGAGTTGCTGCGCCTGCAATGCGAGCAGCTGGTTGCCTGCTTGGGTCGCCTGAAGCGCGCCGGTCGCGCCCTGGCTCTGCCCGACCAGAGCCGCCATCTCGGCGCGGTTGGTGTCGATGTTGCCGACGACACCGGCCTGCACGCGGAGTGCGTCCTGAAGGCCGCCGACTGTGTTCTGCCAGCGCGAGCGAGCATCGGCGACGAGCCGCTGATCCGAGGTCGACAGCGAGATGTTGCCGTACTGGCTTTGGAAGGCCTGATCGATCTGCTGCACGTCGAAGGCGATGCGCTGTGCCTGACCCAGAAGCGCTTGCGTGCGCTGCACCGATTGCTGGAGTTGCTGAAGCGAGGAATAGGGCAGGCTCGCGAGATTGCGGGCCTGGTTGATCAGCATCTGCGCCTCGTTCTGAAGGCTCTGGATTTGGTTGTTGATCTGCTCGAGTGCCCGCGCGGCCGACAGGACATTCTGGACGTAGTTGGTCGGATCATAAACGACCCACTGCGCCGCAGCCGGGGTGACGAATACCGGCGAGAGGGCCACGGGCATCGACAGGATGGTTGCGGCGAACAGCGCCGCGCGAGAGCGTCGGATCATCATGGCTTGGGCTCCAGGTTGGTGAGATCGGGGATGAGGTCGGCGGCCCATCCGACATCGCGGGCGCGCAGCCAGGCCGGCAGGAAGCCGTCGCGGCCATGCTCGGCGAGGATCGCCTCGATGGCGGCCTGATCAGCTTTCGAGGATGCCGCACAAAGCGCGAGGGCGACTTCGGAGAGCCCCAGCTCGAACAGCCGGTTGCCGCGTCGCGACTGGCAATAATAGTCGCGCTTGGGCGTGGCCCGGCTGAGGATCTCGATCTGGCGGTCGTTCAAGCCGAAGCGTCGATAGATCGTGGTGATCTGGGGCTCGATCGCGCGTTCGTTCGGCAGCAGCAGGCGCGTCTGGCAGCTTTCGATGATGGCCGGCGCGATGGCGCTGCCGTCGATGTCGGCAAGCGATTGCGTGGCGAAGACGACGGACGCGTTCTTCTTGCGCAGCGTCTTCAGCCATTCGCGCAGTTGTGCCGCGAAGCCGTCATCATCGAGCGCGAGCCAGCCCTCGTCGACGATCAGGAGCGTGGGCCGCCCGTCCAGACGGTCGCCGATCCGATGGAAGAGATACGCAAGGACGGCCGGCGCCGCGCCGCCGCCGATCAGCCCCTCGGTTTCAAAGGCCTGGACCGCAGCTTCCCCCAGCTGCTCGCCTTCGGCGTCCAGCAGCCGTCCGTAAGCACCTCCCACGCAATAGGGTCTCAGCGCCTGCTTGAGATCGTTCGACTGAAGGAGGACGGCAAGGCCTGTCAGGGTGCGCTCGGGGAGCGGCGCAGACGCCAGCGAAGTCAGCGCTGTCCAGAGATGTTCTTTCACCTCCGGCGTGATCGTGACGCCCTCGCGCGCAAGGATGGCGGCGACCCAGTCGGCTGCCCATGCGCGCTCGTGTGTTTCGTGAACGCGCGCGAGCGGCTGAAGGGACACCGACGACGCGGCGCCGTCCGTCAGGCTGCCGCCGAGGTCGTGCCAGTCGCCCCCCATCGCCAGCGCGGCCGCCCGGATCGAGCCGCCGAAGTCGAAGGCGAAGACTTGGGCATCCGGATAGCGTCGGAATTGGAGCGCGATGAGCGCGAGCAGCACGGATTTGCCCGCGCCGGTCGGCCCGACGACCAGCGTGTGGCCGACGTCGCCGACATGCAGCGAAAAGCGAAACGGCGTGCTGCCTTCGGTCTTGCCGTGAAGCAGCGGCGGCGCACCGAAATGCTCATCCCGTTCCGGCCCGGCCCAGACCGCCGAGAGCGGAATCATGTGGGCGAGGTTCAGGGTTGAGATCGGCGGCTGCCGGACGTTTGCGTAGACATGGCCGGGCAGCGAACCGAGCCAGGCATCGACGGCATTGATGGTCTCGGCCATCGCGGTGAAGTCGCGCCCCTGGATTACCTTCTCCACGAGGCGCAGCTTTTCATCGGCGGTGCGCGGATCGGCGTCCCAGACGGTGACGGTGGCGGTCACATAGGCCTGACCGGCATAATCGGCGCCCAGCTCCTGCAAGGCCATGTCGGCATCGGCCGCCTTGTTCGCAGCGTCCGTATCGACGAGCGCTGATGCCTCGTTGGTCATCACCTCCTTCAGGATCGCGGCGATCGACTTGCGCTTGGCGAACCACTGCCGCCGGATGCGCGTCAGCAGCTTGGTGGCGTCCGTCTTGTCGAGGAGGATCGCCCGCGTGGACCAGCGATAGGGAAAGGCGAGCCTGTTGAGATCGTCGAGAATTCCAGGCGTCGTTGCCGTCGGAAAGCCGTTGATCGTCAGCACGCGCAGGTGCGCGGAGCCGAGCTGCGGCTCGAGGCCGCCGGTCAGCGGCTCATCGGCGAGAAGCGCATCGAGGTAGATCGGCGTTTCCGGAACGCGCACGCGGTGGCGCTTCGTGGACACTGTCGCGTGCAGGTAGGTCAGGGTCTCGGCGTCATCGAGCCACCGGCATTCCGGCATGAAACCGTCGACGAGCTGGAGAACCCGGTTTGTGCGGTCAATGAAGGCCGCGAGGGCTTCATGGGGATCGACGCCGGACTGTTGGCGACCCTCGTAGAGCCAGGTCTCGGCCCGTGCGGCGTCCTCGGCGGGCGGGAGATAGAGGAAGGTCAGGAAGTAGCTCGACTCGTAATGCGCGCCGGCTTCCTCGAAGTCGGCCTTGCGCTCGGCATCGACGAGGGCGGAGGCGGCATCGGCGAAGCGGCTTGCCGGATAGGAGGCGGCCTCGTGACGCTGCGCTTCTACAAAGATCGCCCAGCCCGAGCCCAGACGTCGGAAGGCGTTGTTGAGGCGACCGGCGACGGCGACCAGTTCGGCGGCCACAGCGGAGTCGAGATCGGGGCCACGAAAGCGCGCGGTGCGCTGAAAGCTGCCGTCCTTGTTGAGCACGACCCCTTCGCCGACCAGCGCCGCCCAGGGCAGGAAATCAGCGAGGCGGGTCGCGGCGCGGCGATATTCGGCGAGGTTCATCATGGCCGCGCCTCAGACCGCGAGATGACCCGGAATGCGCAGATGCCGGCGGCCCACTTCGACAAAAAGCGGATCGCGCTTTGCTGCCCAAACGGCGGCGAAATGGCCGATCGCCCAGATGAGGAGACCGACCAGCCACAGCCGCAAGCCGAGACCGACGGCGCCGGCGAGTGTGCCGTTCATGATGGCGATGCTGCGCGGTGCGCCGCCCAGCAGGATATGCTCGGTCAGCGCGCGGTGGACCGGAACCGAGAAGCCCGCGACTTCATCGGGATGATGCAGGAGGCCCGCCATCAGACGAGCGCCCCGCCGCCGAACGAGAAGAACGACAGGAAGAAGCTGGACGCCGCGAAGGCGATCGACAGGCCAAAGACGATCTGGATGAGGCGCCGAAATCCTCCGCTCGTGTCGCCGAACGCCAGCGTCAGGCCGGTGACGATGATGATGATCACCGCGATGATCTTGGCGACCGGCCCCTCGATCGACTGCAGGATGGACTGCAGCGGCGCTTCCCAAGGCATCGAGGAGCCCGATGCATGAGCAGCGGGCGCCAGAAGAAAGCTGAGGGTCAGCGCCGTGGCGGCGGTCGCGAGGCGCTGACGGCCGCGCGCGATGTGTCGGATCATGCGGGATCTCCTTGTGGGTCTGGAGGCTGGGTTGCAGGGGAAAGGCGGTAGTCGGTGCCCGCTGCGAGCCCATCGACGCGGGCGAGTTCGGCAAGGCGCCGCGCGCTGCCACGACCGGACAGCACCGCCACGAGGTCGATGGTCTCGGCGATCAGCGCTCGGGGGACGGTGACGACGGCTTCCTGGATGAGCTGCTCGAGGCGGCGTAGCGCGCCGAGCGCAGTGCCCGCGTGGATCGTGCCGATCCCGCCCGGATGCCCGGTGCCCCAGGCCTTCAGGAGATCGAGCGCCTCTGACCCACGCACCTCGCCGATCGGGATCCGATCCGGCCGCAGCCGGAGTGAGGAGCGCACCAGGTCGGACAGGGTCGCGACGCCGTCCTTGGTGCGCATGGCGACGATGTTCTGCGCCAGGCATTGCAACTCGCGGGTGTCTTCGATGACGATGACGCGGTCGGTCGTCTTCGCGACCTCGGCCAGCAGAGCATTGGTCAGGGTGGTCTTGCCGGTGCTGGTTCCGCCGGCCACGAGGATGTTGGCGCGCGATGCGACCGCCTGCCGGAGAATGGCGGCCTGGTCTGCCGTCATGATGCCGGCCGCGACATAGTCGTCGAGCGTGAAGACGGCGACGGCGGGCTTGCGGATCGCGAAGACCGGAGCCGTCACGACCGGCGGCAGCAGGCCCTCGAAGCGCTCGCCGGTTTCGGGCAGCTCGGCCGAGACGCGCGGCCGACGGTCATGCACCTCGGCGCCGACATGATGGGCGACGAGGCGGACGATGCGTTCGCCATCGGCCGCGGAAAGTCGCTCTCCCGTATCGGACAGCCCGTCAGTGAGCCGGTCGACCCAGAGCCGCCCATCCGGGTTGAGCATGACCTCGACGACTGTAGGGTCTTCCAGGAATCGGGCGATCGCAGGCCCCAAGGCGGTGCGCAACATGCGTGCGCCGCGTGAGGCTGCTTCCGATTGCTGATGGTTGACCGTCACATCGTCCCCGTTCGCTTGCGGGCCTGCGCGACGCGCGGCCCTGGATCGGGGATGAGTAAGAAACGCAGGAATTGAGGCGTTGCAACAACGCTCAGGGGGTCATCGTACTGTGGCGAAGAAAGACAGGTGATTGGCGGACCCGCGTCGAGCCACGGCAGCGTATGAGGCTCCCGATCGGCACGTTTTCCCGAGCGGGAATAATTCAGGTCCGGGAGCTACCCCGAGACGCAGGCTTTCCCGAGCGGGAAATTCTGATAGACATTCTTCAGGAATCCATGATACTTTCCCGTTCGGTAAAAATCATGGCCAGACGCAACCTCACTACCGCCGAGATCGGCGACATTGTCCGGACAACCCGCAAGGCCGCTGGCCTGCGGCAGGACGAGCTTGCCGGCGCAGCTGGCGTCGGCCTGCGCTTCATCGTCGATCTCGAAGCGGGCAAGCCGACCGCGCAGATCGGCAAGACACTTCAGGTCCTAGCAGCGTTGGGCTGCTCGCTCGATATCACACCGCCGCCCGATCCAAAAGGAGCGCGGAAGGGATGACACGCACTCTCGATATCTGGTGGGACGGGCGCCTGGTGGGTCATCTGACGCAGGACAAGCACGGTGAACTCGGCTTCGCCTATGCGCGGGCTTGGCTCGACGACGAGGCGGCGCAGCCGTTATCCGCCTCACTGCCAAAGCAGACGGAGCCGTTCAGTCGTCGCGAGTGCCGCCCGTTTTTCGGCGGTCTCTTGCCGGAGGAAAGCCAGCGCGACGCCGCGGCTCAGGCACTCGGCGTGTCGCGCGCCAATGATTTCGCCCTTCTTGATCGCCTCGGCGGCGATGTGGCGGGCGCGCTCCAGCTTCTGCCGCCCGGTGAAGTACCGACCGCTCCGGGCCCCGATCAACGGCCAACCCCGCTCGACGATGCAGGCTTGATCCGGGTGCTGGACGCGCTGCCCGTCCGCCCATTGCTCGCGGGCGAGGAAGGCTTGCGGCTCTCTCTCGCTGGCGCCCAATCGAAGGTGCCGGTGGTTCTGCTGGAAGGCGCAGTGGCGTTGCCTGCGCCGGGCCAGCCCACGACGCATATTCTCAAGCCCCCGATATCCCGCTTCACGGCCACGACCGAGAACGAGGCGTTCGTCATGCGCCTTGCCGCCGCAATCGGCCTCGACGTCGCGCCGGTGGAAGCGCGCATCGTTCAGGATCGAACATTTCTGCTGGTCCAGCGCTATGACCGCGCCATCGGCGACGATGGCATTGTGCGCCGGATCCATCAGGAAGATTTCTGCCAGGCGCTCGGCGTACCACCGGAGACCAAATATGCCAGCGAAGGCGGCCCGACCTTCAAGGATTGCTTCGCGCTGCTCCGCCGCGTCGCCGCCAGGCCCGCCGTCGACGTGCTGAAGCTTCTCGATGCGGTGATCTTCAATGTCATCGCCGGGAACGCCGACGCACACGGCAAGAATTTCTCGATCCTCTACGACGCCGAAGGCCCGCGCCTCGCCCCGCTCTATGACCTGCTGGCGACCGTTGCCTATCCCGATCTCTCGCCGAAATTCGCCATGAAGATCGGGAAACGGGCGACGCTTGCCGAGCTGGACGCGAAGGGGTGGGCAGCGTTCGCCGCCGACGCGGGTATCGGCCTGCCGCTCACAAGAAGACGGATCGTGGAGATCAGCAACGCCGTCCTTGAGAAGGCAACTGTCGCGGCGGCGGAGCTTTCGCGTTCAAAATTGGACATAACTGCGGTCGAGCAGTTTGCCGCCATGATCCGAGGTCGCGCGGAGCGCATTGCTTTGACGGCTGCAGAAGCCGCTTACTGAGCTGGTCGGCCCGGAGCCTAACAGATAGGCGGTTTGTGCAAGGCGTCCCCTCTCCAGGAGTGGAAAAACTTTATGAGAATGCAGCCAATCGGTTCGTCATTCGCTTGGTTACTTGATCGACAAAATGATTGTCTGGGCATGTCAGTGTGCTGTTCGCACAATAGGCAGAAGCAGAAACCCAAGCCTTTCGGTTGATCGCTCTGTGTCGAGCCACTGGATGTGGGAGCTTCATCTCGGCCTCCGCCGCTCGTCGTCTAGACAACGTGAATGACGAAGGGATCGGCTTTGTTCCCTGAGTCTAAACGAAAAGGAAGCGCTCTCGCCTCAGGCGTGATCCTGCGAAATGCCCGAGGAATCCGAGATCTTCGGACCGCCATTCGAATTTTGGTTCACGGCTGCGCTCGGCCGGACGGCAATACCTTGACACGCGATCCCGGTTTCATGAATTGTGGGTACTTGCAAGTACCGAAGCGTGAGCATGCAAAATGCCTGGCACCGTCACCGCCTTTGCCGATTCCCCTGACCGCGGGCGCGGGCTGGCGCGCGATTTTCGCGTGCGGTGGACGCTGGAGGAACTCGGTGAGACCTGTGACGTCCGGCTTGTCGCTTTTGCCGAGCTCAAGACGCCGGACTGTGGATCGGCATGGAAAAAGGACCCCGCTGAAGGGGTGATCGGCGTCCAAACGGGACCCCTTTGGTGATGGGGTTCACGCTGGTTCCTGGGATGACCGGGGGCCTGTTTCGGGATGCTGGTGGTG
>JAESGX010000122.1_pt1 | contig 78461 bp, 73 predicted proteins | sample 9269801 | NCBI WGS metagenome assembly JAESGX01 (sample SAMN16773122, study PRJNA677054) | algae metagenome | isolation source: Pleurocapsa minor GSE-CHR-MK-17-07R and co-occurring heterotrophs from wet... | place: USA: Lower Calf Creek Falls, Grand Staircase Escalante National Monument, UT ... | reverse complement strand
GGCCGGCGGGTGCGAGAATTTCGGCCAGAGCGTCGGAAACCCCGGCGGCCATGCCACGCCCTCCACAGACCATCACCCGCGCCCCGTCCCGGATCATCCGGGCGACCTGTGCCGCCTCGTCGCGCAGGGCGTCCTGGACGTAGTGGGGCCTGGCGCCACGGGAGACCGCCGTGACCAGGCGCGCGAGGCGCCCCTCGCCCTGCCAGGCGGTGAGATCTTGCTGGTAGAGGAAGTCGCTGTCGGGATGACGCATTCCGAAGACGAGCAGGATCGGGCGCCGCTGATTGTTGCCGCGGACGATGCCCGCGAGCGGACCGATCCCGGTGCCGGCCCCGATCAGGATCAGCGGCCTCGACTGTCGACCGGCATGAAAGCCCGGGTTGCGGCGCAGGAAGGCCGCGACATGGTCGCCCGGCTGCAGCGCCATGAGCTGGCCGGAACACAGCCCGCCCGCCTGCTTCTTCACCACGATCTCAACGAAGCCGTCGCGGCTCCCCGAGGCGAGCGAGTAGAAGCGCGGAACCGTCGAACCTTCCGGCAGGATGCCAAGCAGGTCGCCCGCCTGGAAGCGGCTGACCCCATGCCCCGTCAGGCGCCGCCAAGCCGACATTTCCGGGACGGCAAAGCGCAGGATCGCCGTCGGCGCCTGCACCTCGGCCCCGTAGTCGCGGCGCGAAATCAGCGTCAGCGGATCCGCGGCGGGCGGCACGGGCTGATGGGCGAGCTCCAGCGGGATGCCCAGGGCTGCGCCGAGCGACCGGCCCCACCGGGCGAAGTCCTGCGGCGACTGCCGGTCGACCGTGTCGTAGGGCAGGAGCCGTTCGAAGCCCTTGGCCTCGACGGCGTCCGCGACGTCCCGGGCGAAGGCGCAGAAGGCCGGGTAGTTGCGGTCGCCGAAGCCCAGGACGGCGAACGACGCCGCGGGCACCGCATCGAGCCCGGTCAGCCGGTCGAGAAAGCCCTTGGCAGAGGCGGGCGCGCTGCCGTCGCCATAGGTGGCCGCCAGGATCAGGAAACGTTGCGCCTTGCCGGAGCGCGCCGGATCGAAGGCCGACATCGGGGCGACATGGACCGTCTGGCCGGCTTCCGTCAGCGCCCCATGCAGGGTCGCCGCGAAGCTCCAGGTGCTGCCCCCCTCGCTGCCCACCAGGATGATGGTTTCGGCCCGGCCGGCGGCGACGTTGCCGCTGATCCTCGGACGCGCACGCCGCCCTGCCAGCCATACCACCACACCGGTGACGCCCATGACAGGCATCCCGAGGGCCATCAGCCCGAGGGCCAGCCCCAGTGTGGCGGCACCTCGACCGGTGTGCAGCATGTAGACGGTTTCCGTCACTTGCTCCGAGGTCGTCAGGTCGACCCAGCCGAGCAGCGTGCCGGTGCCCTGGTCGAGATATCCCGTGCCCCGGTCCGTCTTCAGCGTGAAGACGTCCGTCGCGTCGCCGGGATAGGGGAAGGACAGTTCGCGAAATTCAGCGACCGGGGTCTGAGCGAGCACGTCCATCCTGCCGAGGGCGGCGCCGACCTGACCGCTGACGTGGGTCGGAACGGGCGCCGCGGGAGCCGTCGCCGTCGGCAGCAGCCCGAACGTCGAGGCCGTCATCCAGAGCGCCGTCGCCGACGAAAGCAGCAGCCCGGCAACCGCGATCCTGGCGATCTCGACGTGCAGGCGGCCCGAAAACGGGCCACGCAGTCGCGCGAACCAGCGCCGCCAGCCGCCCGCCCGGCGCGCGACGAGCACGGCACCGGACAGCGCCAGGATCAGCATCGCCGCCGCGCCCGCCGCCATGGCAAGACGGCCGGCATCGTCGAGAAAGAGCGACCGGTGCAGGTTCGTCAGCCAGCGTTCGGTCTGGTTGGGATCTGCCGACGCCACGCCCTGGCCGGTGTTCGGGTCGATGACGGCGGCCCCCGGGGTGCCGGCGTCGAACCAGTAGGCGATCACCCGGCCGGAGGGGGCGCGGCGGATCTGTTCGACGCCGGGGTAGGCGGTGCGAATGCGTTCGGCGAGGACGGCGACGGACAGGCCCGCCTCCGTCCGGGGGGCCGCGAGGCGTTCGGCCGCGGGAAACACCGACAGCGCCGCCCCGCTGAGCGCCAGGATCGTCAAGAGGACCAGGGCCACCAGCCCGGGCCAGCGGTGCAGCGTGCGGATCATGGCCCCGGTCCCTCACATCTCGTAGGTGAAGCTGGCGACGTAGCGACGCCCGCCGACAGGCGTTCCGGCACCCTCCGTCGTCAGCGGCACTGCGATCTCGTTCGGGCTATCCCGCATGTTCTCGACGGCGGCGTCGACGTGCACCGTGTAGCCTGCGTCGAACAGGGCATCCGCCAGATCGAGCGTGATCTTGAGCGTGCGGCCGGCGCCGATGCTGGCGCCGGAAATGCCGTTGATCTGGGCCGGGTCGCCGTTGGTGGCGCGGTACCAGTCGGAGAGGTGCTGGTAGTACTTCGACTTGCCACCGGCCATCCACAGGCTGCCGGCATAGGCGCCCTGGGCGTCTGTCACATAGAGGACGAGATAGGCACCATCGCCGCCGTAGTTGTTGAGCGTGGTGGTCAGCGTGACCGGCCGCGCCATCGCGAGGCCGGGAAGCGTCAGCGCCGTCGTCAGCGCGAGCGCAGCGAGAATGGATTTCATGGGGAGTTCACCTCTTTGACCGGGTAGGGGGACGGGGACGGGAAGGGATCAGTTCACCAGCGCCTGCGGGGCGGCACCGTTGCCGAAGAGCCCGTTCTGCGGGGGCGTGACCGAGCCGGCCGGAGCCGGATTGATCGCGCCGCGGCCCGCACCGTCGTCATCATCGTCGTCCTCGTCGTCGCCCGAACGCTTGGGACGCTCGTCGTCCTCGTCGACCTTGTCGTCGTCGTCGCTCTCGTCGCCGTCATCGTCGTCGCTGACGAGCACGAGAGGGAGCGCCGCCTGTCCGCCGGAGAAGGCCGCCGCGACGGAGCGTTCGTCGGCGTCCGGCCCGGCGCTCACCGCGCTCCAGGCGGACAGTCCGACGGCGGCGACGAGGGCCGTGGTGGCGGCGAGAATGGCAAAAGTCTTCTTCATGGCGCGTGTCTCCGATGAACCGGTGAGGTCAATCTGGAGCCGCAGCCTGAGGTCTTCCTGACGGCCGTGAGGTTTCTACTTCAGCTTTGCGTCAGGAACGAAAAAGTCCCGTCTGGGACGGGACCGTTGTCTTGCGTGCAAAGGGCCGTTGGCAGGAGGCAGGAGCGGCGCGACGAGTGCGCCCCGTTCATCCGGTGCCCGTCCGGACCGGGCGAAACCACCAGAGGTGGGCGGTCCGCGGGACGACGCGTGTCATCTCGGCGCGTCAGTCATGGCTTCCATCAGGACCGCGGACATCGTGACCGGCGTCGTCTTTCTCAACTTCGATCTCGATCACCTGAAGGGTGGCGGGATGAACCTTCACTTCGATGCGGCGGCCCCCGGCGTCGCGGCCGTCGATCTCGTAGCAGCCGTCGTCGATCTTGATCCGGCGTATGGTCCAGCCGTTCTCCTTGGCGAGCCGCGCCACGGCTTCCCGCGGCTGCCAGTCCGCCATCGGGACGAAGCAGTCGTCAGAGGCCAGGGCCGCTCCGATCGGGACGGCGACGAGAATCGATAGAATCGCTATCGTCTTCATCATGGAAGAAAGTCCAGGTAGCGATCGTCGAGGCGATCGTCGTGCGTCGAGGCGATCGTCGTGGCGATCATCGTGTCAACCATCTTGATCCGACCATACCCAGGTATGCTGACGGGATCCTGAAGCTTCGGACCCGTGGCCGTCAGCCCTGCGTCAGACTGGGCGGACAAGGGTGCACGGGAACCGGGGGAAACGAGAAGCCATGCGCATCCTGCTGATCGAGGACGACACCGTTCTGGGGGGTGCGGTGCGCGATCAGATCGCCGGCGACGGCCAGTCTGTCGACTGGGTCACCCGCCTCGATGTGGCGGCCGATGCGATGGCCGTCGCAGGCTATGATCTGCTTCTCCTCGATCTCATGCTGCCGGATGGTCGAGGGATCGGATTTCTCAGGGCAATGCGTTCCAGAGGGGATGTCACCCCGGTGATCATCCTGACCGCGCTCGATCAGGTTTCCGACCGGATCGAAGGGCTGAACGCCGGTGCGGACGACTACCTCGTCAAACCGTTCGATCTGGCGGAACTGTCGGCCCGGATAGGCTCGGTCGGCCGCCGCTATTCGGGCAACCCGAGCCCGATCCTGAAACACGGTCCGCTCGACATCGACCTTTCATGCCGCACTGTTCGTCGCGATGGGAAGCCGATTCCGCTGACCGCCCGCGAGTGGGCCCTCTTCGAAGCATTGCTTTCACGCCCTGGCCAGCTTCTGTCGAAGCCGCAACTCGAAGAAAAACTCTATGCCTTCGACACCGAAATTGAAAGCAACACGATCGAGGTTCATGTCAGTCGGTTGCGCAAGAAGCTCGGGTCGGAGGTCATCGAGACCGAGCGCGGCCTCGGCTACAGGCTGGGGTCGCGATGACTTGGCCGCACAGCCTTCAGGCGAGGCTGGCGCTGTCACTCGGCGTCTTGTTGACGGTCCTGTGGATCGCCGCTGCGGTGGCGACAGCGGCCATCCTTCGACACCAGATCGACGATGTCTTCGACTCTGCGCTTCAGGAAACCGCTCAGCGCCTTTTGCCGCTCGCCGTTCTGGATATCGTTGGTCGTGAGGACGACGGCGTCACCCAGCGGCTCGGTGCGATCCGCGCGCACGATGAGTTCTTCACCTATGTGGTCCGCGACGCCGAGGGGCGGATCCTGCTTCAGTCGCACGCGGCAGACCCTTCGATCTTTCCTGTCTATGACGGATCGGGTTTCCGTCTGACCGCAGCCTATAGACTTTACAATGAGGCTGCCCTCCAGGGCAGCATCCGGATCAGCGTGGCCGAGCCGCTGGATCAGCGTGCGGCCGTCGCGCGCGACATCCAAATGGTGCTGGGCCTGCCGATCCTGGTCGTGATCCCCATCGCACTTCTGACGATCGTCCTCGCGGTGAGGGCGAGCCTCGCACCCCTCCGGCGCTTTCGGGAGAGCCTTGAAACGCGCAGCGTGCGGGATCTCTCGCCGGTCCCGGCGGGGGGTCTTCCCTCTGAGATCGGCCCCTTGGCTGGTTCACTCAACCATGTGCTTGGCCGGTTGAAAGAGGCGTTCGAAGCCGAACGCAGCTTCGCCGCGAATGCCGCCCACGAATTGCGAACCCCACTCGCAGGAGCGATCGCGCAGGCCCAGCGTCTCAGGTCGGAAACGAGCGAGCCGGCAGCGGAGGCGCGCGCCGCCGATATCGAGGCGACGCTGAAACGGCTCACGCGCCTGTCCGAACGGCTCATGCAGCTTGCCCGTGCCGAGGGCGGGCGGCTTCGCCTCGATCGAACCACGGATCTGAGGATCGCCGCCCGTGTCGTCATCGAGGATATCGCGCGAACGGGAGCGCCCGGCCGCATTGCGCTGACGCTGCCGGAGACTGCGGTGATGTCGGATCTCGATCCCGATGCCTTCGGAATATTGTGTCGAAACCTGGTGGAAAACGCGCTGCGTCACGGTTCGGAAACCGCACCGGTCGAGGTGACGCTGACCTCGGCCGGGCAGTTGATCGTCGCCAACGAGGGGCCCATGCTGGCCCCCGAAACTCTCGACCGCCTGACATCGCGCTTCGAGCGCGCCGGAGCCAGCACCGACGGCAGCGGCCTCGGCCTCGCCATCGTCGCCGCCATCGCGGATCGCATTGGAAGCCCTCTGGTTCTGAAATCGCCGCGACGGGGTGCCGCCTCGGGGTTCGAGGCGACCGTCGGGTTGCCCGCAGACGGTTCGAACCCGTTCACGCTGCCCGGCACTGCCAAGCCCTGACCCGAACCTCGGCGATTGAGCGGCATGGCGTCTCCAGACCCCTGCGGGAGCCGCGGCCGGCGTTGATGGCGGCGTGGGCGGTGGGCTGTGCTACGACACTAGCCGCCCCGCACCGGAATGAACCCGGCCTGGCTGCAATGCCGGTGAAGCGCGGCGTCTATCGCTTGCGCCAGGCCGGCGGCGATGGCGGGTCCGTGAGGAGGGCCCGTTCCTGCAGTTGGAGTTCTGTCCGGTCGACCGTCAATCGCTCTGGTATCAAGCGCTAGCGCATATTCTCGTCGGTCGGATTGGATTGGTCTGCGCAGGACACTCTCCAGGAGAGTCAGGTTCTGACGGACAGAGTATTGTCAACGACGAGGGTCTCTCCATTTACAAAACTTGCCGCGTCGCTGGCAAGAAACAAAACGGCCTCGGCAATTTCTTCGGCATTGCACATGCGACCTTGCATGGCGCGGATGTCTTGCTCTGTCACATTGACATTCAAGGCGCGCAGCAGGTCCAACTCCCGTAGGCCGTGGCCGGTGGCAATGAAGCCGGGTGCTACCGCATTGCAGCGCAAACCCGCGTCCCGGTACTCCGTGGCGATGGCCTTTGTCAGCATCTGGCAGGCCGCCTTTGTCGTGCAGTAGGCAACCTCCATCGGCGTTGCCAGACTAGCGGACACGGAAGAGGTATTGACGATCGTTCCGCCGCCTGCTGCCAGCATCAGGGGGAGAACGGCCTGTGTCGCGACGAACATCGAGTGGACATTGATGTCGAAGAGGCTGCGCCATTCATCCAGCGTGGTGTCGTGGAACGGCTTCACGATCAGCGTACCGGCGTGGTTGAAAAGCACACTCGGGGTGCCGAAGGCCGCAGCACTGGCCTGCACGGCCGCTTTCAAGGCGTCAGGTTGGGCAACGTCGGCAAGGAAGAACCGCGTGCTGTCCGGCCGGGAGCGATGCAGATCGGCCGCAAGGGCGCTGCCCTCCGTCGCCGCCCTGTCGATGATCGACACCTGTGCGCCCTCGGCATGAAACATCCGGACGGCTGCCGCGCCGACGCCCATTGCCCCACCCGACACGATCACATGGCGGCCTGCAAACCGCGCCTGTCTGGTCATCGTCTTTCTCCGTTCTGGCCTGACCTGCGTACAAGGCGGGCGCGCAGAAGATCGTCGAACTCGCGCGTACCCATTACGCCAGCGGGACGGAGCACCATACACAGCACGATCACGACGCCCAGAACCAACCCGGAGAGGCCGAACATCTGTGGTAGCTGCAAGCCGGAGAGGACGAGGCCGTTTTCCAGCATCTGGATCAACTCGATCGCGATCTGAATGATCGCGGTCCCCACGACCACGCCCGACACCGTGCGCATGCCACCGAGGATCAGCATGGCGATGGTCAGGAAAACGTAGCTGAAGTAGAACGATCTCGCGCTGATGGTGCCGATGAAGAAGACATACATCATGCCTGCCGCAGCCGAGATCAGCGCGCCCAGAACCCATGCCGCCAGACGCCGCCGCGCGACACTGACACCCATCGATCGCGCGGCCAGGAGATTTTGCGAACTGGCGCGCAGTTGCACACCCCAGGGGCTGTCGCGGAACAACCGCGCAAGCACCAGAACGACAGTGACGATCAGCAGTGCCCAGGGCAGCGTCATGAACTGCGGCACGCCGTAGAAGGCGGTGTTGCCCTTGAACAGGTCCGTCCAATGTATCAGCACGGAATGGACAACGATCTGCAGGCACAATGTCAGGATGTCGGCGCCGATGCCAGACACCCTTGAGATCACGAGGCCGGTCAGGGTTGCCAGTACCAGAATTGCAAGCAAAGCAAGGATCACCGCAGGTAACGGATGCAGCTGCAGCGTTGCCAGACCCCAAGGCGCATTCGGAATGATCAGCGCCTTCATTGCAGGTGGTGTCGTCAGAATCGCGACGAAATAGGCCCCAAGAGCGACCCAGACAGTATGACCGAAATTCACGATCAGCGCATTGCCGGTAAAGACCTGTAACCCCGCCACGACCACAATCGCAACCAGCCCGGCATAAGCCAACCGCTCGACATAGGCCGGGGCAAAGAAAAGGACGAACGCGCCGACGACCAGGACGGGCAGCGCGGCGATCAACCCGCCGATGACCGACCGCCGCCAGCCGGTAAGCGCCAGAAGACGGATCATCGTTCCTTGTCTCCCAATTCGACCGTGGTGCCGAGGATCCCTTGTGGACGGGCGACCAGAAGCAGGGCGATCAGCGAGAAGACGACCGCATCCTTCAGGCCCCCCATGGATTGCGGCAGCAACAGCAAGATCCCGACTTCGAGGAAGCCGAGAACAAAGCCGCCCAGGACCGCGCCACCCAGCGAGCCGAAGCCGCCGATGACGCAGGCCACAAAAGCCTTCAGCACCGGCATGAATCCCATGTCCGGCTCGATCGAGCCGCGCCGGGCCACGATGAAGACAGCGGCAATTCCGGCAAGCAGACCCGAGATCGCAAAGGCCGTGGCAATCACCCGGTTGGCGCGCAGGCCCATGAGCCGCACGGTATTGAAGTCACGCGCTGCGGCCCGCATTGCGAGACCCAGTGTTCTGCGACGCAGAAAGACCAGAAGCACCGAAATCGCCGCCAGCGTTACCCCGATTTCCAGAAGCTGAAGCAATTGCACCTTCAGCCCGGCCAGTTCGACGGTGCGGTTCAGCCCACCGAAGATCGGCAGCGGGCGCGGGCGGGGCGAAACGAACAGTAGAAAGGCGTTCTGCACAATGATGGAGACGCCGAAGGCGGTCAGAAGTCCTGTCGCTACGGGTGCATGGCGGACCGGGCGGAACGCCACCCGTTCAAACAGGATCGCCCCCAGGACAGCAGCCGCGATGGCGACCAGCGCCACGACTGCAGGATTGTCGATGCCGACGAGGATCAGGAAGAAGGCCGCATAGCTCGCGATCGCGATGATTTCGCCATGCGCAAAGTTCACCAGCCCCATGAGCGAAAAGACAATGGCAAGACCAAGGGCGATCAGCGCGTACTCGGCCCCGAAACTGGCGGCATTCAGGAATTGCTGCAACGCGTAATCCATCGCTACGCCCCCAGATAGGCGGCAGCAAGATTGCCGGTGGCCAAGAGGTCGGCGGCGTCGCCCATAAGCGCAATCTGGCCGTTGGCAAGCACAAAGGCCCGGTCGGCCACGCGCAGCGCCTGGGTTGCGTTCTGTTCGACGATCATCAGCGTCAGGCCGCTGGCCTTGAGCGTGGCAATCCGGTCGAAGATCTGCGCGACGATCAAGGGGGCAAGCCCAAGCGACGGCTCGTCCAGAATCAGAAGCCTTGGACCCGCCATCAGCGCCCGTCCGATCGCCAGCATCTGCTGTTCGCCCCCCGACAGCGTGCCCGCCATTTGCGCGCGCCGTTCGGCGAGCTTCGGAAACAGCGTAAAGACCTGGTCCGCCGCTGCATCCCGGGCGACGCGACCAGACAGCAGTGCCCCGCCAAGCGTCAGGTTTTCAGCCACCGTCAGGTTTGCAAAGACCCGCCGCCCCTCGGGCACCAACGCGATACCAAGGCGCACCCGGTCCTCGGTTGGCAATCCCGTCAGGTCGCGCCCGTCAAAGGTGATGCGCCCCACGCCGGAAGCCAGACCCATGACGGCGAGGAGTGTCGAGCTCTTCCCCGCCCCGTTCGGCCCAAGCAGGGCCACCGCCTCACCCGCCTTGACGGAAAGCGACAGGTTGCGCACGGCCGTGATCGGTCCATAACGGACGCTGAGATTGTCGATTTCCAGCATTCTATCAAAACGCTTTCCAGGAAGAGGCGGGCTGCCCGGACCTGTCCGGACAGCCCGGAAGTTCACTTTGAATGCGGCAGGAAACTTGGCGTGTCGTAGGAAACGACGACCCGCTTGCCGTCCTGAAAGCCGATGATCGGCACGGCCCGGCTCGGCCATGTGCCTTTTTCGGTGAATGACAGCGAACCGCCCGTCATCAGGTCAAAGCTCTCTCGGGCGCGGAGCGCGGCCTGGATCGCCTTGCCATCGGTCGTGGTGCCCGCATCCTTGGCGGCTTCGACCAGAATGCGGATCATGTCGCCGCCGAGCGCGTCGAAGATGCCGTTTACCCGGTAGCCGCGATCCTTGCAGGTCTGCACGAACTTGGCGGCCTCGCTATCCGGCAAGACCGGGACATGGGTGGCGAACATGATATGCGACAGTACATCTGGACTGCCAGCCGTCGCCTCGAGCGAAGGGTCGTCGAAGCCGTCGCAACCCACCACCAGACCCTCATAACCCGCGGAGACAAGTTGGCGGGCCAGGATGCCGACATCTGGCACGATCGAGCAGATATGCACGACATCGGGCACCGGCGACATCGCCATGATCTCGGTCACCTGGGGTGACCAGTCGGCTGTTCCGATGGAATGGTTGAGCTTGGCGATGACCTTGCCGCCAAGCGCCTCGAACGCTTCACCGAACCAGACGGGGGTTCCTGCCGTCCAGGATCCAGCATCTTCAGAGGTCATCAGAACCGCGTTCCGCGCGCCCTTGGCATAGACTGCGCTGGCCAAGGCCGACGCGCCGACATCGTCCGGCACGACCCCGGCGGTGAAGTTCGTCAGACCGGCCTCATGCATTTCGACTTGGGTGATCTGCGGCGAATAGACAATCGCACCAAAGCCCTGCGCCATCGCGGCCATCGGGATCAGACTGTCGGGGAAGGGCGTCCCGTGAACGATGACCGCACCGGCATCAAGGTATTTCTGTGCCAGCGACAGCGTCAGCTGCGGGTCAGAGCGCGAATCCTCCATCATGATCTCGACTTTTACGTCGCCGGCGGCTGCGGCCTCGTTGATGATCTCGGCCATGCAGGCGGCGCCGTTGCCTTCGCCGTAGGGGGCGTAGTCGCCGGTCATAGGGTTGGCGAGGCCGATCTTCAGCACCTCGGCCGAGGCCGACCCGGCAAGGACAAGGGTCGCGGTGGTAGCAAGCAGAATCCTCAACATCTCAACTGTCCTCTCTGGTGGGTGATGGCCCGGTTTGGCGGGTCGTTTGCTTGGGTGGACGCCGGGGTCAGGCGGGGGCGCCGAGGTAGACCTCGATCACCCTGGGGTCGTGGCGCACTTCACGCGCGGTGCCCTCGGCAATCTTGCGGCCCATGTCGAGGACGGCGATCCGCTCGCACAGGCCCAGGATGAAATGCAGGTCGTGGTCGATGACGATCAGGCCGACGCCGTGCCGGTCGCGGATGCTGCGAATGGCGATGGCGAGCGTTGCCGATTCCGCGTCATTCATGCCGGCGGCGGGTTCGTCCAGCAGCAGAAAATCCGGGCAAAGCGCCAGCGCGCGCAAGATCTCGACCCGGCGCTGGTCGCCATAGGACAACGTTCCTGCATCAAGGTCTTCGGAGCCTGCAAGGCCCAATGCTGCGATTTCGGCATGCAGGTCCAGCTCCCGGGAGCGCTCGGGGCGGCACTCGCGGGCGGTCTGCGCTGCCACCTCGATGTTCTGCAGGACCGTCAGGGCCGGGAACAACCGCAGGTTCTGAAAAGTGCGGCCAATGCCGGCGCGGGCCACCCTTTCCGGACCTTGCCCCGACACGATACGCCCCTCGAGCCGCACGTCGCCCGCATCCGGCACGAGCAGGCCCGAGATGATGTTGACCAGGCTCGACTTCCCAGCGCCATTCGGCCCGATCAACCCGCTGATCTCGGCGGGGCCGACGGCAAGATCAACGCCGTCCAGCGCCTTCAACCCGCCAAAGCTTTTGCTGACGCCTCGAATCTCTAGCATTGCAGCCCTTTTGCTTTAGACTTCAGGCTGCAGGATGAGAATGGGCCGGAAAATGGCCCGCATGGCATGTCCCTTTCGGGACAGTGACAAGCAGGGCAAATGGTGCAGAACCCTGTGATGACCGACGAAACCGGAACGGAACTGGCGCCGCGCCTTGCCGATCTTTTTGATTGCGCACGCACGCCGGGGTTTGGAATTGCCCTCGATCGACTGACCGGTGCGCTCGCGCCGTTCGATCTGTGTGCCGTGTTTTTCTATCCCCGGACCGGCCTGCCCGTCCTGCTGCATGATGGTTTTGGCGCCTATGGCAATCGCCGCGCGCTGGAGAACTATGTCAAAGGCGCCTATCTTCTCGACGCGGTGTTTCAGGCGTGCTCGACTGGCGTGGCCGACGGGCTATACCGAATGGAAGATCTGGCGCCGGATGCCTTTTTCGAAAGCGACTACTTCCACGCCTGGGAAGTGCATCCCTGCATCTCGATGAATTCGGGATCGCTGGCTGAAGAAATCGTCTTCCTGGCCACCATTGCATCGGGCCGCATCGCATATTCGCTGATGCGCGCGAACCGCTCGCCGCGCTTCGATGCGGCTGAATTCATCCGCCTGAGAGGTACGGCACCGGTGGTGGTGTCGGCGATGCGGATGAACTGGGACGGCCCGCTGCGCGACGCCGGGGCTGCAAACAGTTTTGGGGCAGCCGAAGAGGCGTTCGACACGTTCGAGATAGGCCGCCTGACCGACCGGGAGCGCGAAATCGTGCGGTTGATGCTGCAAGGCCATTCCGCGTTGTCGTCGTCTGCTGTGCTCGGCATTGCCGAAGGGACCGTGAAGAACCACCGCAAGAGTGTTTACGCCAAGCTGCGAATTTCCAGCCAGGCAGAGCTATTCAACAGTTTTCTTCGCCATGTACTTGGGCCGGGCGGACCCTAATCTGACTTCGTCAGAAGGCAGCGTGGTTCGGTCTTGGAGGTCAGGCGTAGGCTTGAAGGGTGGATCGGAGCGCTTGCAGTGAGCGATGTGGGCGCTGAGCGCGTCGAGGCTTTCGTGGATGCGTTGTCGGATGTGATCGGGCACGCGGACCGGGTCTGGTCCTGGGGGGCGACCGAGCCGGGCACGCACTTTCTCGTGCTTGCGGGCGGCATAAGTGTCGACATCGCGTGGACGATCTTGGCCGGCCGGGATGTCAGACCTTTCCGCATGACCGGACGTGCCTGGTCATCCGCCCCGTCCTCTCTCTCAGCTCCCCGTTCCCGGTGCGATCCCGCGAGGGACGCCCGGGACCCCGTCAGGGGCGCCACTTCGGCTTTCCCTTGGGCTTTCCCTTGGGCGTTCCCTTGGGCTTTCCCTCGAAGGCCTTCGGAGGCCGGCTTTTCGACGGGCGCTCGCTCTTGCCGTGACCCCACGGCTTGACCTCGCGCGGCGCCTCGCCCGCGGGCTTGCCGTGCTCCGCTCCGCCATCGGCCGGTTTCCCCGGCGCCGGCCCCTTGCGAAACTTGCGCCCGTGCGCGGGCTTCTCGGTCTGCGGCAGGGCGCGCGGCGGCTTGCCGTGGTCAAGGCGCTTCGCATGGCCCGCTCCCGCTGGCGGGCCGGGTAGCGGCTCGATGACCACCTCGTCGCCGTCCAACTTTTTGACCGCCTTGAAGCGGTCGGCGGCGGCGAGGCTGACCTCGAAGGCCGTCTCCTCATCGAAGATGCGGATGACGCCGATGTCCTTCCGCGTCACGTTCCCGCGCCGGCAGATCAGCGGCAGCAGCCATTTCGGATCGGCATTGTTGCGGCGTCCGATGTTGAGGCGGAACCAGGCGCTGCCGGCGCCCGAGGCTCCGCCGAAATCCCGGCCGGCGGCGAGGTCGCGCGCAGCGCGCGGCTCGCCCGGATCGGCGACCTCCTCCGGCGCCGGCAGGCCGGCCCGATAGAGACGCACCAGCGCGGCGGCCAGGTGCTCGGGCGAATGGGCGGCGAGCAGCGCGAGGCCGGCGCTGGCATCCTCTTCGTTCGGCTCGTCGGCGATGACTGCATCACGCAGCATGCGTTCGTGGTCGAGCTTGCGGATGTCCTCGGAGGTCGGCGGGGCCGACCATGAGGTCTCGATGCCCAGTTCCCGCATCAGGGCTTCCATCCGGCGCCGGCGAAACGGCGGCACCAACAAAACGCTGACGCCCTTGCGGCCTGCCCGGCCGGTGCGGCCGCTGCGGTGCTGCAGGCTTTCGGCATCGTTCGGCAGGTCGGCATGGATGACGAGGCCGAGGTTCGGCAGGTCGATGCCGCGCGCCGCGACGTCGGTGGCGACGCAGACCCGCGCCCGCCCGTCGCGCAACGCCTGCAATGCGTGGTTGCGCTCGCTCTGGCTCAGTTCCCCCGAGAGCGCCACCGCGGAGAATTGCCGCTCCTGCAGCATCGCGTAGCGACGCCGCACGGCCTCCCGCGTGTTGCAGAAGACGATGGCGCTGGCGGTGTCGTAGGAGCGCAGCACATTGACCACGGCATGGTCGACCTCGGTCGGCACGACGCGGATCATGCGGTACTCGATGTCGGCGTGGCCGCCTTCGCCGCTCGCCACCTCGATCCGCAGGGCGTCGCGCTGATAGCGCTTCGCGAGCGCGGTGATGGCGCGCGGCATGGTCGCGGAAAACAGCAGGCTGCGCCGCTCCGGCGGGGTGGCGTCGAGAATGAACTCGAGATCCTCGCGGAAGCCGAGGTCGAGCATCTCGTCGGCCTCGTCGAGCACGGCGACGCGGAGCGCCGAGAGGTCGAGGCGGCCGCGTTCCAGATGATCGCGCAGGCGGCCGGGCGTGCCGACGACCACATGGGCGCCCTGGTTCAAGAGCCGCTGCTCCTGGCGCGGATCCATGCCGCCGACGCAGGAGATGATGCGGGCTCCGGTCGCAGCAAAGAGCCAGGCGAACTCGCGCTGGACCTGCAGCGCCAGTTCGCGCGTCGGCGCCACCACCAGCGCCTGCGGCACCGTCGCGGCCTCGAATGTCTCGGAGACGCCGAGCAGCGTCTCGGCCATGGCGAGGCCGTAGGCGACGGTCTTGCCGGACCCGGTCTGGGCAGACACCAGGAGGTCGCGCGCGGACGCCTCGGGCGCCAGCACGGCAAGCTGCACCGGCGTCGGGTTGTCGTAATCCCGTTCGGCGAGGGCGCGGGCGAGCGCCGGATTGGTCGTCATGAAGGGCACGGCTGGTTCCGCCTATCTCGCAAAATCGTCAGGCGTCGAAGGGGAGCCGTCGGAAAATCTGTGGGACGCTTACTTAATGGGCTGGCTGGCGAGATGCCACAGCCGCCGGGGTGCGCTTCTAAAGCGCATGGCGTCGTTGGCCTGCTGCCGGTTCCGCTGAAGGCCGGTTAGCCCAACCGCTTCTGCCTCTCATACTCCAAAGGGATGAAGTGGCCGTGCGTGGAGTGCCTGCGAACCGGGTTGTAGAAGTGCTCGCTGTAGTCGAACACGTCGGCCCGAGCGTCGTCTCGATTGCGATATGCCGTCGTGCCGATCCGCTCCGTCTTCAGCGTCGACCACGCGCCGCGGGAACAGGTCGATGACGGCGGCGACGCAAAGCCAACCCTGCGCCGTCCAGATGTCGGTGGACGTGTTCGACGTGCTATCCGACCTGTTCATTCTCCGGGGCGTGCTCGGTCACATCCGTTCCGACAACGGGACGGAGTTCATCGCCGGAGCGGTTCAGGCCTGGATCGCCGCGGTCGGCGCCCGCACCGCCTACTTCGCACCGGGCAGCCCCTGGGAGAACGGCTTCTGCGAAAGCTTATTCGCCGGGCTCCGCTGCGAGCTGCTCGACGGGGAGATTTTCTACATGCCTCGGCGAGGCCTGGGTGCTCATTGAGGACTGGCGGCGACACTACAACGCCGTCCGTCCACACTCCTCGCTCGGGTACCGGCCGCCGGCACCCGAGGTTATCATGCCGAGCGCGCTCGCCTGTGCGACCCCGGTCGGCTTTGGCGGGCGTTCTCACAATGGCGGATACCCGACGCCTGAAATAAAAATCAAGCAGACCACTGATCTGGCGCAGGTCACTCGGTCACGTGGAAATTTCCTCCCTTAGGAGTTTGCCCCCCAAGCCTTCAGCTATTGACGAATGACCGGTGCAAGCGGGAAGCGGTCTCGACACGCGCATCGGGAGTTTCTGAACGCGCGCCGCCGGAGCCGGTGGACGCTTCCCCGGCTTGTTGTGCCGACCGTGCGCCGGACGTTCTCGTCAGCTGAACATGTCGGCGGTGATGCCGGCGTACCAGCCGACGCTCTCCTCGGCGGTCTGCTCACGCACCGAGGCGTTCTCGTCGGGCTTGGAGATGAAGCCTTCGACCTCCTTGATCTTGCCGTCGGTCGGCCGGTAGCGCCCGCCGACCTTCACGCTGTCCTGCGGCGCGATCATGCTCCAGCAAGTGTTGGCGTAGCGGGCCGGGAACGTGCGATCCTTCAGAAGCTCGCCGCGGATCGCCATCGCCGCGACCTTCGCCTGGCTGTTGGCGGCGAACGCCGACTTCGGCATGTCGCCCGGGATGCAGGAATCGCCGACGACGTAGATCATCTCGTCCGTCTGGGAGCGCATCGAGGCGGCGTCGATCGGACAGAAACCCGAGGCGTCCGTCAGCCCGGTGGCGATGGCGAGCTTGCCGGCGGTCTGGGCCGGGATGACGTTGACGAGGGCCGCCTGGTAGGTCTCGAAGTCGGTCTCGACCGACATCGCCGACGGATCGACCTGCTTGATCCCGCCGTGCATCGTCGGATCCTGCCACTCGATCATGCCGGGATAGTGCGCCTCCCAGCCGGCCTGGAAGAGGCCCATCTTGGAGAATTTCTCCTTCGGATCGAGGACGACGATGCGCGCCTTCGTCTTGCCGGCGCGCGTCAGCGCGAGCGCCATCATCGAGACGCGCTCGTAGGGGCCGGGTGGGCAGCGATAGGGATTGGGCGGCGGGATCACCACGATGGTGCCGCCATCCGGGACCGCATCGAGCTGTGACTTCAGGAGCTTCGTCTGCGGCCCGGCCTTCCAGGCATGCGGCATGATCTCGCTCACCGCTTCCGAATAACCGGGTACCGAGTCGTACTTGAAGTCGATGCCCGGGGAGACGACGAGGCGGTCGTAGGCGAGCTCCATGCCGTCACCCAGCCGGACGATGCGACGGTCCCGGTCGACAGCCGTGGCGACGTCGTGGGCGACGGTGATACCGTAGTCGGCCGCCAGCCGATCATAGGAGTGCGTGAGCGAATCGAAGGTGCGCAGGTCGCCCAGATAGAGGTTCGAGAAGAAGCACGTCGTGTACTGGCGCTGCGGCTCGACCAGTGTCACGTCGATGGCGCCACCGGCGCCCTTCGCCACGTACTTCGCCACGGTGGCACCGCCCGCACCGCCGCCGATCACCACCACCTTCGGGCGGCCTTGCGCGAGGGAGGGGCAGGGGAGCGCTTGCGACAACGCGACCGCACCGGCCAAGCCGGCGACGCGCGACACGAACACTCTGCGGTTGATCGATGGCATAGTCATCGCGTCCTCCCTTGTATCGTGGCTCGGCCATCGGCCACGGTGTGCTTATTGGGGTTTTATTTGCGCGAAGTAGGCAGCCAAAGCGCCGATCTCTTCATCCGTCAGATTTGAGGTAGCGGTCTGCATGACTGGATTCGGGCGCTTCTTGTGTCGGTATTCCAACATGACTGCGAAGAAGTGCTCGACTGGCCAGCCGACGATAGGAGGAATTCCGTCGTAGTCGCCGCTGAGCCGGTGGCAGGTGACGCACTCGGCGGAGAGATACTCGCCAAGTTCGACGTCGCCGCTGAGCACCGTCGCCTTCGCGTTGACGTCGGTCGCAGCGGCACCGGAGAGCGCGATCGCTGACAGCGCGAGCACGAGCGCGACCATCGCCGCGACAGGGCTGCGTTGGGGCGCCGCGGCACCGTGCCGTCGCGATGACCGGGCAGGACCAAACCGACATCCCCCCATTGCGTGCCTTCCAAACCGCCGCCGAATCCAGGCTCGAGCTCTTGAGTCTCCCGCGATTTCTGATCGATCAGGCGATGCCATCCGATCGGAACGCGCCTCAGTCCACGCCGCCGGCACCGTCGGTGGGCCCGCCGTCGTCGGGCGTCACGTCGAGCACCAGCGCGTGGCCGATGATCTTTACCTCGGACTTGCAGTCCGTCATGCAGGGCTCGGCCTTCCAGAACGCCCGCTCCGTCTCGTCGCGGTCGTCGTCGAAGAAGTTCGGGGCGTTCTCCAACGTCACACTGGTGAAGTTCTGCTTCGAGAGCACGAAGTCCTGCGGCACCACGTCGTTGAGATTGAGCACGTAGGCGAGGATGGCATAGACCTCGTCGGGCGCCAGCGACTGGCCGTCGCCGAACGGCATCGTCCGGTTGATGTAATCGAAAGCCGTCGAGGTGTGCGGCCAGAATGAGCCGACCGTCTTCTCCGGGCGCTCAGAGGTCAGCGTGCCATAACCGCCGGCGAGCACCGGCCAGCGTCCGACACCTTCGCCGAACTCGCCGTGGCACGCGGCGCATTTCTCGACGAACAACGCCTCGCCGTCGGCGACGGAACCGCTGCCCTCGGGCAGGCCCTGCCCGTCGGGCCGGACGTCGATGTCCCAGGCGGCGATCTCTTCGGGCAGGGCCGCGCGCCCGAGGCCGAGGTTGTCGGCGGACGTCGGTGGGGAACCGAAGGCGGCGAGTGCCAGCACCACCGCGACCGGAAGGAGGCGACGTGCCCGCTCAGCTGACTTCGACATTCTCGGCCTCCCCATTGGACCGGACCAGCCAGGTCTGGATGCCGTTGTTGTGGTAGATCGAGTTGACGCCGCGGACGGCGCGCAGTTCCTGCTTGGTCGGCTGCACGTAGCCTGTGTCGTCCATCGCCCGCGACTGCACGAGGAGTTCTTCGCCGGCCCAGTCGAAGTCGACATAGAAGCGGGCCATCGACTTTGCCGGGGCATGGCCCTCGAGCCGGGCGGTGCGCCAGTTGCGGCCACCGTCGAGGCTGACGTCGACCCGCGTGATCGCACCGCGGCCCGACCAGGCGATGCCCGTGAGCACGTTCGGCCCCTGGTGGCGCAACGGCGCCTGCGGGCTCGGGCTCGTTATCACCGACTTCGCGTCCATCACGAAGGTGAAGCGCCGCGAGCGGCCGTCGGCGAGGAGGTCAGTATACTTCGAGGTTTCCTCGCGCTGCTCCCAGGGCTGGTCACCAACCTCGAGGCGGCGCAGCCACTTGATCCACATGTTGCCTTCCCAGCCGGGAACAACGAGGCGGACTGGATAGCCCTGCTCGGGCCTGAGCGCCTCGCCGTTCATGGCGAAGGCGACGAGGCAGTCGTCGAGCGCCTTCTCGAGCGGGATCGACCGCGTCATCACCGAGGCGTCCGCGCCTTCGGCGAGAATCCACTTTGCGGTCGCCTGCACCCCGGCCGCCTCAAGCAGGGTCCGCAGCGGCACGCCCGTATAGATGACGTTGTGGATCATGCCGTGGGTGTACTGGCAGCCGTTCAGCTGTGCGCCGCGCCATTCCATGCCGCTGTTCGCGGCGCACTCCAGGAAGTAGGCGCGGTTGACGCGACCGGGCATCCTGCGGATGTCGTCCATGGTGAAGACGCGCGGCTTGTCGACGAGACCGTGGATCATCAGGCGATGGCGGGCGGGGTCGATCTCCGCCTCGCCACCGTGGTGGCGCACGAAGCACAGCCCGTTTGGTGTGATCGTGCCGTCGAGGGCATAGATCGGCGTGAATGAGACCGAGCTTTCGCTGCTCGCCGTCAGCCAGGTGACCTCGCGGCGGACGACGTCCTTCTCGAAAGGCGAGGGGACGCCATAGGGGTTGGCATTGACGCCGACGCCGAGGTGGCGCGTCCAGTCGGGGATATCGACGATATCCGGGTCGGGCGTCGTCGCCTCGGTCGCGGCGGCCTGACGGACGCCGAGCGCCGCCGTGCCGGCGAGACCGGCCGCCGCCAGGAAGGATCGCCGGCTGAGGGCCGGCCGGGAACTGCGGTCGCTCATGGCGTCTCCTCGCAAAGCGCTGGATCGTCTCGGTGCGTCGCCGCTCATCTGCTGCGACCTCAGGCGCCGGAGACGGCGACGGCGCTGGTCGGCTCGATGCGGACCGTGCCGACATCGGCGACGTGCTTCTCGACCACCTCCCAGATCGGCGGCCCCTCGACGGTCTCGTTGACGCTCGCCCACCCGGCGACGACGTAGCCCTTACCCGCCTCGAGCGGCGTGCCCGTCTTCAGGTCGGTGAGGCCGGAAATCCGCTGGCCGATCGGGGCGGAGACGTCGATCGCGTAGCCGACGCCGCCCACCCGCACCATGTCGCCGCCGCCCTGGAAGTAGGGGTCCGGGTTGAAGATGTTGTCGGCGACGTCCTCCAGCACGTCCTTGAGCTGGGCGCCGGTCATCGTCGTGCGGTAGCAGGCTGGGTAGGTGATGGCAGTGGCGTTGGTGATCGCCTCGAAGGTGATCGGGTCGCCGGGGAGGAGCGTGCCGCCCCACCGGAAGCCGGGGGAGAGGGCGATCTCGGCGTCGCGCTGCGTGCGCATCGCATCGCAGATGAGATCGTCGAGCGTGCCGTTGAAGTTGCCGCGGCGGTAGAGGACGCTCTCCGTCGTGCCGACGGTGCGTGTCAGATCGGCGGCGAACGGCGCCCTGAGCTCCGCCACCAGGGCGGACATCGCGGGGTCCGGCGCGATGGCGTCGGAGAACACCGGGATCAGGGCGTAGCGGTAGCCCTTCACCTTTTTGTCGGCGATCTCGAGATCGAGTCTGGAGACGAACTTGCCGTGCGATCCCGAGGCGATCAGCAGCGTCTTGCCGACGACAATCGGCTTCGGCATTGCGTCGTGGGTGTGCGCAGTGAGGATGACGTCGATACCCGTCACGCGGCCGGCGAGCTTGCGATCGACGTCGAAGCCGTTGTGCGACAGCAGGACGACGACGTCGGCGCCGGAAGCGCGGGCCCCGTCTACCTCCTTCTGCAGGTCGTCCTCGCGGATGCCGAACTCCCAGTCGGGGATCATCCAGCGCGGGTTGGAGATCGGGGTTCGCGGAAAGGCCTGGCCGATCACGGCGATGCGGGCGCCACCACGCTCAAAGACCTTGGCCGCCGGAAACACCGGCTCCTGCCATTCGAGGCTGCGGATGTTCTGGGCGAGGAAGGCGAAGGGGGCGGTCTCGGCGATTTCCTGGACGCGCTCGGCCCCGTAGGTGAACTCGAAGTGGCCGACGAGCGCGTCCGCCTTCAGGGCCGAAAGCACCCGCACGACGTCCTCGCCCTTCGTCTGCAGCGACGCCCAACTACCTTGGAGCGCGTCGCCGCCATCGAGCAGCAGCACGTTGTCCTCGCCGCGGCTCGCGCGGATCGCGCCGACCAGCGCCGCGATGCGATCGACGCCGCCCATCCGCCCGTAGGTGCGGGCGAGCGCCACGAAGTCCTCGCTGGTCATGGCGTAGGCGTCGGCCGTGCCGGAAGCGAGGCTGAAGGTGCGCAGGAACTCCGCCGCTGTCAGATGCGGCGGCAGTCCGCGCGCTTCTCCGACGCCGATGTTGATGGCCGGCTCGCGGAAATACAGCGGCACCAGTTGTGCATGCAGATCGGTGATGTGCAGCAAGGTGACTGTGCCGAGGTCGTCGAAGCGCAGCAGGTCGTCCAGGTTCAGCGTGGCGGCGTTTGCCGCCCGGACGAGCCCACCCGGACCAGCTGCCGCGAACAGGGCTGCGGCGGCCGTTGTGGCGGTGAGGAAGTCGCGTCTCGAGATCATCGGGGTTCACCCTGCTGCACGATACCGTCTCCGCGCCTCGCGGGAGCGGACCACATCGTCAGTTCTCGGATCGGGACCGCCGCTCGCGCGGCGGACGCGCAGGCGTCAGGCGACGGTGAGCTTGGCCTTCGCCGTCTGCTCGCCACCCTCGTCATCCTTCCAGATGAAGGTGAACTCGCCGGACTTCGTCGCCTTGAAGGAGAACGCCTGGTAGGGGTTCGCCGAAATCGCCGGGAACCAGTCGGCGGCGAAAACTTCCTGGCCGTCGAAGCTCGCCGAGAAGCGGTTGATGATGTTGCGCGGAACGGCCTTGCCGCTTGAGTCCTTGCGCTGTCCGCTCTCCATCTCGTGGGAGATGAGCGTCTTGACTTCGATCACATCACCGACCTTGGCAGTGGCGGGAACGCGCACGCGGGGTGCGGATTTGGTAGCCATCGTGACGATCCTCCCAGAATTTTCTTCAGTTGTCCGCCGGAGGGCGGCCTCGCCGCGGCGTCAGCCGCCGCAGCCGCCGATCGTCACCTTCACCTGTGCCTTCGTGGAGAACAGACTGCCATCGGACATCTCGGCGATCGCGAGCACGTCCTGGGTCTGTGCGAGGCGCATGCGGGTGGAGGCGGCAGCGACGCCGCAGGCCGCCGTGAAGTGGTAGGTCACCACCTGCGGCAGCGGGTTGCCATAGGCAAAGACGTGCACCGACTTGACGTGGTCAGCCTCCGTCATCGGGCTCTCGACCGACAGATTGATCGGCACCACGAGACCGTTCTCGGCGATTTCGGGTAGGTCGAGCTTGATGCGCCCCTCGACCACCGGCTTGCCGGCGAAGAGGGTCTGAAGCTCCGCTGCCACTGCCTCTTCGCTGGCGAGCGCCATGCGCGGCGCCAGCGTCGCCGCGAGGGCGGCCACGGCCGCGAGCCCGAGAGCCTGGCGGCGAGTCAGCACGGATTCGTGACTTTGCATGGTGTCCTCCCTGAGAAGGCACCCGGCCGTTTGCGGCACTCGGCGCCTCGTTCCTTGTTCTCGCCGGTTCAGTGTCCGACATCAATTTCACATATTGTGATATCGAATTCTTTGAATGTAAAGTGCCCCTGTTCGCGGCTTGCCGTCCCTCCGGGGCGGCGCTGCGGTCCGCGCAGCCGGTGTCAGTCCGCAACAAGACGGGCGGCCGCCGCGTGATCCTGGATTGGGGAGAAACATGCGGCCCAAGGCAATTCTCAGCACCCTGACGGCGCTCGCCATCACGACGGCGCTCCTCGCTCCCGGTTTCGCCCAGGAGACGCTGGACGATGCCGAGAAGGAGATCGAGCGTTACCGCGAGATGATCGAGGATCCCTTCGCGAACCCCGGTTACCTCAATGTCGATCGCGGCGAAATTCTCTGGCAGACGCCGCGTGGAGCGAAGAACGTCTCGCTGGAGACGTGCGATCTCGGCGAGGGCGCTGGCATCCTGGAGGGCGCCTACGCCCATCTTCCGCGTTACTTCGCCGATGCCGACCAGGTGATGGACCTGGAGCAGCGGCTGTTGTGGTGCATGCGTACGATCCAGGATTTCGACACCGCGCCGATCATGGCCAAGCCGTTCTCGGGTCCCGGTCGCATCTCCGAGATGGAGGACCTCGTCGCCTTCATCGCCAACAAGTCCAACGGCATGACCTTCGAGTTGCCGCTCGAGCATCCGAAGGAACGGGAGATGTATGCGATCGGCGAGGCGCTGTTCTTCCGCCGCTCGGCGACCATGGACTTCTCCTGCTCGACCTGCCACGGCGAGCCGGGAAAGCGCATCCGTCTGCAGGCGTTGCCGCAGCTCGATGTGCCTGGCGAGGCGGCGCAGCTGACGATGGCCTCCTGGCCCACCTACCGCGTCTCCCAGAGCGCTCTGCGGACGATGCAGCACCGGCTCTGGGACTGTTATCGCCAGATGCGGATGCCGCCGCCGGACTATGCCTCGGACGCGGTGACGGCGCTGACGCTCTACCTCGACAAGCAGGCGGAGGGCGGCGAGATCAACGTCCCCTCGATCAAGCGCTGACCGGAGGGAACGGCCATGAACGCCACGACAAGCTTCCTCGCCGCCGCTGCGGCGGCCGTCATGCTGCTGCTGCCGGTCTCGGCAGGCAGCCAGGAGATTCCGGCTGCCGATCCGGCCAAGGTCGACGCGGTCATCCGCGCGAGCTTCACCAAACTGCCGGACGGCTGGGAGAGCCGGATCGAACAGGACGATACCCAACGCGAGTGCTCAAACGCCCGTAACGCTCCCTCGGCAGAACAGGCAGCCGTCATCGAGGCGCGCGAGACCGCACGGCTGAAATTTCCCGCCGATGGCGTGCTGATGGGCGACTGGACGGCGGGCGAGAAGATCGCCCAGAATGGCCGTGGCGGGCAGTTCAGCGACCCGCCGGGAACCGTCAGCGGCGGCAACTGCTACGCCTGCCACCAGCTCGCGCCGCAAGAGGTGAGCTTCGGCACGCTCGGGCCGAGCCTCACCGGCTACGGCCGCGATCGTGACTATGATCCTGCGGCGATCAAGGCGGCCTACGCGAAGATCTACGACGCCGAGGCGGCCTTCCCGTGCTCGACGATGCCCCGCTTCGGCACCAACGGTGTTCTCGACGAACAGCAGATCAAGGATCTCGTCGCCTTCCTGTTCGATCCGGCCTCGCCGGTCAACAAGTAGGCGCGGCGCGCCGGCGCCCGCCCCCGGTGCCGGCGCGTTCTTCTCTCCCAACCAGCGGCTCGACCGCCCCGTCTCAGCCGCCCGCCGGCGGCTGCGCGTCGAGCCAGGCATCGAACGGCCCCGTCTGCCAGCCGCCGTCGGCGACGTAGCGGAAGAAGGCGGAGAAGTCGCGCTCGTCGAGCAGCCCCGGCATGCGCGCAACCTCGGCGATCGCGCCGTCCCGCTCGGCAAAGAACTGGAACGTCGGCGTCAGACGGACGCCCGAGCGCGCCGCCAGCGCCTTCTCGCTGGAGGCCCGGCCGTCGATGCCGGTCACCTCGCGGGCGCCGTTCAGGTCAAGATGGACAATGACGAAGGCCGCGCGGATCGGCGTCTCGATGGCCGGATCGGCGAAGTAGACGGTGTGCAGTGTCTTGCAGAACGGGCAGCCGCGCTGGCCCCATTCGACGGCGAAGTGCTTGCCCTCCGTCGCCGCGGCGGTGGCGTCCTCGGCAAGGTCGAGGAAGCTGTCGAGATACCAGTCCTGCAAAAAGAGGCCGTCCTCACCGCGGCGCACGGCGGCGGCGGCGGGGGCCGCGGCGGCGAGCACGAGCGGCAAGCCGAGGAGGGTCCGCCGGCTGGGTCGCGGGATTTGCGGGATGTTTCGGCTCATTTCTGTCCTCCTGGGTGGCGTCCACGGGGGGCGGGAAGGGCGGCTAGGCTGCCTCGGCGAAGCTTGGGAACATCTCGAGCAGCCAGCCGGACAGGATCGGCATCCAGCCCGACAGGAAGGCGATGCCGGTGACGACCAGCAGCACGCCGGAGAGCTTTTCGACGAGGGCGAGGCGTCGGCGGGCCCGACCAGCCCAGCGCAGGAACGGGCCCGTGAAGGCTGCCGCCAGCACGAATGGGATGCCGATGCCGGCGGCGAACGCGACGAGCAGCGCAGCACCCCGCCACAGCGACGCCTCCGCGCCGGCAAGCATCAGGATCGCCGCCAGCATCGGTCCGACGCACGGCGTCCAACCGAAGGCGAAGGCGGCGCCGACGAGAAAGGCCCCGAGCGGCCCGGCGGGGCGGGCCACCGGCTCGAACCGCGCCTGCCGGTAGAGCAGCGGGATCCGCAACAGGCCGAGGAAGTGCAGCCCGAAGACGATCAACAGGACGCCGCCCATCATCGTCAGCACATCGGCATAGGCGAGGACGAGCCGCCCCAGGCCGGAGGCCGTCGCGCCGAGGGCGACAAAGACGGTACCGAAGCCGGCGACGAAGGCGAGGGAGAGCCCGATGGCGCGTCGCCGCACCGCGGCGCCGTTGGGCTCGGCATCCACCGTCACCGCCCCCGCGCCGGTCAGAAACCCGAGATAGGCTGGCACCAGCGGCAGCACGCAGGGCGAGGCGAACGATAGCAGCCCCGCTATGAAGGCGCCTGGCAGACCCACCTCGAGTGACACGGCGTCCTCCCCGGTCGGGCGCAGTTTGGCCGCGCCCCATGCTTGTCGCATTCATATTCGAATTCGTTTATGTCTTTGGCAAGAGCCGCTCCCTTTCGGGGCCTCTTTCGCGCCGCCCGGTCGTCCGGCCGGCCGCCCTCTTCACGGGTTCCCGCCGATGTCCCTGCTCGCCCGGCTGATGGGTGCGATGGTGCTGCTGCTCCCGCCGGGCTTCTCCGGCGCGGCCCCCGTTGCCGCTGCGGAGCTCCTGATGTTCGAGCAGCCGGGCTGCTCATGGTGCCGCCGGTTCGATGCCGAGATCGGCCCGATCTACGCCAAGACCGACGAGGGTCGACAGGCGCCATTGCGGCGGGTGGGGCTCGGCGCCGACACCGCGCCTGTCGTCCTGGCGACTCCTGTGCGCTTCACCCCGACCTTCGTTCTCGTCGACGACGGGCGCGAGATCGGGCGCATTACCGGCTATATGTCGGAGGAGGCGTTCTGGGGACTGCTCGGCGGCCTCACCGGCCGCCTCGCGTCCGGATCGTGATGCCCTCGTGCGCCAACAACTGATGGAGCTTCAACGTGTCGGGTATTGTGCCGTCTGAAATCGAGCGCGAACTCAGGGATGGGCCGGAGTTGTCGCCCGAGCTCGACGAGCTGATGCGCAGCGCCCGCAAGGCGAGCGACTTCCTCAAGGCGCTGTCGCACGAGAACCGGCTGCTGCTTCTCTGCCTGCTCGCCGAGCGGGAGCGATCGGTGACCGAGCTCGAGAATATCCTGTCGCTGCGCCAGCCGACCGTTTCGCAGCAGCTCGCGCGGCTGCGACTGGACGACCTCGTGACGACCCGCCGCGACGGCAAGACGATCTACTATAGCTTGGCGAGCGAGGACGCTCGCCGGGTGATTTCCGTCATCTACGACATTTTCTGCAAGACCCGGCACGACAAGGACGCCTGAGGCGGACCATCGCGGCGGAGGAGATCGCTCGGCCCGGTGCCGGGAATAGGCAGGGGAGTTTTGGCAGCGCCTGACCGCCGAAGGAGCAAAAAGTCTCCGCGACGGTCGAGGGACGGGAGGACCGGGCGCGATGGAGACGATGGGACCGATTTTCCTGACCGCGTCCGGGTTCCTGCTCGGCGTCACGGCGGGCTTTGCCGTAAGGCGGGCGCGGCTGTGCACATTCGGTGCGCTCGAGGACGCCCTCGTCGGCGGTGACACGCGCCGCCTGCGCGTGTTTGGCCTCGCGCTGGGGATCGCGCTCGCCGGCACCCAGGCCGCAATCTTCGCAGGACTGATGCAACCGGGCGAGACGACCTTTGTCGGCACGGCAATCCCCTGGATCGGCGTGCTCGCCGGCGGCTTGATGTTCGGCCTCGGCATGGCGCTGGTCGGGACCTGCGCCTTCGGCTCGCTGGTTCGCCTCGGCGGCGGCGATCTGCGCAGCCTTGTCGTCGTGCTGGTGCTGGCCGCGGTCGCCTACGCGACGCTACGCGGCGTGCTGGCGGCCCCCCGCATCGCCGTCTTCGAGGCAGTGCCGATGGTCGCCCGGGTCGCCGGAGGCACTGACCTGCCCGGCCTGCTCGACCCTGTGGTCGGTGCGCCGACCCGGCCATGGATCGCCGCGGCCATCGCCGCCCTCCTGATGGCGATCGTCGTCACCGACCGTCGGCTGCGGCGCGCGCCTCGCCTCGTCACCGCAGGCATCGTGCTCGGCCTTGCAATCGTCGGCGGTTGGCTCGCGACGACGCTTCTCGTCGATGCCTTCGACGCGCCGGCGCGGCCCCAAAGCCTCACTTTCATCGCGCCCGTCGCCCGTGCCGCCTTCGGCTTGCTGTTCGACGCCGACGGCCTCGCCGAATTCGGCGTGGCGAGCGTCTTCGGCGTCGTCGTCGGGGCGTTGCTCGCTGCGCGCCTGTCGGCCGATTTCCGCTGGGAGGCGTTCGACGACGCGCGCGAGATGAAGCGCCACCTCGCCGGGGCGGTACTGATGGGGTCGGGTGGCGTCCTCTGTGGCGGCTGCACCATCGGCCAGGGCCTCAGTGCCGGATCGCTGATGGCGCTGTCGTGGCCGCTGGCGGTCATCGGCATGGCGTTCGGCGCGCGCCTCGGCATCGCCATCCTCATGGAGGGATCCGTGGCCGGGCTGGCGCGAACTGTGCTGGCACAACCTGCCATGTTGAGGTCTGGCCGCGACGCAGAGCGCGACAAGACGTGAGCTTGCGTCACTTGAGTGGTGTCACGATTGTCGTCTCCATATCCCACGTCTGCGCGTCGCTCGAGTCCGTTGAAACCGGGGCTGTCGTGGCCGCGTATCGGTCGCTCCGCGAGAGGAACGGCACTCTTCCGATTTTGGCCGGTCAAGAGGCACTTTCGCGGAGCAGAACAAGGATATGCGGGCATGCGCATGTCTTCGTGCCCAGGCTGACACTCGTGGCGCCGCGCGAGGTGCTGAGTGCGTCGTGGTTCTCCCGCTGTCTCCGCGACGGCGGGAACGAAGAGGGAAGCCAGTGAGCCTTGAGGTCCTCGTGGGCTTCGGTGCGGGCTTGGCAGTCCCACTGGCTTTGCCGGGATCCGTCGAGCGGTCCCAGGCCGCGTCCGCCTTCGCCGGGTCGGATGGTGCCGTCGGGTTCGAGCGGGATCCTTCCAGCCTTCGAGGCCTACTGGACCGCGACGCGGGAGACGCGACGGCAGCGCGCATAGGCGCGGATCGGCATGCCCAGGCTTCTTCACCATCGTCGATCCCGGCGAGCGCTGGACGATCCATCAGGCTGCCGTCATCGGCGCCTGCGGCTGGACGCCGTTCGAGGGCGTGCCGGTGACTGGCAAGGTGAAAGCCACTATCGTGCGCGGCCGCAACCGCCGTCCCTCCCAGATCTGATCGTCAACGGCCATTTCGCAACCTCATGTCCGCTCGACGAGCATCTCGTCGAGCGGACCCGGGACGGGCCGGAACCCGCAGCCCGGGTCGTTGGGCGCCGTCATCCGGCCGGGGGACGTGAGGCGGATCTCGGGCGCCGAGAGCTCGCGCGGATAGAGCCGCCCATCGGGGAAGATGTCCGCCGCGTAGCCCACCCCGGGCAGGGTGGCGAGCGCCATCGACGGACCCTGACCCACCGCCGACTCCAGCATGCCGCCGATCCAGAACGGAATGCCGCGCGACCGGCAGTGCGTCGCGATCGCGACCGCGTTCGTCAGCCCGCCGACGCGACCGTGCTTGATGTTGACGACCCGCGCCGCGTCGATGTCGATCGCCTTCCGCACCCGGTCGAGGGAGGTGATGCTCTCGTCGAGGCAGACCGGGGTGCGCAGTTCGGCCTGCAGGCGGGCGTGATCGACGAGATCGTCGCTCGCCAGCGGCTGCTCGATCATCGCGAGGCCGAGCCCGTCGAGGGCGCGGAAGAGTGGCAGGTCGTCGAGGGTGAAGCCGGCATTGCAGTCGATGTGGACGACGGCGTCCGGGAAGGCGGCGCGCACCGCCTCCACCATTTCGACGCCGCTGTCGGGGCGGAACTTCAGCTTCACCCGCGGAAAGCCGGCCTCGAGGGCTGCTGCGACGAGCGCGAGCAGTCGCCCGCGGTCCGGCTGGACCGGAATGTCGGCCCCGACCGCGATCTCAGGGGTCTCGCCGCCGATCGCCCGCCACAGCGGCACGCCGGCGAGGCGGGTCGACAGGTCCCACCAGGCGAGGTCGACAGCCGCCTTGGCGAAGTGGTTACCCTTGAACGGGCCGAGCCGCGCCTGCAGGTCTTGCGCGCTCGCGACGTCCTCTCCGACCAGCAGCGGCCGGAAGACGTTCGCGATCAGCTGGAAGCAGCCGCCGGCCCACTCCGGGCAGAACTGCGGCATGGCGTAGGGCGCGGCCTCGCCCCAGCCGGTCTCGCCGTCGGACGAGAGCCGGACGAGGACGGTGTCGACGCTCCTCATCTCCCCGAAGCTCGTCTTCCACGGCTCGAGGAGCGGCATGGCGACGTGGAAGACGCTCATCTCGTCGATGCGCAAGACCGTACCTCCCGAGCCTCTGGCCGTTCAGTTGCCGCCGTCGAGCTCGCCGAGGAGCTCGCCGAGCTCCTCGATCTGGCGCAGCCGCCGCCGGCCGGGAGCGCCAGCGGCGACGCTCACCCGCGTGCAGATGAAGTTGATCAGGCTGATAACGCCGACATAGCTGTCGAACAGTGACGTCCCGTGCACCTCGCACGGCAGCACCCAGGTGGCGAACTTGGTGTTCGTCACGGATTGCCGGTCGGTGACGTAGGCGATCGGGATGCCGCGCCCGTGCATCAGCTCCATGAACCGGCGCAGCAGCAGCGGCCGGCGGCGGAAGCCGAATACCAGCAGAAGATCCTCAGGCCCGAGATTGCCGGTGTCCTCGATCAAGGTCTGGCCGTCGGCCGGGACGAGATCGGTAGCAGGGTGCACGAGCAGGATCTGGCGGCGGGCGTAGGCGGCGAAGAAGTAGCTGTTGCGGAAGCCGATGCAGACGACGCGCCGCGCCGAGGCGATGCGGGCGATCACCGTGTTGACGACGCTCTCGTCGAGGCGCGACAGCGTCTCATGCAGGCAACGCATGTCGCGCTCCAGGTGGACGTGCAGCGGATCCTCGGCCTTGCGCTCACCGATCTGCCCCGTCGTCAGGAAGAGGGGATCGCCCGTCGACTGCGCATCCCGGATCTCCCGCTGCATGTCGCGGAAGCCCTCGTAGCCGAGCCGGCGGACGAAGCGGGAGACGGCGGCCTTGGAGGCGCCCGCGAGCTCTGCGAGCTCGGTCGCCGAGCAGAGCAGCACGTCGCCGGGATATTCGAGGACGCGGTCGGCGAGCGCTCGCTCGCTGCCGGGCATCTCCTCGTAGAGGGCGCGGATGCGCCGTTCGATCGACCGCGGTGCACTGTCGGGGTGTTGTTTCGTCATTCGGCCTCCGTTTGGGTATTGAAACAGAAATTTTATCTCGTTGACAGTTTGAAATTAGCGGGCCAATCATATTGCAGCGCACCGCGCGCGGCAGACGGGCGGACGCGGGGAACATCGAAGCCATTTGGGAGTATTCACGTGAAAGCTGAAAGGCTAACCCGTCGGCTCGCGCGCAGTCTGGCGCTGGGGCTCGTCATCACCGCCTCGTCCCTCACACCCGTACTGGCCGCAGACATCGTCTGGGCGCGCTATGGCGACGTCGACACGCTCGACCCGCAGAAGGCGACCTCTACCCTGTCTTTGCAGGTCTGGAGCCTGATCTACGATACTCTTTTGGCGACCGATGCCTCCGGCGCGCCGGTGCCGAACCTTGCGAAGAGCTGGGAGGTCAGTGCCGATGGCCTCCAGTACACCTTCCACCTCGTCGATGGCGTGAAGTGCCACGATGGCACGCCGCTCGACGCCACCGACGTCAAGTACACCGTCGACCGCGCCTTCGACGCCGCCAATCCCAGCGTGACGAAGGCGAGCTGGGGGCCGATCAACGCGGTCGAGGTCGTCGATCCGCTGACCGTCAAGTTCACGCTCGACACGCCGTTCGTCGCGATGATCCCGTTCCTCGCCGACAGCTTCTCCTCGATCATCTGCGATTCCAACGCCGGCCAGGACGGCTTCGGCAGCACCGTCGCCATCGGGTCGGGCCCCTGGAAGCTCGACAGCTGGGCGAAGGGCGACCGGATCGTCCTCGACAAGAACCCCGACTACGTCAACCACGGCAAGCTCGCGAAGAACCCTGGCGCCCCCTACATGGACCGGCTGGTGATCTCGGTTGTGCCAGAGCCGCAGACGCGGCTCGCCGGCCTGAAGACGGGGGCGATCCACATCGCCGAGCCGCCGCTCGACGACGTGCCGACCCTGAAGGACTCCGGCGAGCTCGAGATCGTCACGGCGGAGAACACCGGCCAGAACGTCTTCTGGGAGTTCTCGGTGCACCGCCCGCCCTTCAACGACGAGCGGGTGCGCGACGCCGTCGCCCACGCGACCGACGTGCAGACGGCCCTGACCCTCATCTACGGCGACCTGTCGATCCCCGAGCAGTGCCCGATCTCGCGCGGCGTCTTCGGCAACGACCAGGACTTCTGCGCCGCGCACCGCGCCCAGTACGATCCGGAGAAGGCGAAAGAACTCCTGAAGGAGGCCGGCGGCTGGGGTCCCGACAACCCGCTCGAGGTCAACCTGCTCGTCTGGACCGGCGGCAAGCGCGACCGGCTGGCGGAAGTCTTCCAGGCCCAGCTCGCCGAAGTCGGCATCAAGGCGAACATCGAGATCATGGACATCGGCACCATGAACGCCCGCGTCCGCCAGGAGAACGAGACGGCGACCGGCATCGGCTCGATGGATATGATGACCTGGTCCTGGTACGACCCGGACATCCTCTACGCCCTCTGGCACACCCCCGGCGCCTATCGCGGCTATACTTCGCCGGAGCTCGACGCCATGCTGGAGAAGACCCGCGTCCTCAGCGATCCGGCGGAGCGCAAGGCGGCGGTTGAGGCCGTCATGGCCTATCTCCTCGACCGCTCCATCCACGTGCCGCTCTACACGCCCGGTTGGGAGTGGGTGTTCGCCGTCCGGCCGGAGGTCGAGGGCTTCCAGGTGGCCCCGTTCGTGTATCCCGTCTTCAACGACGTGAAGCTCTGACGCGGCTTCCAAAGCTCTGACGCGACTTGCGCGGCCCTCCGTGGCCGCGCACCACCCGGGGGATGTCGCGATGCTGGCCTATCTCTCGCAACGCCTCGCCATGGGTCTGGTGACGATCTTCGCGGCCACCGTCGCAGTGACGCTGCTGATCCACCTCGTGCCCGGCGATCCTGTCCAGATCATGTACGCCCAGAGCCAGGGCACGACGCCGGAGCAGCTCGAGGAGATCCGCGCCCGCCTCGGCCTCGACCAGCCCATCATCGTGCAATATGCCCATTATCTCGGCCGCCTCCTGCAGGGCGACATGGGCGTGACGATCCGCGGCGAGCAGCCAGTGTTCGGGCTGCTGATGGCGCGGCTTCCCAATACGCTGATGCTCGCCTTCGCGGCGATGGTGATCGCCGTCCTGATCGGGCTGCCGGCCGGCTTCTGGGCTGCGGCGCGGCGTGGCGGCTGGACCGATACCCTGATCATGATGGCGGCGATCGGCGGCGTCTCGATCCCGCACTTCTGGCTGGGCCTCCTGCTCCTGATCTGGTTCTCCGTCGACCTCGGCTGGCTTCCGGTCGCCGGTGGCGGGCCGATGAGCCTCGTCCTGCCGGCCCTGACGCTCGGTCTCTCGAACGCCGCCATCGTCGCCCGCATGACGCGCTCGGCCATGATCGACGTGATGGAGCAGGACTTCGTCCGCACCGCCCACGCCAAGGGGTTGCCGAAGACGATCGTCGAGTATCGCCACGTCCTGCGCTCGGGCCTCATCCCCATCGTCACGATGATGGGCCTGCAGTTCAGCTACATGATGGGCGGCGCCATCGTGGTGGAGAACATCTTCGCCTGGAACGGCATCGGCCGGCTGGCGGTGGAGGCGATCTTCCAGCGCGACTATCCGGTCATCCAGGGCTTCATCCTCGTCTTCGCCGCCACGGTGGTGGTGGTGATGTTCCTCCTCGACCTCGTCTACGCCGTCGTCGACCCCCGGATCCGGAGGAGCTGATGTCGGCGGTGGAGGTTGCCCCCGTCCCGCGAGCAGCATCCCGGCCCCTCTGGCTGCGGCTCATACGCAATCCGGGCGGCGCGATCGGCCTCGCGATCTTCGCGGTGCTGATCGTCGCCGCGGTGTTCGCGCCGTGGATCGCGCCCTACAGCCCGATCAAGCTCGCGACCGGCCGGCCGCTGACGCCACCCGGCGCCGCCCATCTCCTCGGCACCGACGAGCTCGGCCGCGACGTGTTCTCCCGCCTGTTGTTCGGGGCGCGGCTCACCTTGCAGATCGGCGCGATCGCCGTCGGCATCTCGCTGGTCGCCGGCCTTTCGATCGGTCTTGCCGCGGCGCACTTCCGCGGCTGGACGGAGCGCATCCTGATGCGGTCGACCGACGTGCTGTTCTCGTTCACCGAGACGCTGATCGCGCTCGCCTTCGTCGCGGTGCTCGGGCCGAGCCTCACCAACGCGATGCTGGCGGTGGGCGTCGCCGCCATCCCCTTCTATGCGCGGACCGCCTACGCGAGCGCGCTGTCGGAGACCGCCAAGCCCTACTACGAGGGCGCCGAGGCGGCGGGGGCAGGCCCCCTCCGGCTGATCTTCCGCCACCTGCTGCCGAACGTCATGCCGACGATGATCGTCGTCGCCACCCTCGGCCTGTCGAACGCCATCCTCGCCGCCGCCGCACTCGGCTTCCTCGGGCTCGGAGCGCAGCCGCCGCAGCCGGAATGGGGCTACATGCTGTCCGCCGGCCGTGACTTCATGAACCGCGCGCCGTGGCTGATGCTCTATCCCGGGCTCGCCATCGCGGCGACGGTCTTCGCCTTCAACATCCTCGGCGACGCGCTCCGGGAGGCGCTCGATCCCAGGTCCGGGGGGCGCTGATGGCCGTTCTGGCGATGGAAGGCCTGTCGGTCGCCTTTGGCGACAATCGTGTCGTGCAGGACCTCGACTTGCAGATCGAGCGGGGCGAGACGCTCGCCCTCGTTGGCGAGAGCGGCTCCGGCAAGTCCCTGAGTGCGCTCGCCGTGATGAACCTGCTGCCGCGCCGGGCCCGGCGCAGCGGCGGCCGCGTCCTCCTCGGCGGGGAGGACATCTCCGCCCTCGACAACGCCGCGATGCGGCGCGTCCGCGGCGCCCGCATCGGCATGATCTTCCAGGAGCCGATGACGAGCCTGACGCCGGTGCTCACCATCGAGCGCCAGATGACCGAGGCGCTGATCGCCCACCGCGGCGTGTCGCGCCGGGTGGCCCGGGCGCGCGCCGGCGACATGCTCGCCAAAGCCGGTATCGGCGACGTCGGGCGGCGGCTGTCGCAGTATCCGCACGAGTTCTCCGGCGGCATGCGCCAGCGCGTGATGATCGCCATGACGCTGGCGCTCGAGCCGGAGCTCCTGATCGCCGACGAGCCGACCACCGCCCTCGACGTCACCGTGCAGGCGCAGATCCTCGAGCTGATGCGCGAGCTTACGCGCCAGAGCGGCACGAGCCTGCTGCTCATCACCCACGACATGGGCGTCGTCGCCGACATGGCCGACCGCGTCGCCGTCATGCGCCACGGCCGGCTCGTCGAGACGGGGCCCGTTGCCCGAGTGCTCGGCACGCCAGCAGCCCCCTATACCCGCCAGCTTCTCGCCGCCGTTCCCCGCATGGACGATCCGGTGCGGACCGACGTGCCGCCGCCGGCGAACCCGCCGGCCCTCGCCTTCGCGGCGGTCGGGCGGAGCTTCGGCACCGGCGGGCTGCTGCGCCGCGGACCGCCGCACCGCGTGCTGGACGACATCACGCTCTCCGTCGCAGCCGGGGAGACGGTCGCTCTCGTCGGCGAGAGCGGGTCGGGCAAGTCCACCCTCGGCCGCATCGGCGCCCGCCTCGACCTCGACCATTTGGGCACCGTCCGGGTCGAAGGCGAGGACATCACCCGGCTTCGCGGCGGCGCGCTGCGGCGGGCGCGCGCGAAGGTGCAGATCGTCTTCCAGGACCCGTTCGCGAGCCTCGATCCGCGCTTCACGGCCGGCCAGACGCTGGCGGAGCCCTTGGCCCTGCACCGCGGCCTCTCCGGCAAGGCACTGCGCGCCGAATCGCTCAGGCTGCTCGACCGCGTCCAGTTGGCGGCCGCGATGATCGACCGGTTGCCGCACGAGTTCTCCGGCGGCCAGCGCCAGCGCATCGCGATCTCGCGGGCGCTCGCCGCCGGGCCGCGCGTCATCATCGCCGACGAGCCGACCTCGGCCCTCGACGTGTCCGTGCAGGCCGCCGTGCTCGACCTCCTGCGCGACATCCAGCGCGACACCGGCGTCGCCTATCTCTTCATCACCCACGACCTCGCGGTCGTCCGCTCGGTGGCGCATCGTGTCGCCGTCCTGAAGGGTGGCCGGATCGTCGAGAGCGGGCCGGTCGAGACGGTGATGGAGACGCCGCGGTCGGACTATACGAGGGCGCTGCTCGCGGCGGCGCCGAAGCTGGGCGCGGTGCGACGCAGTGGTCCGGGCGACACGCCCCCCGCGACGACGGAGACGCACGGCTCATGACGATCGGGATCGGCGCGACGGGGCCGAACGCGGGCCTGGCGGTCTACCGGACGCTGCAACTCGCCGAGCGCATCGGCACGGGGGCGATCGGCGGCTACGCCGTCTTCGCCGCGATCGACCGCGACGGCCGGCTCCACCGCGCCGAGACGCAGCGCGGCGGCAGCGCGACCTTGTTCACGTCTGGCGAGCGCACCGGGGGCGAGCCGCCGCCGGAGATCGCGACCGCTCCCTATGCCGCCGTGATGTCGAGCGGCCCCGACCGGCCGGCACCGCTGTCGCAGTACCTGCCGGCGGACGCCGCCGTCGGTCTCGTCACCGGCCACCGCCTGCCGAACGGCGCCGGCCGCGACGGACGCGTGCTCAACGACGCCGTCCTCGCCGGCATGGCCGACGGTCTCGCAGCGGAGGCCGCGCTGGCGCGCGTGCTCGATGCCGAGCCCGACGCGGACGCCGGAATGATCGCCCTCGGCCCCGGCCGCGGCATCGCGCTCGCGAACAGCGCCCGCGTCGCCCGCCGCCCCGATCTCGGCAGCGCCCTGCTGACCGGGCCGGACGGTACGGCCATCGCGATCCTCCATAACGCCATCCGGCCGGCCCGGACGCTGGCGCCGCTGTTGGCGGAGGCCGGGCTCGAGGTCATGGTGCGCGCCCACGCGCCGCTCGCGACCGTCGACGTGGCGGCCGGGACGCCGGTCGTCCACGGCGACCGCGACCGCGTCCTCGTCGACGCCGCCGGGGTGGCATTCCGCGTGGAGACCACGGACGCCCGCATTGTCATCGGATGGCACAACTGCGCGGCGATCTACATCGGCGCGGAGATCGTCGGTCCCGACGGCCGCCTCGGCGCCGCGATCGAGGAGCCGAACGTGGTGGTCGAGGACGGCCGCATCGTCCGCCTCAGCGGCCAGTCGCGCTTCCGCCTCGGCTACCGCTAAGGTTCACAAGAATCACAAGAATCAAGACGACGAGGAGCTAGAATGCCAGTCGACACCACGGCCGAGATTCTCGAGCGGCTGGTCGCCTTCCCGTCGGTGTTCACCGCCGACGACTACACCGACGTCGCCGACTTCGCCGCAGCCCACCTCGGCGACCTCGGCTTCGCGGTGCACCGGCTGCCGGGGGTGTCCCCCGGACGCACCGGCCTGTTCGCCAGCCTCGGCCCCGCCGGTCCGGGCGGGGTGCTTTTGTCCGCCCATCTCGACGTCGTTCCGGTGGAGGGCCAGAAGTGGACGGTCGATCCGTTCAAGATGACGCGGCGGGACGGCCGCTTCTACGGCCGCGGCACGACGGACATGAAGGGCTTCGCCGCCGCGGCGCTGGCCGCCGCCAGCCGGGCCCGGCGACGGCCGCTCGCCGCCCCCCTCAAGATCGCGCTCTCCTATGACGAGGAGGCAGGCTGCGTCGGCATCGCCGAGATGATCGGCGCCCTCGACCGAACGATCGGCGTCCCGGATTTCTGCATCGTCGGCGAGCCGACCTCGATGACGGTCGCGGTGGGCCACAAGGGCAAGCTCTCCTTCCGCGTCCGCTTCGAGGGCACGGCCGGCCACTCGGCCTCGGCGCCCCACTATGCCAACGCCATCCATATGGCGAGCGAAGCGGTGACGATCCTGCGGCGCGTCCAGGACGAACTCGCGAGCGGCGCCCGTGACGGCGCCTTCGACGTCCCCTACACGACGGTACACGTCGGCCGGCTGTCCGGCGGCACGGCCCTCAACATCGTGCCCGACCACGCCACTCTGGACTTCGAGATCCGCCACCTCGCGACGGAGGACCCCGGCCCGATCGTCGCCGGCATCGAGGCCGAGATCGCCGCGCTCGTTGGCCGCTGGCGCGCCGTTCACCCGACGGTCGACGCCGTCATGACGCCGATCAACGCCTATCCCGGCCTCGCGACCGACCCCGACGCGGAGATCGTGCGGTTCGCCTTCGACCTCGGCGCCCGCGGACCCGTCACCAAGGTGAGCTACGGCACGGAAGCCGGCTACTTCAACGACCGCTGGGCGATCCCGACGGTGGTCTGCGGTCCCGGCGACATGATGCAGGGGCACAAGCCTGACGAGTTCATCGAGGAGACGCAGTTGGCCGCCTGCGACGCGATGCTCGACCGGCTGCTGGACCGCCTAGCCGCCTGATCCCGGTCTCGGAGCAGTGTGAGACCACAGGTGTCGGGGTAGTGACACCGCGCGCGGTTCGGCCACGGGCAGCTGCCGAGGGTGGTCGTCGTCCGCCTTTGCCGGGTCGATGCTGCCGTCGGGTTCGAGCGGCATCCGGCCAGATTTCGCGGCCCTCAGGACGGCGACGCGGGAGACGCCACGGCTGCGCGCTTAGGCGCGGATCGAGACGCCCAAGCAGCTGCTCCGAGACCAGGGAATCCAACGCGACGATGCCCTCGTCTGCTTGGCGCATGGGCGAAGCAGAGCGCGTATGTCGCCATCAGGACAGGAGATGGCGATGCGCCGCCCCAACAACAACGCCAAAGCACCATCAAAACCTGGGATCAAACGTCTAGCATCTGCACATAACGCCGTCATGGAGTGCCACCGGCGCGCAATGTCAGACAATAAATCCGTGGAAAGTCGGCGGGAGAAACTCAAACAAGCAAATAAACTCTCCCGCACTTGGGCGACGCTGCTTGAGGCTCTCGATCGGCATCGCGGAAAGGGCCAGCAGAAGGTGACCGTTGAGCACGTGCATGTGCATTCCGGCGGCCAGGCAGTGGTCGGGGCAGTTGGGTATGGAGGGAGAGGGAGGAGCGAGAAACTGGAGGGACAACCCCATGCAAAGCAGATTGCCCATGCACTGCAGCCCGCGCTGCGGAGCCGGGACCCGGAGGGAGACTCCGTGCCGGTCGCGAGCGATGGCAAGCGGACGGTGCCGGATGCACGGCGGCGTGTCCCCCGGCGCACCGAGCGGTCACGCCCATGCCTGCAAACACGGCCGATACGGCGCCGAGGCTATCGAACGGCGTCGGGAATTGGCGCAGCTCGTGGCCGACATGCGGGAGATCATCGATGAGGTCGAAGATGGCTGAAGGCATGTATCTCCCGCCGCAGATTGGGTAGCGGATTTTGCGTCCGCATCGCCCGCATCGTCAGCGGCGGTCGACGTTGGCTGGATCATTGGGCGGAGTTGGAGCTGACCCGTTCTTGTCGGTTGTCGCTCTCGTTGCGCCGGGAGGCGTCACCACTGCCGAGGCTCGTGCCCTCGCTGTAGGGGAGCTGAGCGGCCACATCAGGCACCTTAGCGATGGTCCGTATAAGATTGCGCTCGTGCGTCGCTTTCGGACACACTCGTCAAAAGCGCACACGCTAGGGGGGAGCGTGACGAAGCCGTTCTATCAGCAGCCAATCCTCAATTCGCCGTACCTGCCGCCGTCGCGCCACCACGCGCTGGGGGACGACGGGCAGCCGCTGGAGCACCCGCCGATCGCCGGGCGCCGCCGCTCGCGCTACATCGCGCCGGTGCCGCGGGCGCGGCGTAAGCGTGCGCGCGCCGACGATCAGGCCGAGTTCGGCCTCGACCGGGCGGAGGGCGAGGCGCAGGCCTACAACCCGGCGCCGATCATCAACGAGATCCGCGGCCACCTCGAATCGTGGCGCCGCATCCCCAATCCCAACGATTGGGGCGTCACGCCGACGACGCAGCGGCTCTTGCGGCACTGGCGCGACCCCGATGCCTTCTCCGGCCCGCGGCCGTTCTTCTGCCAGATCGAGGCGGTGGAGACGGCGATCTGGCTGACCGAGGTGGCGCGCGGCCGCCGCCAGTACGCCCACATCTTCCGCCACCTCGAGGAGGCGAACCGCGACGCCAACCCTGAGCTGTTCCGCCTCGCCCTGAAGCTTGCCACCGGCGCTGGCAAAACGACCGTCATGGCGATGCTGATCGCCTGGCAGGCGGCGAACGCCGCCCGGCAGCCGGGCTCCTCGCTGTTCTCGCGCGGCTTCCTCCTGATCGCACCGGGCATCACCATTCGCGACCGGCTGCGCGTGCTGCTGCCGTCGGACCCGGAGAACTACTACAAGACGCGCGAGCTGGTTCCGGTCGACCTCCTCCCGGAACTCGGCAAGGCGAAGGTCGTCATCGCCAACTACCACGTCTTTCAGCGCCGCGAGATCCTCGACACCAACAAGACCGGCCGTGCCGTGCTCGCCGGCTGGCGCAACGAGCCGCTGGAGACGAAGGAGAGCGAGGGCGTGATGCTGGAGCGCGCCTGCAAGGACCTCTTGTCGCTCAAGAACATCGTCGTCATCAACGACGAGGCCCACCACTGCTATCGCGAGCGGCCGGACAGCGACGAAGCGGCGGCCCTGAAGGGCGAGGAGAAGGACGAGGCGAAGGAGAACAACGAGGCGGCGCGGCTGTGGATCTCCGGCATCGAGGCGCTGAAGCGCAAGGTCGGCGTGCGGGCCGTCTACGATCTCTCGGCGACGCCGTTCTTCCTGCGCGGCTCGGGCTATGACGAGGGCACGCTGTTTCCCTGGGTCGTTTCCGACTTCTCGCTGGTCGACGCCATCGAGTGCGGCATCGTCAAGCTGCCGCGCGTGCCGGTCTCGGACAATGCGGTGAACGCCGACATGCCGGTGTTCCGCAATCTCTGGGAGCATATCGGCAAGGAGATGCCGAAGAAGGGCGCCGGCAAGTCCGGAGACCTCGATCCCCTGAAGCTGCCGCCGAAGCTCATCACCGCCCTGCACTCGCTCTATGGTCACTACGTCAAGGAGTTCGAGGCCTGGCAGCGGGCCGGCATCGCCGTGCCACCGGTGTTCATCGTCGTCTGCAACAACACCGCGACCTCCAAGCTCGTCTATGAGTGGATCGCCGGCTGGGAGCGGGACGTCGATGGCGTTCCGCAGACGATCCACCACGGCAACCTCTCGCTGTTCAGCAACTACGACCAGTACGGCAACCGCCTGCCGCACATGAACACGCTGCTGATCGACAGCCGGCAGATCGAGTCCGGCGCCGATCTTGATCCCGCCTTCCGCAAGATGGCCGCCGCCGAGATCGAGCAGTTCGCCCGCGAGCGCGCCGAACGCGAGGGTGCGGCCGGCGGCGCGATCTCCGACAGCGACCTCTTGCGCGAGGTGATGAACACCGTCGGCCGCACCGGCCGGCTCGGCGAGCAGATCCGCTGCGTCGTCTCAGTCTCGATGCTGACCGAGGGCTGGGACGCCAACACCGTCACCCACATCCTCGGCGTGCGCGCCTTCGGCACGCAGCTCCTCTGCGAGCAGGTGATCGGCCGGGCGCTGCGGCGCTGGTCCTACCAGCCCGGCGACGAGCGCGATCCGGACGGCAACCCGCTCTTCGGCACCGAATATGCCGACATCCTCGGCATTCCCTTCGACTTCGCCACCGAGGCGCAGGCGGTGAAGAAGACGGCGCCGAAGCCCGTCACGCGGGTGTTCGCGGTGAAGGAGCGGCAGGCGCTGGGCATCCGCTTCCCGCGCGTCGCCGGCTATCGCACCGAGCTTCCCGACGACCGCATCGCCGCCACCTTCACCGAGGATTCCCGCCTCGAGCTCACGCCGGAACTGGTCGGCCCGTGCACCACCCGCCTGGAAGGCCTCGTCGGCGAGGGCCACGACCTGACGCCCGACGCCCTCGACGCCATGCGCGAGAACACGGTGGCGCTGCACCTGACGAAGCGGCTCGCCGAGGCCTATTTCCGCGACGGCGACGAGCCGCCCGCCTACCACCTCTACAACAAGCTGCAGCCGATCACCCGGCGCTGGATCAAGGACTGCCTCGTCCTGAAGGGCGGCACGAAGACCGGCATGCTCACCTATGCCGAACTCGCCGAGCGGGCGGCGGCGCTGATCTACAAGGCGATCGTGCGGGAGGCCGGCAAGGACGGGGCGCCGGTGGTGCGCGCCATGCTCGACCCCTACAACCCCGCCGGCTCCACCGACCACGTCTCCTTCATCACCACCAAGACGAGCCTGTGGACCACCGATCCCGAGCGGTCGCCGATCAACACCGTCGTCTGCGACAGCGACTGGGAGGCGGAATTCGCCCGCGTCGTCGAGGGCCATGCCCGCACGCTTTCCTACGTCAAGAACCAGGCGCTCGGCTTCGAGGTGCCGTACTTCGACGGCGTTCAGACGCGCCGCTACGTTCCGGACTTCATCGTCCGCCTCGACGACGGCAGAGGACCAGACGACCCGCTCCACCTCGTCGTCGAGACAAAGGGCTTCCGCGGCCTCGACGCGCAGTTCAAGGCCGAGACGATGCGGGCGCTGTTCGTGCCGGGCGTCAACCGCCTCGGCAGCTTCGGCCGCTGGGGCTTCGTCGAGCTGCGCGACGCCTTCGAGATCGAGGCGGCGTATGGGGAAGCGGTGAAGGTGGCGGTCGCCGAGGCGCGGACGAAGGAGCTCGCAGTATGAACGTCTCCGGTCGGTTCGCCCGCAGCCGCCGTCTTGATGTCACGGGCTGTGATCGCAAGAGGGAGACGGTTCCGTGATCGATGCGCCGGAGATCATCGACGAGCGCGCGATCTCGGATCGGATCCACCTCGTGCGGGGACAGGGGGTGATCCTCGATGCCGATCTCGCCGAGCTCTTCGGGACGGAGACACGAAAGCTCAATCAGCAGGTGAGGCGAAACGCGGACCGGTTCGGGGAGCGGTTCGCCTTCCAGCTCACCGCCGAGGAGTTCGCCGATTTGAGATCACGGAATGTGATCGCAAGTGGGGGTCATGGCGGGCGGCGCTCGCCCCCGTTCGCCTTTACCGAACACGGCATTGCCATGGCGGCGACGGTCACGAAGACGCCGAGCGCCGTTCACGCGGTCAAGCTCATCATCGACGTCTTCATCGCCGCGCGCCGGCAGATGCTGTCCGGCGCCGCCGCAGTGGTCGTCGATCCCGTTGCCGCCGAGCAGCGCCGGACGATCCGGCAGACCCTGACGGGGATGGCCGCGCGCATTGCTGACGCGGAGCTCAATCCGCGCGATCGGACGACGGTGCGGCAGGAGGTCGAAGTCCTGGCCGTCAGCGCCCTCGACTCGGTCAAGGCTCATCTCGGCGCCAAGCCGATCCAGAATGAGAAGCTTCTGGCCGAGATCCGCCGCGATGTCGCGGAGGCCCAGAAGCTTGAGGCGGAAGCGCGGAAAACCCATGCCGAAGCCGACAGGCTCGACATCGACAACATGAAGGAGCGGCTGGCCTTGCTGCGGTCGATCGAACGGACGATCGAGGCGGACGATCCCGCGCCTGTGCTCGCTGCGATGGATGCGGCGGCCGGCGCGACACGCCAACGCCTCATCGAAGCGAAGCCCGAGCCCGGAAAGAAGCCCTGATGGCCCGCAGACCAAGCTCGACCGAGAAGTCCGTCGAGACCCTCACCCACGACGAGGCGGCGCGGCTGAATGTGCCGACGGCGGAGATGGCCTCGCTGTTCGAGCAGCAGGAGGAGCTGCACGGCGAGGGGCCGGCCGAGATGCGGCTTGCCCGCGCCCGGCCGCTGGCGGCGGGCGAGGCGCGCGACCGCGACGCCGACCGCGACCCGCAGATCGTCTGGAACGGCGTCAAGATCACGCTGACCAAGGCGCAGGTGGCGGAGCTTGCCCGCTCGGGCACGATCGAGATCAGCGATGCGCAGCTCGTCTGGCGGGGCAAGGACCGGCAGGACTGGTCGGACCTCGTGGTCAACGCGCCGCCGCTCTACATCCAGGAGAAGATCCACCCGAAGGCGCTGATCGACGACCTGAAGCGCCGCTCGGATGCGAGCCGCGCCGCTGCGAGCGACGCGCCGGACCTGTTCGCCGACTTCAACGGCCTCGCCGACCCGGAGGCGCGCGCCGAGTTCTACCAGCACCCGATGCACTGGCAGAACCGCATGATCCTCGGCGACTCGTTGCAGGTGATGGCGAGCCTCGCCGAGCGCGAGGGCATGCGCGGCAAGGTGCAGTGCATCTATTTCGACCCGCCCTACGGCATCAAGTTCAACTCGAACTGGCAGGTCTCGACCCAGTCGCGCGACGTCAAGGACGGCAAGGCGGCCGACGTCTCGCGCGAGCCCGAGCAGGTGAAGGCCTTCCGCAATGCGCCCTTTCTTCCGGCGTTCGGAGGTTCTATTCTGCCAGTACCATCCTGCTCGTGATGAGGTGGCCCGAGTATGGTTAAGATGTGGGTCGCAAATACAGACCTGAACTGGTTCGATTTTCTCTCAAGTCTCGAGAATGTCGATGAAGTCAATTTCTGGCAGCCGAGCGGGAATGCAAATTTTGCTGCTATCCAGCACGGTGAGCTCTTCCTCTTTAAGTTAAAGAGTCCGAGAAACGTGATAGGTGGATTTGGTGTCCTGAGTCAGGCGTCGAACTTGCCTCTATCGTTGGCTTGGGAAGCGTTTGGCGTAAAGAATGGTGTCCGATCCCTGTCCGAGATGCGTACTCGGATTAGCAAATACAGAAACGACACTACACCACTTCACGACTACGGTATCGGTTGTCGCATCGTGGTGCAGCCGGTCTTTTTTAAGGAAAAGGACTGGATTCCGCAGCCGGAATCGTGGGCGAATTCTATCGTCGTTGGAAAGACATACGATACAGAGACCGTTGAGGGTCTTCGCCTTTGGGAGCGCTTGATGGCGGCCGCTGAGGCTACAAGTGCACCGGAATTTAAGCTGGGCTCTGGTTTCTCCGAGAGTGCGGCGCCCTACGAAGCCTCCGCCTTGAGGTATGGAGAGCCGTCAATAATCAGACCGCGCTTGGGTCAAGGCGCGTTCCGGCTGGCGGTTACTGATGCCTACGGGAGGCAGTGCGCTGTTTCAGAGGGGCGAGTTTTGCCTGCGCTGGATGCAGCCCACATACGCGCTTACGGGGAGGGTGGGGGGCATGAAGTTTCAAACGGGATTTTATTGAGAAAAGATATTCATAGTGTCTTTGATGCGGGTTATGTTACATTTGATGAAAATCTAAAATTGGTCGTTAGCGATCGGGTCAGGACTGAATTTAACAATGGAAACGAGTATCGAAGACTGCAGGGCAGCGCGCTCCGGCTTCCTACTCTAAGACAGTACCAGCCAAATCTGGATGCGTTGAGTTGGCACAGGGAGAATATTTTCCTTGGCTAATTCATGCTGTGCATCAATCGAGGTGGTTGACGTCCCGCACGTCACGCTGAAGTCGATCGCCAACAACGCCGAGATCGACGTCACCTGGGAGCGCTGGCAGGAGACGCTCGAGCCCCGGCGCGCCGAGCTGAACGCGCTGCTCGGCACCGCGTGGGAGGAGTGGCAGATCCCGCGCGAGTTGCCGCCCCAACAGGCCGCGGTGCCGGTGCCGCGCACGCGCGTCGTCCCCGGCGGCACGATCGGCGGCGGACCCGCGAACCCGGCGAACCGGCAGACGGCCGGCGACGTCCACGCCGCCTGGTGGCAGGCGCGGATCGCGCGCCAGAAGGAGATCGACGCCTCGATCGCCCGCGCCGCCGATGTCGAGCTCCTCTACGACCGCCCCTATGAGGACAAGGGGCGGGTGCGCGTCGCCGGGCCCTTCACGGTGGAGAGCCTGTCGCCGCACCGCGTCGTCGCCGCCCAAGATGACACGCTCGGAGATGATCTGGCCGCCATTGAGGGCCGCTTGCAGCGCGCGCCGCGGAACGTGCCGGAGGCGGACTTCGGCGCCATGGTGATCGACCACCTGCGCACCGCCGGCGTCCACCAGCTCGCCAAGGCCGACACGCTGCACTTCGCCTCGCTGGAGCCGTGGCCGGGGCACTTCATCGCCGCCGAGGGCCGCTATACCGATGGCGGCGAGCGCGAGAAGCGCGCGGCGATCCTGATCGGCCCGGAGTTCGGCACGCTGACGCGGAGCCAGATCACCGCCGCCGCCCGCGAGGCGGCCGAGGCGCGCTTCGACGCGCTGGTCGCCTGCGCCTTCAACTTTGACGCCCAGGCGACCGACCTCACCCGCCTCGGCCCGCTGCCGATCCTGAAGGCCCGCATGAACCCCGACCTGCACATGGCCCAGGACCTCGCGAACACCGGCAAGGGCAACCTCTTCGTCGTCTTCGGCGAGCCGGACGTGGAGCTGATCGAGACCGGCGCCGGCGAGCTGCGGGTGAAGGTGCACGGCGTCGACGTGTTCGACCCGTCGACGGGCCAGATCCGCTCCGACGGCCCGGACGGCATCGCCGCCTGGTTCATCGACACCGACTACGACGAGGAGAGCTTCTTCGTCCGCCACGCCTACTTCCTCGGCGCCAACGACCCCTACAAGTCGCTGAAAACGTCGCTGAAGGCGGAAATCGACGAAGCAGCGTGGTCGAGCCTCCACTCGGATACGTCGAGGCAGTTCCCGCGGCCGAAGACGGGGCGGATCGCGGTGAAGGTGATCAACCACTTCGGGGATGAGGTTTTGAAGGTGTTTGGGGTGTAGGAAACACAATAGGGGGAAGCGATGTTGATTTCAAATTACGGATTGTTTTGGAAGCGACGCAAAGTATGGTGGGGAAAGCCTGGAGACAGTGGGCATCTATGCGGAGTCCTATCAACAAATACAACTAATGATCCGGTTGATTTTCGCGAGCAGCAAGGGATTTATACGCTATATGATGATACTTTTTAGGATGGTTTATGCAGGACAAGCTGGTGCCAACGACAAGCAGCGGCTATTTGATCGACTAAAGCAGCATAATCGGGATGCTCTTGCCGATCGGTGGACTAAATTTTCTTGGTTTGGCATCCGCCCAGTCACGATGACTGGCGTACTGAGAGCGGAAAAGACCGCAGCCCATCCCACGCTTGGCGCTGTCTTAGATCATATTGAGGCGATTTTGCTGGCCGCGGCCGAACCTCCGCACAATCGACAAGGCGGTCGATTCGGGGAAAAGGTCCAGCAGTATCTACAGTACGACGACACTAAAGCGCTCGATGATGAGGATATACTAAGGCAGATACTGGAGGAAGTAAAGCAAAGGCGAGATTAGCCATGCCCACCCTCCTCGCCGACACCTTCACCGCGTCGCTCGCCCGTCTCGCCAGAGATGAGCAGAAGCAGGCGAAGCTGACGGCGTTCGACCTGCAGACGGCCCCGGACGCGCCGGGGCTGTCGTTCCACCGCATCGACGCCTCGAAGGACCCGAACTTCTGGTCGGTGCGGGTGAACCGCGACCTGCGCATCATCGTCCACAAGACCGGGGCGAGCCTGATGCTCGCCTTCGTCGGCCACCACGACGACGCCTATCGCTGGGCCGAGCGGCGGCGCATCGAGGCGCACCCGAAGACCGGCGCCATACAGATCGTCGAGGTGCGCGAGCGCGTCGAGGAGATCGCGCCGGCCCGCAGCGCGCGCGACATCGCCTGGTCGATGAGCCCGGCGGAAGCGCCGTCGGCCGCCGCCCCCGACCCGGTGCTCGCCGGCCTGCCGCTGTTCGCTGCCCTTGCACCCGATGCGCTGCTCTCGGTCGGCGTACCGGCCGACTGGGTGGACGACGTCGCCTCGGCCGACGAGGACGGCTTCCTGGCGCTCGCAGCGCACCTGCCGGCCGAAGCCGCCGAGGCGCTGCTCGAATTTGCCGCCACCGGCCGGCTGGCGCCGCCGGCCGCCCCCGCCGCCGACCCGCTCGCCCACCCCGACACCCAGCGTCGCTTCCGCCTGATGGAGGGGCTCGACGAGCTGAAGGCGGCGCTCGATGCGCCGTTCGAGCGCTGGACGGTGTTCCTGCACCCGGCTCAGCGTGGCGTCGTCGCCCGACGCTTCGGCGGCCCGGCGCGCGTCGTCGGCTCCGCCGGCACCGGCAAGACGGTGGTGGCGCTCCACCGCGTCGTCCGCATCCTCAAGGAGGACCCGGAGGCGCGCGTGCTGCTCGCCACCTTCTCCGAGCCGCTCGCCCGCGCGCTCGAGGAGAAGCTCGCGCTACTCACGGCCGACCGACCGTCGTTGACTGACCGAGTCACCGTCGGCGCCTTCGACACGCTCGCCGCCGAGCTGACGGCGCTCGCCGCCGGCCGCCGCCCCCACGTCGCCGACGCCGCCGTGGTGCGCGCGGCCTTGGTGCGCGCCGCGGAAGGGCAGGGCGGCGGCTTCTCCGCGGCGTTCCTGGTTTCCGAGTGGACGCACGTCGTCGACGCCTGGCAACTCGCCGGACCTGAGGCCTATGCCGAGGTGCCCCGCATGGGCCGCAAGAACCGCCTCGGCGCCCGCCAGCGCGAGCGGCTGTGGCCGATCTTCGCCACCACGCGTGCCGCTCTCGCTGCGCGCGGGCTGACGACGCAGGCCGGTGTGTTCGCGGCCGCGGCGGACCACTATGGCGGCCGCGCCGACAAGCCGTTCACCCACATCGTCGTCGACGAGGCGCAGGACCTCGGCGTCGCCGAGCTGCGCTGGCTGGCCGCGCTCGCGCCGGCGAACCCCGACGCTCTGTTCTTCGCCGGCGACATCGGCCAGCGCATCTTCCAGCAGCCCTTGTCGTGGAAGGGCCTCGGCATCGACGTGCGCGGCCGTTCGGTGACGCTGAAGGTCAACTACCGCACCTCCCACCAGATCCGCCGCGCCGCCGACCGGCTGCTGCCGAAGAGCGTGCGAGACGTCGATGGCCTCGAGGACGATCGCGCCGGCACCGTCTCGGTGTTCGACGGCCCGGAGCCAGAGGTGCTCGTCGCCGTCGACGAGGCCGAGGAGACGGCCGGCGTCGCGGCCTTCCTGCGCGCCGCCCTCGCGGCCGGTATCGCACCTGCTGAGATCGGCCTGTTCGTGCGGTCGGAGGCTGAGCTGCCGCGCGCCCGCGCCGCCGCCGAGGCGGCCGGTCTTCGCGTTCGCGGCTTCACCGAGCGCGGCGCCACGGATGCCGCCTTCCTCGGCACCATGCACCTGGCCAAGGGGTTGGAATTCCGCGCCGTCGCCCTCGTCGCCTGCGACGAAGGCGTGCTGCCGCTCGCTTCGCGCATCGCCGAGGTCAGCGACGCCTTCGAGCTCGACGAGGTGGTCGCGACCGAGCGGCAGCTCCTCTACGTCGCCGCGACCCGCGCCCGAGACCGGCTGCTCGTTTCCGCCGTCGCGCCGGGGTCGGAATATCTGGAAGATTTCACCCAGGGTTGCGCGCTGATGGGATAACGTCGCCAGCCCGGTGCGGCCGTAGTGAAAAAAGCCTCCGGGCAAGTGGGGATCATCCAAGGATGTATGCGGCGTCGCTCCGGCGGCTTCTCGAGATGTAGCCGGCCGGCGCCTCCGGCGACCAGCTGTTGTGGCGGCTGAAATCCAGTGGCAGCCGGGCCTCAGCCGCGGACGTGCTTCAGGGCCTGACCGAGCTCGCGGAGAACGGCGAGGTTCGCGTGCGGACCCCGAACCGCTGGATCCTCGCGCGCTACCTTCAGTCATCCTCCGCGAGGTCATCGTCTGCCCCCTCCGGCGGGGAAGCGGACGCGGTCGATGAAACGCTGCGGGCCGCCTACGGAACCGTCGTCAGGGCCGAGCCCACTCCAATGTCGCTCGAACCGGAGGGTCCAGGGGCGCCGTGGCGCCTGTCCGAGCTCTGGCGCGAGTTGATGGCGTACTATGCGGCGACGCAGCGGGCCGACCCGCGCGGCCGCATCTGCCAGTTTCCAGACCGGCACGGCACCGCTTGGCACCTCGTCAGCTTCGCCGGTGACTGGTGGCGCAACGCGCGCCTCGACTTCCCTCTCGCCGGGCTCGCGGAGGGCTTTCGTGAGGCGCTGCTCAAGCGCCCGGAGCGCAGTTGCGCCATCGGCTATCCCCTCACCATCATCCACACGGCGAACGGGCCGGAGATCCTGCCGGCGCTGCTCCTCGCGGCCGGGTGGAGCACGGACAACGAAAGGCTCCCGGTCGAGATCGGTGGAGAGCCACCCGTCATCAACCCCGACTGGCACAGGCGGGTGATCGCCAAGACATCGTGGAAGGCGGAACAGCTCCGGGAGGTGCTGTTTCCTGAAGGCGAGGACGACGCCCTTGATGCCGTCGTCCGGCGAATGCGTCAGGCGCTCGCGCGTTTCGGGGGCGGTACGCTCACCGTGGCGCGCCCTGACGACACGATGACGTTGCGGCGGGAGGGACTGCGAAATGCCGCAGCGATCTTCCTGTCGGCCGACAGGAGCTACGTCCAGGGCACCGCCGCGGACCTCGGATCGCTGGTGGAGGCGAGCCCGAACGATCGGGCAGGGACGGCGCTCGCCGCCCTGTTTTCTGACGAGAGGCAAGGCGGCGGGGCGGCAGGCGCGGCGAGAGAAGGAGTCGAAGTCCTCCAACTGCGCGATCTCACGGACAACCAGTTCTCGGCTGCCTGTTCGATCCTGTCCGCGCCACTCACGGTCGTCCAGGGTCCTCCGGGAACGGGCAAGAGCGACGTGATCGTGTCGGTGATCGCGTCCGCGGTTGCGGCGGGGCAAAGTGTCCTATTCGCCTCCAAGAACCATCAGGCCCTCGACGAGGTGGAGCAGCGTCTCGGCTTGGTGGCAGGGGATATCCCCGTGATCACGCGCGGTCGGGATGCCGAGGGCGACCGCGACACGAGCTTCCTCGCCGAACTGAAGATGCTGGCGGCCTGCGAACCCTGGCCGACGGGCAAGCCGGAACCGGCCGCGACCGGACTGGTGTCGGCACAAGACCTGAGCCGCTCCAAGCGAGCCCGGCTCCAGCGGACGGAACTCGAGCTCAAGCTTGCACAAGCGCTGGAGCGCCTTCATCGCGTTGTGGATGGGGCCACGCCCGCCCCGGTTGCGAGGCGGCAGGGCCTGTTCGCGCGCCTGCTGGCATCTCTGCTGCGTGCGTTCTCAAGCAGGCGGCACGAGGCACCTTCCGCTCCGCAAGAGTTGCCGCCTGATGCGGCACCGGAGGATATCCGCCGCCAAATCGATGCGCTCCGGTCCCGGATCGCCGCCCTTCTGAAAAGCACGTCGAGTGTTGATCTCGTTCCCATCGACGAAAAGGCTCACGGCGAGTTGGTGCATGCACTTCGGGCTCTGTTCCGGTGGCGGACCACACCGGATGCCGCCGACCGGGAGAGTTTGTTCGCCGGCATCAAGGAACTGGAATTTTCCGGACTGACACGGTCCAGCAAACTCGTGGCCGAAGACGCCCGCGTGTTGCTGAAGAGACGGCCGGTCTGGGCGATCAGCACCCTTTCCGTCCCCTCACGCGTACCTCTGATCCCTGGCCTTTTCGACCTTCTCGTGATCGACGAGGCGAGCCAGTGCGACATCGCCTCTGCGCTGCCCCTGTTCTATCGGGCGAAGCGGGCTGCGGTCGTCGGAGACCCGATGCAGTTGTCCTTCGTCCCCCAGCTGTCGCAACAGCAAGAGCATGCCCTAACAGGCTGTTGAAGAAGGCATGCGTTTGGCGTGTTGATCTCGCTTGCCGGCAGCGTTTGTGGTGATGGAGTGCGGCCGGTGGGCGGGTCGTCGCCGATCCGGCTGCGCAACCGCATCGAGCGCTGCTTTGCAAAGCTCAAGCACTTCCGCCGCTTCGCCACCCGATACGACAGGCTCGCCGCACACTTCCTCGGCTTCATCCACCTCGCCGCCGCCATGATCTGGATGCGCTGAATGTCGATTCGTCCTAGGAACCTCGCAGGTACCCTCGCGTCGGACCAGGGCGGTTGAGCCTCGACCACGCCTCGACCACCCATCCCTGCGCCAGCTCTATCGCAGGGGTCCCGGGATGGGGCGAGGCTCGCCATCCTTGGCGATGCCATGATGGAGAATCGGTCGGGCCTCATCGTTGACGCCAGCCTGACGAAGGTTTGCAGCCACGCCGGGCGGGGGCGGCACGGGCGATGATCGAACCGCATGCCGACCGGCCCCTGCCGATCAAGCTCGGAGCTGACTGGGGCTACGCCGCCGCCGACTTGTTCAAAGAGCCGCGCTCAATGAACGTGCGCCCGCTCGTGGCCCAGAACCCCACCCGCTGCGGCGGCCACTTTTGAGAGCCGTATCGGCGCCCGTCAGCTGGAGCGGGTGTTGATGCCCCAGGTGCACTGGCGTTCCGTCTGCTACCACCGCGTTCCCGAACGAAATGGCGGATAAATTGGGGGATGCCCTCGGCTGAGCCAGAGTCAAGTCTTTGAAATGATGAGAATATTCTGAGAAATATGGCGGAGTAGAGGAAGCTGGATGTGGACATGCTGCTCCGGTTTGTGCAAACTCGGGAGTAGTGGCGGCGGCACTAACCTTGGCTGAACCAGCGCCATACCCTCTCAGCCTATGCCGCAACCATGAGCATCGCTACCGTTCCGCACGGAGACGGCAGCGAGAAGGTGGCCCTCGACCTGAAGCCGTGAGCCGCCCGCCGATGCAGCCGCCGCTGGTGGCCTTCCTGCGCCTCAGTGTCCCGACAGGCTCTTCGCCAGCCGGGCGAGGCGAACAAAGCCGTTGCGGTAGCCCCACGGGTCGGCGCCCCGCGCGCCCTCCGCGAGCGCGATGACGGCGTCCCACGGCATCGCCTCGGTGAAGCGCGTCCCTTTCAGCTTCTGGCCGAAGGCGGCGACAGCGGCGGCGAAGCGGACGTCGTCGGACAGTGAGGCCAGCGCATCCGTCTCGAGGCTGCGGTCGATCGGCTGCTCGAACAGCCGGCTCGTGTCCTCGTTCGGCAGCTTGTAGCGGATCTTCAGGAAGCCGTACTCGCCGTCCGACGGTGCCGCCGGCCCTGGGCGCGCCGCGTAGCGCAGGTCGTCGCTAAGCCGCGCCGGGCTGCCGACCGGCACGATCTCGTAGAGCGCGGTGACGGTGGCGCCGGAGCCGACCTCGCCGGCGTCCACCGTGTCGTCGTTGAAGTCGGTGCGGGAAAGCAGCCGCGTCTCGTAGCCGATCAGCCGGTACTCGGCGACTGCGGCCGGATTGAACTCCACCTGGATCTTCACGTCCTTGGCGACCGGGAACAGCGTCGAGGTCGCCTCGTCGACCAGCACCTTCTGCGCCTCGTCGAGCTGGTCGATGTAGGCGGCGGTGCCGTTGCCGTTCTGGGCGAGGCGCTGCATCAGCGCGTCGTTGTAGTTGCCCTCGCCGAAGCCGAGCACGGACAGGAACACGCCGGATTTGCGCTCCTCCTCGATCAACCGCGTCAGCCCGGCATCGTCGGAGGTGCCGACATTGAAGTCGCCGTCGGTGGCGAGCACCACGCGGTTGACGCCGTCGTTCACGAAGTTCGCCCGGGCGAGCGCATAGGCCGTCTCGATGCCGGCCGCCCCCGCCGTCGAGCCGCCGGCGCCGAGCTTGTCGATCGCGGCGGTGATGGTGGCGAGATCCGAGCCCGGCGTCGGCGGAAGCGCCACGCCGGCTTCGCCCGCATAGGTGACGATGGCGATGTGGTCGCGGTCGGAAAGCTGGCCGGAGAGCATCTTCAGGCTCGCCTTGACGAGCGGCAGCTTGTCGGGCGCGTCCATCGAGCCTGAGACGTCGACGAGGAACACGAGGTTCGCCACCGGCCGCTCCGCCGGCACCACGTCGTAGCCCTTGATGCCGATGTGGACGATGCGCGTGTCGGCGTTCCATGGCGTCGGATAGACCGCCACCATCGGCCGGAACGGCTCCTCGCGGGTCAAGGGCAGCGGGTAGGCGTAGGGGAAGTAGTTGATCAACTCCTCGACACGCACCGCGTCCGGCGCGGGCAGGGTGCCCTGGGCGAGCGAGCGCCGCACCCAGGCATAGGAGGCGGTATCGGCGTCGATCGAGAAGGTCGACACCGGCGCCTCGGCGGTCACCTTGACGCCGTTCGGATCGGCCGGCTCGAAGCGGTCGCGCGCTGGGGCCTGCTGCGACGCGGCGTCGAAGGCGGCCGTCGTGCTCATCGGCGCCGCAAGCTTGCGCTCCAGCCGCGCCGGAGCGGCGCCGCCGAGCGGGGCGGGGGGCGGCGGAGCGGCGAGGCCGCCCGTCTCCGGTGTGGGTTCCGGAGCCATCGCGATGTCCGCCTCGCCGTCGGGGCCCGGCGCAATCGGCAGGTCGGCATAGCCGTCCTGCGAGACCGCGAGGTCGGCCGCCTCCTCCCCGAGGGAAGGCGCGGCCTCGGTCTTCCCGGCGTCGACAATGCCGCGTCCGCGCGTCTCCGCCGGCACGCTCGTTCCCGCCTGCTGCTGCGGCGGCGTGGCGTCGAGCACCGGCGACGGCGCGGGCACGAAGGCGCCGCGCTCCACCACCAGGGCGGCGACGAGCGGGAAGGCGATGACGCCCGCCGCGATGCCGCCGATTGCGATCCTGTTCTGCATGATCCGTCTCCAGGCCGATTGGCCAGCCCCGGAGATGAGACGGCGGCGCGACGTCGGTCCTTGGGTCCGCGCCACAGGATTCTTTTCGGCCCCCTCTGCATCGAAAGCCTGCATCGCGGCGGCGATTGCGCGCGCCTTCGCGTCGTCGGATGCGGCCGGCACCGGCGTCCGGCGCAGCCGGTGGAGCGCGCGGTCGAGATCGTCGTCGGCCATCACGAGGCCCTCGCGAGCATGGTCTTCAACTGGCGGCGCGCCGTGAACAGGTGCCACGACACTGTCGTCTCGGCGCAGCCGAGCGCCTCGGCCGCCTGGCGGTGCGTCAACCCCTCGACGTGCACGAGCATGACCGCGTCGCGCTGGCGCGGCGGCAGTTCGCGCACCGCCTGCCAGAGCGCGGCGTCGTCGCCGGTGTCCGCAGGCTCCGCCGCGTCGATCGCTGCCGCCACGGCGGCGCCCTGCAGCGTCGCCGTCCGTCGCGCCCGGGCGCGGCCGGCGTCGCGCGCGGCATTGAGCGTGATGCCGTAGAGCCAGCTCGGGAGCGACGACCGCCCCTCGAAGCCGGCGAGCCCCCTGGCGACGCGCAGGCACACCTCCTGGGCGATGTCCTCGGCTTCCGTCCGGTCGCCGCAGCAGTGCCAGGCGAGCCGGTGGATCATCGGATAGTGGCGCGCCACCAGCGTCGCGAAGGCACGCCGGTCGCCCGCCCGCGCGCGCGCCACGAGGCCGTCGTCGCTCTCCGCCGGCCCCACCGCCGTGGCTTGTCTGGCCGCTCCCGTCACTCCGCCCGTCCGCACGCCGCATCCGCCCTAAGTCGCCCCGTCGAGGCGCCGGGCCAGCGGTCCGGCAGTCCATTTCGAGCGCTGTCGGAGAGTTGGACGCGCCGAAGCGGGCGTTCCTTGGGTGCGGGCGGGATTTTTTTTCGCGGGGATCAGCAGACTTGGCGGCGACGCGGCTGGATCGGACCGCCAGACCGTGGCGGCGCAACGTGGCGCCAGCCCCGGCGTTAAACTCACTTGATGTCCGTTGACGACAGTGGCGTTGACGACGCCAATAATGGAAACTAGTTGCGAGGCCGAGAAGCGATCTTGCCGGCAATGTCCGCCACAATGGCAGCGAACGCCTCTGAGATGCCCGTCTGCGACTGGAAGATCAGGCCATAGGTTGAGGGAAGGCCGGGGTACCAGGAGCGACTGGCGATAGTGCCGCAAGCGTGGGGCCTGAAAGATCGGCCGGAAGCACGGTTCGTGATGCGCCGCGCCCGGCCTCGTGACTTAAGGTGGTTCCCAGACTCATCTGGCCGCCAGGCCGGCGATCACGGCATCCACCATCGCCTCTCCGCTGTCGAAGGCGGGCTCGACACGCGGGCCGAGGCACCAGTCGCCGCAGGCGCCGAGCCGAGCGGCCTCGTCCCAGAGGAAGGGTGCGCCCGCGGTTTCCTCGACCCGGGCGTAACGCCAGTGGTGCGCGGCGGTGAAGGTCGGTGCGGCAGTGATGCCGGCGGCGGCGCGCCAATGCGGCTCGAAAAGTGCGGTCACGATCTCCTGCGTCCTTTCGAGATTGCGACGCGACCAGTCCGGCCCCGCATGGACGACGAGCGTCTCGCGACCGCCACTCCGCCCGAGCTTGGTGACGTTGCGCGAGACCCAGGCGAGCCGCCCATCGTGCGGCCTCAGGTAGTCCCAATCACCCGAGAGTGGCATCTCGAACGCCAGCATCAACGCCCAGCAGGGCGCGTAGCGAGCCGCGGCCAACTGCGGAAACGCCACGCCGGCGGTCGCCGCGATCGGCACCGCCTGCAGCGCCGGCACCGCCAGCACGACGGTCGAGAAGGCACCGTTGCCAGGCGCATCGGCGACGCCTGCGGAGTTGATCACTGTCCAGCTGGATGCGCCGCGCGCGAGGGCCGTGACCGCAGGCCCGCCAACCACCGCCAACCCGTCGGCCATCGCCCGCGCTGGTGCCGTCATGGTGGGTGTGCCGACGAAGCCGCTGTCGAACCACTCGCCGACCTTTCGCTCGACGCACCAATCCTCGACCAGAGCGGAGAAGCAGAGCCCCCTCGCTGTGAAGTACTGCACGCCATGGTCGAACTGAAGGCCGTCCACAAGGCGGGCGGCCAGCCGCCGCCGAGCCCGCGGCTCTTGTCGAAGATGACTGGCTCGTTGCCGGCCGCAGTCAGGCATCGCACCGTGGAGAGGCCCGCCATGCCGGCCCCGATGATCGCCACCGCCGTCGTCATGCCCGCACCACCTCGATGGCCCGCTCCTGGTCGAGCTTGCGGCGCTCCCTACTGCTCGGCGGGCCGATGTGGACCTGCGCGCTGGCGTCACGCCTCGGCCTTCGGCGGAGGCCCGTGACACGCACAGGCAGCCTGGACGATTGCATCAAGGGTCGCAACGAGGCCCTCGTCGGCGAAGGCGTCTCCGGCCACCCCCAGCGCGGCAAGGGTGACGCCGATCAGAGCGTGGCGAAGGGTCAACGTGGCAGTGTTCCTTTCCCGTCTCCGACTTGCTGCCAGTGAGGAAATGAAGCCCCGATCCGCATCCTACCAATTGCACGTCATCGCCGGGCGCCGGGATTGCCGGCGAGATTATGCGGGTCGCGCAGAGACGCCGGCAGGGGCCGATCGCCGAAATCGATCGTCGAGCGGCGGAGGGCCCGGCCGTCAACGTCGACCACAAGGTTCAGCCGCGCATTGCGGAAGAAGAACACGCAGAGCCACTGCCCAGCGTCCTCTCCGACGCCGTCGTAGAGCCGGCCGGTGGTCGCGCCGGTGCGCATGAGATCCGGAACCGCCGAGGCCTCGATGCCGAAGCCGGTGGCAATCGCCTCCGCACCGACCTCGAAGGGTGAAGCGAACGCGTTCATCTTACCGACCTCGCGACGACTTCCTTCATCACGGCTCGAATTACGCCGGCGCGCGCGCGAAAGCGCAACCGCCAGAACGATCCGGGAGCGGTGCGGCCCCCATTTCGAGTGGATAGTCGCTGCCGAACAGAATGCGGTCCACGCCGATGCGCTCGATGAGGGCTGCGGGTGTCATGGAGCTGTCAACTCGGCTCCCGGCCTTCGAGCAGTTGTCCGTCCGGGTGGAAAATCGGCGGGCGCCAGCGATGCACCCCAACGCGGGGCCGCCCGGGAGCGTCACCGTCCGGTCGATCTGCCCTCGCGTCCTGTGCGATTACCCATGATCCCGGCTGCGTCGCCTCACGCCTCGCTCCGGCAGACCGAATGACTTGACCGCCGCCGAGCAGGGCGGTCATTGCTTCGGAAAGGGCCCGTCGCCGATCGTGCTGCCGCGCCGGCGAGCATGGGATCGAGGGAAACAGACTTGATGCTGAAAGATGGCCGCGCCATCGCGTCGATCGCCCAGGGGAGCCTTTCGCAGCGGGCCTATTCCGTCCTGCGCGACGGGCTCATCAACGGACACTTCCGGCCCGGCCAGCGGCTGGTGATGCAGGATCTCGCCGATCAGCTCGGTACGTCGATCACACCGGTGCGGGAGGCCTGCATGCGGCTCGTCAGCGAAGGTGGCCTGCAGCTGCGCTCCGGGCGCTTCGCCATCGTCCCGCCGATGACGCTCGATCGATACATGGAAGTCCGGCTGATGCGGCTCGAGCTCGAGGGGCTCGCCGCGGAGATCGCAGCGCAGCGCGCGACGCCGGAAGACCTCGCGCGCCTTCACGAGATCCACCCGCTCTATACCGCTGCCGACAAGCACGATCTGCCGGAAGAGGCCTTCCGCCTGAACCGCGAATTCCACTTCGCGGTCTATGGGATGTCGCGCCTGCCGATGCTGGTCAGTCATATCGAGAGCCTGTGGACCTCGATGGGACCCATGCTGACGATTTTCTTCATCCGTGGGCGACGGACCTACTACGGTGCCGACACCCACAAGCAGGTCATCGAGCGTATCGAGGCTGGTGATGGTGCCGGAGCGCGGGACGCCATCCGTCGCGACATCATTGCGGGCGGTGTCGATTTCATCCGCTTTCTGGAAGAAGAGAACGAAATCACGGTCCAGTAGCGCCCGAGTCTGGAGTTCCTGAATCTCCGACTGGTCACCCCTAAGCCGTTGACTCGTATTTTATAAGTTGCATGATGAGGCCTCATCCGAGCGGCGGCGGCCGGGGGGAAGAGGCGATGTGGAGGCTGGGAGGCTCTGCCGCAGCACCGCTGTCAGCCGCCGCAACCGCCGTCTCGACGTCGCCGCAGGCGACAACCAACGCGCACGTGCCGTTGGCCCGCAAACCCGCGACCTCGCGGTGCCGGAGACCCGCGCTGACGTCGGGTGTGGGCCGGTCGGCCGCGACGACCTCCATGGTGCCACCGCTCCTCCGTCGCCCGGCGTTCCGTCGCGAGATGCCGGGGAGCCCAGGTGCTACGGCGACGCTCTTCTCGCCGCCGATCGGATGCGCTGTTCCGCCCTCATCTCTTCAACAGAAGCCGCAACGGCCCTCAGCCTTCCAACAAGGAGAACCACGATGCACCTGACCAAAGCGCTCCTCGCCTGCTCGGTTCTTGTCGCCTCGGTGTCGGCCGCCTCGGCGGAGGACTGGTTTCCCTTCTCCATCGCCACCGCCAAGGGCGGCGATCTGACGAAGGTCGAGACGATCGACTACAAGCCCATCGAGAAGGCCGAGAAGCCGTGGAACCTGTGCGTGCTGTTCCCGCATCTGCAGGACAGCTACTGGCTCTCGGTGAACTACGGCATCGCCGAGGAGGCCAAGCGCCTCGGCGTGAAGTTCACGCTGCTGCAGGCCGGCGGCTATTCGAACCTGCCCAAGCAGATCTCGCAGTATGACGACTGTCTGGCCGCCGGCGCCGACGCCATCCTGATCGGCGCGATCTCGGAGGCCGGTCTCGCCGCCAAGATCAACGAGGGCATGGCGAAGGGCGTCGTCAACATCGCGGTCGCCAACCCGGTGCTCGAGACCAAGATCACCGCGCGCATCACCCCGGACTTCCACGCCAAGGGCTTCGAGACGGGTGAGTTTGTCAAGGCCCATCTCGGCGACAAGGGCGGCGCCGCGGCCGGCTTCCCCGGACCGCAGGGTTCGGGCTGGGCGGAGACCTACATGTCCGGCTTTCGCGATTCCACGGCGACCGGCAACGTCAAGCTGCTCGCGGAAGTCTACGGCGAGGCGTCGGTGCCGGCGCAGCTGCGCCTCGTCGAGGACGCGCTCCAGACCTATCCGGACATGACCGTGATCTGGGGCGGCGCGCCGACGGCGGAGGCGGCGATCGGCGCCGTGGCCGACGCCGGCCGCGACGACATCACGATCATCTCCTCCTACGAGAACCAGACGATGCTGGGGTCGGTGAAGGACGGCAAGGTTCTTGCCTTCTCTACCGAGTATCCGGTGATCATGGGCCGCATCGGCGTCGATCTCGCCGTCCGCGCGCTCGAGAAGAAGGAGCACGAGACGATCCTGCTGGTCGCCCCGGGCATCGTCAGCAGGGACAATGTCGAGGCGATCGACACGACGCAGATCTTCGCTCCCGACGGCTTCCAGCCGGTCTTCTCGGCCGAGTAAAGCGCCGCCCGGCTGACGAATCCCTCCGGACGCGTCTTCGGCGCGTCCGGAGCCCGACATGGACAAGGGAACCCCCCGCGCATGCTGGAACTCACCGGTTTCTCCAAGGCGTTCAACCACGTGGTCGTTCTGGACAATGTGGATTTCACGCTGGAGCCCGGTGAGGTCCATGCCCTCCTGGGGGAGAATGGCGCCGGCAAGTCGACCCTGATCAATCTCGTCATCGGCACCTACGCCCGCACCGCCGGGCGCATGGTCCTCAAGGGCCGCGAGATCGAGACCCTCGACCCGCAGACCTCCCGCGAGCTCGGCATCGCCGCGGTCTTCCAGGAGTTCTCGCTGCCGCCCGACCTGACGGTGGCCGAGAGCCTGTTTCTCGGCCGCGAGGAGAGGATCGGCCCATTCCTGCGCCGCGGCAGGATGCGCGAGGCCGCGCGAACGCTCCTCGACGAGTTCGGCTTCCACGTGCCGCTCGACGCGAAGATCGCGAGCCTCAGCCGCGCCCAGAAGCAGATGGTGGAGATCGCCAAGGCGCTCTGCATCGGCTCGGACGTGCTGATCCTCGACGAGCCGACGGCCTCCTTGACGGACGGCGAGGCGGAGAAGCTGTTCGAGGCGATGGCGCGGCTGAAGGCCCGGGGCGTCGGCATCATCTACGTCTCCCACCGCATGAGCGAGATCCGCACCCTGTCCGACCGGGTGACGGTGCTGCGGGGCGGCAAGCGCGTCGCCACCGTGCGCACCGCCGACGTCACCGACGGCGAGCTCATCGAAATGATGGTCGGCGTACCCGTGGACAAGCTGTTCCCGGAGATCCACGCCGAGCCCGGCCCGGAGCGTCTGCGCGTGACGCACCTGACCACGGCCTCCGGCTCGGTGCGCGACGCCTCGATCCGCCTGCACGCCGGCGAAGTCGTGGGCCTCGCGGGGCTCGTCGGCTGCGGGCGCAGCGAGCTCTGCCGCGCCATCTTCGGGCTCGAGCCGCTCGCCGACGGCGAGATCATCCTGTCGGGGCGTCACGTCACCCATCCGACGCCGGCCGGAATGTTGCATCAGCGCCTGTGCTACTTCCCGAGCGACCGGGGTGCGGAGGGCCTGGCGCTGGTGCGGCCCGTTCGGGAGAACGTCACCATGGCGACCCTGGACGAGCCGGCGATCGCCTCCGGCCCGCTTCTGCGCTCCTGGGACGAGGGCCGCGTCGTCCGGACCCCGCTCGAGGACCTCGGATTGAAGCCGATGGCGCCGGAGCGTCGGGTGATCGCGTTTTCGGGCGGCAACCAGCAGAAGGTGATGCTGTCGCGCGGCCTGATGCGTCCCTTCGACGTCTACCTGTTCGACGAGCCGACCGTCGGCATCGACGTCAACGCGAAGTCCGATGTCTACGCCCTGATCAAGCGCCTGGTTGAAAACAGTGCCGCGGTGATCCTGTCCAGTTCCGAGCTCCCCGAACTGCTGCACCTCGCCAGCCGCATCTACGTCATGGCGGAGGGGCGGATCGTGTCCGAGATTGCCGGTGAGGAAAGGACAGAGGCTGCGATCCTGTCACACTATTTCAGCCACTGAAGGCGGAGGCGACGGACGATGATCGCTTCCGCCTCGGCCGGCTCCGAGCCATCGACGCCTGCGAACCAGCGCAGCCGTCTCGAGTTCTTCCTTGTCAACGGCGGGATCGTGCTCGCCCTCCTCGTCGTGGCGGTGGTCTGCACCGCGCTGGCCGAGCCGCGGTTCCTGAACCGGCTGAACCTGATCAACCTCGGGCGCAACTTCTCCTTCCTGCTCATCCCGGCGATGGCGCAGATGCTGGTGATGACGGCCGGCGGCTTCGACCTGTCGGTCGGCGCGGTGGTGGCGATCGGCTCGGTCGTCAGCGCCCTGGCGATGGGCGCTGTGCTCGCCGCGATGCCGGGCGCCGAGGGGCTGTCGATCGCAGTCGCGCTTGCGGTCGTCCTCGCGGTGGGTCTCGGCGTCGGCCTCGTCAACGCCGTACTAATCGCCGGTTTCCGGCTGTCGCCGTTCATGGTGACGCTCGCCGTCATGTCGGCCCTGACGGGGCTGGCGCTCTACTACACGCAGGGCATCCCGATCTACGGCGTCGCCGAGAGCTTCGTCACCGGCGTCGGCCGCGGCCAGATCGCCGGCATTCCCGTCATCCTGGTGATCGCCCTTGCGATCCTCGCGGCATGCATGATCCTGCAGCGCACCACCGTGCTCGGCCGGCACATCTACGCCGTCGGCAGCGACGAGCGGGGGGCACGGCTCTCCGGCGTGCCGACGCGGCGTGTGCTGGTCATCACCTACGCGATGGCCGGGATGCTCGCCGCCTTCACCGGCTTCCTGATGACGGCCCGGATCGGCTCGGGTCAGGCGACCATTGGCGGGACGCTGGCGCTGGAGACGATCGCGGCTGCCGTGATCGGCGGCGTGTCGCTGCGCGGCGGCGTCGGCCGGGCAGGCCTCGTCGCGATGGCCGCCCTGTTCCTGACGGTGATCGCCAACGCCATGAACCTCCTGCAGTTCGACAGCAAGTACCAGACGCTGGTGCTGGGCGTCGTCCTCATCCTCGCGCTCGGCATGGAGCGCCTGTTGTTGAGGAGCCGCAATCCATGACCGCCGCCACGTCCGCGACCGTCGGCCTGCGGTTCGTCCTGCAGCGGCTCGGCCCGTGGCGGCTGCCGATCGGCATCCTCGTCATGCTGCTCGCCTTCGCCGCCTTCGAGCCGCGCGTCGTCTCGGGTGCGAACCTGCGCAACATCGCCGTACAGGCGAGCTATCTCGCCGTCTTCGCCCTCGCCCAGTGCCTGGTCATCCTGACCCGTGGCTTCGATCTCTCCCTCGGCTTCACCGTGTCTCTGGTCAGCGTGCTGTCGGCGATCGCGATGGTCGCGACGGGCTCGCCCTTCGTTGGCATCATGGCCGGGCTCGGCGTCGGGCTGCTCGTCGGCGCGGCGAACGGCCTGCTGATCGGCGGCATCGGCCTCAATCCGCTGGTGACCACCCTCGGCATGGCGAACATCGTCATGGCCCTCGCCTCCACCGTCAGCGGCGGCTTTCCGGTCTCGGGGCTGCCCGCCGGCTTCACCGGGACTTTCGCCCAGGGCACCTTCCTCGGCCTCGCCGCACCGGTGTGGATCGTCGGCGTGCTCTTTCTCGCTGGCTGGCTCATGCTGACGGTCACCCGCTTCGGCCGCAGCCTCTACATCATCGGCGCCAACCCGCGCGCCGCGGTGGCGGCCGGCATCAACAGCTTCGGAACGCTCGGCCTCGCCTACACCCTGTGCTCACTCGTCACCGCGACGGGCGCACTGCTGCTGACCGCCCGCACCGGCTCGGGGGAGCCCAATCTCGGCGGCAACCTGACCCTCGAGGCGATCGCCGCGGCCGTCGTCGGCGGCGCCAAGCTCTCCGGCGGCGAGGGCGGGGTCACTTCCGCCCTGCTCGGCGCCCTCTTCGTCACGGTGCTGTCGAACGGCATGAACCTCATCCAGCTCGACGGCTACCTGCAGCAGATCTGCCTCGGCGCCATCATCGTCATCAGCCTCGTCCTCAGCCGCGACACCTTCCGCCGCTGACCGGACCAATTCGGGTACAGTGCCAATGGGCTACCAGGTTTGCATCGACATCGGCGGAACCTTCACGGATTGCCTGGTCTCCGACGGCAACGGACTGATTTCGATCTTCAAGTCGCCGACGACGCCCGGCGAGTTCGAGAAGGGTTTCATCAACGTCCTGCACGCCGCCGCCGAGGGCCACGGCCTGACCCCCGACGCCTTCCTCAAGGACATCGAGCTCATCGTGCACGGGTCGACCGTGTCGACGAATGCGCTCGTTGAGAAGAAGACCGTCAAGGTCGGCCTGATCCTCAATGAGGGACACGAGGACGTGCTCCTGCTGCGGCAGGGGCCGCGCAAGGGCGCCTTCCAGTGGAAGCTCGACTATCCCGACCCCTACGTGCCGCGCCATCTGACGCGCGGCGTGACGGGCCGGATCGACGCGCGCGGCCGCGAGCTGGTGGCGCTCGACGAGGACGGCGTGCGCAGCGCCGCCGCCGCCTTCCGCTCGCTCGGCGTCGAGGCCGTCGCCGTCGGGCTGCTCTGGTCGGTCGTGAACCCGGCCCACGAGCTGCGGGCGGGCGAGATCCTCACCGAGGAGCTCCCGGACATCCCGATCACGCTCTCCCACGAGATCAACCCGATGCCGCGCGAGTATCAGCGCATCATCGCCACCGCGATCGACGCCTCGATCCACCCGATCGTGTCGCGCTACATCGGGCGCCTGCAGAGCGCTCTCGACGAGGCGGGCTTCGCCGGCGAGCTGCTTCTGGCGAACTGCGTCGGCGGGATGATGCCGCAACCGGAGATGCTGAAGAAGCCGATCTACTCGGTGATGTCGGGGCCGACGCTGGCGCCGATGGCGGCTCTCGCCTTGTCGGACGAGCCCGACATCATCGTCGGCGACATGGGCGGCACCACCTTCGACGTGTCGGCGCTGCGCGACCACCAGATCATCATCACGCCCGACAGCATGATCCACGACGATTCCCTCGGCATCCCGAAGGTCGACGTGCGCTCGGTCGGCGCGGGCGGCGGCTCGATCGCCCACGTCGACGCCGGCGGCCTGCTGAAGGTCGGGCCGCAATCGGCGGGCGCCCGTCCGGGTCCGGCCTGCTACGGCGCCGGTGGCGAGCGGCCGACCGTGACGGACGCCAACGTGGTGCTGGGCCTCGTCGATCCCGACTACTTCCTCGGCGGCAAGATGCAGCTCCACCGCGATCTGGCGGAACGGGCGGTCGGACAGGTCGCCGCGGCGCTCGGTATCGGCCTCGAAGAGGCGGCCTATGCGATCTACACCACCTCCAACCACAACATGGTCGCCGCGATCGAGGAGATCACCGTGCGCGAGGGCATCAACCCGCGCGACAGCGTCTTCGTCTGCGGCGGCGGCGCGACGGCGATCCACATCGCCGAGATGGCCGACATCCTCGGCCTCAAGCGCTACATGGTGCCGCGCTTCATGGCAGGCCTCAGTGCGTTCGGCGGGCTCATCTCGGACATCCGCAACGAGAAGAGCGGCGTGCTTTTGACCTCCGACGTCGACTTCGATCTCGACGGCGTCAATGCCCTGCTCGCGCAGCTGCGCACGGCGGGGGACGGATTCCTGGCGGACGCCGGCGTCGCACCGGAGAACCGCCAGTTCGAGGTCTCCTACATGGGCCGCTACGAGTTCCAGTCCTTCGAGATCGAGGTGCCGCTCACCCTGCCCGAGGGCGGGCTGACGGCCGCCGATCTGCCGGTGCTGGTCGAGGCCTTCCACCGCATGCACGAGCGCATCTACTCGATCCGCATCGACGGCGACGTGGTGGAGTTCACCGCCTGGAAGCTGCGCGCCATCGGCAAGCGCCCAGGACAGGAGGCCTGGCGGCTCCACACCCTGCCGGCGCACGCGGGCCCGGTGACGCCGAAGGCCTCACGGCGCGTCTACGACCAGCCCGCCCGGAGCATGATCGAGGTGCCGGTCTACGAGCTGTCGACGCTGGGCGAAGGGGCGCGGCTCCAGGGTCCGTGCCTGATCGAATCACCGACCTTCACCGCCTACCTCAAGCCGGGGCACGATGGATCGGTGGACCAGTTCGGCAACATCAACGTCAACGTCGCCTGACGCGGAAGAAGGAGCCAGACCCATGATACTCCCCGACACTTCCGCCGCTGCCGATGCCGATGTCGCGAGCCGCCGCATCGACCCCTTCCTGATGTCGGTGCTGAAGAGCCGCTTCGAGGCGATCGTGCGCGAGATGACGCTGGTCGTGATGCGCGCGAGCCGCTCCGCCGTCATCAAGAACGCGCGCGATTTCAGCTGCGCGATCCTCACCTACGACCATCAGCTGGTTTCGGTCGAGGACGCCCTGCCGATCCACGTCATGTCGATGGACATGGCCACGCGGCCGCTGACGCAGCTGTTCGACGACATCAAGCCGGGCGACATCTACATCAACAACTGCCCGTTCACCGGCGGCACCCACCACGCCGACCTGATCATGTCGATGCCGGTGTTTTTCGAGGGTGAGCCACTGTTCTGGGTGGTCGCCCTCTCCCACCACGCCGACACGGGCGCCCCGGCCCCCTCCACCTACCTGCCCTTCGCCAAGACGATCTTCGAGGAGGGCCTGCATTTCCCCTGCATCCGCCTCGCCGAGAACTACAAGGAAAAGAAGGACATCCTGCGCATCGGCTCGATGCGCAACCGGGTGCCGGATCTCTGGCTCGGCGACGTCGCCGCGCAGAGCGGCGCCTGCCGCACGGCCGAGCGGCGCATCATCGACCTCGTCGGCCGCTACGGCCGCGATACCGTCGTCGACTTCGTCGCCGACTGGTTCGACTATGGCCGCCGCTGCACTAAGGCCGCCATCTCCAAGCTGCCGGCCGGCACCTACGAATACACCACCACCCATGACCCAGTGCCCGGCGTCGCCGACGCGGGCATCCCGGTGCATGTCAAGATCACCGTCGATCCGGTGGCGGGCGAGATCGTCGTCGATGTGCGCGACAACATCGACAACGTGCCGGGCGGGCTGAACCTCTCGGCCAACACCTGCACGGGCTCGTGCCGCATCGGGGTGTTCAACAATCTCGACGAAACCATCCCCCACAACGAGGGCTCGAAGTCGCAGATCAAGGTGCTGCTGCGCGAGGGCTGCGCCATCGGCGCGCCGAAGTATCCGGTCGGCACCTCGGTCGCCACGACCAACGTCAACGACCGCTTGATGATCGCCGGCAACGCCGTCTTCTCGCGCATGGGGGCACCCTACGGCCAGGCGGAGGGCGCTTCGCACCTGCCGGCGGGCGTGGGGGTGATCTCGGGCTCGGACCCGTTCAAGCGCGGCAAGGGCTACGTCAACCAGATCTTCGTCGGCTATGGCGGCGGCGCGGCCAACCACGGCCACGACGGCTGGCTGACCTATTGCGGCCCGGCGAATGCGGGCCTCATCCAGCTCGATTCCGTCGAGGTGGACGAGTCGATGTATCCGATCGTCATCGAGCGGCGCGGCGTCGTGCGCGACAGCCAGGGCCTCGGCGAGTTCGAAGGGGCGCCGGGCATGGGCGGCATCTTCTATCCGCTCGACCACGACATGACGATCATCTACGCCGCCGACGGCACGTCGAACCCACCCCGCGGTGTGCTCGGCGGCACGACGGCGAAGGCGAGCTATTCCAAGCGCCTCGATCCGGACGGACGCGAGGAAGTGCTGCCGGCGTTCTCCGAAGAGGTGATCCCGGCCGGCAGCCGCATCGCCTTCACCGCCTGCGGCGGCGGCGGCTACGGCGAGCCGCTCAAGCGCGATCCCGACCGCGTCCTGCGCGCGGTCAACCGCGGCTGGCTCAGCCCCGAGGTGGCGCGCGACGTCTACCGGGTCGTCCTGACGGAGACGGCCGAGCTGGGCGTGCATGCGCTGGATGCTGCGGAAACGGCCAGGCTGCGCGGCGGCGCCTAGCTGATGTCCGGCCCCCGCGCCTTCCTGCTCCTGCTCGTCGCGGCCCTCCTCTACGGTGGCAGCTTTCCCGTCAACCGGCTGGCCTCGGAAGCGGGCTGGCCAGCCTTGGCCTTCGCACTGGTCCCCGCGCTGCTCGCCGGCATCGCCCTGACGGTGCTCTGCGCATTGCGCGGCGTGCGGCTGTCGCTCGGACGGCGGGCGCTCACCGCAAACCTCGTCATCGGGGGGCTCGGGATCGGCCTGCCGGTCGGCATCCTCGTCGCCGCCGCCCAGCATCTCCCCGCCTCGACGCTGACGCTGGTGCTCTGCCTCTCGCCGATCCTGACGCTGACGCTCGCGGCGGCGACCGGCACCGAGCGCTTCGAACGCCGGGTCTTCCTTGGCATGATCCTCGGCACCCTCGGCATCGTGCTGATCGTCTGGCCGGACAGTGGCGTGGTGGAGGAAGGCGGCGCGGGGTGGTTCCTGCTTGCGCTCATCGCGCCAGCAATGTTCGCCGTGACCAACAACTGCGCGGTCTGGCTGCGCCCGCCCGCCACGCCGGCGCTCGCCATGGCGGCGGGTACGCTGCTGGGGGGTGCCTTCGTCGCCATCCTGGTGGCGCTGGCGACCGGGGCCGCGTTCTGGCCGGCGGCGACCGGAGTTGCGCAGATCACGCCGCTGCTGCTGTCGACGGTGATCAACGGCGTGGTGTTCTGGCTGTTCTTCACGCTCGTCGCGGCGATCGGGGCTGCGCGCTTTTCGCTCTTCAACTATCTCGCCGTGGCCGCCGGAATCCTGTGGAGCATGGCGGTGTTCGGCGAGCGTCCCACGCCCGTCTTCTGGGTCGCGGCAGCGATGATGCTCGTGGGGATGCATCTGGCGTTGCGCGCTGGGCGGGGCGGCGCGACCAAGCCAAACGCGGTGAGCTGAGCGGGCGCCATGGCGGCGCGCGTCGTGGCGTAAGGATGTCAGCGAGCAGCAGCGGTCGATCGCTGCGGCGCTACTTCGTGCCCTCGGGCAGGATGCGCTCCTCGACATCCGGATTGCGGGTGTAGAGGCCGAGCACCTGGCCCTGCATGCGCAGGAGCGCCGCGACCGCATCGAGCGCGCGATGATGGTCACCGGGATGCTGGTCTGCGACCGCAAGCCCGCTTCACTGCGGTGAAGGCCTTCGCCCCCGAGTGATTTAGGGTGCGGGCGAGGACGAGGCGGGCGCGCCTTTCGCCCATCCCCGCCAGGGTCGCCCCGAACCGCCGAGCGATCGGATCCGCCTCCTCGACGACGAGGACAAGGGATGATGCCGCCAAGGACGTGCTCCCTGTGCCCTATCAGAGCCAGGCGTCGCGCTGTCCGAGCCACTCGGAAGGAGCGACGGGTGTGGTGGCCGAGTGCGTCGGTCGCGCGATAGACCGCGCTTCTTCCTCCGCCGCAGCCCCGAGGTCGGCTTCGAGCTGCTCGAACTTCTCGTCGGTGAAGTGGTCGATACCGAGCAGCCAAGCGGCGGCCCGGGCATAGACCCGGCAGTCGAGCGCCTCGTTGCGCTCACGCATCTGACGCCACTCGAGCTTCGAGACCCCGCGCCGGTCGCGCACCGTCACCAGCTGCTCGCCGACGAGCTGCTTCACCCACTCCGCGTTGACCGTCTTCGGCAGATGCACGTAGCCGTCCGGAACGGCAACGCCGGCGGCGAGCTCCTCGTCCGTCGGCCGGTCGATGCGCAGGAACCGATAGGTCTCCGACTTGAAGACGGCGACCGAGACCTTCCAGAGCTTCGCGCCCCGGCGGATGTTACGGCCGCGCTCGCTGACGTCGACATAGGTCGGCTTCGACCGGCGTCGACCGGTCGAAGCCGTCGACGCCCTTGATCGCGATCACCTGGCCGGCACCGGATCGGCGCGCCCAGGCATTGACGGCGGCGGTGCTGCGTCCGTCGCCGGAATCGATGGCGAGGCGCGCGATCCCGAGACGGGCGCCGCTGTCCTGGCGCCACGTCCGGCCGAGGAGCGAAGACAGCGCCTTCCAGACCTCCAGGCGAGACGTGTCGCCCTCGAGCACGATGTGCTCGACAAGAACGCTCCGAAGCTTCCTTCCCCACGCCCTCAAATCGACCTCGATGCGGTCGTGCTGAACGTCTGCGCCGGCGGTCAGGATCAGCCCGAAAGCCGGGACCAGCGGCCCGAATTCCTCGCAACGATCATAGAGCCGCTGCCAGTCCGGCGCCTCACCGCGCTCCTGCTGTGTCTCGCCGAGCAGCGTGTTCTTCGCCGCCTTCAGCGCCGCGTCGTCGCCCTGCGCCGCTTCCCGCTCGCGGGCGACGTCGGTCCAGCTCAGCCAGCCGACAGGGGAGTAAAGCCCGGAGATGTGGAAGCCGACGCACTGCGGATCGGCCGCCGTCGCGGTGGCGCGCCACTCGCCAGCCGAGAGCATCGCCGTCTTGTGGTGCTCGGCGATCGGCTCGTCGCACTGCTCACACCGATAGGCGACCGTCGAGGGTTGCCCGGCCTCCCAGCGCAGGCGCTCGAACCGCAGCCATTGCAGATGACTGCAGTGCGGGCATACGAGGCTACTAGCGCCGCGCCGACCATCTTCGACGTGCACGAGGCCTATGCCAGCATCCTAGAGGGCAAAGCTGACTCGCCAATGGCGACAATCGACGATCTCGTCGACATGGAGATCTTCGAGCGCGACCCCGCCAATTGTGTGCCCTTCGATGAGTTTCTAGACGGGGTGGTAGTAGTCTCACTCGATGCCTTCGGGCAGGACGACCGCAGCAAGAATGTGCTCGGCGCAGTCATGCTCAACATGTTCTATGAGAACATGCTCCGGACGCCCAAACGACCCTTCCTGGGCGCGGATCCGCAGCTTCGGGCCATCGATTCGTACCTCCTAGTCGACGAGGCCGACAATATCATGCGGTACGAGTTCGACGTCCTGCGCAAGCTACTCCTGCAGGGGCGGGAGTTCGGGTGCGGCGTGATCTTGGCCTCGCAGTACCTCCGACACTTCAAGGTGAACGCCACCGACTACCGCGAGCCCCTTCTCACGTGGTTCATACATAAGGTGCCGAATGTCACGGCTGCGGAACTTGCCGCGCTTGGCCTCGCCAGCTCTGCAGCTGAACTCGCCGAGCGGATCAAGTCGCTCCGGAACCACCAGTGCCTTTATAGATCCTTCGATTGCCCCGGACAGGTGGTGCGCGGCTTGCCGTTCTACGAATTCGTCGCGCAAGTGTAGTGGTACGGCGATGGTCGACTTCTTGACCCGGAGGAGCGGTCCCGCCGGATGGCGAGTATCCGCTCAAAAGACACCGTTCCGGAGCTGGCGCTCCGGCGCGGCCTGCACCGCCTTGGCATGAGGTTCACGCTCGACAACCTCGGTCTGCCGGGAAAGCCCGATCTAGTATTCCCTCGCTACAAGGCCGTTGTGTTCGTCCACGGCTGCTTCTGGCATCGACACGAGGGGTGCAACATCGCGACAACGCCAAAGTCGAACACTCCCTTCTGGCAGTCAAAGTTTGACCGGAACGTGGCTCGCGACCGCAAGGTGGCGAGCGAGCTAACGGAGTCCGGCTGGCGAGTGTTCGTCGCCTGGGAGTGCGAGCTGCAATCTAAGGCTCGTTTAGAGCGAACTGCGGAGGCGCTGGGGTGCGCCATCCGCGGCGCTTGCCTAACCCGCTGTCGCGCGGGCTGACTGTCGGCTGGTGACCGATCCAAGGCGTTCAGCGAACAGGTCAGACGAAATTCGCAAGGGAGAACAAAGGATGCGTTCCCATACCTCTTTCTCCCCGACCATTGTGCCAGCAAAAAAAGTACGCCGTCGCGCGCTTGCGAAACCCGCTATTTATCAGCGAGTTGCGGCTCCGTACCTTCGTCCCCACAGTCCACGGCTTTGGAGAGAACCGGACCAAATGGAGAAATGAGGACCGGGACCGGTGCTGCGCGGTGCACAGCCCGCCGGCGGAAGGGCTTGGTTTTCTTTGACGTTTTCGCCGCGCTGGGCGCGCCAAGAGACGATTGGCAGTAGCTGAATGGCGGAGGGAAGGGGACTGGTGTCGAACCTTCTCTGAAAAATAACAAAAAAATCAATAGATTACCGATAACTGGTCAATCGACATCAGCTTGAGGTCCAAAAGCTCGAATGGGCCGCTCGCGCCCACGCACCTCGTGGACGCCTTGGTCAAGGAAACCGCCTTTCGGCTGAGACAGCCGCCACGTATCACCGCAGATCAGAAGGTTCAACTTGAGTGTCTTTGCCAGCTCCTGCAGTCGCTGCGACAGATTCACGGGATCACCATAGACTGTGTAAGCCCGACGCTTGCCCCCGCCAACGGTTCCGGCCGCTATTCTTCCTGACGCGACGCCGATGCGCATGGTCAGGCGGGTTCCGTCGAACTGCCGCGAGGCAAGTCGTGTCTGGATCGCTGTAGCGGCCGCTACAGCGGCCTTAGCCGACGCAGCCGCTCCTCGGCCGACGTGAATGATGCAACCATTGCGTCCCCGGCAAAGCCCGCCACAAGACCGCCCGCTTCGGTCACCACGTCCGTCGCCAGATCGAAAATCTCGGTCATGGTGCGGATCACGTCGGCGGGTTCGCGGGTCTCGCTGAACCGCGTGAAGCCTGCGATATCAGCAAACAGTACAGACCCCTGGAGTGTGCGCGGTTCCAGCCCGCCAACGCTCTCGACAAGCCGTTCTACAACGTCCGGCGGGACGTACTGGCCAAACGTTTCCAACGTTCTGATGCGCTGGTCTTCGGCAAGCGCACGCTGGCGAACAAACCCGCGCGCACGATGCACCGCGAAAGCGATCAGCGCTGACACGCCCGCCAGAACGATGGTTTCCTCAATGCGGTTGCCCTGCCCGATGAAGTCCGGCGACAAGACCAGATCGACATAATCGGCCCCTGACCCGCCAGCAGGGAAGTCGGACCAAGACCGGGTGGTTGCCATCCCGCTGACGATCCACAGAAACGCTCCCCAAAGGGTTGCACAGGAAACAGCCCCCGCCCAAAGCACCAGCTTGGGCGAGAGCGCTAGGGCCCAAGACGAAATGAGCAAAAGGAGAAAGATAATCCCGTAGACCCGGAACACGAAAATCTGCGGCACGCCGCCTGCAGCGGCCAATGGAATTTGTGTCGCGAGAACACCCAGAGCAATGATCTCGACGGCGGCAAAACCATAGATCAAACCTGTCGCTCCGCCGCGCGCCAGATAGCGCATTAGGAGCAATCCGGCGGCAAGATAGCCTGCAACAACAACGAAACCGGTCCAGATTGTGGATCCGTAGTTGATCACGCCATAGGCCATCCAAAGCAGCACAACCGAAAGGATCGCTGTTCTCCCCAAGAGGGCGATCCGAAGACCGTCGCGCTCGGCCTGTTGCAAAGCCAATTCTGTTTGCGCAACAGCTCCAGCTTGGGATGCCCTCGGAGCGGTTTCGATATCGGATCGTTGGTCGGAACGCATCAATCGGCCCCTGTAAAGCTGACGTGTATCTTTGCGGCGAATCCGCGCCGCACGGTAGTTGCAAGCATGAACGGTCCTGTCGGCACTGGGGCCACGCCGCCAACTCCAATATACGGAAAGTCGCCGTGCGAACCAAGCAGCGTGCTGCCTTCGCGCAGAATCGGTTGAAAAACGGGGTGTTTGTGGTATGTTGTGGCCATGACAAAAATTTGGTCAACAACGAGCAGACTTGAGGCGGGGGGCGGCACGTTTGCACTTCCGCGCCTGACGATTGGTGTTTTCCACTCCGATCAGCCGACGCACAGGCTCGCGATCGGCAGCGACAGACGCCGCTTGTCGCCGCTGGTCAAAGATCAGGGCTGGATATTGCCTGCCCAAAGCGAGGGGCTTTGCGAGTATGACAGCGAATTGAACCTTACGACAGTTTCGGTCGACGCCGTCCTTTTGCGCGATGTCGGACTGGATGCGACCGACTTGCGCCTGCAACGGGTCGGCCTGCTTGATCCGCTTGTCCTGCAGTTTGCGCGTTTGTTCCAGTCGATTTCCAATGCCAACCGTCTTTATCGGCAAACGATGGAACAGGCCTTTGCCGCACATTTGGCGCAAACCTTGTGGCCGCAACGCCCGGAAGTTGTGGGGATCCATGATGCACGGCTGCGTCGAGCGATCGAGTTCATTCACGATCACCTCGCGCAGGACATCGCCCTTGACGATCTGGCAGACATCGCCGCGATGAGCCCGTTTCACTTTGCCCGCGCGTTCAAGGCGGCCACGGGCACTTCGCCTCTGCAGTGCATCATCGCGGCCCGGATTGATCTTGCGCGCCTGAGGTTGCGAAGCACCGGCTTGTCCGTTGCGCAGATCGCGCATGACGTGGGTTATGAGGACATCAGCCGCTTTGGCCAGCATTTCAAGGCGCGCGTGGGCTGCACTCCTGCGGGGTGGCGGGCCGGGTGACGGCATGACAGACCGGAGCTATGGCAGTCTCACCCAGTTCTACGAGCAGGTCCATGCCCCGGCACTGATCGACATCCGGCCTGCCGGGCAGATGGGCGCGAGCCTGTTACGGGTGCGGCAGACCCCGGGCGACTGGTCGGACCCGCCGGTACCGGACCTAGTGATTGCGCAGTCCTTCCTTCGTCCGCTCCGGCTGCAATTCGACGTGGGCGCGGGGCATGTGCAGATGGTTGCGCGGCCGGGGGCGATCTGCGTGGTTCCGCCCGACATCTCGACCTTTTTCCTGATGGACGACCCACATCAGGTGCGGTTTCTGACGCTGCCTTATCGGCGGTTGCTGGCCTTTGCCGGACAAGACTGCGGCCTGCCGCCCGACGGCGATTTCGGGGTGCTGCATGCCGGAATGTTTCAGGACACCGGCATCACCGAAGGCCTGAGCGCACTGTTTGCCGAGGCAGAGGCGGGCAATCCGCTGGGTGCGTTATGGGCCGACGGGGTGATCCTGCAACTGACGGCGCGGCTGTTGTGGTTGCGGCGGGGGCAGGTCAGGTCACGGCAGGCCAGCCATCTGCCGACCGCACGCCTGCGGCAAGCAGCCGAGATCCTGCGCGACCGACTGGACGAAGACATCGGGCTGACGGAAGTCGCACGCACGGCGGGGATGAGCCCGTTCCACTTCGCGCGCCAGTTCAGCGCGATGTTCGGGATGTCGCCGGTGCAGTACCGCATCGCCGCCCGGATCGAGGCGGCGCAGCAGCTTTTGCGCCAGAAGGCCTTGCCGGTGTCCGAAATCGCGCGACGGGTCGGCTATGCTGACGTGAGCCGTTTCGGCCAGCACTTTCGTCGGAAGGCAGGCATGACCCCCTCGGCGTGGCGGAAGGGGTAGCGCCAAGAAGCGCAAGAATCGCATATTCCTTCGCAAGAAACGCGCGTCCCGGCGGCGGGGTGCACCTCCATCTTTCCTTCATCGCAACCGGGGCTGCGGCCCCGACAGATGGAGACGACAGATGAAGACCCTGACCCTTTCCGCCGCCGCCATGCTGCTGGCCTCGACCGCCATGGCTGATGTCCAGACCCGGACGATCACTTTCCAGAACGAAGGCGCCACTCTCTCGGGCACGCTTTACCTGCCTGCGGATTATGCCGAAGGGACGCGCCTGCCCACCGTGGTGGTGACCGGGGCCTGGACATCCGTTGAAGAGCAGATGCCCCGCGAATATGCCGAAGAGATGGTGGAACGGGGTTTCGCCGCCCTCACCTTCGACTTCCGTGGCTGGGGCAAGTCGGGCGACCTCGCAGAAAACGTCCGCTTCAAGGAAGACCCCGCCGCCAAGACCAGCGACCTGCGCGCGGCCTTCGAGACTGTCGGCAGTCTGCCGGAAGTCGATCCGGCGAACATCCACGGACTGGGAATCTGCGCCTCGGCCGGATACATGGTCGATGCAACTGCGGGCAATCCGCTGGTGAAAAGCGTGGGCCTGGTGGCCCCCTGGCTGCAGAACCAATCGATCGTCGAGGCGGTCTATGGCGGGGCCGAGGGCGTGGCCGGGCTGCGCGCACTGGCGACCGAGGCGGCAGCGACGCCGGGTGGGGCAATCATCCCTGCGGCGGGCGATGTCGGCGCCAAAGGCGTGCTGATGCCGATTGGCGGTTATTACTTCGAGCCCGCGCGCGGTGCGATCCCGCAGTATGACAACCGGTGGAACAACCTCGGCTGGGAAGCCTGGCTGACCTATTTCCCCGCCGACAATGCCCCGACTTTCGACAAGCCGCTCGCCATCGTTCACTCCGAAGCCGCCGCGATCCCCGATGGCGTGCGCGCGTTCCTTGCGGACTATACCGGAGAGGCGGTCGTGCAGTGGCTCGACGGTGTCGACCAGTTCTCGTTCTACGACCGCGAGGATGCCGTGGACAGCGCCGCCGACACCATCGCGCAGCACTTCGCAAGCTAGGCCGCTGGTTTAACCCCGAACTGGGCCATGATGGCCCGGTGCGGGCCATCCCACAAAATCGAAAGGAGCATCCCCATGACCGATGATGTCAACCCGTCCCGCCGCACCATCCTGACTGCCGGGGTGGCCGCTGCGGCGACACTGGCCGCCAACGCAGCGGCGGCAAACAGCCTGAACCCCCAAGCTGCGCCGACATCCGCCAACCCTGAAGGTCGCTTTGCCGGCAAGGTCATCGCGGTGACTGGCGGCAATTCCGGCATCGGCGCGGCGACTGTACGCGCTTTTGCGATGGAAGGTGGCCGTGTCCTCTTCGGCGCGCGTCGCGATCCGCTTGGCCGCGAGGTCGAGGCTGCGGTCCACGCGGCAGGCGGCGACGTGACCTGGGTTCAGACCGATGTTCGCGATCCCGCTCAGGTCGAGCGCTTTATTGCGGCCACGACCGAAACTTATGGCCGTCTGGACGTGCTGTTCAACAACGCTGGCATCTTCATGACGCCAAACCTGATCGAAGACATCAGCCTTGAAAACTTCGACGACGTGATGCGGACGAACGTCAATGGGGTGTTCTATGGCATGAAATACGCCATCCCGGTAATGAAGGCGCAGGGCAGCGGGGTGATCGTCAACATGGCCTCCGTGGCGGCGCATCGCGGCTTTCCCAACACCGCGCATTACAACGCCTCGAAACACGCCGTGATGGGGTTGACCAAGGCAGGTGCGCAGCTGGCCAAGGACAACATCCGCGTCGTGTCGATCTCACCCCTGGCGGTCGACACCCCTATGCTGCAGGAAAGCTTTGCGCATCAGGGCCTGACCTATGAGGGGATGGCCGGTTTCTTTGTGACCCCGCGCATCATGGACGTCCATGAAATGGCACAAGGCGTGCTGTTTGCCGCGTCCGATGGAGCGACCGCCTTCAACGGCATGGACTTCGACGCAACGGGCGGGCAGCTCGCCTGACCGGAACCTTGACCACCCGCGCTGATGGATCGGCGCGGTTTCTCCCGACATCCCCCATTGCACCCTCGAAAGGAGAACAGAATGAGGAACGTTTTGATGGCACTTGCGCTCTCGACTGGCCCGGCCCTTGCAGAAGCACCCTCAGCCCTCGCGCCTGTCGGCGATATCGAAACCGCCAAGGTGATTTCGGTCGTCTCGTCGATTCCCCTCGCTGTCGATCTGGCCGCTTACGATCTGGCGGAGCAGGCCTTCGCTCCTTCGGTGGTGATCGACTACACCAGCCTCTGGGGCGGCGAGCCTGCTGCCATGACACCTGCCGACCTTATGACCTCGTGGCGCGGCATCGTCCCGGGGTTCGACGCAACCTGGCATCAGTTGTCGGATGTGTCGGCCACAGTGACCGGTGACACGGCCACAGCGACGGCCTTCGTCGATGGCCGCCACTGGATTGGCGACCAGCTGTGGCGGCCGGTCGGCAACTACCTCTGGGACCTGCAGAAGATCGAGGGTGACTGGAAGGTCACCAGAATGGTCTTCGCCATGACCGAAGAGATCGGCGACCGCGCTGTCGCGACCCAGGCCATGGAACGCGCCAAGGTGCTGTCGGAATGAGCAGCCGCGGGGCCGGGACATGATCCGGCCCCGACCATCCCCCACAACGCCCAAGGATTGACGCAGAATGAAACGCCTTTTCGCTTTAGCAACCCTCATCTCGCTTTCATCGCCCGCCTTCGCCGAAGGTCCGCGAGACGCCGTTGATGCCCAGATAGCCGCCATGGCGGCAGGTGACGCCACCGTCGTAGAAGCCGCCTTTACCGAGGATGCAGGTTATGCCTACTCCCTCGACGGCGACCTGACCCGTGGCGACGGCTTCCACGCCTGGGTCACCTCCGATATTGCCGGCCCCGGATCGCAGTTCAATATCGAAAGCGCGACCGTCACCGGCGACACCTGGCCTGCCCCGCGTCGGTGGTCCGGTTTGATTGTTAGTTCATGTGTCGGGTGTCCGCCATGGTGAGCACGCCCGCCGGAGCTGGCCGGGGTTGCGCAGGCGGGCGCGCGCTTGGCGCGACGGCCTCGGGCGCCGGCGGCCGGTACCCGAGCGAGGAGTGTGGGCGGACGGCGTTGTAGTGCCGCCGCCAGCCCTCGATGACCACCCGGGCCTCGCCGAGGCTGTAGAAGATCTCCCCGTCGAGGAGTTCATCGCGGAGCTTGGCGTTGAAGCTCTCGCAGTAGCCGTTCTCCCAGGGGCTGCCCGGCGCGATGTACGCTGTCCGGGCGCCAACCGCGGCAATCCAATCCTGCACTGCCCGTGCGATGAACTCCGGCCCGTTGTCGGACCGGACATGGCCCGGCACGCCACGGATGATGAAGAGGTCGGAGAGCACGTCGATGACGTCCGTCGACCGCAGCCTCCGCCCGACCCGGATCGCCAAGCATTCCCGCGTGAACTCGTCGATCACATTCAGCATGCGGAACTTCCGCCCGTCGTGGGTGCGATCCTCGACGAAGTCGTAGGACCACACGTGGTTCGGATGCTCCGGCCGTAGGCGGATGCACGATCCGTCCGCGAGCCAAAGCCGCCCGCGTTTCGGCTGCCTCGCCGGAACCTTCAGCCCCTCCCGCCGCCAGATCCGTTCCACCCGCTTGGGGTTCACCACCCAGCCGGCAGACCGCAGCAAGGCGGTGATCCGCCGGTAGCCGTAGCGACCATAGCGGGTGGCGAGAGCGACGACGTCCACGGTCAAAGCCGCCTCATCCTCGCGCCCATGCGGGATCTTGCGCTGTGTTGATCGATGCTGGCCGAGCACCCGGCACGCCCGTCTCTCGGGAACGCCGATCGCCCTGACGACATGCTCGACACATGCCCGACGACGGGCGGGGCTCAGAAGTTGTGCTGCGCAGCCGCTTGCGCGGATCCCTTTGCCGCCTCCGCCAGGATCATCTTGTCGAGCGTCAGGTCGGATACCGCCCGCCGCAGCCGGGCGTTCTCCGCCTCGAGCTCCTTCAGGCGCTTCACCTGGTCGCCCTTCAGCCCGCCGTACTCGTTCCGCCAGCGGTAGTAGGTAACCTCCGTCACCCCTATCGACCGGATCGCCTCCGCGACCGACCTGTCCTGCGCCGTCAGCACCTCAACCTGCCGGAGCTTCGCGACGATCTCCTCAGGCTTGTGACGCTTCCTCGCCATCTGTCCGTCCTCCAATCAGGGCTCAAAACCCATACCTCAGGGAGGACCACTGGTCGTGTCCCTGGGAGTGGTGTAGGAGCGGGCTGCCGCTGAGGTGGTCATCGCCGGTCTTCGGCTAGGGTTCGGTTTGCGAAGCTGAACCTTTGGCAGGAGACGACGATGACCGACGACAGGATG
>JAESGX010000121.1_pt1 | contig 78719 bp, 56 predicted proteins | sample 9269801 | NCBI WGS metagenome assembly JAESGX01 (sample SAMN16773122, study PRJNA677054) | algae metagenome | isolation source: Pleurocapsa minor GSE-CHR-MK-17-07R and co-occurring heterotrophs from wet... | place: USA: Lower Calf Creek Falls, Grand Staircase Escalante National Monument, UT ... | reverse complement strand
TTTGGGATCCAGAGCCGAGACAATGGCCCACGCCGGCTCTCGACGCCTACCTTGCCAAATTCCGAACAGATAAGAGCCGAGCCTGCTCGGCTGCTGTACTGCAAAACGCAGCTGGGCAAGCTAGGCTTCACGCACCGAAGGAAGTCTCCCTGGGGGACAAAAAAGCGTCAATCGATGAACTGCAGCCGCGCCAATTCCGCATACATTCCATCTTGCGCGATCAGCTCGGCGTGCGTGCCTTGGGCGACGATGCGGCCGCGGTCCATGACCACGATGCGGTCCGCCTTCAACACGGTGGCGAGTCGGTGCGCGATGACCAGTGTCGTGCGTCCTTCCATCAGACGCTCCAGGGCCTGCTGCACTGCGCGTTCGCTTTGCGCGTCGAGCGCGCTGGTGGCTTCGTCCAGCAGCAGGATCGGCGCGTCCTTCAGCAGCGCGCGGGCGATGGCGATGCGCTGCTGCTGGCCGCCGGACAGGCGCGCGCCGCGTTCGCCGAGTTCGCTGGCGAAGCCTTCGGGCAGTTCGCGGATGAAGTCGTCGGCCTCGGCCGATTCGGCGGCAGCCTGCAGCTCGGCGTCGGTCGCGTCCAGCTTGCCGTAGCGGATGTTCTCGGCGGCGCTGGCGGCGAAGATGGTGGGCGACTGCGGCACCAGCGCGATGCGTTCGCGCAGCTCGGACGGATCCACTTCGCGCAGGTCGACGCCGTCGATACGGATGCCGCCGGATTGCGCATCGTGAAAACGCAGCAGCATGGAGAACACCGTGCTCTTGCCCGCGCCCGACGGCCCCACCAGGGCCACGGTTTCGCCAGGGCGCACCTGCAGGTCGAAGCCGTCCAGTGCCGGCAGGTCCGGACGCGAGGGATAGCGGAACACCACGTTGTCGAAGTCGATTTCGCCACGCAGTGCGGGCGGTAACGCGCGCGGCCGCGCGGGCGCGGTAATTTCAGAAGTTTCCTGCAGCAGCTCGGCGATCCGGCCCATGCCGCCGGACGCGCGCTGCAGTTCGTTCCATACTTCCGCCAGCGCGCCCACCGAGCCGCCGCCGATCAGCGCGTACAGCACGAACTGACCCAGCGTGCCGGCGCTCATGCGCCCTCCGATCACATCGTGCGCGCCGGACCACAGCACCAGTACGATCGCGCCGAAGATCAGGGTGATGGCGCCGGCCGTGACCCAGGCCTGCGCGCGGATGCGTTTGCGCGCGGTGTCCACCGCCACCGCCACCGCGGCGCCGAAACGGCCGCGTTCGTACGGCTCGCGCGCGTGCGCCTGCACCGTGCGCACCGCGCCCAAGGTTTCGCTGGCCAAAGTATTGGCGTCGGCCACGCGGTCCTGGCTGTCGCGCGAGGCTTTTTCCAGGCGACGGCTGCCGAGCACGATGGGCAGCACCGCCAGCGGAATGCCGATCAGCGCGAACGCGGCCAGGCGCGGGCTGGTGACGAACAGCATCACCAGGCTGCCGATCACGGTGACGCTGCTGCGCAGGGCCACCGACATGCTGGTGGCCACCACGTTGCGCAGCAGCTCGCTGTCGGCGGACAGGCGCGAGACCAGTTCGCCGCTGCGGGTGCGGTCGTGGAAATCGGCGCCCAGTCCGATCAGGTGCCCATAAAGTTGCTGGCGCAGATCGGCGACCACTTTTTCGCCGAGCAGCGAAACGAAATAGAAACGCGCCGCGCTGGCCAGCGCCAGGACCACGGCGACGACGAACAGGAACAGGAACGCGCGGTCGATATTGCTGCCGCTGGTGAATCCCTGGTCGATCATCCTTCCGAACGCCCACGGCAGGCTCAGCGTGGCGGCTGAGGCCACGGCCAACGCCAGCAGCCAGGCGATGAACAGGCCGCCGTGCTGACGCACGAACGGCCACAAGGCGCGCAGGCTGCCCAGGCGAGCCTTGGTCTTTACCGGGGTGGGGTCGGTCATTCGCTGTCCTGCTCGAAAAGGCGCACTTCGATCAGGCGCACTCGGTTACGGGTGGCGTCGCGCCGCCGGGTTTTCAAGGTTTGCGCGCGCGCGACCGGCAGGTCCACGGCCATTTGCGCGCAGCAGACAAGGCAGGGCGACGATGCAGCTGCGCACGATCTCACTCAGTACGCTGCGCGGCGGCCGCGGCAAGGTGTCGCTTATTCGTCCAGCAGCGGTTCCAGGTCGTCCGGCACGGTTTCGCTGGGGTGATCCTTGACGAACAAGAGCAGGCTCTGCCGCGCGGCGTCGGCGTCGCCCAGCCCGTAGCGGGTGCGCACGCGCTCCAGCCAGTCGTTGACCGCGAGCTGCGCGTCGTCGGACACCGGCACCTGCAGGTCGGTGCGGCGGACTCGCGAACCGGTGACTTGAACGCTGTCCAGTGCGGCGCTTTCCTGCGCGCGTCCGGCCGGCGCGACGGCTTTGGATTCGCGGCGCGCGGCCGCCGGCCTGGCGCTGCTGTTGGCGGCCGCGTCCGCCGCGATGCTGGCCGCTGCGCCACGCGTTTCGGGATCCGGCGCGAACGACAGCGCGGAGTCCGCCGCCGGCGCCGGCGCGGCCATGGCCTGCGGCATGGGCGGAGCAGGCGGTGGCGGGGAGGCCGCCATGTAGCCTTCGTCGCGGCGTTTTGACTGCTCGGTCGTCGTCGCACGCGGTTCCGCCGGTGCGGCAGGCACTGCGCGCCCGAGCGGTGGCGGCGAACGCAGCGCTTCCTGCTTCGGTGTGGCTGCGATCTTAGGGGCGGAAACCGGCGCTGGCTCCGCCAAGTCGGCCGCAGCGGTGGTTCCTGCGGCCATTTCATCGAAGATGGGGGATTCGGCCTCGGCCAGCACCTGCGGCTGCGCTTCGCGCTTAGAAGCGTCCGCGTCCGCCGGCGCTTGGCTCTGCACCGCGCGCTCCAGCACGGCGTTTTGCTGCCCGGTATTTTCCTGCATCGGGCGCAGCTGCCAGGCGATGCCCACCGCGAACACCACCGACGCCGCCAGCCCCATCGCCACCGGCCAGCGCGGTTTCCTGCGCGCGTGCGCGGGCTTGCCGCTGACGGCGGCATGCGCGGCGGCCAGGATGCTGGCGTCCAGCGTGGGCGATGGTTCGCCGTGCGGGCCGAGCCTGGACGTGAGCAGCGCCAGTTCGCGCTCTTCCGGGGTCAGCGGATCGGGAGGGTAAGGGTTCATTCGCTCAATCTCGTACGCAGCTTGTCCATCGCGTAACGCAGCCGCGATTTGACCGTTTCCCGGCCTACGCCGGTGATTTCGCCGATTTCCTCCAGGGTCAGTTCCTGCTCCAGCCGCAGCTGCAGGACCTCGCGCTGGTCGTCGGGCAGTTCCGCCAGGGCCAGCTGCAGACGTCGGCGCTGTTCGAAATCCGACAGGTTGCGCTCCGGCGTATCCGGGTCGGGCACGCGCGCGGCGCGCTCTTCGCCGTCCACCGGCGCGGGCGGACGATGCTTCAGCGCGCGCCAGTGGTCGGTCAGGCGATTGTGCGCAATCCGGAACAGCCAGGTCGTGAAGGCCGCCTCCGGCTTCCAGCTTTCGCGAGCGACGATCACGCGCTGCCAGATGTCCTGGAAGTATTCGTCGGCCAGCCCCGGGTCGCGCAGCTGGCGCAGCAGGAACCGGTACAGTCGCCCGCGGTGGCGCGAATACAGCTGCTCGAACGCGGCCGCGTCGCCGGCCGCATAGGCCAGCATCAGGGTCTCATCGGCGGGTTCTGAGAAGTCGTTCACCGCGGCAAGCGTAAGCCCTGGGCGATGATCCGCAAAGCTGCGCCGAACCGCCGCGACTGGCCGTCGCCATGGGCTGAATCCGTATTCAGATGAAAGTGGCGCGGAAACCAGCGGGACGGTGGCGCATTGCATGGAACCTGCTAACGTCCGCCGTGGCGGGATGGGGTTCCCGCAGGCGAGGCCGTTCCAATGCATCGCAACCGTAAGCTCAGCCTTGGGAAATCCGTGCGCCTGTCCACCACCGATGTTGTGCAAGCGCCTTCGCCTGGCCAGGCCGTGACGGCCGAGCGCGAAGCACCCACCGAAGTAGCCGCGGTGGTGTCATCGCCGACCGAGCGCGTGGTGGTGATCCTGCGTGGCCTGCTGCCGGTTGGCGCGTCGGTGGCGGTGTGCTGGCGCGACTGGGCTCTGGGCAATGGCGGCGCGCTGTCGCCGGGCGGCGGCGCGGGCCTGCGCCGGCATGCCGAGCTGACTCTGTCCGATCCGGAGCTGGAAACCGACGAGCCCGATCTGCTGGCCCACGCCTGGGACAACGCCGACGGCAACGCACGCATGTGCGTGGCCGCGGCCTTCCCGAATCCACTGGGCGCGGCCGAACGCCAGGCTTGGCTGGCGCTGGCCAAGACCCTGGTGGTGGCCACGCTGGACGCCGCGCGCGCGCAGGCGCGCATCGTCTCGCTGGAAAAATCCAAGCGCCTGCAGCAGGCGCTGTACGAAATCGCCGATCTGGCCAGCGCCGATCTGGAGATGCCGGAGATGCTGCGCCGCATCCATGCGGTGGTCGGCTCGCTGATGTACGCCGACAACTGCTACATCGTGCTTTACGACGATCAGCGCCGCAGCGTGCGCTTCCTGCATTTCGTCGACCAGCGAGACACCTATGTGGCCGAGCCCGAGCGCGAATTCACCGAAGAGGAAATGCCGCACAGCCTGACCTTCGCCCTGTTGCGCCACGGCCAGGCCGTGCGCGGGCCGTCCACGCTCATCAGGCAGAAGCTGGGCGTGCCGCGCGACGTCATGCACGGGCCCGACAGCCTGGACTGGATGGGCGTGCCGATGCGCCGCGACGACCGCGTGTGCGGCGCCATCGTGGTGCAGAGCTACGACACGCCGGCCAGCTACACCGACGAAGACCGCGCGCTGCTGGGCTATGTGGCCCAGCACATCCTGACCGCGCTGGACCGCAAGCACGCGCACGTGGGGCTGGAGCGCCGCATCGAGGCGCGCACCCACGAATTGCAGCGCGCCAACCGCGAGCTGCAGGCGGAAATCCTGGAGCGCAAGCGCGCCGAGAAACTGCAACGCGCGCTGTTCCGCATCGCCGAATTGGCCATCACCTCCGAAAGCCTGCAGCGTTTCTACGCCGATGTGCACGCGGTGGTGGACGAACTGATCTTCGCGCGCAATTTCTACATCGCGCTGCTTTCCGACGACGGCGAAACCCTGCATTTTCCGTATTCCATCGACGAGCGCGACCCGATGCGCCTGTCGCGCAAGCCGACCAAAGGCTTGACCGAGCACGTCATCGCCACCCGCCTGCCGCTGCTGGCCGACCGCGCTCGCCTGAGCGAACTCGCGGCGCAGGGCAAGGTCCACGAATACGGACCGCATGCCTACAGCTGGCTGGGCGTGCCGCTGTACCGCGACGAGGAAGTGGTGGGCGTGATCGCGGTGCAGAGCTATTCGCCGGAAGTCAGCTTCAGCCCGCACGACCAGAACCTGCTGACCTTCGTCGCCCACAACATCGGCAACGGCCTGGCCCGGCAGCGGGCGCAGGAGCATCTGCGCAGCGCCCACGCCGAACTGGAAGCGCGGGTCGGCGAGCGCACCCGCGAGCTGGCCGAAACCAACGCCAAGCTGCTGGCGCAGATGAGCGAACGCCTGCGCGCCGAACAGCGCCTGACCTATCAGGCCACGCACGACGGGCTGACCGGTTTGCCCAACCGGCCGCAGCTGCTGGATCGCCTGTCCGCGGCGATCGACCGCGCGCGCCACGGCGACGGCCAGCAGTTCGCGGTGCTGTTCCTGGATCTGGACCGCTTCAAGCTGGTCAACGACAGCATCGGCCACGCCGCGGGCGACGAACTGCTGATCGAGGTGTCGCGGCGCATCACCTCCATGGTCCGCAGCAACGACATAGTCTCGCGCCTGGGCGGCGACGAATTCGCGATCCTGATCGAATACAACGAAGGCCTGGAAAGCGCGCGCGACCTTTCGCAGCGCATCCTCAGCGCATTGGGCCGGCCGATGTGGGTAGCGGGGCGCGAGCTGTTCCCGTCGGCCAGCCTCGGCATCGCCACCTGGCACCCGCGCTACAGCAGCGGCGAGGAACTGCTGCGCGACGCCGACGCCGCGATGTACCGGGCCAAGGCCGAAGGCCGCGACCGTTACGCCGTGTTCGACGAAGCCATGCGCGAAGCGGCGATGCGCAGCCTGGATCTGGAAGCCGATCTGCGCCGGGCCATCAACAACGGCGATTTCCTGCCGTTCTACCAACCCATCGTGTGCCTGGAGGATGGCAGAGTGATTGGCCATGAAGCGCTGCTGCGCTGGCGGCACGAGAGCCGCGGCCTGCTGCTGCCGGCCGATTTCATCAGCCTGGGCGAAGACAGCGGCCTGATCGAACAGGTCGACTGGCTGCTGTACGAACAGGTGGTGGCGGAGCTGGCGCGCGGCGGCGAAGGCTATCTGTCGGTCAACGTATCGCCGCGGCATTTCCGTTCGCCGGATTTCGCCGACCGGCTGCTGGCGATGTTCGACGCGGTGGGGGCCGATCCCTCGCGCCTGCGCGTGGAGATCACGGAGGTGGCGCTGCTGGACGACGCGCCGCGTACCCTGCGTATCCTGCGCACGCTGCGCCAGCACGGCATCTTCGCGCAGCTGGACGATTTCGGCACCGGGTTCTCGGCGCTTTCGTATCTGCACCGTTTCCCGATCTCGGTGCTGAAGATCGACCGCAGCTTCATTGCCGGCATCGGCGACGCCGACCGCCCGGAAAGCTTTGCCCTGGTGCGCGCGATCCTGGCGCTGGCCGGCACGCTGGGCATCGAGACCATCGCCGAGGGCGTGGAAACCGAAGCGCAGCGCCAGGCGTTGATCGAGCTGGGCTGCAGCTACGGGCAGGGCTACCTGCTGGGCCGGCCCGCAGCGCGGATGGACGCAATCGCGTAGGAGCGGGCCTTGCCCGCGATGCTTTTATTTCTTTTGCGAAATCACAAAGCGTCGCGGGCAAGGCCCGCTCCTACACGGGGCTGTTTACTCGCCGGCGATGGTCTGCTGCTTGCGTTCTTGCGCGGTGATCTGCCGAGCCTGCGCGATCAATTCCACGAACTCCTGGCGCAGGCCGTAGCGGTCGTCGCCCCGCGCGGCGCGCGCGGCGTCGCTCACTTCCTTCCAGCCCCAGCGTTCGATATTGGCGCCGCCGCGCAGCAGGTCCGCGTACGCGGCGACCGCGCCGGCGAAGCGGAACGAGGCGCTGGGCCGTGCGGTCGTCGCGCTGCGCAGGATCGGCGTTTCGATCAGCTTGCTGGCCTCCACGCCGGGCAGTTTGTAGCGCAGGCGCAGGTGCGCCATTTCGCTGGCGTGGCCGTTCGCGTCGGCCCTGGCCTTGCCGTAGCGCAGCGGCGGCACGCGCTCGGCGCCGGAGCCGGCGGGCGTGATCTCGTACAGCGCAGTGACCTCGTGGCCGGCGCCGATGTCGCCGGCATCGACCTTGTCGTTGGCGAAATCCTCGCGCTTGAGCAGGCGGTTTTCGTAGCCGATCAAACGATACTCGGAGACCAGCGCCGGGTTGAATTCCACCTGGATCTTCACGTCGCGCGCGATGGTCAGCAGGGTCGCCTGCATTTCCTCCACCAGCACCTTGCGCGCTTCCTGCGGGGTGTCGATATAGGCGTGGTTGCCGTCGCCCACGTCGGCCAGGCGCTCGGCCATGGCGTCGTTGTAGTTGCCCTGGCCGAAGCCCAGCGTGGTCAACGCCACGCCCGATTTGCGCTGGTCGGCGACCAGCGTTTCCAGCGCGTCCTGGCTGACCGTGCCCACGTTGAAATCGCCGTCGGTGGCCAGGATCACGCGGTTCACGCCGTCCTTGATGAAGGATTCCTTGGCCATCGCATAGGCCAGACGGATGCCGTCGCCGCCGTTGGTGCTGCCGCCGGCCTGCAGCCGCTCCAGCGCGGCCAGGATCTCTTCATGGCGATCGCCGGCGATGGGCGGCAATACCAGACCGGCCGAACCCGCATACACCACGATCGACACGCGGTCCTGCGCGCGCAGCTGCGGCACCAGCATCGCCAGCGAGCGTTTCAGCAGCGGCAGCTTATCCGCCGACTCCATCGAGCCGGAGGTATCCAGCAGGAACACCAGGTTGGCCGGCGGCAGCGTGGACTTGGGCACGTCGTAACCCTTGATGCCGATCATCAGCAGCTGGCGCTGCGCATTCCACGGCGCGGCCGCGAGTTCGGTGGTGACCCGGAACGGAACCGCGCGATTCAACGGCGCCGGATGCTGATAGCCGAAGTAGTTGATGAACTCCTCGGCGCGCACCGCATCGGCCGGCGGGCGCACGCCCTGGCGCAGCATGCGCCGCACGTTGCTGTAGCTGCCGGTGTCGACATCGACCGAAAACGTGGATACCGGCTGCTCGCTGGCGCGGTGCACCGGATTGTCGGTGCGCTCCTGGTATTTCTCGGTATTGGCCGGTTCCGAGTAGGCCTGCTGCGGAGCGATGGCGTGATGGCCGTTGCCGACCGATGCTGCGTAGCCGATCGGTGCGGGCGGCGGCGCGGCGGGTGCGTAGGCCGGGGATGGCTCGGCCGCTGCATCCGAGGAGCGGCGCTGCCTCGAATCGGCGCGGAGAATGCGGGTGCCGGTGACTTCTACTGCGTCCAGCGTGGCGGATTCTTCGGCCGCGGGTGCTTGCTTGGGGATTTGCGCGGTTTCGGGGTTGGACTTGCAGGCGCCGATCAGGGCGACCGTGGCCAGCGTGGCGAAGAACAGGGCGGTGCGGGACAGGCGGCGTTGCATGGCGAATCTCCGTTGGTGGGCGGAAGACTCAACGCGCCGGCTTCGAAGGCGGGGTTAACGGCGCGAAAAAAATTGCACGATGCGGACATGCTGGGGTTCGTGCGTCGGCGCATCGGTGAATAAAGCGACGCCCGCAGCTCATGCTGCGGGCGGTACATGCTTTGCGAACCTAAGCAGCCGCGCACTGCGGCCATGCCCGCGCTAGAACCTGAAATCCAGGCGCGCGTAGTAGTAACCGCCGTTGATGCCGAACGGCAGCGTTTCCCAGCCGTAGACGAAGCCCAGCTGCGGGAACGGCGCGGCGTTCACCGGATCCCATTTGTCCGGATAGGTGTCCAGCAGGTTGTTGGCGCCTATCGCCAGACGCAGGTTGTCGGTGAGATTCACGCCCACCGCGGCATCGAACAGGGTCTGTCCGTCCCAGGTCTGCTTGAAGCCCGGCGTGAAGCCTTCGCCGGCGACCGAGCCGTAATAGTTGGCGCGCAGCGTCCAGTCCCAGTCGCCGATGCGGTACACGCCCTGCAGCACGTGACGCGCGCCCGGCTGGCCTTCTTCCACCAGCGTCACCTGGCTGTCGTCGAACAGCTGCTCCGGCGACAGGATCGCGGACTGCGAACGGCGCGCGGTCACCTCGGTCTTGTTCCAGTGCAGCAGCGCGGTCAGGTCCAGCGTGCCGCCGGCGGCCTCGGTGCTGTATTCGCCGACGATGTCGATGCCCGTGGTGCGGGTGTCGATGGCGTTGGTGAAGAACTGGGCTTGGGCCACGCCGAAGGGCTGCAGGATGGCGCGGATCGGGCAGTTGCCGTTGGTCGCGTCGCAGGGCAGGCCGTCGCCGCCCACGCTTTCCGGCGCGATATTGCTGGAGAAGATGATCCGGTCGTCGATGTCGATGCGGAACACGTCCACGGTCAGGCTGAAGCGCTCGCTGGGGCGGAACACCATGCCCAGCGTGGCGCTGACCGATTCCTCCTCCTTCAACGCCTCGATGCCGAAGGCGCGGGTGACCGCGCTGTCCTGGCGCGCGGTCAGCGTGTCGGCCAGCAGGCCGGTGGTGGGATCGATGTTGGCCGAACGCTGGCTATAGAACAGCTGCTGCACGCCGGGCGCGCGGAAGCCGGTGGAGACGGTGCCGCGCAGCGCGAACGTCTGGCTGAAATCGAAGCGCGCCGAGAGCTTGCCGGTGGTGGTGTTGCCGAAGTCGGAGTAGTCCTCGAAGCGCACCGCCGCGCCCAGCAGCAAGCCTTCGGTCAGGCGCGATTCGGCGTCCAAGTACACCGCGTAGTTGTGCCGGCCTTCGTCCACCGCCTCGTTCGGCGAAAAGCCTGGGAATCCCTGGATGCCCGGCGCGGCGAAGCCGCCGTTCTGGTTCGGGATCGGGATGGCCGGATTGTTGGTGCGGCCATAGGTGTACGACACCGGATCGCCGGCCTCGATGGCGTAGTTGTCTTCGCGGTATTCGAAACCGGTGGCCAGGCTCAGCGGTTCCTGGCCGATGCCCCAGTCCACGCTGCCGCGGAAATCCAGGTTGAACGTGGTCTGGTCGAATTCCAGCGTGCCGGTGTCGGCGGACGTAGGCGACTCGGCGAAGATGCCGCCGCCCGGCGCGGGTTCGTACCACCAGCTGACGTTGACCGAATTGCGTTCGTGGAAACCGAACCTGCTGCGGCCGTGGTTGATCGATACGTCCCAATCCCAGTTCGCGCCCAGCGGCGCGCGGTAGCCGACCGCCAGCGAGCCGTCCTCGACGGTGGTGATGATGTTGGGCAGGAAGCCGTTCGGGTAAAGATCCGGCACCGTGCGGTCGTCGCCGGCGCTGCGGAAGAAGCCGGACGAATCGCCTTCGCGCCGCGACAGGCCGCCGAACCAGTACAGTTCGCCGGCGCCCACCGGCAGCCCGCCGTTGAGCCATAGATACGCATCGGTGGCGTCGGCGTCGCCGATGCGCTGGGTCACGCGCGGCGGGTCCACGCGCAGGCTGTCCGGCCCGGCGCGGTTGGTTTCCTCGCGGTCTCGGTATTCCACGCTCAGGTTGAGGAAGCCCTCCTCGCCCAGCTTGAACCCGGTGTTGACGGCGCCGTGCAGCACGGTGCCGTCGCCTTCGTAGGTCTGGCCCGCTTCGAACGACACGCGGGTTTCGTCGGTCTGGCGCCGCAGCACGATGTTGATCACGCCGGCCAGCGCGTCGGAACCATACTGCGCTGCCGCGCCGTCGCGCAGCACCTCGATGCGTTCTATCGCCGATACGGGGATCGCGTTGATGTCGGTGCCGGCCGAGCCGCGCGCGATGGTCTGCTGCACGTTGACCAGCGCCTGCTGATGGCGGCGCTTGCCGTTGACCAGCACCAGCACCTGGTCGGGGCCGAGCGAGCGTAGCGTCGCCGGGCGCAGGATATCGGTGCCGTCGCTGATGGTGGTCCGGGAGAAATTGAAGCTGGGCTGCAGCATCTGCAGGATCTGGCCGATTTCCTGCGCGCCGGTGCGTTCCAGCTGCTCGCGGTTGATGACGTCGACCGGCGCGGCGGTTTCGGCGGCGGTGCGGCCGCGCGCGCGCGAACCGAGCACCTGGATAGTGTCGAGCGTGGTGGCTTCGGGTTCGGCGGGCGAAGGATCCTGGGCGAAGGCCGGCAGGGCCAGCAGCAGGCCCAGGCTCAGGGCGGAATAACGCGTTGCGGCATGGGTGGAATGCGGCGCGCGCGGGCGCGAGTGGGCAGGGCTGGGCATGACTTCTCCGGAATGATGAGTGCGGTCAAGACGCCCCCTATAGCGCCGGGCCGGGTGACGAAAAGATCACGGCCCAACGGATTAATAACATTCTCCTATGTGAAAAGAATGGGACGGAGCCCGGGAAATCCGCACGTTTCGGCGTATGCGCGGTTACGTTCCGGTGGCGGGTGCCGGTGCGGGCACGCGAATTCGAGGCGCGCCTGGCGGATCGACCGCCGGGTTCAGGCTTGGGGGTTTTCCACGCGCACGCGAAGACTGCCGTCCTGCAGGCGTGCGGCCAGCAACTCGCCGCTGGTGGTGTCGCTCACGCTGCGCACGATGCGGCCATCGGCATGCTGCAGGATCGAATACCCGCGCGCCACCGTGGCCAGCGGGCTGATCGCCTCCAGCGAACGCGCCAATGCGCGCAGCTTCAGCGCGTCGCGCTGCAGCGCGCGGGCCACGGCCGCCTGCGGGCGCTGGCCCAGCGACAGCAGGCGTTCGCGCAGGAAGGCGAGCCGGCGCTGCGGCTGGCTGGCGCGCAGCACGGCGGCCGCGTGGCGCAACCTGGCGTGACGGCGCTGCTGCTGTTCGCGCCACAGCGCGTGCAGCCGCCGCGCGGCGTCTTGCTGCCGGCGCTGCAGCAGCTGCAGCCGGGCCTGCGGACGCAGCGCATTGAGGCGCAGCGCAGCGCGGTCCGCGCGCTGCATGGTTTGGCGCAGACGGTGCATCTGCAGAGTGCGCAAACGCGCGACGACGCTGCGCAGGCCGTTGAGCAGATCGCGGCGGTCCGGCACCAGCAGTTCGGCCGCCACCGACGGCGTCGGCGCGCGCAGGTCGGCGGCGAAATCGGCCAGGCTGAAGTCGGTTTCGTGGCCTACGGCCGATACCACCGGCACCGGCGATGCGGCGATGGCGCGCGCAAGCCGCTCATCGTTGAACGCCCACAGATCTTCCAGCGAACCGCCGCCGCGCGTGATCAGCACCACGTCGTAGCGTGCGGAAGCCGCCGCGCGCTTCAGCATCGCCACGATCTGCGCGGCCGCGGTTTCGCCCTGCACCTGCACCGGCAGGATGTCCACTTCCAGCAGCGGATAGCGCCGCGCCAGCACGCTCAGCACGTCGCGCACGGCTGCGCCGCTGGGCGAGGTGATGACCGCCAGACGCCGCACATGCGCGGGCAGGGGACGCTTGCGTTCGGCGTCGAACAGGCCCTCGGCCGTCAGCTTCGCCTTCAGTTCCTCGAACGCGCGCCGCAGCGCGCCTTCGCCGGCCTCTTCCAGGTGATCGACCACCAGCTGATAGTCGCCGCGCGCCTCGTACAGGGTCAGCCGGCCGCGCGCCTGCACCCGCAGGCCTTCGCGCGGCACGAACTTCAGCCACGTGCTTTTGGGCTTGAACATGGCGCACTTCACCTGCGCGCGCGCGTCCTTCAGGGTGAAGTACAGGTGCCCGGATGCGGGCCGGGTGACATTGCCCAGCTCGGCTTCCACCCACACCAGCGGGAAGGCGCTTTCCAGCAGGTCGCGCGCCAGCGTGTTGAGCTGGGTGGGGGTGAGTAGGTCGCGGGCGGGGTCGAGCGTCATGTTTACACCCTAACCCACGCAGGCCGACTCGCCCAAGCGCAGCACACCTGACCTGTTGGCAAAGGCGGCATGTTTGCCGCTCAGATCGCCGCGGCGCGCTCGGCCAGGGCGTGGTTGAGGATCGGCCCGTTGTCGCTGTAGTCCACCGGCACGTCGATCAGATCCACGCCTTCGCGCGCCAGGCATTGCGCCAGCATCGGCGCGAAGTCCGCGGTACTGCCGGGGCGATGCCCGCGCGCGCCATAGCTTTCGGCGTAGCGCACGAAATCCGGATTGCCCAGCCCCATGCCGAAATCGCCGAAGCCCATCTCCTGCTGCTTCCAGCGGATCATGCCCAGTGCGTCATCGCGCAGCACCAGGATGGTGAGGTCGAGCCGCAGGCGCCTGCAGGTTTCGAGCTCCTGCGAATTCATCATGAAGCCACCGTCTCCGCACACCGCCAGCACCTTGCGCCGCGGATGCACCAGCGCCGCGGCCATCGCCGAAGGCAGGCCGGCGCCCATCGACGCCAGTGCGTTGTCCAGCAGGATCGAATTGGGCTTTGCTGCGCGATAGTTGCGCGCGAACCACAGTTTGTAGATGCCGTTGTCCAGGCACACGATGTCGTCGGCCGCCATGGCGCCACGGATATCCGCGACCACGCGCTGCGGATACATCGGGAAGCGCTCGTCGTCGCTGCCTTCCAGCAGCTGTGCATCCATCGCGCTGCGCACGGTATCGAAGAACGAGAAGTCCCAGTGAGCTGACGGCTCCATCTCGTTTTGCAGCCGCCAGATGGTGTTGGCGATGTCGCCCACGAGCTCGATCTGCGGGAAGTACACGCTATCGACCTGTGCGCTGACGTAGTTGATGTGGATCACCGTGCGCTTGCCCTCGCGCATGAAAAACGGCGGCTTCTCCACCACGTCGTGGCCCACCACCAGGATCAGATCGGCCGCGGCGATCGCGCGGTGCACGAAATCCCCATCGGAGAGCGCGGCGCAGCCCAGCCATAGCGGGTGGTGTTCGTCCACCACGCCCTTGCCCATCTGCGTGGTGAAAAACGGCACGCCCAGGGTGTCGACGAAGCGCTTGAGCATGCGCGCGCTGGATTTGCGGTTGGCGCCGGCGCCGATCATCAGCAGCGGATGGCACGCCTTGGCCAGCGCGCGGCGGGCCACGGCGATGGCTTTTTCGTCGCACACCGGTCGCCGCGACTGGCTGGCGGGCAGCAAGATCGCGTCGCTGTCGTCGCGCGCGATGTCTTCCGGCAGCTCCAGGTGCACGGCGCCGGGGCGCTCCTCGGCGGCGCGGCGGCATGCTTCGCGCACCTTGGCCGGAATGGCGTCGGCGGACACGATCTGCTGCGTGTACTTGGTCAGCGGCTGCATCATGTCGACCACATCGACGATCTGGAACGCACCCTGTTTGCTGCTGCGGATGGGCTTTTGCCCGGTGAGCATCAGCATCGGCATCGCACCCAGCTGTGCGTAGGCCGCGGCGGTCACCAGATTGGTCGCGCCGGGTCCCAGCGTCGCCAGGCATACGCCGGGCCTGCCCGTCAGTCGGCCATAGGTCGCCGCCATGAATCCAGCGGCCTGTTCGTGCCGGGTCACCAGGGTGCGGATCGACGACGTGCGCAAGGATTCCAGCAGGTCGAGGTTTTCCTCGCCGGGCACGCCGAAAATGTACTCGACGCCTTCGGCTTCAAGCGCCTTTACGAACAGATCTGATGCTTTCAATGCGCGGCACCGATGGAGATGGATTTCAAGTATGCCGCCGCGGGTGCAAATGGCTTGTTAGCCCGACGCCCGGCCCGGAGCGGCAATGGACCGGTTCCCTATCCAAGCCGCGGCATGCTGCTGGCCGCGAATAAATGCCCGATCGGTCTAAAATGACCGCCATGAACGAACTAGCCGCCCCCAGCAAGCTGCCCCTCGCCGCCGGCCCCTTGCCCCGCCGAATCACCCGGGCGGTCGACGTTGGCGGGGTGCAACTGGGCGGCGGCCAGCCGGTGGTGGTGCAGTCGATGACCAACACCGACACCGCCGACATCGCCGGCACGGTCAAGCAGGTGGCGGAACTGTGGCGCGCGGGTTCGGAACTGGTGCGGGTCACGGTGAACAACCCCGAATCCGCCGCGGCCGTGCCGCACATCGTCGACAAGCTGCGCATGATGGGCATCGAAGTTCCGATCGTCGGCGACTTCCACTACAACGGCCACACCCTGCTGAGCAACGAGCCGGCTTGCGCCGAAGCGCTGGCCAAGTACCGCATCAATCCGGGCAACGTCGGTTTCGGCCGCAAGCGCGACACGCAGTTCGCGCAGCTGATCGAATTCGCCATCCGGTACGCCAAGCCGGTGCGCATCGGCGTCAACTGGGGCTCGCTGGACCAGGCTCTGGCCGCGCAGCTGATGGACGAAAACGCGCGGCGCGCCGAGCCGTGGGAAGCCAGCCGCGTGCTGCGCGAGGCGCTGATCCGCTCGGCGCTGGATTCGGCCGAGCGCGCGGTGGAGATCGGCCTGCCGCGCGAGCGCATCGTGCTGAGCTGCAAGGTCAGCGGCGTGCAGGAACTGATCGCGGTGTATCGCGACCTGGCCCAGCGCTCGGATTTCGCGCTGCATCTGGGCCTGACCGAAGCCGGCATCGGCAGCAAGGGCATCGTCGCCTCCGCCGCCGCGCTGGCGGTGCTGCTGCAGGAAGGCATCGGCGACACCATCCGCATTTCGCTGACGCCGGAGCCGGGCCAGTCGCGCACGCAGGAGGTGATCGTGGCTCAGGAGCTGCTGCAGACCACCGGCCTGCGCGCGTTCACGCCCATGGTCACCGCCTGCCCGGGCTGCGGGCGCACCACCTCCGAATTCTTCCAGGAGCTGGCGGGCGTGGTCCAGAACCACGTACGCGCGAAGATGCCGGAGTGGAAGATCAGCCATCCGGGCGCGGAGAACATGACCCTGGCGGTGATGGGCTGCGTGGTCAACGGCCCGGGCGAATCGCGCCATGCCAATATCGGCATCTCGCTGCCGGGTACCGGCGAAGCGCCGACCGCGCCGGTGTTCATCGACGGCCAGAAGGCGGTCACCCTGCGCGGCGATAACATCGCCCACGAGTTCGTCGCCCTGATCGACGGCTACGTCGAAAAAAACTATGCGCGAAACGCTGGGTAGGGCGGCCGCGCGCGGCTCGCGGATCATCGCCGGAATCCTGACGCGCCACGGCTGGCGCATTACGCTGCTGTTCCTGGGCCTGCTGCTGCCGCTGTGGGCGTTCACCGAGCTGGCCGACGAAGTGCACGAACTGGAGCGGTTCGTGTTCGACGATCCGATCCTGCTGCATGCCTACGCCTATGCAGGGCCCACCATGGACCGGTTCTTCATTACCGTGTCCTGGATCGGCTATCAGGGTGTGATCGCGATGGATGTCGCGCTTACCCTGACGCTGTTGGCGTTCAAGCGCTGGCGCGAAGCGACTTTCGCCGGGCTCGCGTTCGCCGGCTCGTCGTTGCTGAATATAGGCAGCAAACAGTTCTTCCAGCGCGACCGGCCGATCCTGTGGGAGTCCATTTCGCCGGAAAGCACCTTCAGTTTTCCCAGCGGCCATGCGATGGGCTCGATGACCCTGGCGATGGTCGTACTGCTGCTGGCCTGGCGCACGCGCTGGCGCTGGCTGGTTTTGGCGCCGACAATCTCGTTCGCGGTGCTGGTGGGCTATTCGCGCGTGTACCTGGGCGTGCATTACCCGTCCGATATCTTGGGCGGCTGGATGGCGGCGATGGCATGGGTGGCGGGGGTGTATCTGCTGCTGTTCCGCAGCGGCACGCATCCTTGGCAGTCGGCCGCCGCATAGCTTCATGCGGGTTGCATTTGTGGGAGCGACGCGAGTCGCGACATAGCGTGCTGTCGCGACTCGCGTCGCTCCCACAACCAATCCGTGGCGTCGGCGGTTACTGCCCGTACGCCGCTTCACGCGCCTGCTGCAACCTTTGCCGCAAATATTCATCGCGGCTCAAGCCGCCGGGAATTTCGCGCAGCGCCATCACCTCGGCCACGATCGCGCGTTCGCGCGTCTTGTAATCCTGGAAGTTCGGATCGCGCTGCTGTTGCGCCAGATGCTGGGCCATGCGCCGCTCGGCGTCGCTGCGGTAGCGTTGCATGACGTCTGCGATCTGCAGCGCTTGCTCTTGCTCGTCTGCAACCGTGGCCTTGATCAGGCCGCTGCGCAGCAGTAGCGCTTCACCTGCGGACAGGCCGCCTTCGCGTTCGTAGCGGTCGATGGAGGCGGTGAGCGCACGCGCCTGTTCGGAGCGCTCGACGTCGCCCAGCGACGAGGCCTGTTGAAGAAAACGCTTGGCGCGCGCTTCGAAATCCTGCCGCTCACGAAAGGTCTGCGCTTGCAGACTGGCCTGCAGCGCGACCCGTTCCGGATCGTTCCGGACGGCAGCGGTCCGCGTGTTCGCAACCGCAGGCGCCGACGGCGCGGCGCGCTGACTCAGCACCCAGACGGCGCCGGTGAGCGCAAAGGCGATTGCGGCGATCAGTGCGGTCTTGAGTTGCATCGGTTCCAGCATACCGCCGGCCCATGAGGGGGAGCCGGCGGTAAGTCCCCATCAGCCGAGCAGCTGATCCACCAGCCAGTACAGCAGGTTGAAGGGCTTGGCGCGATCGGCCCGGTCGTCGGCTTCGCTGGCGTCCAGCACCTTGCCCTGGCCGTCGAGCACGCTGTCGATGAAATTCTTCAGCTGCAGGTTCTGCGCCTGGATATCGCCGTTCTTGAAGTCGACTACGGTGGTGCAGTGGCTCTCGTTGAGCGCGCGGTACTGCGGGAAATAACCGCCGAAGTTCTGCAGGCCGTTGAGATTGTCGACCATGCGCTGGGTATCCACGCTCCAGCGCTGGGTGATCAGCGCTTCTTTGGTGGCCGGGTCCGGCGCGTTCTGGATCTCGGGGTAGAAGCGTTCGTAGGAATACGCCGAGAAATTCTGGTCCTGCCAGAAGTGCGTGTGGCCCAGGCGGTCGTTCGGATACTTCGACGACAGCGCGTTGTACAGCGTGCCGATCTGGTTCAGGTCGAGCTGCGGCAGGCCGCTGGAAAGCGTGGCCAGCGGTCCGTTCGGCGCATCCAGGCCCCAGCGCTCGCGGATCAGAGTGGCCAGCGGCACCGACGGATACTGCTGCGGGTCGCCGTTGCGCGGGGTGTTGAAGATCGGGCCGGAGTCATCGATCAGGAAAGAGCGGTTGGGCGCGAAATCGCGGCGCAGATAGTGGTAGTTGGTGAGGCTGCCGGCGCCGCCCGCGCTGCAGCCGGCCGAGAGCAGCTGCGTAGGCCGCGGCAGGTTGTCCTTCATCCAAGAGGTCAGCGCGCGAACGTTGCGCAGGCCGTTGTGGTGCCAGACCAGCGGCGCGTTTTGTCCGCTCGGGTCGGGATATACCGCCACCTTGTCGCCGCTGTAGATGTCGCCGGTGCAGTACGGCACGTAGACGATGTTCCACTGCTGGGTCTTGACCGCATCGAACGGACTGACCCGGGTGACGAACGGGCTGACCAGGCTGGCGCCGGGATTGAGCAGGCTCATGTAGTCGTCGGGAATGCCGTTGGGGTTGCGCGCGCCGCGTACGCCTTCGGCGCCGGTGCAGCTGGCGTAGTCCCAGCAGGCGCCGCCGCCTTCCATGTAGATCAGCGTATTGCGCGTATTCGGAACGCGGTTGACGAAGAACTTGTACGACGAGCCGTCGCCGCAGACCGCGCCGGTTTCCGGCGCCAGCCGCACGGTCTGCCACTGGCTGTACGCGCCCGGACTGAAACCATCGGCGAAACCGGCCGGATTGGAGCGCAGCGGATACGCGCCCTGGCGCTGCGCGGGCGTGACCTTGTTGTCGGCCTTGGGTGGCGAAACCAGATTGACCAGCGTCTGCCAGAAACTGTAGTCGCCTTCTTCGGCTTTCAGCGGCAGGGCGGTGAAGACGGTGACGGCGCTGGCCGCCAGCACGATGGTGAAACGACCGGATAAAGCCATGTTCGAATCCTCCTTGGCGATCGATGAGACAGCGGGGTGGGATAGCGTTACGGCGTGCGTCGCGTGCGGGCGGATGCCATGCAGCGGCACATGGAGTACCACCGGCAATGTGAAAAAACCATCACGCCGAGTCGCCTGGAGGCGAACCTGCGTCGAGTCCCTGCGTGTGCCGCGGTTTCGACCGCGGCCGTGCGCGCCCAACGGCCCGCGCTTCCGCGCTGCAGCACGCGCGCTGCGCGGTATGGGCCGGCTACTCCTGGATGCAGACCCGGTTGCGGCCTTCATGCTTGGCGCGGTACAGCGCCGCGTCGGCCGCGGCCATCATCCGGCTGCAGGTATCGCGCACCGGGGTCATCGCGGCCACGCCGATGCTGACCGTGATCCGCTGCGCTTCGCCGCCGGGTTTGAACACCGCTTCGGCGATGGACTGGCGCAATCGCTCGCAAAAAGCGTAAGCGGCGGCGGCGTCGCATTCGGGCAGCAGCACCGCGAATTCCTCGCCGCCGATGCGCGCGGCGAAATCGTCGCTGCGTACGTGCCGGCGCAGGATCGCGGCGATCTGGCGCAGCACGCCATCGCCGGAGATATGCCCGTAGCGGTCGTTGACCGGCTTGAACAGATCCACGTCGATGATGCACATGCTCAGCGCGCGCTGGTGGCGCATGGCGCGCGCGATTTCCCGGTCGGCCATCTCGATGAAGTGGCGGCGGTTGTGCAGATCGGTCAGCGCGTCCTGGGTGGCGAGCTGATAGATCTCTTCGTGGTAGCGCGCTTCGACGCTGGAGTGGCTGATGAACTTGAGAATGCTTTCGCCCACGGTGATGTGGTCGCCGTCGCTGAGCGTGGTTTCCTCTATCGGCTGGTCGTTGACGCGGGTGGGATTGGTGGCGCCGAGGTCGCGGATCCGGTATTCGTCGCCATCGCGCCAGATATGGCAGTGCTGGCGCGAGACGCTTTTATGCGGAATGTGCAGGTCGCCTTCCTGCGAGCGGCCCACCACCACCGCGCGTTCGTCGATGTCGGCGCGCCGGCCCAGACCTTCGCCGTGGATCACCACTACGCAGGCCGTGCGCGGCGCGGCGCTGCGCGGCCCGGGGCTGAGCACCGTGCGCTGGGTGATGTGCTGGTCTTCCTCGTCGGGGGCCATGCGGGCTTCGCTGGACAGGACTGCGGCAGTGTATCCGCATGCCTGCTGCGGCGCAGGCGCATCCGTTACCATGCGCTGGCTTGTCCACTGGGGAGATGGCATGCATCCGCAAGGTCCCACCGACGATTCGGATCCGACCGAAATCCTGTCCGCCCGCCCGCCCGCGGGCGCGGCTGCGCCAGGCGACGCCTTGCCGCCCGGCGCGCGCGTGGGCCGCTATCGCATCGAGTCCCTGCTCGGTCGCGGCGGCATGGGCGAGGTGTATCGCGCCGAGCAGCTGGAGCCGGTGCACCGCACGGTGGCGCTGAAGCTGCTGCGGCAGCAGCGCCTGGACGCGCGGCACCTGGCTTACTTCGAAGTGGAGCGGCAGATGCTGGCGCAGATGCGCCATCCGGCCATCGCCCAGATCTACGACGCCGGCGCGACCGCGGAAGGCTTCCCGTTCTTCGCCATGGAGTTCATCGACGGCACGCCGCTCATGCGTTTCTGCGAAGCGCGCGCGCTGCCGCTGCGCCAGCGCATCGAGCTGTTCATCCGCATCTGCCAGGGCGTGCAGCACGCGCACCACAAGGGCGTGATCCATCGCGATCTGAAGCCGGGCAATATCCTGGTGGACGAAGTGGACGGCAGGCCGCTGCCGAAGATCATCGACTTCGGCATCGCCACCGTCGCCTCGCGCGCGCTGGGCGGCGCGCCGGCCGAACGCGCGGGCACCCCCGACTACATGAGCCCGGAACAGGCCGGCGCCGACCCATCCGCGGTGGACACGCGTAGCGACGTGTATTCGCTTGGCGTGCTGCTGTACGAACTGCTGGCCGGAAGCCGCCCACACGGCGCCCACGAAACGCTTACGGCCGGCGAAAACGCCCCGCGCCGCCCGTCGGAACAGTTGGCGACCTTGCCGCCAGGGCAGGCCGAGCGCGTCGCGCGCGTACAGGGTCTCAGCTGGCCCGGCATGCGCCGGCTGCTGCGTGGCGAGCTGGACTGGGTGGTGCTGAAGGCGATGCGCCACGACCGCGGCGAACGCTACGCTTCGGCCGCGGAACTCGGCGCGGACCTGCAGCGTTTTCTCGATGGCCATCCGGTGCAGTCGGTGCCGTCCGGGCGGCGCTACGTGTGGGGCAAGTTCGTGCAGCGACACCGCGGTGCGTTGGCGGCCGCCGGAGTGATCGTGTGCGCGCTGCTGGTCGGGCTGGGGCTGTCGCTGTACGGACTGCTGCAGGCGCGCGAGCAGCGCGCGGTGGCCGAGCAGCGCAGCGCCGAGCTGGAGAAAGTCGCCGCGTTCCAGCAGTCGATGCTGGAAGACATCGACATCGAGGCGATGGGTCTGGGCATGGCCGACGGCCTGCGCCGGCAGATCGCCGCAGCGGAGCCCGCCAGCAGCGCGCGGTTCGGCGAAACCCTGGCCCACGCCAGCACCGCCGACCTGGCGCGCGATCTGATCGACCGCAACCTGCTGGCCGGGGCCGAAGCCGCCATCGTCCAGGACTTCGCCGGTCAGCCCGAACTTGCCAACAACCTGCGCGAATCGGTGGCCAAGGTGCAGGCGGCCTTGGGGTTGAGCGACAAGGCCGCGGACAACTTCCGCAAGGTGGCCGATTACCGCGCCGGCACGCTGGGACCGGGGCATGCCGAAACCCTGCTGGCGCGTCAGGCCCAGGCTGGCGCGCTGCTGGCCGGCGCCAGAACCGATGAGGCTTCGCAGTTGCTCGCCCAGGCCTTGCCGCTGGCCTACGCGCTGCCGGTCAACGACCGCACGCGGGTGAAGCTGGAGCTGGCGCAAGCGCTTGTGGTCGGTGCCAAAGGCGACCGCGAGCGCGCCAAAGAGAATCTGCAAGCGCTGCACCAGCGCCTGGTCGCGGCGGTGGGCGAGCGCGATCCGGCGAGCATGGAGGTGCTGAACGAAGTGGCTTCGCTGCAGCGCGCCGTGGGCGACACCGCGCAGTCGCGCGCCAACATGGAGAAGCTGGTGCCGCTGCGCATCGCCGTGCTCGGCGCCGACCACGAGGACACGCTGGCCTCGATCAGCAACCTGTCGATCCTGCGCATGATCGAGGGCGAAAAAAAAGGCGCGGTGGAGCTGCAGCGCCAGCTGGTGCGGATCCAGACCCAGCGCCTGGGCGGCGAGCATCCGCTGACCCTGCACGCGCGCAGCACGCTGGCCACGATGATGGTCGATTCCGGCGATGCCGCCGCGGCCCTGCCGCTGATGAAAGCGGCCCTGGACGCGCGCGTGCGCGTGCTTGGCCCGGACCATCCGCAGACCTTGCGCACGCGCCTGAACCTGGCCACGGCCTACGCGCGCGTGGAGGACTACCAGTCCGCGCTAGCGGTGGAGAACGAGGTGATCGAGGCGCGCACCCGCGTGCTCGGCCGCCGCCATCCGGATACGCTTTCGATCCTGGTCAATCACGCCGGCACGCTGTTGCGCGACGGGCAGGCCGCGGAAAGCATGCGGTTGCTGGATGCCACGATGCCGCTTGCGCGCGAGGTGCTGGGCGGCAAGCATCCGCAGACGCAGCGCGCCATGCTGATCCGGGCAGATGCCTCGATGCGGATCGGCGACGCCGCCGCCGCCATCGCCTCTTACCTCGAACTGCTCGAGACCAGACGCGCGCTGTTGGGCGAGGACCACACCGAAACCATCGCCGCCGCGTGGAATCTGGTGGACGCCTACGAACGACTCGGGCGCAAGCCGGCGGCGGACGCTGTGCGCGCGCGCTATATGACTCCGCTGCTCGCGGCCGATCCCGCCTCGCTCAGCGAGGCCCAGGCCGGTCTGGCCGATGCGATGCGCGCCAATGAGCGGCCGGGGAAACTTTAACGCGTCAGCGCACCACCACGGTCGTCGCCTTGTTGGCGATCAGATAGGGCTTGAGGTCTTCGACCTGCCCGAGTTTGGCGATCACCCGCTGCGCGAAGCGCTTGCCGGTGATGCGCACGTGGCAGTTCTGGAACGGGCGTTCCTTGTCCTTGCCTTTCGAGCAGTAGACCACGCGGCCGTCGCGGTCCCAGCCCAGCACCAGGCGCTCTTGCTGATGGCTGGTGCGGTAGATCCAGCCTTTCTGGATATCGGATTCGGAAATCGCCATGCGCGTCGCTCTGGATCGAAGAAGGGGGATTATTCGCCGGGTTTCGCCGCCGAAGTTGGCGCTTCCGACTCCGCGCGCCGCGCCAGTATCGCCTCGCGGCGCGCGATGTAGGCGTTGGCGCCGAAGATGATGCCGGCGCCGAGCAGGGTCCAGCGGTCCAGCGGCTCGTCGAACAGCCACCAGCCGAACAGCACCACCAGCGGCAGCTGCATGAAACTGATCGGCGTCAGCGCGGAGACTTCGCCCAGCTTCAGCGCGCGCGTCCACAGCATATGCCCGCCAGTGCCCAGTGCGCCGGCCGCGACCACCCACAGCCAGGTGATGCCCTGCGGCCATTGCCACACGCTTAGCGCGGGCAGCAGCGACATAGGCACCCACAGCAGCGTGGTGTAGATGACGATGCGGTCGGCCGGCTCGCTGCGCGAGAGTTCCTTGATCTGGATCGCCACGATGCTGCTCAGCACCGCCGCCAGCAGCGCCACCAGCGTGCCGATGCTGAACTCCGTGGTGCCCGGACGCACGATGAAAAGCACGCCGAAGAAGCCCAGGATCACCGCCGTCCAGCGCCGCGCGCGCACCTGTTCGTTGAGCAATGCGGCCGCGGCGATGGTGACGAACAGCGGCGTGGAATACGACAGCGACACCGCCTGCGCCAGCGGCAGGTTGCCGATGGCCCAGAACCCGGCCAGCATCGAGCAGATACCGATCAGGCAGCGGAACAGATAGCGCGGAAACTGGGTGGTTTTCATGAAGCCCGGCCCGTGCCGCAGCAGCAGCGGCAGGGCCACGATCAAGCCGAAGAAGTTGCGGAAAAACGCGATTTCGAAGGTGTGCAGAGTGGCCGACGCCAGACGGATCGCCACCACCATCAGGCCGAAGAACAGCGTACTGCCGAACATCAGCAGCGCGGCGCGGGTGTGGGTGGTGAGGGGCATGGGCGTTGGTGGCTGGTGGTTTTTGGCTTGCCCCCTTTGCAAAGGAGGCTACGCCCGAAGGAAGTCCCCTTGGGGGACGGGGGATTTGCTTTCGATATTGCGCTCGATTTGGGAACACAGCAAAAGCAAATCCCCCTCGATCCCTCCTTTTTCAAAGGGGGAGGCGAAGCTCGGATCATCGCTGTTGCCAAAACCCACCAACCACCAACCACCAACCACCAACCACCAACTCCAATCTTTACCAGCGCGCCCCGATGATCTTCGGCTCCGGTTCTATCGCCACACCGAATCTGGCCTGCACCGATCCGGCGATGCGCCGCGCCAGCGACAATAGCTGCTGCCCGCTCGCCTTACCGTGGTTGACCAGCACCAGCGCGTGCGAAGCGGCGATGCCGGCATCGCCTTCGCGCAGGCCTTTCCAGCCGCAGTGCTCGATCATCCAGGCCGCCGAAATCTTGCGACTCCCGGGATCGTCGCCGCGGTATACGGGCAATGCGGCGTGCTGCAGCTGCAGTGCGTCGGCCTGAGCCGCTGGCACGATGGGGTTCTTGAAGAAGCTGCCGGCGTTGCCGATCAGCGCTGGATCGGGCAGCTTGCGTCGGCGGAGGCGGATCACCGCCTCGGCCACGTCGCGGAAGGTCGGCGACGCCACGCCCATCGCCCGCAGCTCCTCGGGAATGCCGGCGTAGTCCAACTTGAGCGCTCGCTGTTTCGGCAGAATAAACTCCACCGCAGTCACCACGTAGCGGTCCGGCGTGCGCTTGAACAGGCTGTCGCGGTAGGCGAAGGCGCAAGTCGCGCGATCGAGCCGCACGATTGCGCCGGCGCTGCGGTCCCAGGCTTCCACGGTCTGTATGAACTCGCCGATCTCGGTGCCGTATGCGCCGATGTTCTGGATCGGCGCCGCGCCGGTTGTGCCGGGGATCAATGCCAGGTTTTCCATCCCCATCAAGCCTTTGCGTAGTGTCCATAGCACCAGCGTGTGCCATTCGACGCCGGCATCGACCCGCACCAGTGCGGTTTCATCGTTGTCTCCAAGAATGGCGATGCGGCGCATGTCCAGCGACAACACAGCGCCCAGCGGATTGCCTGCGAACAGCAGATTGCTGCCGCCGCCGAGCACCAGCGGTGGGTGTTCCTGCAGTTGCGAAAGTGAAAACACTTCGGCCAGCGCCGCAGCGTCTTCGACCTCGACCAGCCACTGCGCAGTGGCGGCGACGCCGAAGGTGTTGCGCGACCGCAGGGTGGCATTGGCGGTCAGCCGCCAGCGTTCGCTCACAGCGGCGCGACCGGGCCGCCGCTGCGCTGTTCGCGGCGGCGGCGGATCGCGTCCACGCATTCGCCGATCAGTTCGGGGCCGCGGTACACCAGGCCGGTGTAGGTCTGCACCAGCGAGGCGCCGGCCGACATCTTCGCCACCGCGTCGGCGCCGGACAGGATGCCGCCCACGCCGATCAGTGGAATGCGGTCAGGCAGGCGCGTGCGCAGCTTGCGCAGGACGGTGGTGGATTGGCCCATCAGCGGCGCGCCGGACAGGCCGCCGGTTTCGTGCGCCAGGCGGTGCTGCTGCACGCTGATGCGCGATACGGTGGTGTTGGTGGCGATCACGCCGTCCACCGACAGATCGCTGAGCACGCGCGCCACCGCGTCGATGTCTTCGTCGGAAAGGTCCGGCGCGACCTTGACCAGCATCGGCACGCGCTTGCCGTGCTGCGCGCCCAGTTCCTCCTGCGCGTCGCGCAGCGTGCCGATCAGCTGGCGCAGCGCCTGCTCTTCCTGCAGTTCGCGCAGGCCGGCGGTGTTGGGCGAGGAGATGTTGATGGTCAGATAGTCCGCCAGCGGATACACGCGTTCCAGGCAGTACAGATAATCGGACACGGCGCGGTCGTTGGAGGTGTCCTTGTTGCGGCCGATGTTGATGCCCAGCAGCCCGGTCTTGCGGCGCGCGCGCTCCACGTTGCGCACCAGCGCGTCCACGCCGTCGTTGTTGAAGCCCAGGCGGTTGATGACCGCCTGGTGTTCGGCCAGGCGGAACATGCGCGGCTTGGGATTGCCCGGCTGCGCGCGCGGCGTGACCGTGCCGATTTCCACGAAGCCGAATCCCAGCGCCAGCAGCGCATCGATGTGCGCGCCGTTCTTGTCCATGCCCGCGGCCAGGCCGACCGGATTAGGAAAGGTGAGCCCCAGCACTTTCGTCGGCATCGGCGCGACCGGCCGCGCCAGCAGCGGACTGGTGCCGGTGCGGTAGGCCAGTTCGATGGATTTCAATCCAACGCCATGCGCGAGCTCGGGATCCAGGCCGAACAGGAAAGGGCGGGTCAGCGAATACATGCGTTCAGCGCGTGCCCAACCAGGCCAGGCCGCCGAAGAACAGCACGAACAGCGCGATGCCCAGGATCCATAGCAGCACCGAAACCCAACCCAGGATCAGGCCGGTCAAGGCCAGGCCGTCGCCGCTGAGCGCCGGGTTGCGGCGGATTTCCTTGCGCGCCATGTGCCCGGTGATGATGGCGCCCACGCTGCCCAAAAACGGCAGCAGGGTCCAGCCCAGAATGCCGGCGACCAGGCTGATGATGGCCAGCGAGCTGTTCTGACGGACTTCAACGTTCATGCGCGCACTCCCTTGGATCGTGGAAATCAGAGGTCGAACTTGATGCCCTGCGCCAGCGGCAGCGAGTCGGAGTAGTTGATGGTGTTGGTCTGACGGCGCATGTAGACCTTCCACGCGTCCGAACCCGATTCGCGTCCGCCGCCGGTTTCCTTCTCGCCGCCGAACGCGCCGCCGATTTCCGCGCCGCTGGTGCCGATGTTGACGTTGGCGATGCCGCAGTCGCTACCGGCCGCGGACAGGAACTGCTCGGCGGCTTTCAGGTTCTGGGTGAAGATCGAAGACGACAGGCCCTGCGGCACCGCGTTCTGCATGTCGATGGCTTCGTCCAGCGTTTTGTATTTCATCACGTACAGGATGGGCGCGAAGGTTTCGTGCTGCACGACTTCATCGGTGTTCTTGAGGCCGGTGACGATCGCCGGCAGTACGAAGTTGCCAGGGCGGTCGAGTACGCTGCCGCCGGTTTCTATCTTGCCGCCGCTGGCCTTGGCTTTTCCGATGGACGCCAGGAACTGCTGCACGGCGTGCGGGCTGTTGAGCGGACCCATGAGGTTGGAAGGATCGGTAGGGTCGCCGATCTTGCCTTCGACCTGTTTGTAGGCCTTGACCAGCGTGGCCAGCACGTTGTCGTAGATGGATTCGTGCACGATCAGGCGGCGGGTGGTGGTGCAGCGCTGGCCGGCGGTGCCGACCGCGCCGAACACGATGCCCGGAATCGCCAGCTTCAGCTCGGCGGTTTGGTCCAGGATGATCGCGTTGTTGCCGCCCAGCTCCAGCAGGCTGCGGCCCATGCGGCGCGCGACGCGCTCGCCTACGCGACGGCCGACGGCGGTGGAGCCGGTGAAGCTGATCAGCGGAATGCGCTGGTCGTCGACGAACTTTTCGGCCAGTTCGGTGCCGGCGTCGTTGATCAGGAAGAAGATGTCCGGGAAACCGCCGGCCTTCAGCGCCTCGTTGCAGATCTTCATGCTGGCGATGGCGGTGAGCGGGGTCTTGTTGGATGGTTTCCAGATGCAGATGTCGCCGCAGATCGCGGCCAGGAACGCGTTCCACGCCCACACCGCGACCGGGAAATTGAACGCGCTGATGATGCCCACCAGGCCGAGCGGCTGGTACTGCTCGTACATGCGGTGGCCGGGGCGCTCGGAATGCATGGTGTAGCCGTAAAGCATGCGGCTCTGGCCGACGGCGAAGTCGGCGATGTCGATCATTTCCTGCACTTCGCCGTCGCCCTCGGGCTTGCTCTTGCCCATTTCCAGCGCGACCAGCGAACCCAGCGCATCCTTGTGCCTGCGCAGCGCGTCGCCGCACAGACGCACGGCCTCGCCGCGGCGCGGGGCCGGAGTGATGCGCCAGACCTTGAACGCGGCCTGGGCGCGCGCGACGAGGGTTTCGTAGTCGGCATCGCCGGTGGCGTGGACTTCGCCGATGATCTGATTGCTGCTGGGGTTGATCGACTGCAGCACGCCGGCGCCGGTGGCCTGCGACCATTCGCCGTGGCCCAGATAGGTGCCGGAATTGCTCGGGCCAAGGCCAAGCGCCTTGAGCGGATCAGCGGACATGCGGACTCCTGGGGTAGGGGGCGGGCCGCCAGATGGAGGGTGCGGCCGAGGGATGCGCGATTTTAGCAGACGGGTAGCAGTTTCCTTCTCCCGAAGGGAGAAGCAATCACAGTCAAGGCAGCGGCTGCCCCGGCAGCCACCCTTGCGCCGCCATCCGCTCCAGCATCGCCACCACTTGCTCGCGCGCTTCGGGCTCGTGGATCGGCAGTACCAGCGTGTCGCCGTCGTGCGCCCACGCCAGCGGGATGCGCGCGGCTTCGGCTTCGTCCAGGCAGGTGACGATGGCCTCGGCCGGCATGCCGGCATCGAGCAAGGTCTGGCGCATCAGCGCGGCGATTTCGCCGGGCGCGCGGCCGCGCAGATAGTCGCCGCCGATGTCCTTCAGCACCACCAGCGCGGGCTGGAAAGCATGCGCGACGCCGACCAGTTCGCGGATGTCCGCGTTTTCGCGATTGCCGGCCTGGCCCAGCACCAGCGCCAGCCGGCCGTCGCGGCCGCCGCTGGCGACCTGCAGCAGGCCGCGCAGGCCGTCCGGGTTGTGCGCGTAATCGACGAAGACCATGCAATCGCCGAAACGCCACTGCTGCAACCGGCCGGGGTTGTCGGCATGCGCGGCGCCGAAGCGCGCGGCGACCGCGGCGATGGTGTGCGCGGCGATGCCCAGCGCGCTGGCGGTGAGCGCGGCGCCGGCGAGGTTGGCGATGTTGTAGGCGGCGCGGCCGTGCAGGGTCAGCGGCATGGCGGCGACCGCGCCCAGGTCGTGGGTCGCGGTACCGGAACCCAGCAGCAGGCGGCCCGCGCGCACGCCGCAGGTGCGGCCATCGCGTTCGCGGTGCGATGCCAGCGCGGGCAGATCGAAATCGAGCCCGAACCAGCCCAGCGGACAGCCCAGCGTTTGCGATTGCCGCACCAGCACCGGGTCGTCCGCATTCAGCGCCAGCATGCCGTCGGCGTCGATCGCGCGCGCCACGGTCAGCTTGACCGCAGCCAGGTCGTCCAGGTCATGGACGCCGTATTCGCCGAAATGATCGGCGGCGATGTTGGTGACGATGGCGGCATCCGCATGCGCGATGGCCAGGCCGCGGCGCAGCATGCCGCCGCGCGCGGTTTCCAGGATCGCCGCCTGCGCCAGGCTCTGGCGCAGCGCGGTGCGCGCGCCGGTGGGCCCGGAAAAATCCCCGGCTTCCAGCGCCGCGCCTTCGAAATACACGCCGTCGGTGCAGCTGTGCGCGGTGCGCCAGCCGTGCGCCGTGGCCATCGCCGCCAGCAGGCGCACGGTGGTGGTCTTGCCGTTGGACCCGGTAACCAGCGCGGTGGGAATGGCATGCAGCTGCGGCCAGGGCACGTCGTCAATCGCAGGCAGTTCGTCGACGAACCAGCTGCGGCTGCCGGTGCCTTCGCCGAGCGTGACTTCGTCGTCGTCGGCCAGGAAGGGCAGGCGATGGGCGTCGGCGGCGCGCATCAGCGCGATCAATTCCGGCCGCGCTTCCGCCCTAGCCGCTGCGCGCAAGGTGTGGAAAGCCGCTTCCCGATCCCAGGTCGCTGCGAATCCCGGGGCATGGAAGGGTGTCGGCCCTTCGTGCACCCCCAACCAAGAGCGCTTCGGGGGCAGGCTCTTCTCCCGGTGGGAGAAGGGAAAAGAGACGGCCGACCACCAGGCCCACTCGTTCACTTCGGTCGCGGTGTACAGCTGATCGGCGGGCGCGGCGAACGCGAGCGAGGCGCCGGTGCGGTGGCGGCGGATGACGAGTTCGTCCTGAGGCCAGCCCAAGGCTTCGCGCGCGGTCTGTACGTTGTGTCGCCATGCATCCAGCGTGGCGTCTTCGAACGCCAGCCCGCGGACCGTCTCCAGCGCGGCGCCGGTGCCGGGAAAATACAGGTTGCTGCCGGTCAGGCGGCGCGAGTCTTCGAACGGTTCGGGAAGCACTTCGATCAATCGCTGTCTTCGCGTTCGAACACCAGGCCGCGTTCTTCGCGCACCACGCCTTCCATGGTGGCGAAAATGGGGTCTTCCGGCGCGCTTTCCAGCGACGGCAGCTCCATGCGCGGCGCGGCTTTGGCGATTTCGCCCTGCGGCTGGAATTTGATGATCTGCTTCCAGGAGCGGGTCAGCGCGTCGGCGAAGATCAGAATCAGATCGCCGGGCTGGCCCATGCGCAGCGCGGCGTCGATGGCTTCCTGCTCGTCCGGGATCACCGACATCGCCTGCGACTCCACGCCGGCGGCCAGCAGCGCCTTGGCGATAATGCGCGGCACTTCGTCGCCGTCGCGGCCGCGCAGCGCGTCATCGCGGCGCACGATGTAGTGGTCGAAGCGGTTGGCGACCGCGGCGGCGATGGCGCGCAGGTCGTCGTCGCGGCGGTCGCCGGGCCCGGCCAGGACCACGAGACGGCGACCGCTCACGTCCAGGCGCTGCGCCAAGTCGGCCATCACGCCCACCGCGTGCGCGTTGTGGCCATAGTCCATCAGCACCTTGAACGGATGCTCCGAATACACGTTCATGCGCCCCGGCGCCTGGAAGAACGTGGTGTCGAACGTGCGCAGGCCCTGGCGGATCGCGTCCAGCTTGATGCCCATCGAGAACGCCATCGCCGCGGCCACCATCGCGTTCTGCACGTTGTGCAGGGCGCGGCCCTCCAGCGTGGCCGGAATCAGATGCGTCCACATCAGCGGGATATGGCTGCCCTTGTCGTATAGCGTGATCATGTGGCCGTTGACGCCGGCCTCCAGCGCGCAGGCGCGGCCGCCGGCGCGGATGTGTTCGCGCACCAACACGTGCGAAGGATTCAGGGTGACGTAGCAGATCACCTTGGCGTCGGTATAGGCCGACATCTTCAGCACGTTGGGATCGTCGGCGTTGAGCACGGCGCACTCGCGCGCCACTTCCACCACGATGCGCTTTATTTCCGCCAGCTGTTCGACCGTGTCGATGCCTTTCAGGCCCAGGTGGTCGGCCTGCACGTTCAGCACCGCGCCCACGTCCACTTCCGGCACGCCCATGCCGGCGCGCAGCAGGCCGCCGCGCGCGGTTTCCAGGATCGCCATGTCGATCTGCGGATCGGCCAGGACCATCCGCGCGGACACCGGCCCGGTCATGTCGCCTTCCACGGTGCGCTGGCCGTCGATGTACACGCCATCGGTGGTGGTCAGCCCCGGCGTGTAGCCGGCCATCTTGGTGATGTGCGCCAGCATGCGCGCGGTGGTGGTCTTGCCGTTGGTGCCGGTGATCGCGGCGATCGGCACGCGCGACGGCGTGCCCTGCGGAAACAGCATGTCGATCACCGGCCCTGCGGCGTCGCGCGGGGTGCCTTCGCTCGGCGCCACGTGCATGCGGAAACCGGGCGCGGCGTTGATTTCGCAGATGCCGCCGCCGATGGACTTGTAGCTCTCGGCGATATTGGGCGATATGAAATCCACGCCGCCCACGTCCAGGCCGATCGCGCGCACCGCGCGCACCGCCATGTCGCGGTTGTCGGGATGGATGATGTCGGTGACGTCGGTGGCGGTGCCGCCGGTGGACAGGTTGGCGGTAGAGCGCAGGTAGACGGTTTCGCCTTCTTTCGGCACCGAAAAATGCGTGTAGCCCACGCGCTCCAGCATCAGATCGGCCTGCGCGTCGAGTTCCAGCCGGGTCAGTACTTTTTCGTGGCCCACGCCGCGGCGCGGATCGGCGTTGACCCGGTCCACCAGCTCGGCGATGTCGCTCACCCCGTCGCCGACCACGTGCCCGGGCGTGCGCTTGGTGGCGGCGACCAGTTCGCCGTCGATCACCAGCAGGCGGTGGTCGTCGCCGCCGATATAGGTTTCCACGATGACCGAACGCGAGTGCTCGCGCGCGGCGGCGAAGCCCGCGCGGATTTCCTCGTCGCCGGAAATATTGATGGTGATGCCGCGGCCGTGGTTGCCGTTGTACGGCTTGGTGACCACCGTGCCGCCCAGCTTCCTCGCCGCACGCAGCGCGCCGCTGGCGTCGCTGACCAGTTCCTGGCGCGGCACCGGCAGCCCCAGCGAACCGAGGATCTTGTTGGTCTCCTCCTTGTCGCTGGCCAGCTCCACCGCGATGTGCGGGGTCTTGCCGGTCACCGTGGCCTGGATGCGCTGCTGGTATTTGCCGTGCCCGAACTGGATCAGCGACTGCTGGTTCAGACGCAGCCAGGGAATGCCGCGCTCCTCGGCCGCGCGCACCAGCGAGGCGGTGGACGGGCCCAGCGCGCGGCGCTGCGCATAGCGGATGAAATCGTCGCGCGCGGTGTTCCAGTCCCAGTTTTGCGGCACGCTGTCCTTGGGCCGCAATTCGAGCGGCAGCAGCGAAGACAGCAGTTTGATCGCCAGTTCGCCGGCGGCGATGCCTTCTTCCTTCTGCGCGTATTCGTAGACCACGGTATACACGCCGGGGCGGTCGTCGCCGACGCTGCGGGTCTTGCCGAAGGTCACGTCCTCGCCGGCCACGTTCTGCAGTTCGATGGCGACATGCTCCAGCACATGCCCCAGCCAGGTGCCTTCGCCTTCGCGCATGCGGCGGATGAAGCCGCCGGGTTCGCGGTACGAACAGCCGTGGTCAGCCAGGCCGGGCAGGGCGGCGACCAGCGCATCCACATACCCCGCGCCGAGCTTGCCGGTGGGCCAGGCTTCCAGCGCCTGCAGGTCCAGCTCTAGGCGGATCACCGGGAAATGGGCGTATTGCGAAGGGCCGACGTAGACGGAACGTTCGAGGACGCGCATTGCCTTACCTCTCGATCAGCGTGATTCGGGTCATTCGGATTTGGAGCGCGCCAGCGAGCCGGCCGACGCCTTGCGGGTGTGCAGGTTGAAGGTGGCGCCGGCCGCCAGTATGTGCACGGTCAGGCCGAGCAGGCACACCGGTTCGTCCTCGCGCACCTGGGCCATCGAGGAAAACGTTAGGCCGTCGGCGTCGACCACGGTGACCGCGCCACTGCCTTCCACTTCCAGGGTGTTGTCCGAGCCGATGAACGCGGCGGTGTCCTCGTCCAGGCCGACGCCGATGGCGAACGGGTTGTAGGCCAGCGCGGCCACCAGGCGTCCGAGGCGATCGCGCTGGCGGAAGTGCTGGTCGATGATGAAGCGGTTGGTCAGCCCCAGGCCCGGGGCCAGGCGCACGCTGTCGGCCTGCGGCGAGGCGCCTTCCTTGCCGAAGCCGATCATGTGCTCGCTGAGGATGCTGGCTCCGGCGCTGGTGCCGCCCACGGTGATGCCGGCGGCGTTGCGTTCGCGGATGAGTTTGGCCGCTGGCGTGCCGCCGAGGATGGTGGACAGGCGCAGCTGGTTGCCGCCGGTGAAGAAGATGCCGCTGGCGCGTTCGATGCGGGCCAGGCGGTTGGGTTCCTGGCAGTCGCGGCGCGTGTCGAAATCCAGCACCTCGACGCGGCCGGCGCCCAGGTCGCCGAACAGCTCCTCGTAGCGCGATCCGGTATCGGCCAGCTGGCTGGCGGTGGGGATCACCAGGATGTCGGCCTTGCGGCCGCCGCAGTGATCTAGGAAACGTTTGAGGATGCGCGGATTGTCTTCCTTGTTCTCGGCGCCGCCGATGGGAACGATCCAACCGCGTTCGTCGCCATCGGCGACCTTGCTGGGACACATGCAGCACAACTCCTGGCAGTGAAGGGCATCGCGTCGCGCCGCCGCGACGGGAACCTGGCGCCGCGCGCCGCGGGTTCCCGATTTCCCCCCCGATGAAGCCCCCGATGCAGGTCTGCGATGAGCGTTGGACCTACTGGGCGCAAGGTAGCACGGGCAGGGTGAGGGATTGGGTGATGGCCAGGTTCTTGTCTGTAGCAAGTGGTTTAGGTCTATTGGCCTTCCCCCTTCAAAAAAAGGGGATTGAGGGGGTTTGCTTTTGCTCTTGTTCAAAACAAATACAAGATCAAGATCAAGAGCAAATCCCCTGTTCCCCAATGGGGCTTCCTTCGTGGCGTAGCTCCCCTTTGCAAAGGGGGCAAAGCAAAAGCACGCCTCCCACCTCCCACCTCCCACCTCCCACCAACCGTTACAATTTGCCCAAGGCCCCGTAGCTCAGCTGGATAGAGCGGTCCCCTCCTAAGGGACAGGTCGTGCGTTCGAATCGCGCCGGGGTCACCAGCTTCCGCTGCCTGTGGGCATTGCCGCAGCGCAGCACTTGACAGGGGCCCCGCGCATCATGTCCTCTAGGGCCATGCGCGCCATCGCCTATTTCCCACTGCACGACTCCGCTCCGGCTTCAACGCCGCGGTCCGGGTCGCGTGGGCATGGCCTTGTACGCATCACCACCGCCACTACCGCGATTATCGGGGTGCGGTGGATCGTGTTCGCGTAGCTACGCCAACCACGTCCCCGCACCCGGATCAGGATGCGGGGCAACCCGAAGCCTGATGCGCGCGGGGGCCTTCACCTCGAGGTTCCGAGCCTTATGCCGTCCGCAGATCCGCACCAGCCGCCCCACACCGTCGTGCACAAGTTCGGCGGCACTTCGGTGGCCGACGCCGAACGTTTCCGCCATGTCGCCGGGCTGCTGCTGGCGCGCCAGGAATACCAGCAGATCACCGTGGTCTCGGCGATGCAGGGCGTCACCGACGCGCTGATCGAACTGTGCGGACTGGCCGCGCGCAGCCGCGACGCGTGGCGCGACCCCTGGCACGAACTGCGCGCGCGCCATCGCGGCGCGGTGGTGTCGCTGCTCAGCGAGGATTCGGGGCCGACATTGGAATGGCTGGACGAACGTTTCGACAAGCTGGCCGAAATCCTGGCCGCGCTGGCGGTGATCGGCGAACTGCCGCGCGAAGTGCTGGACCGCGTGCAGGGCTTGGGCGAAATCTGCTCGGCGCGCCTGCTCGGCGAATACCTGAAATCCAAGGGCGAGGACTGCGTCGTGCTGGACGCGCGCGAAGTGTTGGTGGTGGACCGCAGCGATCTGGGCGTGGAGGTGGATTGGGCGACTAGCGGCAAGCGCCTGGCCGAATGGCGCGCGCACAATCCGCAGCGGCGCGTGGTGGTCACCGGCTTCATCGCGCGCGACCGCGACGACCGCATCACCACCCTGGGCCGCAACGGCAGCGACTACAGCGGCGCGATTTTCGCCGCGCTGTTCGATGCGGCCGAGCTGCATATCTGGACCGATGTGGACGGCGTGCTGTCCGCCGACCCGCGCGTGGTCCCCGAAGCCGTGCAGCTGAGCGCGTTGAGCTACGACGAAGCCTGCGAACTGGCGTACTTCGGGGCCAAGGTCGTGCACCCGCAGACCATGGCCCCGGCGATCGAGCGCGGTCTGCCGATCATCATCCGCAACACCTTCCATCCCGAACATCCCGGCACCCGCATCACCGCCGCGCGCGACGTGGCCGGGCCGGTCAAGGGACTCACGCTGAGCCCGGACCTGGCGGTGCTGAACCTGGAAGGCACCGGCCTGATCGGCGTGCCCGGCACCGCCGAACGCGTATTCGCCGCGCTGCGCGAGGCGCGGGTGTCGGTGGTGATGATCTCGCAGGGCTCGTCCGAGCACTCCATCTGCTGCGTGGTGCGCGCCGCCGAAGCGCTGCGCGCGCAGGCGGCGCTGCTCAACGCCTTCGCCCACGAACTCAACATCGGCCAGATCCAGCGCGTGCAGCTGACCGAAGGCGTCAGCGTGCTGGCCGCGGTCGGCGACGGCATGGCCGGGCAGCCGGGCGTGGCCGCGCGCCTGTTCGAATCGCTGGGCCGCGCGCAGGTGAACATCCTGGCCATCGCGCAGGGTTCGTCCGAACGCAATATCTCCGTGGCCATCGACAGCGCCGACGCGACCAAGGCGCTACGCGCGGCGCACGCGGGCTTCTGGCTGTCGCCGCAGACGTTCGCGGTGGGCGTGATCGGCCCGGGCAAGGTCGGTGCCGCCCTGCTGGAACAGCTGGGCGCGGCGCAGCCGCAGCTGCTGGGCAAGGCCAACCTGGACCTGCGCCTGCGCGCCATCGCTTCCAGCAAGACAATGCTGCTGGACGAACGCGGCATCAGCGGCGACTGGCGTGCGCGCTTCGAGTCCAAGGGCGAAGCCCTGGATCTGGACCGCTTCACCGCGCATCTGGTCGGCTCGCATCTGCCGCATCTGGTGATCGTGGACTGCAGCGCCAGTCCGGCCGTGGCCGACCGCTACGCCGCGTGGCTCGCGGCCGGCATCCATGTGGTCACGCCCAACAAGCAGGCCGGCTCCGGCCCCAGCGCGCGCTTCGATGCGATCCGCGAAGCCGCCGGCGCCAGCGGCGCGCGTTTCCGCTACGAGGCCACGGTGGGCGCGGGCCTGCCGGTGATCTCCACGCTGCGCGATCTGATCGACACCGGCGATGCGGTGATTTCCGTGGAAGGCATTTTCTCCGGCACGCTGGCCTGGCTGTTCAACCGTTTCGACGGCAGCGTGCCGTTCTCGCAGCTGGTCGCCGAAGCGCGCGGTCTGGGCTATACCGAGCCCGATCCGCGCGACGACCTGTCCGGCATCGACGTGGCGCGCAAGCTGGTGATCCTGGCGCGCGAAGCCGGGCGCGCGATGACGCTGGAGCAAGTGGACGTGGAAAGCCTGGTGCCCGACGCGCTGCGCGCAGGCGGCGTGGACGATTTCATGGCGCGACTGGGCGAAGTCGATGGCGCATTCTCCAGCAAGCTCGCCGACGCCAAGGCCGCAGGCGAAGTATTGCGTTATGTGGCCCGACTGGATGCGGAAGGCCGCGCCAGCGTCGGGCTGGTGGCGTTGCCCGATACGCACGCCTTCGCCCATCTGCGCCTGACCGACAACATCGTGCAGTTCACCACGCGCCGCTACTGCGACAATCCGCTGATCGTGCAGGGCCCGGGCGCGGGACCGGAAGTCACCGCCGCCGGCGTGTTCGCCGATGTGCTGCGCGTGGCCGCCGGGCAGGGGGCGAAACTGTGATGGGTGCTTTTTACAGCTGGACCTCCAGGCAAAAGCAAATCCCCCCTGCCCCCCTTTTTCAAAGGGGGGAATACCGCAGCCCAACAAGTAATGGCGTGTCGCTGCGCGCGCGCGCGGCACCGAAATATTTGATTTGCTCAAGAACGTATTCGTCCCCAGTGAATCCCCCCTTTGAAAAAGGGGGGCAGGGGGGATTCGCTCTTGATCTGATCGCGCAGCCGGGATCACGCCATGCCGCAAAGCCGGGAAGGAGCCATGCCGCATGACCACCAGCGCCACCGCATTCTCCCCCGCGTCCGTAGGCAACGTCGGCGTCGGTTTCGACATCCTCGGCCACGTTATCGAGGGCGTGGGCGACACGGTCACCGTGCGCCGTATCGAAGCGCCGCAGGTGCGCATCGCGGCGATCCGCGGCGCCACCGTAAACCTGCCGCTGGATGCGCCTGGCAACACCGCCGGCGCCTCGCTGATCGCGCTGCGCGACGCGCTGGCGCTGCCGTTCGGATTCGAGATCCAGATCGACAAGGGCATTCCGCTGGGTTCCGGCATGGGCGGCTCGGCGGCGTCGTGCGTGGCCGCGCTGGTGGCGGCCAACGAACTGCTGAAAACGCCGCTGTCGCGCGAGGCGCTGTATCCGTTCGCGCTGACCGGCGAAGCGGTGGCCAGCGGCGGACGCCACGGCGACAACCTGGGGCCGATGCTGCTGGGCGGGCTGGTGCTGTCCACCGCCGAACGTCTGGTGAAGATCGCGGTGCCCGACGCCTGGCACAGCGTGCTGGTGCATCCGGAGGCGATCTTGGAAACCCGCTATGCGCGCGCGGCATTGCAGGGCAGCTATGCCTTGAGCGAATTCGTCGAACAAAGCGCGCACCTGGCGCTACTGCTGGCTGGTTGCCACGCGGGCGATCCGGCGCTGGTGCGCGCCGGCCTGAACGACGTGCTGGTGGAACCGCGCCGCGCGCCGTTGATCGTCGGTTTCGACGCGGCCAAGCGCGCCGCGCTGGACGCCGGCGCGATGGGCGCGAGCATTTCCGGCGCCGGGCCCAGCGTGTTCGGATGGTTCGAATCGCGCGCGCAGGCGGAGTCCGCGGCGCCCGCGATCCAGGCGGCGTTCGCGGCGACGGGATTCGACAGCCAGGCGTGGGTGTCGCCGATCAACAGCGCGGCGGCGAGGGTGCTTTAGCTTTCCTTCTCACTTCAGGAGAAAAGCCTGCCCCGTACTCGATACGGGGTGCCCGAAGGGCTTGCCCCCGAATGCTTTAGTCGAGGGGCGGATGAGGGCAGAAACTTTCAGTTGCATCAATCTTTCCTTAGCGATCATTCCCTTTCCCTCATCCGGCGCTGCGCGCCATCTTCTCCCGAAGGGAGAAGGGAAGAACAAGAACGGACACGCGATGAAATTCATCTCCACCCGCAGCACCGCCCCCGCCGTCACGCTCAGCGAAGCCATCGCCGCCGGCCTTGCGCCGGATGGCGGTTTGTACGTGCCCGAATCGTTGCCTGACGCGCGCCAGTTGCCAGCGGGCGTGGACCTGGCCTCTACGGCCGCCGATCTGATCGCGCCATTCTTCGCCGACGATGCGCTGGCGGAGGCTTTGCCTTCGATCTGCCGCGAAGCCTTCGACTTCCCGGCGCCGCTGCTGCCGCTGGCGACCGCGAACGACCAGGTACTGGAACTCTTCCACGGTCCCACCGCCGCCTTCAAGGATTTCGGCGCGCGCTTCCTTGCCGCCTGTCTGACCCGAATTCGCACGGATGCGGACCGACCGTTGACCATCCTGGTCGCCACCTCCGGCGACACCGGCGCCGCGGTGGCGGCCGCGTTCCACCGCCGGCCGGGACTGCGCGTGGTCGTGCTGTATCCGGACGGCCGCGTGTCGCCGCGGCAGGCGCACCAGCTCGGCTGCTTCGGCGGCAACATCGTCGCGCTGCGCGTGGCCGGTTCGTTCGACGACTGCCAGGCGATGGTGAAACAGGCGCTCGGCGACGAAGCGCTGCAGGCGCAGGCGCCGATGACTTCCGCCAACAGCATCAGCCTGGGCCGGCTGCTGCCGCAGATGAGCTATTACGCGGACGCAGCGCTGCGCCATCGCGCGCGCACCGGCGCGCCGCTGAATTTCGTCGTTCCCACCGGCAACCTGGGCAACGCCATGGCCGCGATCATGGCGCGCGCGCTGGGAGTGCCGCTGGGGCGCATCGTGCTGGCCACCAACGCCAACGACGTGTTGCCGGAATACTTTTCGGGCGCTGCGTACTCGCCCGCCCGCAGCGTCGCCACGCTCGCCAATGCGATGGACGTGGGCGCGCCGAGCAACTTCGAGCGCTTGCGCTGGCTGTACCAGAACGATGACGCGGCCCTGCGCGCCGCGTTCGGCGCGGCCAGCGTCAGCGACGATGAAATACGCGCCACGATCCGCACGCGTTACGAAGCGCACGGCGAGATTTTCTGTCCGCATACGGCGACAGGCGTGAAAGTGCTGCAGCATCTGCGCGCGGCGGGCGCAGACGGCGATTGGGCGGTTGCGGCTACCGCGCACCCGGCCAAGTTCGAAGGCGTGGTGGAGCCCTTGCTGGGCTGCGCGCTGGAGGTGCCGCCGGCGCTGGCGGAACTGTTGGCGCGGCCCGCGCACGCCGATCCGCTGCCGGCGGATTACGCGGCGCTGCGCGCACGCCTGCTTCAGTAATTCATCGGTTTGCGGCGCGTTCCCAGTCCCGCGGCGCTGCTTCAGTTTGGCCGATGGCGCTCGATGTTGCGGTGCGGCGTGCAGAGAGAAGGCAAGCGCATTCCGTATTTCCCGTATTTTGACTGCAAGGGCTGTCCAGCCTGGACACATCCTGACTCGGCCGTGGCATGATCCCGCTCCGCAACAGATTCCACGCCGCATGACCATCAAAGGCAAGGCCACTTCACTGGATATCGCGCATCTGGCCGGGGTCTCCCAGCCCACGGTGTCGCGGGCCCTGCGCGGCAGCCCGATGGTCAACGAGGAAACCCGCAAGCGTATCCAGGCCATCGCCGAGCAGCTGAATTACAAGGTCGACAAGAACGCCTCCAATCTGCGCACCCAGCATTCGGGCACCATCGCGCTGCTGTTCTTCGAAGACCCCACGCCCGACGATTCGCAGATCAATCCGTTCTTCCTGTCGATGCTCGGCTCCATCACCCGCGCCTGCGCGCTGCAGAGCTACGACCTGCTGATCTCGTTCCAGCAGCTGTCCACCAACTGGCAGGCCGACTACGAGGACAGCAACAAGGCCGATGGGTTGATCCTGCTGGGCTACGGCGATTACCTGGAGTCGCAGTCGCGGCTGGAGAAGCTGGTGGAGCAGGGCACGCATTTCGTGCGCTGGGGCGCGGTGCTGCCGGGTCAGCCGGGGATTTCCATCGGCTGCGACAATTTCCAGGGCGGCCACGACATCACCGCGCATCTGCTGGAGCAGGGGCGGCGCGATATCGCGTTCCTGGGTCACGCCTCGAACCACTATCCGGAATTCTTCGAACGCTACCGCGGCCATGCGCACGCGCTGCATTCGGGCGGGCATGCGCTGCACAAGCCGCTGCAGGTCGATGCCGTGACCACCGAGCAATCCGGCTACGAAGCCGCGCGCGAACTGCTGCGGCGCGGGCTTGCTTTCGACGCGGTCTTCGCGGCCAGCGACCTGATCGCGATCGGTGCGATGAAAGCACTGCACGAGCAGGGATTGCGCGTGCCTGAGGACGTGGCTGTGGCCGGTTTCGACGACATTCCCATGGCCGGCTACGTCAATCCCAGCCTGTCCACCGTGCAGCAGGACACCAAGCTGGCCGGCAGTCTGCTGGTGGAAACCCTGCTCAGGCTGATCAACGACGAACCAGTGGAAAGCTTCACCCTGCCGGTGAAGCTGGCGCTGCGCCGGTCTTCCGACGCCCTGTAGGTCCGCGCTGGGCATTGCTGTCCGCGTGCTGCGCGGATAAGATAAGAATGATTCCTATTCGTTTGCCGGATCGTTCGCCAGCGCGGACGGCACGGTACCTCGCGCTGTCCGCCGAGCTTGGCTGCCGCAGGGGCCGGCGTCCGATCCCGACTTGTCCAAAGACCCTCGCATGCTCATGTATCCGTTCGCTCGAAGCCCGTCGTTCCGTTCGCGCCGCCGCCCTGCCGGCGCTTTGATTTACTTGGGTTTTCTGTGTTCCAGCTTTGCGCTGCAGGCCGCGGAAGACGGCGCAGGCGACAGCGCGGCCACCACCCTGGACGCTATCGAAGTCACCGCGCCCATCGCCAAGAACAGCGGCACGGTCACCAAGACCGACACGCCCATCATCGAGATTCCCCAATCGATCTCGGTCATCACCCGTCAGCAGATGCGCGACCGCGGCATCCACGGCGTGGAGGAAGCGGTGTGGTTCACCGCCGGCGCGCAGGGCGGCGGCTACGGCAACGATTCGCGCAGCGACTGGCTGCTGGTGCGCGGCTTCACCCCGGCGCGCTATCTCAACGGGTTGGCCCTGGCGGACGGTTCCGGCACCGGCATCACCCGGGTCGAGCCTTACGGTCTGGAGCGCGTGGAAGTATTGAAGGGGCCGGCTTCGGTGAACTACGGCGCGATGCCGCCGGGCGGCATGGTCAACTACGTCAGCAAGCGCCCCACCGCCGACACGCTGCGCGAAGTGGAAGTGCAGGTCGGCAGCTTCGACCTGAAACAGGCCGCTTTCGACTTCGGCGGCGCGCTCAGCGAAGACGGCACCTGGCTGTACCGGCTCACCGGTCTAGCGCGCAACAGCGACGATCCGGTCGATTTCATCCACGACGATCGCTACTACTTCGCGCCCGCGGTGACCTGGATGCCGGACGAAGCCAACCGGCTGACCCTGCTCGCGCACTACCAGAAAGCCGACACCATGTCCGGCGCGGGTTTCCTGCCGGCGGCGGGTACGCTGTTGCCCAATCCCAACGGCAAGATCCCCCTGCACCGCTTCACCGGCGAACCGGACGAAAACGGCTACGACAAGATCGGCAGGTCGGTCGGCTACGAGTTCTCGCACGATTTCGGCGGCGGCACCCGTTTCCGCCAGAACCTGCGTTACGCCGTCACCGAAGTCGAAACCGGCGCGACGGTCGGCCCGTTCGGTTTCCTGGGCGATGAGCGCACGCTGTTCCGTTACCTGTTTCCGACCGAAGAGGAATCCAAGAACTTCGGTGTGGATAACCACCTGGAGTTCGCCTTCGGCAGCGGCCGCGCGCAGCACCTTCTGCTGGTCGGCCTGGACTACCGCCGCGCGGAAAACGACTACGCCTCGGCCTTCAGTTTCGCCGCGCCCACGCTGGACGTGTTCGATCCGGTCTACGGTTCGCCAGTGGTGCGCCCGGAATACACCTCGCGCACGCTGCAGACGCAGTCGCAGCTGGGTCTGTACGTGCAGGACCAGATCAAGCTGGATCGCTGGGTGATCACCGTGGGCGGTCGCCAGGACTGGGTAGGCACGGATACCGATCAGGTGCTTGCCGGCACCAGCGCGCATCAGAGCGACGAGAAATTTTCTGGGCGCGTGGGCGTCAATTATCTGTTCGACAGCGGATTCGCGCCGTACCTGGGCTATTCGCAGTCGTTCCAGCCCACCGTGGGCACCAGCTTCTCCGGCGACGCCTTCGTGCCCACCACCGGCGACCAGCTGGAAGCGGGCATCAAGTACCAGCCGGCCGGCGGCCGCCTGCTGGCCACGCTGGCGCTCTACGAACTGCGCCAGGAGAACACCCTGGTCGTGGACCCCAACAACACCCTGTTCCAGATCCAGCAGGGCGAAACCACCGTGCGCGGCGTGGAGCTGGAGGGGCGCTGGAACGTGGGCAGTGGCTTCAGCGTCTACGGCGCCTACGCGTACATCGATTCGGAGGTGACCGAAAGCACCGACCCGCTGTCGCTCGGCGCCGAAATCCCGCTGCAGCCCAGGCATGCGGCCTCGCTGGGCATGGACTACACGATTACCGCGGGCGCGCTGGCCGGGCTGGGCTTCGGCGCCGGCGTGCGCTACACCGGCGAACACTACGGCGACGCCTACAACCAGTGGCAAACGCCGTCGTACACGCTGTTCGATGCCGCAGCGCATTACGACATCGGCAACTGGCGCCTGCAGTTGAACGCCAGCAACGTGACCGACAAGGAGTACCTCACCGTCTGCAACAGCGCGGTTTGGTGCTACTACGGCTACCCGCGCAGCGTGACCGCGACCGCGCGCCTGCATTGGTGAACGGAACGTTGCGATGAGCCTGCCGATCGCCATTGCGGCTTTCGCCACCTCGCTGCTGTCGGCGGCGGCGCTGTACGCCGGTTCACGGCATTGCCGGTGGCCGTCGTGGAAGCCGCTGCGCCGCAGCGGCAGCCTCGCCGGGTTGGCGCTGGCCGTCGTGTCGTTGCTGCTGTGGATCGTGCTGCTGGGCGGCGGAGCGGGGCTGTGCGCGATGCTGGGCACGTGGATGCTGGCGATGGTGGCGCTGCCCTACCTTGCACTGTCCGTGCGCGATCGAGAGGCTGAAAACTGATGTGGGGGCGCGCCACCGCGGGAATCCTTCCCGGATTCCTTCTTTCCGCCGGTGTGGTGGGATTGATCTGCTGGGGCTTGCCGGGCGGTTGGGAAGAAACCGTGGTGCCGGGTCTCATCGCGTTTTTCCCGCTGTGGATGGGCATGATCGGCGCCAGCTTCATGTTCGCCAGCGGCAAACGCGCCTGGCTCGTGCTGGGCGCGCTGGCGCTGCTGTCGCTGGGCGCTTTGTGGGCCCTGCAGGCGCTGCAGTGGGTTCGATGAGCGCGGAGCCATGAAGATCGCCTCGTCCACGCGGCGCACCTACGCCACCGTGCATACCTGGGTGGGCCTGGCGGCGGGTTTCGCGCTGTTCGTGGCCTTCTATGCTGGCGCCATCACCGTCTTCCACCACGAGCTGCAGCTCTGGCAATCGCCGCACGCCGCCGGCGCGCCGGCGGAAACGCTAGCGGATGCGCAGCGCCTGCTGGACGAAACCCTGCGCCGTCATCCGCAGGCGCGGCAACATGTGGGCATGCTGTTCCCCGGCGCCGAGTCGCCGCATTCGATCATCTACTGGCAGGACGCGGACGCGGTGTGGCGCTTCGCCACCTTGCGCGATCTGCAGGGCAGCGAAACACAGCCACAGGCGGCGCTGTCGGAACTGGTCAACGCGCTGCATTTCTCGCTCGGCATTCCGGTTGCGGGCACCTATCTGATGGGCATCGTCAGCCTGCTGTACGGCGTGGCGCTGATTTCGGGGCTGGTGATCCATCTGCCGAAGCTCGCCGAGGATCTGTTCGCGCTGCGCCCCGGCCGCAACCTCAAGCGCTTCTGGCAGGACGCGCACAACGTGATCGGCGTGCTCAGCCTGCCGATGCACCTGATGTTCGCGGTGACCGGGGCGATGCTGTGCCTGCTGTTCGTGACCATGCCCGCGCTCAATCCGCTGATCTACGGCGGCAAGCTGATGCAGACCTTGCCCGCGGCGATGGACACCGCGCCGCAGATCGCACGCGCCGAGCGCCCCGAAGCGCCCGGCACGCTGGCGATGTGGCACGCGCGTTCCATAGAAATCGCCACGCAGCAGGGCCTGCGCAGCTTCCAGCCGGCGTACCTGAAACTGGCCAACGCCGGCGACGCCAACGCCACCGTGGAGATCACCGGCGAGTCGCCCGGCGCGCTCGGCCCGCTGGGCGCGGTGGCGCTGAAGGCGGCGAGCGGCGAGCTGCTGGCCACGCAGCTGCCCGGCCGGCGCGACGCCAACCACGCCACGCTGGCGTCGGCGTATGCGCTGCATTTCGGCGAGTACGGCAACGCCTGGGTGCGATGGCTGTACTTCCTGATGGGGCTGGGCGGCGCGTTCCTGTTCTACTCCGGCAATCTGCTGTGGCTGGAGTCGCGGCGCAAACGTCACCAGGCGCAGCAGGGCAGGGCGCAGGTGAACATGGCGCGCGCCACCGTCGGCGTGTGCATCGGCCTGTGCGTGGCGGTGTCGGTGGCCTTCGTCGCCACGCAGTGGCTGGAAACGGTCGGGCCGCAGCGCGGCTGGAGCATCGACGCAGGCGTGCGGTGGGCGTGTTTCGCCGCCTGGATCGCCTGCGCGCTGTGGGCGGCGCTGCGGCCGCCGGTGCGCGCCGCGCAGGAACTCCTGTGGCTGGCCGCCGCGACGACCGCGGTGGTGCCGGTGGCGCATGGTCTGGCCACGGGCTGGTGGCTGTGGAACAGTGCGGCCGCCGGGCACTGGGCCTTGTTCGCGATCGATGCGGGCGCGCTGGCGATGGCCTGCGGTTTCGCTTCGCTGGCGCGCGCTACGGCGCGACGCGCACGCCATGGCGAAGCGAACAGCGTCTGGGCATCCGCCTGACGCGGAACGTGCATCCCCGGGCGGACAAGCCCGGCTGGAAAAAAGCTAGTTGCCGTTCCACGGGCTCTTGCGCCGCATCGACTCCGCCAGCCGCGCGCGCAGGTCGGGCCGCGTCAGCGGCTGATCGAAGAACAGCACGCGCACGCCGTGCGCCGGGATTTCCATCTGCAGCTGTTCGCCCACGCGCAGGCGCTCGCCGGTGAAGGCATCGCGCCACTCGCCGGCCTGCAGATAGTCACTGACGGTCAGCGCTGCGGATTTTTCGCCCTTATTCAGCAGCACCAGCGCGGTTTGCGCGCTGCCGGCGTGCTCGTAGACGCGGTAGAACGCGGCCTGGTCGCCTTTCAGCAGCAGGTTGAGCTGTAGGCCGCGCTGCAGGGCGGGCGAGTCGCGGCGCAGCTGGGCGATGCGCTTGAGATTGGCGTGGATGGGGCTTTTCACGCCCGCGTCCACGCGCTGCTGGCCGTAGTAGTTGCGGTTGCCGGCATGTTCGGCGCTGCCGCGCATGAAGCCGGTTTCCGAGCCGTAGTACACCGCCGGAATGCCGCGCGCGGTGAACAGCCAGTTGTGCGCGTCGATGAAACCTTCGTCGCTGGCCCTCATCCGCGCCATGTCGTGGTTGTCGTAGAAGGTCACCAGGTCGTAGGGGTTGGCGTACGGGCCGTCCTCCAGATACAGCGCCTTGCCGAGCTCGGCGAAATCGCTGCCGGGCTTTTCGAACACTTCGATCATCCTCTGCCGCATCGGGAAGTCGAGCACGCTGATGCCACCGTTCCGGGGCCACGTGTGCGAGGCGATGGCGGCGGCGTCGTAATTGAAGTTTTCGCCGAACATGAAGAAGCCCGGGTGCTGCTGGCGTATGCGGTCTGCAAACTCCTTCCAGAACGCATGCGGTAGCCAGCCGATGGTGTCGATACGGAACGCAGTTGCGCCCTGCTCGATCCACTGCAGATAAGCGCCTAGCAAGTAGTCCATCACCGCTGGATTGTCTTCGTCGAAGTCCGACAGTTCCGCCACGCCCGGCACCGCGTTGTAGAACGCATGCAGCGGGTTGTTTCCAGGGTTCAGCTGCGCAGGTGGCAGGTTCTGGTGGTCGGCTAGCAGGGTGCCGTCTCGGCCATAGACCTCGCCGAACATAGGCTGATCCTTAGGCATGGTGTACGCCGGCGAGCCGTGGTTGCCGACAATGTCCAGCACCACGTCCAGCTTGGCGTTCTTCATCGCCTGGGTAAAGGCCGCGAAGTCGAGTCCCTCGCTGGGCAGGTGCTCGTCCAGCTTGTAGAAGTTGACGCCCCAGTAGCCGTGATAGCCGGTCTTGCCCTGATCGGTCCAGAAGCTGCCCCACTTGACCGGCGTGCCGCCGGTGAAGGCTTCGTCCGGATTGTCGACGATCGGCGTCACCCACACCGAGGTGAAGCCCAGGTCGCGAATATAGGCGGCGTTGTCGACGATGCCCTTGAAGTCGCCGCCCAGGTAGCCGACGTTGTCGCTTTCGCCCGGCGGCGCGCCCGGCACCGGGCGATCGAAGGTGCGCTGCTGACCGCCCTGTTCGCGCTGGTCGTTGGACGGATCGCCATTGACGAAGCGGTCGGTCACGACGAAATAAACCGCTTCGCTGGCGAACGGTTCGGTGGTGCCGTAGATGCCGTTCGTATCGACGCCTACCGTGTCGGCCGCCGCCGCGGAGCCGGCGCAAAGCATCGCGGCGGCGTGCAGGCCCAGGCGCAAGCGTAACTGTTTCATGCCACGTTCTCCTTGCGCACCATCAGCACGCACAGCCCGGCCACGATCAGGCTGGCGCCGCCGATCAGCAGCGCGTTGATCGGCTGGTTGCCGAAGAAGGTCTTCAGCAGGAACCCCAGCAGGCTGGCCGCGACCAGCTGCGGGATGACGATGAAGAAATTGAAGATGCCCATGTACACGCCCATCTTCTTGGCCGGCACCGCGCCGCTGAGCAGCGAATAGGGAATGGCCAGGATCGCCGCCCAGGCCACGCCGATGCCGGCCATGGGCAGCAGCAACCAGTCCGGGTCGCGGATGAAATTGAAAGAAATGAAGGAAGCGCCGCCCATCACCAGACATAGCAGGTGAGTGGCGCGCAGGCCGATGCGCTGCGACAGCGGCGCCAGCGCGAACGCGGCCAGCGCCGCGAAGGCGCTGTACGCGGCGAACAGCACGCCCACCCAGTCGGCGCCGTCGTTGTAGGCGATCGAGGTGGGGTCGCTGCTGCCGAAATGCAGCGAGGTCACCGCCGGCGTGGTGTAGATCCACATCGCGAACAGCGCGAACCACGAAAAGAACTGCACCACCGCCAGGCGGCGCATGGTGATGGGCATGTTGCGCATGTCGTGCACGATTTCGCCGATCGCGCCGCCGCGCTTGCCGCCGGCGGTGCCGAGCAGCAGCAGCGCGTATACGGCCAGGCCGCCCGCCAGCAGATACAGCGATTTGTCCAGCTGGAAATGGCGGATGCACGCGCCCAACACCAGCGCCGGCGCCAGGAACAGAGCGACTTCCAGCGACAGCTGTCGCGGTGTCGCCGGCTTGCGCACCACTTCCGGTTCCGGCTCGGCGTCGTCGAAATTCTGCAGCTGCTCCGGCGGGTATTCGCGGGTCCTGAGGATGGTCCAGCCCATCGCGCAGACCAGCACCACGCCGCCGATGTAGAACGACAGGCGCACGCTGGGCGGAATCTCTCCCGCGGCCGCGGTGTTGGCGACGCCAAGCTGGGTCAGGATTTCCGGCAGCAGATAGGCGACCACCGCGCCGGTGCCGATGAAGAAACTCTGCATCGCATAGCCGCGCGTGCGCTGTTCGGGCGGTAGCTGGTCGCCGACGAAGGCGCGGAAGGGTTCCATCGACACGTTGATCGACGCATCCAGCACCCACAGCATGATCGCCGCGAACCACAGCACCGAAGAATGGGGCATCACGAACAGCGCCAGCGTGGTCAGGATGGCGCCGACCAGGAAGTAGGGGCGGCGCCGACCCAGCCGCGTCCAGGTGCGGTCGGAGTAGTAGCCGATGATCGGCTGCACCAGCAGGCCGGTCATGGGCGCGGCGATCCACAGCACCGCCAGATCGTCCATTTCCGCGCCCAGCGTCTGGAAGATGCGGCTCATGCTGCCGTTCTGCAGGGCGAAGGCGAACTGGATGCCGAAGAAGCCGAAGCACATGTTCCAGATCTGCCAGAACGACAGTTGCGGTTTCCGATTCATCGGCGGGCGTTTTCCTGGGTGGAAGGGTGGATCCGGATTCGGCCCACCGCATGCGTCGGCGACAGGCGCACCGCGGGGCGCAGCACATGGTGCAGGTAACGCCGGACGAAGCCATGCTGCACTGCAAACAAGGCGCGGCGCTGCGACGCTGCGGCGCGCGCATGCCGGCTTGCGCATCGAATCGCGTGCGAAGCCTTTTTTTGCTGGTGTAATGCGGGACGGCAGGCTGTCTGACACCGCGCCCGACGCGGTCGATGCGGTGATCGCCACGCTGCGGATGCATACGTATTCATCGCCGGTGCGCCAACCGCGTCAACGTGGCCGGACGCGCGGCGTGGAATAGTGGCGCCCGTTGCGCGCGCCGGATGGCGCGCGATTTTCACTGTGGGGAAGCGGATGACGAACACACGTTGGTGGCGGAGCGCGGTGATCTATCAGATCTATCCGCGCAGCTTCATGGATACCGACGGCGACGGCGTGGGCGACCTGCCGGGCATCGTGGACAAGCTGGACTACATCGCCAGCCTGGGCGTGGACGCGATCTGGGTCTCGCCGTTCTTCAAATCGCCGATGGCCGATTTCGGCTACGACATCGCCGACTACCGCGACGTGGATCCGCTGTTCGGCAAGCTGGAGGATTTCGACCGGCTGCTGGCCAAGGCGCACGGCCTGGGCATCAGGGTCATGATCGACCAGGTGCTCAGCCACTGCTCGGTCGAGCACGAGTGGTTCAAGGAAAGCCGCGAGAGCCGCGACAATCCCAAGGCCGACTGGTACGTATGGGCCGACGCCCGGGCCGACGGCACGCCGCCCAACAACTGGATGTCGCTGTTCGGCGGCGTGGCCTGGCGCTGGGAACCGCGACGCGGCCAGTACTATCTGCACAATTTCCTGTCGTCGCAGCCCGATCTCAATTTCCACCATCCCGCCGTGCAGCGGGCGACCCTGGACAACGTGAAGTTCTGGCTGGACAAGGGCGTGGACGGCCTGCGCCTGGACGCGATCAACTTCTGTTTCCACGACGCGCAGCTGCGCGACAACCCGCCAAAACCGCCGGAAAAGCGCGTGGGCCGCGGCTTCAGCCCGGACAACCCATACGCGTTCCAGTACCACCACTACAACAACACGCAGCCGGAAAACCTGGTGTTCCTGGAACACCTGCGCCGGCTGCTGGACCAGTACCCGGAGGCGACCACGCTGGGCGAGATCTCGTCGGAGGATTCGCTGGCCACTATGGGCGAATACGTCAACGAGCGGCGCCTGCACATGGGCTACAGCTTCGAACTGCTGACCGACGATTTCAGCGCCGCGTACATCCGCGGCACGGTCGAGAACCTGGAAGCGAAGATGGCCGACGGCTGGCCGTGCTGGGCGATTTCCAACCACGACGTGCGGCGCGCGGTGACGCGCTGGAACGGCGCCGCGGACAGCGCCGCCTTCGCCAAGCAGCTGGTGGCGCTGGTGTGCTCGCTGCGCGGCTCGGTGTGCCTGTACCAGGGCGAGGAGTTGGGCCTGGGCGAAGCGGAGGTGCCGTACGAAGCGCTGCAGGATCCGTACGGCAAAACCTTCTGGCCGAACTTCAAGGGTCGCGATGGCTGCCGCACGCCGATGCCGTGGAACGACAGCGCGTTGGCCGGCTTCACTTCCGGCAAACCGTGGCTGCCCATCGCCGACGCGCATCGCGCGAAGGCGGTCGGCCTGCAGGATTCCGATCCGGCCTCGACGCTCAACGCGACGCGCCGTTTCCTGCGCTGGCGCAAGACGCTGCCGGCGCTGCAGTGGGGCGATATCGCGTTCCTGGACGCGCCGGAGCCGGTGCTGGCCTTCACCCGCAGACTGGAAGGGCAGTGCGTGTTGGCGGTGTTCAACCTGTCGGCGCAGCCGGTGCGGTGGTCGTTGCCGTCAAATCTGCAGGTCGGGGCGATGGACCAACACGGATTACGGTCGGGCGAAGCGGAGAACGGCGAGCTGATGCTGCCCGCGCACGCCGTTTTCTATGCGAGCTGCGGCTGAAACATCACGTGTTGCGAGCGCAATGAAACTACGCAAATAGGGCGGGTCTTGACCCGCCGCCCAGGGTGTCGCGACTGTCGGCAGCAAGTAGGGCGGGTCTTGACCCGCCGTTCTGGAATGTCGCGATGCCCCGAGCGGCGGGTTAAAACCCGCCCTACGTTTCACGCGATCGCGCAGTTGCGCGCGATGAAGTCCTGGTGGGTCGGCATGGCCTTGACGCAGTTGCCGATGACGCCGCGGATGTTGCCCAGGTATTCCGAGATCTTCTCTTCGCTGTACAGGTCCACCAGCGGATGATAGCCGCTGACCCGCATGCGCTGGCCGTGCATCACCTGCACCCAGCTGGGTTCGGCGAACATCTCGTTGCCTTCGCGGAACACGCGGCCGTTGCTGCGGAACAGGGCCATGCGCCGCTGCAGCGATTCGGGGATGTCCATGGTCCGGCAATAGTCCCAGAACGGCGTGTCGTCGCGCTCGGTGGCGTGGTAGTGCAGGATCAGGAAATCGCGGATGCGGTCGAACTCGAAATGCGAATGCGCGTTGAATTCGTCGATGTCGGTCTGGTCGAAACCGGCGTGCGGGAAGAATGCGGTCAGGCGCGCGATGCTGGACTGGATCAGGTGGATGCTGGTCGATTCCAGTGGCTCCATGAACCCGCTGGCCAGGCCGATGGCCACGCAGTTCTTGTTCCAGAACCTGTTGCGCTTGCCAGTGACGAAACGCAACGTACGCGGGTCCGCCGTCGGCTCGCCATCCAGATTGGCCAACAGCTTGGCCGCGGCCTCGTCCTCGCTGATGAACTTGCTGCTGAACACGTAGCCGTTGCCGGTGCGGTGCTGCAACGGGATGCGCCACTGCCAGCCGGCCTCGCGCGCGGTGGAGCGGGTGAACGGTGTGAGCGGCGCGGCCGAAGCGCAGGGCACGGCGATGGCGCGGTCGCACGGCAGCCAGTGCGTCCAGTCTTCGTAGCCGGTGTGCAGCGCCTGTTCGATCAGCAGGCCGCGGAAGCCGGAGCAGTCGATGAACAGCTGGCCGCCGATGCGCTCGCCGCTTTCCAGCATCACCGCGTCGATGTAGCCGTCGTCGGCGCGCAGCTCGGCGTTGCGGATCTTGCCTTCGATGCGGACTACGCCGCGCGCTTCGGAATACTCGCGCAAGAATTTCGCGTACAGGCCGGCGTCGAAATGGTAGGCGTAGGCGATGTCGGCCAGCGGCGAATTGGGCCGGTCGGTGACCGCGCGCATGAACTTGTTGTGGCGCGCGGCTTCGGTGTTGATCGAGTATTCCTCGAGGTTGGCGGCCTTGCCGGCGTGATGCATCTTCAGCCAGTACTGGTAGAAAGAAACCAGCCCCAGGTCCTGCCCGATCTTGCCGAAACCGTGGATGTAGGAATCGCCGACTCTGCCCCAGTTGACGAACTCGATCCCGAGCTTGAACGAGCCCTTGGTCTTGCGCATGAAGTCGTTCTCGTCCAGGTCCAGCGCCTGGTTGTAGAGCTTGATCATGGGAATGGTGGCTTCGCCCACGCCGACGATGCCGATCTCGTCGGACTCGACCAGGCGGATGCTGTAGCCGGTGGTCAGCACTTTTGACAAAGCCGCGGCGGTCATCCAGCCTGCGGTCCCGCCCCCCCACGATGACGATGTCCTTGATGCGATTTTCAGCCATGGTCGATGCTCTTGAAGGCGCGAGTCCGAAGAAAGGCGAGTGTGCCTTCGCCGCGCATCCTACAACACGGGCTCGAACGGCCGCGCCGCATTCGTATGCGGGCGTGCTGCATTGCGATACCGGTCGCCGTGCTCCGCGTTCGCCTGCGTTCGCCGCGTTGTTGGCGGCGGCTGCGTGGATGGGCGTCGCTGCTGCGGCGTATAGCGCTGAACCTGCGCCGATCGATCAGGCCTGCGACGCCGCCGATTTCGCGACCGTGCTGCAGCCGCAGGCCGGCAGCACCGTCGCGCCGCGCGCCTACTGGCTGGACCGTCGGCTGCTGCAGTGGCCGAACACGGCGCAGACCGGCCGTTTCCGCCTGTACTACACGGCCAAGGCGGCGCTCGCCGCCAACCGCGGTGCGCGCGTTTCCGGGCAGGACGGCATGCTGGCGCTGGAAGTTCACCGCAAGCCGGTTCCGCAGGCGCTCGCCACGCGCTTCAAGTTCGTGGCATCGGGCGTGGTGCTGGAAGTGAAGGACGGCGACCTGGCGAAAATCCCGTCGCTGCTGACCCAGCAAGTGCTGCTGGTACGGGAAGACGACGCGGGCAAGGTGCTGGATGCGGTGTCGCTGCAGATCCCCGGCGCGCTGGACGACCTGTACGCCCAGGCGGGTTTGGTCGACGACCTTGGCGTGGAAGTCGCGGCCGACGCGACCGGCTTCAAGGTGTGGGCGCCGACCGCACGCGCGGTCTCGCTGTGCCTGTATCCCACCGGTCGCAGCAAAGCGGCCGCGCAGCAGCCGATGCGGCGCGACGACGCCACCGGCCTGTGGTCGGCGCAGCGACTCGGCGATCTCACCGGCAGCTACTACGCCTATCTGGTGGATGTGTTCGTGCCCGGCGTGGGTACGGTGCGCAATCGCGTGACCGATCCGTATTCGGTCAGCCTGACCACCGATTCCAAGCGCAGCTACATCGCCGACCTCGGCGCCGCCGCCCTAAAGCCCGACGGCTGGGACGCCACGCCGTTCCCAAAGAAAGTCGTGGCGCAGACGGACATGACGATTTACGAACTGCATGTGCGCGATTTTTCGATCGGCGATGCGTCGGTCGCCGCAGGCAACCGCGGCAAGTATCTGGCGTTCACCGAGCGCGATTCCCACGGCATGCGCCACCTGCGCGCGCTGTCCGACGCCGGCCTGACCGACGTGCACCTGCTGCCGGTGTTCGATTTCGCCACCGTGCCCGAGTCTGGCTGCGTCACGCCTGACGTGCCCGACACGGCCGCGGACAGCGAAGCGCAGCAGGCGGCAGTGATGTCGGTGGCCGCGCGCGACTGCTTCAACTGGGGCTACGACCCGTACCACTTCAATGCGCCTGAAGGCAGCTATGCCAGCGACGCCGAAGACGGCGCCAGGCGGATTGTCGAATTCCGGCGGATGGTGATGGCCCTGCATCGCGCCGGCCTGCGCGTGGGCATGGACGTGGTCTACAACCACACCACGACTTCGGGCCAGCAGGCTTCGTCGGTGCTGGACCGCATCGTGCCCGGCTACTACCAGCGCCTGGATGCGAGCGGCAAGGTCGAGCGCTCCACCTGCTGCGAAAATACCGCCACCGAGCATCTCATGATGGGCAAGCTGATGATCGATTCGGCCGTGCTCTGGGCCGTGCACTACAAGATCGATTCGTTCCGCTTCGACCTGATGGGCCACCAGCCGCGCGCGGCGATGGAAGTCCTGCGCGCGCGGGTGAACGCCGCTACCGGCCGCGACGTCAACCTGATCGGCGAAGGCTGGAATTTCGGCGAAGTCGCCGACGGCGCGCGCTTCGTCCAGGCCTCGCAGCTTTCGCTCAACGGGTCCGGCATCGGCACCTTCAGCGACCGCGCGCGCGATGCCCTGCGTGGCGGCGGGCCGAGCGACAGCGGCGAAGCGCTGCTGCGGCGCCAGGGCTGGCTCAACGGACTGGTGTACGACCGCAATGCGTCCGCGCCGGAACGCCCGCGCGCGGACCTGCTGAAAGCCGCCGACCTGGTGCGCGTGGGGCTGGCCGGCTCGATCCGCGACTACCCGCTGACCGATCACCGGGATGCGCCGCTCACCCTGGACAGGATCGACTACAGCGGCCAGCCCGCCGGTTATGCCAGCCAGCCGGACGAAGTGGTGAACTACGTCGAGAATCACGACAACCAGACCCTGTACGACAACAACGTGTACAAACTGCCGCGCGCCACCAACGCGCAGGATCGCGCGCGCGTGCAGGCGCTGGGATTGGCGGTGAACGCGTTCAGCCAAGGCGTGGCGTATTTCCACGCGGGCGTGGATACGCTGCGTTCGAAGTCGTTGGACCGCAACAGCTTCGACTCGGGCGACTGGTTCAACCGGCTGGACTGGACCTATACCAACAACTATTTCGGCACCGGCCTGCCGCCGAAAACCGACAACGCCGCCAACCACGCGCTGATGAAACCGCTGCTGGGCGACCCCGTGCTCAAGCCGGCGCCGCGCGACATCGCCTGGACCCGCGACGTGTTCCGCGATCTGCTGCGCATCCGCGCCGGTTCAACCCTCTTCCGCATGCGCAGCGCGGAAGACATCAAGCGGCGATTGCGTTTCCACAACACCGGTGCTGGGCAGAACCCTGCGTTGATCGTCGGGCATCTGGACGGCGTGAGTTATCCGGGCGCGGGTTTCAAGGAGGTACTGTATCTGCTCAACGCGGATGCGAAAGCGCAGACGCTCGAGCTGGCCGAGGAAATCGGCAAACCTTACGTGCTGCACCCGGTACAGCGCAGCCAGGAAGGTGCCGACCCACGCGTTCGCGAGGCGCGTTATCAGCCGAAGCGCGGACGCTTCACCGTGCCGGCACGCACGGCGGTGGTGTATGTGGTGGAGTAGCAGCAGCCCAGTGCTAACAAGAATGCTACTGTCGATCGTTCTAGTCGCTACCCTAAGCGCATGCGTCAGCACGAGCCGAAAGCCTTGTGGGAGCGACGCAAGTCGCGACGGAATTCCAACAATCGTCCCGTCGCGACTCGCGTCGCTCCCACACACGCACACCTCGGTCTCAATCATTCGGATTGAACTGGATGCGCCCGCATTCGCGCCGCATCCGCTCAAGGTCAATGTCCACCTGCCGCCCGGCTACGACCCAAACGCCACCGTTCGCTACCCCGTGCTCTATCTCAACGACGGCCAGGACAGCGCCGCGGTCGGGCTGACCGCCGCACTGACGCAGCTGTACGCGGAGAACGCGATACGCAAGCCGATCGTCGTGGCTATCGACATGCCGGCGGACCGCATGGGTGCGTATGGGCTGTCCGACCGCTCCGCGCGGAAAAGCACGCCCGGCGATTCGCGCTTCGACACGGTCGGCGCGCAAGCCCACGCTTATTCGGAATGGGTCGCCACCACGCTGGTGCCCTATATCGACACGCGCTACCGCACGCAGCCCACGGCGCAAAGCAGGGCGATGCTGGGCTGGTCGCTGGGCGCGCTGAACGCATTCAATCTGGGCTGGCAATACCCGGAAGTGTTCGGCACGGTCGGCGCGCTTTCGCCTTCGTTCTGGCTGTCCGGCGACCGCACGGATGCCGCCAGCATCCAGCGTTCGCGACTGGCGCAGCGCATGGTGCAGGCTGGGCCCAAACGCGAAGGATTGCGATTCTGGGTGGCCGTGGGCAGCGCGGAAGAAACCGACGACCGCGATGGCGACGGCACCATCGATGCGGTCGACGACACCCGCGATCTGGCGCGCGCGCTGGCGCAGGCGGGTTATTCGGCCAACCTGGAGTACGCGCAGCGTCCCACGAATCAGGAAGAAGTCGCACTGTACCTGCTGCCTGACGGCCAACACAATCAATCGTCCTGGGCGCGGATGCTGCCGCACTTCCTGCAGTGGGCGTACGGCGAAGCGCCGGCCGTCCCTTTTGGCGTCACCGGGCGCGTGGAAAAGCATCCGTCGTTTCCATCGGGTCACGTGCAGGCGCGCAACGTCGAGGTCTGGCTGCCGCCCGGCTATGGCGACAACTCCGCGCGGCGTTATCCGGTGCTGTACCTGCACGACGGCCAGAGCCTGTTCGATCCGGCGCAGTCCGACAGCGGCGTGGACTGGGGCGTGGACGACACCATGACCCGGCTGATCGGCGAGGAAAAAGTGTGCGCCGCAATCGTGGTCGGCATCTGGAACACGCCCCTGCGTCTGGCCGAATACATGCCGGCCAAGGCCATGCCCGGCTCAGGAATCCCGATGGGCGCCGGCAACGCCAGGGTGCGGCGCCAGGACGTGATTTCGGACGTCTATCTCGCCTTCTTGGTACGCGAACTCAAGCCCTTCATCGACCGCACGTGCCGCACCCTGCCGACACGCGACGACACCTTCGTCATGGGCTCCAGCATGGGCGGCCTGATTTCGGCCTATACGATCAGCGAGTATCCGCAGGTGTTCGGCGGCGCCGGCTGCATTTTCCACGCACTGGCCGGCGGGCGAGGGCATAGTGATCGATTACCTGGCCAGGCATCTGCCGGATCCGCGCACGCACAGGTTCTATTTCGACCACGGCACCGAGACCCTGGACGCCAGCTACGCTCCGTATCAACAGCGCATGGACGAGTCGATGCGCCAGGCTGGCTACAGACCGGGCACGCAATGGATGACGCGCAGCTTCGAGGGAGCGGAACATTCCGAAAAATCCTGGCGTGCGCGACTCGAAATACCACTGCTGTTTCTGCTGGGGCGATAGCGCGCGGGAATCCCGAGCGTATTTCTGGTTTCGTCGCTGAAGTGATCGATCAAGTTGCAGCGCAGCATTTCTTCTTTAAGTTCGGCCTCGCAAGGCTTGCAAACGATTACAGCCAAGTGCGACGCCCTCGAAAATCGCAACGTGTCGGATTTACTGAATAGGGTATTCGTCGGCTGTATTCGCGCGATAGCTGTAGCGCGTCGATGACAGCTGTTGTGGCGCGCCGCTACCCGCGCGCATGAATACGTATGCGGAAAAAGTTAAGCAGGGATAACGACGACTACCATTGCCGCACGTATCGGGGGCGGGCCGCGCCGCCGGACGCACGGGTTGGGTGCGAGCCTGCGAAAGGCAGCACTGCAAGTCCGGCAAAACTAAAAAACCAACCATGGGAGTGGAGGGGAGATGGTGAAGTTCAAGCGCAATCTACTAAGCGTGGCACTGGCGTCCGCAATGACGTTGGGCGCCGCCGGCGCGCACGCACAATCGACAGAACAGCCTGTCAGCCAGACCACGACAGAACAAACCGCCGAACAAGAAGCGCAATCCACGACCGCTGGTGATGCGGTCGAACTTGAAACGGTTACCGTTACCGGTATCCGCGCCGGTATCGAGAGCGCTATCGCGGTGAAACGGGACTCTACTTCCATTGTCGAGGCGATCTCGGCCGAAGATATAGGCAAGTTGCCGGACGTGAGCATCGCTGAATCCATCGCGCGCCTGCCGGGCGTTGCCGCGCAACGCGTCGCCGGCCGAGCGCAGGTCATCACCGTGCGTGGCCTGTCGCCCGATTTCGCCACTACGCTGCTCAACGGCCGCGAAGTTGTGAGCACTGGCGACAATCGCAGCGTCGAGTTCGACCAGTACCCGTCCGAACTGGTCAGTGGCGTGACTGTTTACAAGACGCCCGACGCCGCACTCGTCGGACAGGGCCTGTCCGGCACGCTTGACATCCAGACCGCGCGCCCGCTCAGCTTCGATGAGTCTGTGTTCGCCGTCAGCGGCCGCCTGCAGCGCAACTCGTTGGGTTCCGCCGCCGATGCAGACGACGATGGCAACCGGTTCAACGCCAGCTATATCGGCCAGTTCGCCGACCGCACTTTCGGCATCGCGCTCGGCTACGCACGCTCGGATACGCCGATCCAGGAGAATCAGGTTGGCCTGTATGAGCCGTGGAAGAACGATGCCCGTCCGGGCCTTCCCGCTGGCACATTCGCCACCGACGGCATCAAGGCGCTGCGCCGTACCGGAAACATCGAACGCGATGCCGTGATGGCCACGTTGCAGTATCGACCCTCTAACGCGTGGACCAGCACACTCGACCTGTTCTACACGCAGGCCGAGCAGGTCGACACCGCGAACCAGTTTGAGGTGAACACGCAGTTCAATGGCTCGTTCCCCTGCAACCCGACATGCCAATACACCGACGTCAGCGTCAATGGCAATGGCTCGTTTACCGGCGGCACGTTAGCCAACGTATCGCCCCTGGTGCGCGGCATGTACAACAAACGCGAAGACGAGATCTTCGCCTTCGGCTGGAACAACCAGTTCAATCTCGGCCCCGCTACGCTCAATGCCGACGTCAGCTACTCGAAAGCGAAGCGAGACGAGCTCAACCTCGAGAACAACACGCAATTGTTCCCGGTGCCGCAGTTCGACACTGTCGATCTGCGCTACCGGAACGGTGGATTTTCGCAACTCAACCCGGGCCGTGACTATTCCGATCCCGCTACCTTGTTTCTGAATAACACTATCTACGGTTCGGGCTACGGCAAGGTTCCGCAGGTGGAGGACGAGTTGTCCGGCGTGCGCCTCACAGCCACTTTCCCGGCACCGGAAGCGTTGGGCTGGTTCTCCGACATTGATCTCGGGCTAAATTGGGCAGATCGCGAAAAGCAGAAGCGGCAGCCCGAGGGCAGCATTCAGCTGGGGGCGCAGGGTCCGACCCCAATCGCTCCCGATCTGCAGTACGGTTTGGTAGACCTCAACTTCGCAGGCGTTGGATTCATTCCGTCTTGGAATGTGCCCGGTGCGGTGGCGCGCTACATGGTTTTCCAACCACGTGAGGATCTCGACTACCTGATCTCAAAAGCGTGGACGGTAGAAGAGACGATCAACACCGCATATGCCCGCGCCAGCATCGATACGCAATGGGGTTCGGTTGACGTGCGCGGTAACGTCGGCTTGCAGATTCAGCACACCGATCAATCGTCCTCGGCGAATTATTTCGACCGGACGCGGCCTGTCGGCAGTCAGGTTCTGCCTATTGACGGTGGAGCGACCTACACGGACGTCCTGCCGAGCCTGAATCTAGCTTTTGGTCTACCAAACGAACAGACCATCCGCGTCGCGCTCGCACGCCAGGTAGCGCGCGCGCGCGTGGACCAGCTGCGCGCGGCACTGGAGTTCGGCATCGACGAGACCACGGGTCGTCCAGGCGGCAGTGGCGGCAACCCGGAGCTCGATCCATGGCGCGCCAACGCTTTCGACATCTCCTATGAAAAGTACTTCGGCACGAAGGCGTACGTGGCCGCTGCTTATTTCTACAAGGACTTGCGCAACTACATCTTCACCCAAACGCAACTCGACTATGACTTCGCGGATTTCGTCGAAGGATATGTTCCGCCGAACCCGAACGCACCGCCTGCACAGCGCTTCGGCAGCTTCAGCAAGCCGGAGAACGGCGAAGGCGGAATGTTGCAGGGTTTGGAGCTCACCGCGTCTATCCCGCTTAACCTCTTTACCGACGTGCTAGATGGCTTCGGCTTCATCGCCAGCGCCACATTCAACGACAGTGACATCGAGATTTTCGATCCTGAGAGCGCCTCGAGCGTCGGTAACGGCCCGATCAGCCTGCCAGGCCTGTCTGATGAGGTGTACAACTTCACGGCGTATTACGAGCGAGCCGGTTTTGAGGCGCGTGTAAGCCAGCGCAAGCGTTCGGATTTCATCGGCGAGATCGGTAACTTCAACGGCAACCGTACGTTGCGTTACGTAGCTGGTGAGGACATTACCGACGCCCAGATCAGCTACGCATTCAGTGAAAGCAGCCCTCTCAGCGGCCTGAGCTTGCTCTTCCAGGTCAGCAACCTTACCGACGAGGCCTACCAGACCTATGCGGAAACCAAGGATCGGCCGCTGGAATACATCGAGTGGGGCCGCACCTACCTGCTTGGCGTGAACTACAAGTTCTAATTCTTGCGATTGCAATTTGTTCCAAAGCCCGCCGGCTCATGCCGGCGGGCTTTTTCTTTGTGCAGCGCCATGGCGAAACGGTGGCGATGCTCGCGCGAAATTCACCAGCCGTTCCGGCTGCAGCAGCGCATTGTCGATCACACAGCACGCACGCGCGTCGTCGATCGGAATGGTTTGGATGCGCGGGCGAGGATTGAACATGACTTTATCGTCCCACAGGCCGCTTCGAGCGATAAAAAAGGGCTGCGGTTTGCCGCAGCCCTTGAGTGTCCTGGTGGAGCGGAGGGGGATCGAACCCCTGACCTCCACGATGCGAACGTGGCGCTCTCCCAGCTGAGCTACCGCCCCAGGTACGGGGGAAGTTTAGCGCCACATCTGCTGTCGATGCCAGCCCGCTGGTTCGATGGGACTTCTTCAGCGCGCGATCTCCAACAGCGGTGCGAGCACCGGCTCCAGTTCGTGGCGGCGCCAGCCGGCCAGCGCATGCGGCCATGCGCCGGTTTCCTGCAGCAGCTCCAGATAACGGCGCGACGCCAGCAGGCCGTCGGGCAGGCCGAGTTCCGCGCTGCGCGTGGACACCGCTTCCTGCAGCCGCTTGACCGCGTTCTTGTCCTCGTTGCTGGCGTTGCGCGCCAGCGGTGCTTCGGCTTCGTCGGAAAGCGGCGTGGTCAGCGCCTGCCAGATCGCATCGCCCAGCTTGCGCGGCGCCTTGGGATGCGCTTCCAGCTGCGTCTGCAGCTGGAAGCGGTCGGCCGGCGGGGTGCGGGCGAGGTTGTGCGCCAGCTCGTTGTCCAGGATCCAGCTGCGCGGCTTGTCGCTCTGGCGGGCCTGCGCATCGCGCCAGCGCAGCAGGCGCAGCAGGCGCAGCTGCGCATCGCTTTCCAGGAACTGCGCGCTGCGCATCGACAGGTGCGGCCAGCGTTCGCCCTCTTCGCCCGCGCCGTTGGCGAGCAGGCGCGCGCAGTCCTGCTGCAGCCAATCGCGCCGGCCCAGCGCCTGCAGGCGCGCGTCCAGTTCGCGGTACAGCGCGCCGAGGTGCACGACATCGTCGGCGGCGTATTCCAGCTGCGCGGCGCTGAGCGGGCGCCGCAGCCAGTCGGAGCGGGTTTCGCCCTTGGCCAGCGCCACGCCGGTGATTTCCTGCACCAGCCGCTGATAGCCCATGCCGCCGCCCACGCCGCACAGCGCGGCGGCGATCTGGGTGTCGAACAACGGCGCGGGCAATACCCCGCAATCGTGCGACAGCGCCACCAGGTCCTCGCTGGCGCTGTGCATCACCTTGAGCACGGACGCGTCGGCCAGCAGCGGACGCAAGGCCTCGCTCATGCCCGGCGCCAGCGGATCGATCAGCAGGATGTGGTCGCCGATGGCCAACTGCACCAGCGCCAGCTGCGGCCAGTAGGTGCGCTCGCGGACGAATTCGGTATCCAGCCCGACCCAGTCGGGCGTCTGCTGCAAATGCGCGCTGAGTACGGCGGGGTCATCTATCCAGAGCGGCACGATATCTCCATGGAATGCATCGGTGGCCCGGCCGGGCGACAATGGCCGGACGTCGGGCCGCGCGATCAGGGCGGCCATTGTGGAGGAAGATGCACGCATTCCGGTACCCGATGTTGGTCATGCTGGCGCTGTCGTGCGTTTTCCTGGGCGCATGCGAGCGCGCACCCGCGCCGCCTGCGCCCGCCGATGACGCGGGCCGCGAGCGCGTGGATCCGCGCTTGCCCAGCGTGACCGTCAGCGGCGACGACACCGGCGCGGCCGCGTGGAACTGGCAGCCGCCGCAAGTGCAGCTGCAGCCGGAGACCGTTGCCGAAAGCAAGCGCGACGCAGCCAAGGCGCTGGCCGAAGGCCGTCTGTATGCCGAGGCTGGCGACGCCATTCCGCAATATCTGGCGCTGAGGACGCTTGCGCCGGACGACAAGCAGGTGGCCCGCGGACTGGAAAAATCCCTGCAAGCCCTGCTGAAGCAGGGCGATGCGGCGCTGCGCGAGGCTGGCGATCAAGCCGACGCGCTCAGCCTGGCCGGCGAAATCGCTGCGGTGGCGCGCACCGTGGCGCCGGAAAATCCCAAGACTGTCGCGTATTTGGCGCGAGTGGACGCCGCCGACCAGCTGTGGCGGCTGAATACGGGCGGCGAATATGCCCTGCGCAGCGGACAGATCGGCGAACGCGGCGAAATCGCGCTGGCCGGTTTCCGCGAAGCGCTGGCCCTGCGGCCCGACGACCCGCGCGCGCTGCAGGGCATCGCCGCGACCGAGAGCGCGCTGATCCGGCGCGCGGAACAAGCGGCGGAGCGCAGCGATTTCGATGCCGCCGCGCTGTGGCTGGCGCGCGCGGCCGAAGTACGCCCGGTATCCGACACAGAATCCGCGCCTACGATAGAAGACGCGGGGCGGCGCATCGTCGCCTTGCGCAACGCCAGGATCGCCCAGCTGCGCGACCGCGGCACGCAGGATCTGACCACGCTGCGCGGCCTGCGCGCGGCGCGGCAGATGCTGGCCGAAGTGCTGCGCATCGCCGAACCGGGCGATCCGGTGGCCGCCGATTTCCGCGAGCGCATCGACCGCGCCACCCACTACGGCCTGTTCCGCGCCGGCCAGGCCTTCACCGACGCGATGAGCAGCGGCGGACGCACGCCGGAAATGATCGTGGTGCCGCACGGCGGTTTCCGCATGGGCGCGGGCGAAACCGAATTGGATGCCGCGGACGCGGAAAAGCCCGCCCATTACATACGTTTTGACCGCGGTTTCGCGCTTTCGCGCCAGGCCATCACCGTCGGCGAATTCCGGCGCTTCGTGCAGGCCACCCAGTACCGTCCGCGCGCCACCCGGCGCGGGCATTCCATCGTCTACGACGAGCGCAGCGGCAATTTCGTGCGCCGCAGCGGGGTCGACTGGCAGTCCGACTATGCCGGGGCCAGGGCCGCCGACAGCCTGCCGGTACTGCACGTCAGCGTGCGCGACGCCGAAGCCTACGCCGCCTGGCTGAGCGCGCAGACCGGGCGCAGCTACCGGTTGCCCAGCGAGGCCGAATTCGAATACGCCCTGCGTGCTGGCGTGCAGGCCCGCTACCCATGGGGCAACGGCGTGCCGCCCGCGCGCTTCGGCAACCTCACCGGCGGCAACGACGCCTCCCCCAGCGGGCGGCGGTGGAACAACGCCTTCGTCGGTTACGGCGACGGCTACTGGGGCCCGGCGCCCGGCGGTAGCTACACGCCCAATGCCTGGGGCCTGTACGACCTGGGTAGCAACGTCAGCGAATGGGTCAGCGACTGCTGGCACGCCAGCTATCGCCGCGCCCCGGCCGACGGCGGGTCGTGGTTCAATCCCGGTTGCCGCGCGCGGGTGGTGCGTGGCGGCTCGTGGGCCAGCTCGCCGGCGCAGACCCGGTCGGCGTGGCGTTCGTCGTCGGATTCGGATATGACTAATGCGCGGGTGGGTTTCCGCGTGGTGCGCGGCATCTGACAGGAGAGGGACATGAGCAGCGATCCGTTCGGCCAAGGCCGCCGGCAGCAGGGGGCGCCGCGCGGACGCGGTTTGTTCGGCAACGTGCGCTGGTGGGTGCTGCTGGCTTTCGCCGGTTACGCGGCCTATTACTGGTTCTCCAACCAGGTGGTCGATCCGTACACCGGCGAAAAGGCGCTGATCGACAAATCGCTGACCGTAGAAGACGAAAAAGCCTTGGGCCTGCAGGCCTATCAGGAAATCCTGTCGCAGGAGCGTCCGCTCGATCCCAACTCGCAGGTCGCGCGGGAAGTGCGCGAAATCGCCAGTCGCCTGATCGCCAAGATCGACGTGGTGGAAACCGCGCTGGCCGCCGAACACGGCCTGCAGCCGCAGCGCATCTCGCGCGATTTCGAGTGGGATGTGAACGTCATCCAGTCCGAACAGGCCAACGCCTTCTGCCTGCCCGGCGGCAAGATGGCCGTCTATACCGGGCTGTTGCCGGTGGCGCAAAACGCAGATGCGGTGGCCGTGGTGATGGGCCACGAGATCGCGCACGCATTGCTGCGTCACGGCGCGCAGCGCATGGCCCAGCAGAAGGTCGCGCAGATCGGGCAGATGGGCGCCGGCATGAGCGGCATGGACGCCGGCACGCAGCAGATGGTGCAGGCGGCGATGGGCTACGGCATGCTGCTGCCTTACGCGCGCGCGCACGAAACCCAGGCCGACGAAGTAGGGCTGATGCTCGCCGCCGCGGCGTGCTTCGATCCGCAGGAAGCGGTGCCGCTGTGGGAGCGCATGAGCGCCGCCAGTGGTGGGCAGGCGCCGCCGGAATTCTCTTCCACCCATCCCAATCCCGGCACGCGCATTCAGAACCTGACTGCGTTGATGCCCAAAGCCATGGAATACCAGCGCAGGTTCTGCGCGGAAGCGCCGCGGTGAAAAAAGCTTCAGCTCAGCCTTTCTCTCCTTGTGGGAGAAGAGCTTGCCCCGCGAAGGCGGGGGTGTCCGAAGAGCCTGCCCCGTACTTGATACGGGGGCGGAGCAGGGGTGAGCGGAGCGATGGATTCTCTGATCGCGTGATAGCGCAATGAGCGGTTTCCGATCCTAAGCGGGGAGGGGCGGAAATCCAGCAGTGGGACGCTGATCGTCCCGCGACTCAAAAACTCATGAACAGTCCGCCGTTCACCGGGATGTTCGCGCCGGTGATGTAGCCCGCCGCATCGTCGCTGAGAAAGGCGACGGTGCGGGCGATGTCGCTGGGCCGGCCCATGCGGCCGGCGGGAATCGAAGCGGTGATTTTGGCGTGGACGTGCACCGGCATGGCGCCGGTCATCGCGGTTTCGATGTAGCCGGGCGAGATGCTGTTGACGGTGATGCCCTTGGTGGCCACTTCGCGCGCCAGCGACATGGTGAAACCGTGCAGGCCGGCCTTGGCGGCGGCGTAGTTGGTCTGGCCGAAATTGCCGGTCTGGCCGCTGACCGAACTGATGTTGACCACGCGCCCGAAACCGCGCGCCTGCATGCCGGCCAGCGCGTGCCCGCAAAGGTTGAAAGCGCTGCCCAGGTTCACGTCCAGCACCGCGTCCCACTGCGCGCGGTCCATCTTGCGCAAGGTCGAATCGCGGGTGATGCCGGCGTTGTTGATCAGGATATCCAGCGCGCCATAGTCGCGTTCGATGCCTTGCACCAGGGCGCCGCAGTGTTCGTAGTCGGACACATCGGCTGCGGCGAAGTGGATGTCGTGGCCGGCGACGTCGCGCTTGAAACCGGCGATGCGCTCTTCACGCGAATCCAGATCGACCGCGATCACCGTACGCCCGGCCTGCGCCAGCGCCCTGCAGATGTCCGTGCCCAGACCGCCGATGCCGCCGGTGACCACGGCTACCCGTTTGCTCATGTCGCGTTTCCCCATGCGTTGCGATTCAATGCGTTGCCATTAAAAAAGCCCGCACAGCGCTGTGCGGGCTTGGGTATTTCGGTGCCGGGTTCAGCGTGCGCGCGATTTGGGCGTATCGCGCTGCGGGGTTTCCGGTTTCACCGTGGGCCGGCCCAGGCCGCCGCTGAGATTGCGCTGGAATTCCTGCCACAGCTCCATGTTGCGCTCGGTCAGCTGGTTCATCATGGTCCAGGGCGTCTGCCCGAGCATGCCGCCCATCTGCTGGCGGAACTGCTGCTGCTGCTCCATGAACAGCGTCATGCTGCGCTCCAGGTAGTTGCCCATGAAGCCCTGCAGCGAATCGCCGTAGAAACGGATGATATGGCTGAGCAGCTGGGTGGACAGGATCGGCTCGCCGTCCTGTTCCTGTTCGCTGATGATCTGCAGCAGCACGGTGCGGGTCAGGTCTTCGCCGGTCTTGGCGTCGCGGACCTCGAACTCCTCGTTGTCCACGATCAGCTGGCGCACGTCCTCGATGGTGATGTAGCTGGAGATCTCGGTGTCGTACAGACGGCGGTTGGGGTACTTCTTGATGATGCGGATCGCAGCCATTGAGCAATCACTCTAAATCGATTGAACCGCAGCATGACGCAGCGCAGCAGCGTATGCAAGGGCCGCGGGCAGCACCGGCCGGCAACGCAACCGGCCGGCGAAGCGCAAACGATTTCAGCCATCTTCCGGCGGCCAAACGCGCTATGAGCGATGCGCGCGGATCGAGGGCCGCGCGATATTCGGGAGCTACCAGCCCATGTACTGGCCGCCGTTGGCGGACAGGTTGGCGCCGGTGATCCAGCTGGCTTCATCGGGAATGAAGAACGCCACCGCATAGGCGATTTCCTCCGGCGTGCCCAGGCGGCCGGTGGGAATCTGCGCGACGATCTTGTTGCGCACTTCCTCGGGCACCGCCATCACCATGTCGGTGCCGATGTAGCCGGGCGACACCGTGTTGACGGTAATGCCGAACTTGGCGTTTTCCTGCGCCAGCGAAATGGTGAAGCCGTGCATGCCGGCCTTGGCAGCGGCGTAGTTGGCCTGGCCGTACTGGCCTTTCTGGCCGTTGATCGAACTGATCTGGATCACGCGGCCCCACTTGCGCTCGCGCATGCCTTCGATCACCGGGCGGGTCATGTTGTAGACCGAATTGAGGTTGGTGTTGATGACCTCGCTCCACTGCTGCGGCGTCATCTTGTGGAAGGTGGCGTCGCGGGTAATGCCGGCGTTGTTGACCAGGATATCGACCGGGCCCAATTTCGCCTCCACGCCGCGCACCAGCGCTTCTGCCTCTTCAGGCGACGAAACATCGCCCTTGACGATTGCGATGTCGTAGCCCTGATCGCGCAACAGCCGCTGCCAGGCGAGCCCTTTTTCCTCATTGCGGTAGTTGGTGGCGACTCGGTGGCCCAGATCCACCAGTTTTTTGCAGATGGCCGAACCGATTCCGCCGGTGCCACCGGTGACCAAAGCGACGCGTGCTGCCATGAAGAAGGTCCTTGTTGGTCGCTGCGCGACGTTCCGGTGGAATTCTAGTCAGCGTTCGAGTCAGCGATGTTGTGCAGTGCAGCGAGTGAGAGCGTAGGCAGCGGCGGCAATCGTTCGGGCGCGAAGGCCGCCGCTGCCGCCGCAAGCAGCGCGGCCGGCTGTTCGCACCCGCGCAACGCTTGAATCTCCTGTCCTAGCGCCCGCCAGGCCGCGCGCAGCGCAGGCAGCGGATCGCCTGCATCGACCGGCAGGGCGGCACTGGATTTGGAAAGCTTATGCCCATCGGCATCCACGATCAGCGGCAAATGCAGGTAGCGCGGCGTCGGCAGGCCCAAGGCCCGCTGCAGCAGCACTTGGCGCGGCGTGGATTCCAGCAGGTCGGCGCCGCGCACGATATCGGTCATGCCTTGCGCGGCATCGTCCACCACCACCGCCAGCTGATAGGCCCACAGGCCGTCGGCGCGCTTCAGCACGAAATCGCCGACTTCGCGCCAGACTTCCTGCCTTATCTGACCCTGCAGGGCGTCTTCGACAATCACCGTCGTCTCCGGCGGAACGCGCAGACGGATCGAGACATCGCGGCGCCCTGACTGCGCTACGCATCCATGGTGAATGCCGCCGCTGGCCGCCAGCGCGCTGCGGCTGCAGCGGCAGGCGAAGGCTCGCCCGCTGGCGAGCAGGCGATCCAGTGCCGCTTGATACAAAGCGGAGCGCTGGCTTTGCCAAGTCACCGGCGCATCGGCAGCCAGCCCGAACGCGGTCAGCGCGGTCAGCTGCGCCTCCGCGGCGCCGGGCACTTCGCGCGGCGGATCCAGGTCTTCCATGCGCAGCCACCACTCGCCGCCGGCATGGCGCGCCAACAGCCAGCTGCCGAAGGCGGCCAGCAGCGAACCGAAATGCAGCGGACCGGTGGGCGAGGGCGCGAAACGGCCGCGGTAATGGGTCGACTGGGGCGAGCTCCCGGGCATCGCCGAAGCTGAATCGTCGGTCACTTGCGCGCTTGAATTCAAGCGCACGCATCCGCAGATCGGCGGTAACGCGGGGGGACGCCGCTCGCGTGCATTTCTCTCTTGTTTTCAATCGCCTGGAGCGCCGTCGTGTTCAACCGCATTGCCTTGTTCCTCGCCACCAACCTGGCCGTGATGGTACTGGCCGGCATAGTCATGTCGCTATTGGGCGTAAACCCCAACCAGATGAGCGGGCTGCTGGTGATGGCCGCGATTTTCGGTTTCGGCGGCTCCCTCATTTCCCTGCTGTTGTCCAAGACCATGGCCAAGCGCGCCACCGGCGCGCAGGTCATCACCCAGCCGCGCAATGAAAGCGAACAGTGGCTGCTGGCGACCGTGCAGCGCCAGGCGCAGGCGGCCGGTATCGGCATGCCCGAAGTGGCGGTGTACGACGCGCCGGAAATCAACGCCTTCGCCACCGGCGCCAATCGCAACAACGCCTTGGTGGCGGTGTCGACCGGGTTGTTGCGCGCGATGAGCCGCGACGAGGCCGAAGCGGTGCTGGGCCATGAGGTCAGCCATGTCGCCAACGGCGACATGGTGACCATGGCGCTGCTGCAGGGCGTGCTGAACACGTTCGTGATCGTGCTGGCGCGCGTGGTCGGCGGCATCATCGACGGCTATCTGTCCGGCAACCGCGAAGGCCGCGGCCCGGGCTTCGCCTATTTCATCATCGTGATGGCGCTGGAGCTGGTGCTGGGCCTGTTCGCCACCATGATCGCGATGTGGTTCTCGCGCCGCCGCGAATTCCGCGCCGACGCAGGCGGCGCCGCCCTGGCCGGACGCGGCAAGATGATCGCCGCTCTGGAGCGCCTGTCCGCCAACCAGCGCCCCAGCACGCTGCCGGCGCAGGTGGAAGCCTTCGGCATCGCCGGCGGTATCGGCCATGGGTTGAAGAAACTCTTTCTCAGCCACCCGCCGATGGAGCAGCGCATCGCCGCGCTGCGCAATCAGGGCTCGACGGTGAGTTGAGTCCGGTATCGCCGATTAGAGAAGCCCGCCGATAGGCGGGCTTTTTGCTTGCTGTGCGAAAAGCGCAGCGGACATTGCTTGCTCTCAATCGCTGACTTGCCATCAGTGGGATGGTCGTTCTGCTTCTGCCGTTGCTCGGCCTGCTTGTGAACCCACGGCTTCATCGTGGGGCGCATCGTTAGGGCGGCTTTCTTTTGGTTGCTTTTCTTTGCCGTTCAAAGAAAAGTGACTCGCGCGCAGCGCGGCTTCCAACAACCGAAGGCTGGTCAACGCTTGTGCTCATTCTTCTGAAGCAAGAGCGCTGGGTCCCGGCGTTCGCCGGGATGACGAGCAAAAGCAATATCCGAGCAGGAGCAGAATCAAAAGCACTCCCCCTCAGTCCTTCCCCCGCGTTGCGCGCAAGGGGGCCATAGGCAAGCTGGCGAAACGCTCAGGAGAAGTCGTAGTTCATCGCCGCTGCCGGCGCCGCCAGGAAGTAGCCCTGGACATAATCCAGGCTCGCGCCGAACAGGAAGCTCATCGTCGCGGCATCCTGCACGTGCTCGGCGATGGTGCGGATGCCGTCGGTCTTCGCGCGCTCGGCGATGTCGCGGATCTTCTGCTGGTTTTCGGTCATCCTGGCCTGGTCCTCGGTGAAGCTGCGGTCCAGCTTGAGGAAGGCCGGCTTGAAATGCGCCAGCAGCTGGAACGAATCCAGCCCGGAACCGAATTTCTCCAGGCCCACCTGGCAGCCCAGCTTCGAGGCTTCGGCCAGAAAGGCCTGGGCCTGGCGCAGGTGGGTGAACACCTTGGCCTCCTGGATTTCCAGCCACAGGCGTTCGCCGGGCACGTTGTGCAGGGCCAATTGCTGCTTGATGACTTTCAGCAGGCGTTCGTCGACGAACGATTCCGGGCTGACCTTCACCAGCATGCGCGTGTCGTGGCCGGCGCGCAGGCGTTCGCCGATGACCTCGATCGAGCGCTGCAGCACCCACAGATCCAACGCATCCAGCATGCCGTTTTCCTCGGCGATGCCCAGGAAGGTATGCGGTGAAACCAGCTCGCCGTTGTTTTCCAGGCGCAGGAACGCTTCGTAGAACTCGCCGGGTTCGCCCTGCAGGCTGACCACCGGCTGGTAGTGCAGCTGGAAGCCGCCGGTATCCAGCGCCTGGCGCATCAGCCTGACCCAGTTCTGCACGCGCTCCTCCTCGGCGCGATCCACCGCGCCGGGATCGAAGATATCGCTGCGATTGCCGCCCAGCGCGGTGGCGTTCTGCAGGCTTTCGTTGCCGCGATTGAGCACCTGGCCCAGAGTCGCGATCTTCTCGCCGATCTGCACGCCGCCGATGCTGGCGGTGACCGCCGCCGAGCGCTCGCCGACGTTGACCACATTCGAAGCGAATTCAGCGCACAGCCGTTCGGCCAGCGCGGTGGTGCGCGCATGGTTGCCTTTCAGCAGCACGGCGAAGACGTGTTCGCCGAAACGCGCGGCCACGGTGCCGGGATCCAGGGTTTCGCTGAGGCGCGCGGCCAGCGCGGCGATCAGGATGTCGGCCGAATCCATGCCGAAATCCTGCAGCAGGCGCTGGTAGTGGTCCGGTTCCACCAGCAGCAGCGCGTACTGGCTCTCGCCGCGCGCGACCTGGCTGACCGCGTCTTCCAGCGCATGCAGGAAAGTGGAGCGGTTGAGCAGGCCGGTGGTCATGTCGCGCTGGCGCAGGTCTTCGACTTCGCGCGCCAGCTCCGGGTCGAACTCCTCGCGGCGGCGGAACACCACCTGCACGCAGGATTCGCCCTCGTAGCTGGCGGTGGCGAATTCCAGCACGGCCGGGAAGCTTTCGCCGCCCAGCGCGCGCGCTTCCAGCTCGAAACGCGGCGGCGGCGCTTCGCCCTTGCTCAGCTGCTTGAGCAGCAGCTTGAAATCGGCCACGTACTGCGGCGCCACCAGGTCCAGCAGCGACAGGCCCTCGACGTCTTCGAACGATTCGAAGCCGAACATTTCCAGGTAGGCCTCGTTGGCGCGGATATGCATGCCTTCGTGGATGTAGGCGATGGGGTCGCGCGAGGAGGCGATCAGCGCGTCGCAGCGGCGCTCGGTTTCGCGCATCTGCGCTTCCAGGCGGCGCAGGGCGCGGCGGCCATCCAGGTCCGCCCATTCCGACTGCAGCACGCTCAGCACGTGGTCGTAGCGTCCGCGCACGGCCAGCGCGCGCGCGCCGTTGGCCAGATTGCCGATCAGTTCGGCTTCGTTGATGGCGTCGACCAGAGCGATCACCGGGATGTCCTTGCCGCTGGCCATGACCTGGGCCAGCACCGCTTCCAGCGAGATGGTGAGTGCGGATTTGGCCGCCAGCACCAGGTCGATGGGCTGCGAGGCCAGCATGCCGCCCAGTTCGTCGGCGTTGAGCGGGCGCAGCGGCCGGATCGCGATGCCGCCGTTGCGGAAGGCGCTGACGACGGCTTCGGCGTCTTCGCCGCTGTCGTCGACGATCATCAATCGAATCGTGGTGTCTTTGCCGATCTGCATGCAGCGCATCCCCCAGGGAAGCGCGTTTAATACACGATGGCCGCGAAAGCGTCCATCCTTGATCGCGCGAAGTCCTGGCCGCAAGTGCTTGGCGCCATTGCCTTCGTGGCTCGCTAGAGCGGTCGTTTGCCCGGGTCGCCGGGGATTTCGCGCACCAGCCTGGGCAGCAGATAGCCGGAGACGCGTGCGGCCAGCGCGGCGTGCAGGGCCAGCGCTTCGTGGTCCGGGACTTCGAAGTGGGCCACGCCCGCCACCCGGTCCAGCTGATGCAGGTAATACGGCAGCACGCCGGCGGCGAAGCCGCGTTCGCCCAGATTCGCCAGCGCGTCGACGCTGTCGTTGACCCCGCGCAGCAGCACCGCCTGGTTGAGCAGGGCCGCGCCGGCCGCGCGCAGGGCCCGCAGCGCGACATCGACGTCGGCGTCGAATTCGTTGGCGTGATTCGCGTGGATGACGAACGCTACCGGCCACGGCAGCGCGGCCAGCCAACGCAGCAGCGGCGCATCGACGCGTTCGGGCAGGACCACCGGCAGACGGCTGTGGATGCGCAGGCGTTTCAGGTGCGGAACGGCGGCCAGGGCATCGGTCAGTTCGGCCAGCTTGGCGGTCGCCAGCGACAGCGGATCGCCGCCGGACAGGATCACTTCCTCCACGCTGGCATCTGCGCGTATCCGATCGACGGCCTCGCTCCAGCCGTCGCGCGCCGCGGTTTCCTGCGCATACGGGAAGTGCCTGCGGAAGCAGTAGCGGCAGTGCACCGCGCAGCTGCCGGTGGTCACCAGCAGCGCGCGGCCGCGGTATTTCTGCAGCAGCCCGGTGCCGGCGCGGGCCTGCGCATCGCCCACCGCATCCAGGGCGAAACCGGGCGCCACGCGCATTTCCTGGTCCAGCGGCAGGACTTGGCGCAGCAGCGGGTCGTAGGCGTCGCCGTGGCGCATGCGGGCCACGAAGCCGCGCGGCACACGCAGCGGGAACTGCACGGCGGCGGTTTCGGAGAGGCGCGGCGCCAGCGATTCCAGGCCGAGCAGCGCAAGCAGTTCGCGCGGGTCGCGTACCGCGTCGCGCCAGACCTGCTGCCAAGGCGCCGGCTGCAAGGGGGTCGGGTGCGAGGGAAGGTTGGCTGCGGGTATCATGCGGACTCTGAAAACAAGCGCCCGCCGGTCCCGGCAGGCATCCCATTCTATCCGGCCGGTCGCCTTGCGCGGCGGGCATGCCTTACCTTCAGGAGTTCCCCATGGCCAGCTATGGCATGAACGACGTCAAGAACGGGATGAAGATCCTGGTCAACAACGAGCCCTGCGTCATCACCGAAACCGAGTACGTCAAGCCCGGCAAGGGCCAGGCCTTCACCCGCATCAAGTACCGCTTCATCAAATCAGGCCGCGTGGTGGAATTGACCATGAAGGCCACCGACGACCTGGAAGCGGCGGACGTCGTGGATACCGACATGCAGTTCCTGTACGCCGACGGCGAATACTGGCATTTCATGCAGCAGGAAACCTTCGAGCAGGTGCAGGCCGACAAGGCCGGCGTGGGCGATGCCGCCAAGTACCTGAAAGGCGAGGAAACCTGCGTGGTGACGCTGTGGAACGGCGTGCCGATCTCGGTGCAGCCGCCGAATTTCGTGGAACTGAAGATCGTCGAAACCGACCCCGGCGTGCGCGGCGACACTTCCGGCGGCGGCGGCAAGCCGGCCACGCTGGAAACCGGCGCGGTGGTGCGGGTGCCGCTGTTCGTCGGTCAGGATGAAATCATCAAGGTCGATACTCGGACCGGCGACTACGTGTCGCGGGTCAAGTGACGATTTGGCCCGCGCGAAGCGCGGCTTCGCCAAATCGTCATCCCCGCGAAAGCGGGGATCCAGCGCCTTCGCTGTTGCTCCGCAAAAGAAGCAAAGTCGCTGGGTTCCCGCCTTCGCGGGAATGACGAGCAAAAAAAGAATGACGACCGACCGCAAACCTCAAACCTGCGACCTCCTCATCGAAGCCGGCCATGTGGTGCCGGTTGAACCGCGCGGCGTGGTGCTTGAAGACCACGCGGTTGCCGTGACGAACGGCGCTATCGTCGCGATCCTGCCCATCGCCCAGGCGCGCGCGCGTTTCGATGCGGCCGAAACGGTCTCGCGCCCGGACGCGGCGCTGATTCCCGGCCTGGTCAACGCGCACGCGCACAATCCGATGGTCCTGCTGCGCGGCATCGCCGACGACCTGCCGCTCAAGGTCTGGCTGCAGGAACACATCTGGCCGATCGAAGGCGCGCTGATCGCGCCGGACTTCGTCGCCGACGGCGTGACCCTGGCCATCGCCGAAATGCTGCGCGGCGGTACCACCTGCGTCAACGAGAACTACTTCTTTCCCGACGTGCAGGCCGCCACCTACAAACGCCACGGCTTCCGGGCGCGGGTGGGCCTGCCGGTGATCGATTTCCCGACCGCCTGGGCCAAATCGGACGACGAGTACTTCGACCGCGCCGGCGAGGTCCACGACCAGTGGCGCGACGATGCGCTGATCGCCAGCGCGTTCGCGCCGCACGCGCCGTACACGGTGTCAGACCAGAATTTCGAACGCATCCGCATGCTCGCCGACCAGCTGGACCTGCCGGTGCATCTGCATCTGCACGAAACCGCGCAAGAAGTCGCGCAGTCGCAGCAGCAGCACGGCCAGCGCCCGATCGCGCGGATCGACCGTCTGGGCCTGTTCAACGACCGCCTGATCGCGGTGCACATGACCCAGCTGACGCCTGCGGAAATCCACCTCTGCGCCGAGCGCGGCGTGTCGGTGGTGCATTGCCCCGAATCCAATCTCAAGCTCGCCTCGGGTTTCTGCCCGGCCTGCGTGCTGCAGCGCGCAGGCGTGAACGTGGCCGTCGGCACCGACGGGGCGGCCAGCAACAACGATCTGGACATGTTCGGCGAAACCCGCACCGCGGCGCTGCTGGCCAAGGCCGTGGCCGACGATGCCGCCGGCTTCGATGCGTTCGCCGCGCTGCATGCGGCCACGCTGGGCGGCGCCAGGGCGATGGGGTTCGATCATCTGGTCGGCTCGATCGCGCCGGGCAAGCAGGCCGACCTGGTGTGCGTGGATCTGTCGGCGTTGGAAACGCAGCCGCTGCATCATGTCGTTTCGCAGCTGATCTACGCCACCGGCCGGCATCAGGTGAGCGATGTGTGGATCGCCGGCAAACCCAGGCTGCGGCAGCGCGAACTGGTGGACATGGATATGGCGGGTATCGTGGCCAATGCGAAACAATGGCGGCAGCGGATCAGCGCGATCCGCGCCTGAGCAGGTTGCCGTCATCCCGGCGCAAGCCGGGAACCACTTTGACGTCAGCGAGCACACGCTGAGGCAAGATCAACCTGGATCCCAGCTTGCGCCGGGATGACGAGTACGAGGATCCGCAATCGCTATGAATACCCAAACGCACGATGCCGATAACAGCAACTTCGACCAGGCCGAGCTCGACAAATTCGGCGCCCTGGCCAATCGCTGGTGGGACCCGGAAGGCCCGCAGAAGGCGCTGCATGCGCTCAACCCGGTGCGCCTGCAGTACGTGAAGCAGCGCGCCACGCTGACCGGCGCGACGGTGCTGGACGTGGGCTGCGGCGGTGGGCTGCTGAGCGAAGCGCTGGCCAAAGAGGGCGCGCAGGTCGTCGCCATCGACCTGGCGCCGGAGCTGATCAAGGTAGCCAAGCTGCACCGGCTGGAATCGAAGCTGGAAGTGGACTACCGCCTGCAGCCGGTGGAGTCGCTGACGGCCGAGCGTCCACAAAGTTTCGACGCCATCACCTGCATGGAAATGCTGGAGCACGTGCCCGATCCCGCCGCAATCATCGCGGCCTGTGCGCAGCTGTTGAAGCCGGGCGGCAGGCTGTTCCTGTCCACCCTCAACCGCACGCCCGCCGCGTTCGCCCTGGCCATCGTCGGCGCGGAGTACGTGGCGCGGCTGCTGCCCAAGGGCACGCACCACTATCAGGATTTCATCAAGCCGGCCGAGCTGGCGGCATGGCTGCGCGACGCGGGCTTAGAGCTCGAAGACGTCAGCGGCCTGGCCTACGAACCCTGGCGCAGCGGCGCGCGCCTGATCGGCCGCACCGACGTGAATTATCTCGCCTGCGCCTTGAAGCCGGGAACACGCGATGGGGAGTAGGCGGTTGGACCAGCCGAGGCAACGCTTTTCATTTCCGCGGGCGGCGCTGTTCGATCTGGACGGCACCTTGCTGGACAGCGCGCCGGACATGCTGGCCACCGCCAACCGACTGCGCGCTTCGCATGGCCACGCGCCGATGACGCTGGGCGAAATTCGCCCGCACGTGTCGAGAGGGTCGCGCGCGATGCTGGCCGCGGCGTTTCCGGCGCTGCAGGCAGCGCAACGCGAAGCGATGGTGCCGGTGTTCCTGGCGCACTATCTGCAGGAACTCGGCAGGCACAGCGTGCTGTTCCAAAGCATCGACGCGATGCTGGCGGCGTTGGAGGCCGACGGCGTAGCCTGGGGCATCGTCACCAACAAGCCCGAATACCTGGCGCGCGAAATTCTGCCGCAGCTCGGCTGGGAAACGCGCTGCGCGGTGCTGATCGGCGGCGACACGCTGGCCGAGCGCAAGCCGCATCCGCTGCCGCTGCTGGCGGCCGCCGAGCGCATCGGGTTCGCCGCAGCCGAATGCGTGTACGTGGGCGACGACGAACGCGATATCCAGGCCGCGCGCGCCGCCGGCATGCCCTCCATCGCGGCGCTGTGGGGTTATCGCCAGGACCATGAAGATCCGGCGCGGTGGGGCGCGGATATGGTCCTCGATACATCAGCGCAACTGCTCGACCCCAGCAATTGGCCGCAGCTCCCGTAGAGCATTGATGTCCGACTCCACCGCACTCGACAGCTTCCTCGAAAAATGGCGTACGCGCTGGCCGGAATGGCGCGTGGTCGAAGTCTTCGTGCCGGCGTCCCAGCGCCAGCTCGCGGTCGCCTGGTTCGCGCTGCTGCAGGAGTTCGCCGACGCGATGAACATCGTCGGCGATCCGTTGCCCGCCGACGCCAAATTGATGTGGTGGGGCGAAGAGCTGCGCGACTGGGGCCGGCAGCGTTCCCGGCATCCGCTCGGGCGCGTGCTGGAACCGCAGGGCGCGCCGTGGCATGCGCTGGCCGAAACCTTGCCCGCGCTGATCGAAGCGCGGGCCAAGCCGGCCAGTGGCGATGCCGCGTTCGCTCAGCTGGCGCAGCTTGCCTCGGCCATCGTGCAGGTGGAGTTGGCGTTGTTTCAAGTGATATCCGACGACGCGCCCGCGCAGGCGCAGGCGATCAGCGCGCAGCTCCTGGCCGCGCGCCTGGAGCAGGCCGGCAGCGAGGCGCTGCCGGCAGATGCGGGCGATCAGCGCGCGCTTTCCGAGCTCGATTGGGCGCGCGCGCTCCAGCTGCGGTGGCCCATCAGCGGCGGCGCCGCGCCACGCCGGCTGTGGTCGGCCTTGGCCCGCTCGCGCCTGCGGCGTTTCCAGGGCACGGGCGAGGGCATCGCCCCTTTGCCGCCGGCACGCGCCCTGTGGCTGGGATGGCGTGCGGCTAGGCGTGGCTGACGTAACGCACCGTTGCACGGGCATCGGGCGCCGAGCCGGTACAATCCACGATTCGGCCGCTACACCGCCGCTCCGTCCCCACGGCAGCACACCCACATGTCCGCTTCGCGCCCCAGCACGCCCCGCACCGATCTTCCCGATGTCGCCGACCATGCGGCGCCGCTGGCGCGCACCCTGGACTGGGTAGGGATGGAAAACATCGCGTTGCCGGTGCGCGTATCCGACGGCGCGGGCGGGCACCTGCAGGTCGCGGCCAGCATCGATCTGTCGGTGGATCTGGGCAAGGCCGAGGCGCGCGGCATCCACATGTCGCGGCTGTACCTGCAGCTGCAGGACGGCCTGGCGCGCGAGGCCGTCACTCCCGCCGGGCTGCGCCATCTGCTGCAGGAAAGCATCGCCTCGCAGGCCGGGCTGGCGGCGCGCGCGCGGCTGAAGATCCGCTACCAAGCGCTGCTGCAGCGGCGCGCGCTGGAAAGCGAGTATTCCGGCTGGAAACGCTACCCGGTGGAAATCGAAGCCACGCTCAGCGACGGCCATCTGCATCTGGCGCTGGGATTTTCGCTGGAGTATTCCAGCACCTGTCCGGCTTCCGCCGCGCTCTCGCGCCAGGCCAATGCCGAACGTTTCAGCGAAGATTTCGCCGCCGCGCGGCCGCTGTCGGTCGGCGTGATCCATGACTGGCTCGTTTCCGAACGCGGTCTGGCCGCTACTCCGCACGCGCAGCGCAGCCGTGCCCAGGTGCGGGTGCAGCTGCGCCCCCAGTTCGACGAACTGCCGCTGGTGCCGCTGATCGACGCGCTGGAGTCCGCGCTGGCCACGCCGGTGCAGACCGCAGTCAAGCGCGTGGACGAGCAGGCGTTCGCGCGACTGAACGCGGAAAACCTGATGTTCTGCGAGGACGCGGCGCGGCGGGTGGCGTCAGTGCTGTCGCAGGACGCGCGCATCGAACGTTACGAAGCGACCGTTTCGCATTTCGAAAGCCTGCACCCGCATGACGCGGTGGCGCGGGTGAGCGGCAACAACGTCTGACCCAAGGGCTCGCGCCCATAGGCGCGCTCCTAATCCCGCTCCAACACCAGCAGCGGATCGATACGCACATCGAACCGCGCCGCCTGATCCCCCACGCCTCGGTGATGATGAGCGCGCCGCAGCGCGCGGGAGGAACGAACTGCTGCCAGGCTACTTCCGCTCCAACACCAATAGCGGATCGATGCGCACATCGAACCGCGCCGCCTGATCCCCCACGCCTCGGTGATGATGAGTGCGCCGCAGCGCGCGGGAGGAACGAACTGCTGCCAGGCTACTTCCGCTCCAACACCAATAGCGGATCGATGCGCACATCGAACCGCGCCGCCTGATCCCCCACGCCTCGGTGATGATGAGCGCGCCGCAGCG